>PJTT01000802.1_pt1 | contig 12780 bp, 8 predicted proteins | sample 1512261 | NCBI WGS metagenome assembly PJTT01 (sample SAMN08177685, study PRJNA422409) | Soil metagenome, whole genome shotgun sequencing project. | isolation source: Soil (2) enriched on wood chips | place: USA: Madison | collected 2015-01-15
CCTTAAATTTGTACATTATGAATACTACTATGCCACACCAGGGAAGAGCTGTAAAACGTATACGCGAAATACTCGGCATCAAGCAGGATGCTTTAGCAATAGATTTAGGATTGACACAGCAGGCTGTTTCACTGATGGAGCAGAAAGAAGTGTTGGATGCTCCGATGTTGCAAAAAGTGGCTAAAGTTCTAGGCATTACTGAAGATGCTATAAAGCAGTTCAATGATGAGGCAATGATTAATAATATAAACAACACCTTTCATGAAGGTTCTTCTTTAATTAATTATCAGTTTAATCCGATAGAAAAGATTGTAGAGCTCTACGAGCGCATGTTGCAATCTGAAAAAGAGAAAGTAGAAATGTTGGAGCAGTTGCTGAAGGAGAAAAAGTAGATTATCTCAGTAAAATTTTATACGCAGCGGAACCGATTCTGCTGCGCTTTTTGTTTCGCTTTATATCCGGGACGAAGCAATTCATTTACAAACCCGTTTCGAAATCAGGTGTCAGCACGATTATACCTTGCGTCGAACTCCCCAATCAACTCCACTACTTTTCTAATCAAGGTCGCTAATTCAATTGTTTGCTTTTCCAATTTATACAGGAAAGCAGCAGCTTTCTTTTCGGAGAATTGGCTGTATAAAAGTTTTACGATCTGATTATAGTTTACACCTACCGATCGAAACTGACTGTGAAAAGAAGTCAGCCGCATGTAGAAATCAACGGTACCCTTATCTATTTTTACCGTTTTGATGACCTTGTCGAATATACAAGCTGTAATAAAATGTGCTTTTACATCAAGACCTGACTGGTCAAAAAGCGCCATAAACCTGGCGTGTTCCACTTCATTGAAAGAAATCGAGTACCTGAATCTGGCCGGATCGTTTTTCGGCTTACGTCCGCCTTTCTTTCCTTTTTTTTGATTGTTATCATTCATCACAAATCCATTTTAATGTTTTGAAAACCCCGACTTCGGAGGGTGTTTTTCCTCCCTGCAAGGGGCAAGTTGTTTTGAGCAGCGGAAATCATTCCGAGCTGCTCAAAACACAACTTGCCGTGTTCCGATGAACACAAAAATCCACCCTCCGGGACGGATTAAATGTAGCAGGGAGATGCGGCTTACAGCCGCTTTTGTATACGTTCTGATTTATCGCGATATGCTCTATGTTTACATCAATTAACATGAAGCAAAGTAAAACCTGATAAGGCTTCGAAGAGCCTTGAGTAGCATAGCCAAAGATGTCCCGTAAGCGCCAAACAATGCCTCCATGGCAAATGGTACTTGACACAAAGTTGCTATTCTGTATTTTTAATGGAAAGGCATGAGCCTAACCGAAGAAGACAGCAAGTCTTTTAAAGCCAATCATAAAAAAACCAGGTTTAAAAATGTAAAAATATAAAACCGGTAAAGTGGGGTTGTATTTTTGCTTAGAGATATGTAGGTACGTATTTACGTAGGTTCGCAGATATATATTTACCTAGTCAGGTAAGTAGTTCGTCGGAAAGACACATATCCAGATAACTACTCGAATAGGTATGTAGCTTGGTAGTCTGGTATGCAACTATGTAAGTGCGTAAGCAAGCATGCATATATGCAGGTACGCAAGCATACACGCATGCAATCATGAAGGAATGCAGGCATGTAGGCAAGCAAGTTGGTATGCAGGAATACAAGTATGCAGGTATGAAAGCAAGCAAGCAAGCAAGCAAGCAAGCAAGCAAGCAAGCAAGCAAGCAAGCAAGCAAGCAAGATTTACCTTTAGTAAAACAGACATTGGGTGCGGACCAAACCTTACCTCGTTATTCGTTAAAGAGAGGAGACGCTTTTCGTTTCCTCTCCTCATTCGGCAATGCAGGGGTTGCCCCTTATTGCTGTTATTATTCGTTGAATGAGCCGGAGCATGCTTATGTCGTTTCGGGAGCATAAAAGGTCCGTGTTTAGCTGCAACAAGGTTTTGCTGAATAAATACTATCCGCCTTAGCGGATGGAGATTTTTCAGCAAACCCGCAGGGCTCGACTTTGTTGCTGCTAATAAACACGGAAATACCTTTGCTCTGGAAACAAAACATAAGCATGCCGGCGAATCCATTAATAAACAGCAACGATTAGTGGCATTGAAAAAATGTATTAATCCAAATCAATGAAATCGTTCAAACGAAAAAATACGTCCTGCTAACGAGCTGCATAATAAAGTAAACAATCACAGTATCAGCGATAAATACCACACCGGCTGTTTACTAATTTTCTCCGGCCAGGCAATGTCAAAGCGTATACCATAGCCAGCCAGCATGGTACGTGCACTTAAGCCGTAAGAATAAAGATAAGACGGTGATACCGGTAAACTTATTTCCGTCCTTCTGGTTGCAGCTATATCTGCAAAGACGCCCAATTGCAATGCATTCAGCATAGAGAAAGAAGTCTGCAATGGAATGAGTTCTTTGAACAAAGGCACATAGACATCTGCATTTACAAGACCATAGCTGCTGCCATAAATACTATTCTGCCTGTAACCCCTGAATGGTGTTACCAATGATTGAAAAGCATAAGGTGCATCTTGTGTAAATTGTACGGACGTGTCTACCCTCGGTACAATATTGTTATCTAATCCGCCAAAATTGTAAAGCACTTTTTGCTCGCCACCGCTATGCCCAGCGTGTGCATTTACAACCAGTGTGATGTGTTTATAGATAGGTTGATGATAACTAAACTTGATAATACTCCCATACAATATTGTGGAAGTCTTACCACCCGATACAAAGCCATCTACGGAAAAGCTGCCCTGCCAGCCTTTGTACAGCATCGGTATGGTAGGCTGTAATTTATCTGCCTTTAATACCAGGCTATTGATATTCCACCATTGTTGTAGGTTTTCGAAGTTCAGGCTAAACCTATCCGTTGCAGGAAAAATAGTCTTGTCGTTACGTGCTGCAATATTAAAATCCAGCCCCCAGTCGTAATGCAGGGGATAATGAAAACCGAGTTCATAGTAATAGGTCTTTACCTTGGCGAATGCAGGATATGGCTGGTTGCCTTCAAACCATTGCCTGTCCGGGTCAGGCTTTAAACTTTCTACTTTACGGAAGTACATAAAATGCCAGTCCACCTTAAGTTTGGTATTTTCATAGCGGAAGAAAAAATCGCTGCCTTCCATACCTGATGGCATACGGTAGCCTATATTGAAATGATGGTTTTCAAACACGTCACTAAAGCCACCTTGTACCATAGCACCTACTTCAGGGAACTTAAAGCTGCCTAAGTATCCTTTATAAGGTTGATAGCGGTTGATGTAATAATCATTGTTGATACTGGCAGAAAAATAGGCACTGTGCAGACTGAGTATATAGTTCCTTATTTTTTGGGGATGATAGGCTACCGCTTTTCTCATGCTATCTTTTTGTGCTGCTGCTGTTTTTACATCTCCCGGTTCGAGTATCTTTCCCAATAAAGAAACATCCTGGGCTGCGAGTTGTGCCCTTAGTTCTGCAATGCTGTCATTGGTCTTTTTACGTTGCAGGTATTCCTTTAACCAAGGCGATTTATCCGTATTGGTGTATTTATCATATAGGTTTTCCGGTGCTTTAATATTGATGATATCACGAATAATATAGCCTGTGATATTGTGCTGGATGGATAACTCAGATTCATTTACGAACACGGGCTGCTGAAAGCTATAATGCAGGCTGTCTTTATAAATCAATACTTCGCCATTATCCTTTAAACCCTTGCTGCTTTTAACTTGTGTATTATTGGTATTAGCTTTTTCTATTTTTTCATTTTTCACATAGATGCCATAGGGCTTTGTGATACTATCAGGTGTAAACAGGCTATCAGCGGGATAGCCGGAGCGGCAGGCAATGCTTAAAGTACCTGCTCTGTTTACGCTAAATTGTGTGTTATCTGCAAGGTCATTGGTAAATGGTGTAAACCTTGATTTGGAAGGTTTGTAGGAAACGATGTCGCTTTGTCCCCTGCGGAATGCTGCCATCATCCATTCATCTGCTTTCAGTTCTTCCAAAGCACTGATACCATCCACTCCGTATAAAACTCTGCTGTCTGCCTGCTGTCCTGCAAGCGTGTATTTTTTGATTGCTATCTTACCTTTTTCGGGAGCAGCGATAAACAGGTAATTGCTGTGCTCCGCCCATGTTATAATCGGATAAATATCGGCATCATGGTTGTCCATCCAAGGTGGCAATAGGTAGCTGTAGATCGGTTTAGGTTTATCTATGGTTTTTGCTTTTTGTGGTATAAGATATACCAAGCGTTTATTAGTTCTTTTTGTTGTAATAGCTGCATACTTACTGTCGGGACTTTGCTTGATGTTGAGGATGTGCTCCGAGCTGAAAATGCTTTTCAGCATACTGTCGCTGATACTATTCTTTGCATTTTCGTATTTGATATCATTTGAATAAAGCAAAGCTTTATTGGTGTATGCTCTTTGCTGATAGAATACAATGCATTGCTTTGTCAGACTATCCAGATATTGCTTGGTAACCAAACGTGCAGCCCTTGATAGTGATTTGCCCTGACGTAATTGTGATAGTATCTGCCTTGCTGCATCCTGTCTGTATTTTACGGAAAGAAAATAGCAGAATGCCTGTCCGCTTAATACTGGGTATTCTGATGTTATATCCTGCCAGCTAACGCTATCCTTTTCCTCAATTACCTTTTGAAAGGCTTCTTCTTTTTCCAATGGCCAGCCTTCTGCAAAGTGATGGATAACGCCTTCTTTATACCATTCCGGTATCAGTTTCGCTTTATTGGTCAGTTGTTCTTCAGGATTATTTTTAAACAAATCTTCCCAGCCCAATCGCATAATTGCAATGGCTAATTGCTGCTTTAAATCCTGATACGAACCACTAAAAGAAACCACAGCTCTGTTTCCTTTCAGGTTGATGGTAGGGAATGTTTGTACTTTATCATCATGCAGTCCGATATTGGATTCGTATTGCTGGCTGATAGATGGATACAGGATGATATTGGGTATTTTCTGTAGTTCAATACCGCTTACTTTTTTCATGGCTTCCATGATATCCGGTAATTGTACAGAAGCAAATTTGCACAAACTGTCGTAGCCTTCGGGATAGTAGATATGGAAAGATGCAGTAGGTAGTGCCTTCCATTTGTATTTATGGTACTGGAAGCGGTTGTAAGTCCTCGTTTGTTCTTGTGCAAGAGTGGATGCATATGATGATGCGATCAAAAGCAGGACAAACAAACTGCGTAAATATAGCTTTGAATTAAGTGGTTGTTGCATGACTGAGGGTAGTACAAAAATGTAACTTTTAATTGGAATTACTGTATTTTGCAGCAATACTTTTCTGATGCGTATCCTGCTCCTGTCTTTACTCTTAGCTGCTGCTTTTACCACCAAAGCACAGTCCTCTTTATGGGATGGCGGTAAAGAGAAAATGATGCAGACAAAAGAGAAAGGTAAGTCACAAGCAGGTAAGCTGAAGCAATGGAAAAACCATGTGCAGCAATGGGGGCTGGACAGCAACTACAACTATGCTTTATCTATCTCCGCAAGGCTGAATACGAATGGTTGGTCGGGAGACTTGAACTATATCCACCAGAAAGTACCCGGCATCAAAGTGCTTTGGTCTTTACATTTTTCTGAGATCAAACATGAAAAGGAAACAAAACAGCAACAGTCTAAAGGCTTTCATTCAGAATTAGGCAGGAACACACCTTTTTCCTTTGGCAAAATCAATAATGCTTACACGCTGCAATTAGGCTACGGGAGGGAGCAGATGCTGTTACCTGCTTTGCTGGATGGCAATATGTCGATCAGTCTTCGATACAGCGCTGGGCCATCTTTAGCTATGCTGAAGCCGGTGTACCTTAACCTTGTTTATACGGAATATGTACCGGAGGAAAGGTCCTGGGTTTCTTCTGAGCGATACAGTACGGCTAACAGGGAAAAGTTCCTTTTGCAACATACTATTCTGGGTGGCGACAAATGGAGCAAGGGGCTTGGTGAACTTAAATTTATTCCGGGCTTGTTTGCAGACCTGGCGTTTGTGATTGAACCGGATAAACCGAAGTCTTTTGTAAAAGCAATTACCATCGGTGGCAACCTTGCTTACTATACGTCGCCTATCGAAATCATGGCGGAGCGGAAAGCTTATCGCCATCAGGCTTCGTTCTTTGTAGGGCTGGGGCTGGGGAAGAGGTGGAAATAGCTTGTTTATCCAAAGAAATAAATCATCAGGCACGCCGTTAGCATTGCTACACTTCTGCTGAAACAGATTGTTCGTCTGTTTAGCCTTTTGAGATGCGTACGAAGCGTCAGGTTATTACGTTCGATATGATTTGTTCCGAAACGGTTTGTTTTATGGATTGTGCTATCAATAAGGTATTTGTAATTTTTAAGTTTATCGGTGTAGATACGCCTTGCTTCGGACAGGATTAGCGTTTGCAGCACTATGTTCAACGTTTTATTCGTTCTTGTGCCTACGGCAAATGATACGACCGATTTGGTTAGTCTCTCTAATGCATATACAACCCATATCAGTTTTTCTTTCCGTTTTACAAATGTCCTGATTTCATCAACTTCATAGGATTGCCCTTTGGGAACAGGCGGGGATTTTAATTGCCGGGCTATTTTCTTAATCCGATTGATAACTGTTGTTGCGGATATTTTTAGCACGCGGGCAATGCTGCGGATACCTAAGCCTTCTTTTACAAAAAGGACTATCTGTTGGTTGATATCTTCGTAATAAGCGCGGTAGGTATAGTTTTCTGCGAAGCGAAAATTGCAGGCTTTGCAATAAAACCGCTGCTTGACAGAGTTTGTTTTGCCGCTTTTTATTGTTTTATCTGAATGGCAACGAATGCACAGCAGGGGCGTGGTATTAATAGGCAGCATATTAATCTTGTTGGATGATTAAAAATACGAAAGGCGAACATTGCTGTCCGCCTTTCTTTTATCCCTCCATTTTCGCAAGCCTCCCCTGCGGGAGAGACTTGCGGGACACCCGGCTAATATTAACGCCACGTTTGTAACACGAGGTTTACTCTTATTGGATTTGAGGCTCGTTTTGGTCAGATTTTGAGCTTATTAAAGGTATAATACCTTTCAGGATTTATGTTCCAGATTTTTCAGTATCTTGATTTTATTGGTCTCTGCGATTTATTTTCATAAAAACGCCACATCTGGAACATTACCAAATGCGAAATATGATGGACATTAAAAACACAACGAAGTATAATATGGAAATTAGACATTCAAAAAATAACCTCATTCATAAAATCCGGCGACGGCAATTATTTCATTAATCAACTATAAAACAACCGATTAACCAATTATGAAATTAATTTTTTGAAATACCGGCGCATGAAATTCTAAAAGAAGAAAACCCCAGTCATTACAACCAGGGTTCTCTACAGTTTATTTTATTTGAAAACGCCACATCTGTAACATTACCCCATTAATCCATAGGGATCGCAGTATTCTTTTCATTTACAAATTCTATTTTTTTAGAGTCTATCATATAGTCCAGTAGTTGACTAGAAATCACATCAGGAGATTCCTTTATCAATCTATTATTACCATCAAAACGAAAAACGAAATTATATGGAACAGGGATATATTCTTCTGTCATTTCAAGATAATGTTCAAAGATTGAGCCGTTCCATTCTACATTCTTCGGTTTTACTATTACATAATAATAGCCATTATGAGTAACGACGAGAAACTCATTTTCTACACTCTCTTCAATTATAGAACGATAGGATGTGTTGTTGACTCCCACATAGGTTAACAACAAGCTCGAACGGTCGTGTTTAAAGAAAAGATATTTTTGATAAGGACATTCATCATTAAACTTAACTGAGCAATTCAATTGATATGGTTCCTTCGTTCTACGCTCAATAGAATCTAATGCAAAATGTATTCGATTGTCTTTCACTTTACACAACCTATGGTTAAAACTAAATAATTCTACAATCTGTGCACTTTTACTACCATCTTGGGCATGCAAGATTCCACCGAGAAATAAAAGAGGGATAAAAAGAAGCAATATTTTTTTCATCATATAATATTTTTATTGATCAATAAAAGATTGGAATTTATTTTCGCCTAGTACATCTTTAAACCTCATATAGGCACCGACGTCACCATCCCATTTTCCGCCTGAGTACCCTCCACTTGGGTTGTGGGAGCCATTTACATGAGTATGTCGGTGTATGTAACTCTTTATTGGATTATTACGTAAGTTATTTTCGGCTAGTTCTCGATCGAACGGTATAGATGCATTAACCCTTTCTTCATGTATACTAAATGAAGTCGCTATTCTATTCATAATATTGTCGTTTTCATACACTACTTGTACAATACTCCATTCAAAATATCTTCCAACACCAAATTCATCATGTTTCTGAAAATTGGCACGTTTGTATAACCACTTATACAATGAAAACCCAATATCCAAATTTACATTAATCGTATAGCCATGACCACCATATAAGCTTTCCATTTTAATTATCGAGTTACCAACACTAAATTCTTCCTTTGCTTCTCCTTTTCCATTCAAAGTTACTACACGGTTATAACCTATTTGATTGGTTTGGGTTCGCATTATTCTTTCTCCATTGTAGACATAATCAATCCCTTCGTCTCCTCCTTCACTCATATAGTTGGTACTTATTTTCCCATCACCATATATACCCATGTGGATAGAAGTTCCTGGCTTGAGAGTTTTGCACACAAACGCGATTGCGTCCAAATTGAATGTCTGCTGTTGCTCTCCACTACTTCCAGGAGCAGGGCTTGGTGCAAAGCTGTTCCAAAATTCCTTTTGTAATGACTCGAACGACATTGATCGTTTCATTGCTTCGTTGAAATGCTGGGAACTCAGTATATAGTCCTCCATCCAACTCATGTCCAACACCCCCGCTCTTATAAAATGGGGGCTAGCCGCTCCTTCAAACATTAACCCATTAGGATCCACCGCAGTTTCAGGCTGGTTACCCATTGCTGCATAAGGGCTAAATCTGTCTTGTCCACCTGATGCTGCCAATGGGTCAACGCCTAAGAATCTGCCTATCTGCGGGTCGTACTGGCGGAAGTTAAAGTCCATCCAATTGAGCCCTGCATCTTTGATATACTCATTGCCCTGATGTTTCACGCGGTTAGGCACATGACCTACTGCGGTACTGCCTATATTGCCCATCGGCAGCCCATGAGGGTAGTAATGCGTTTCTTCCAATAACCTGCCCCGTTCTACACGCAGTGTCAACTTATCAAAATAGACATTGCTGATACTTCTGTTGCTGATATAAATAGCCAAAAAACCATTGGCCGGTATCTCCATCGGTTCGGATGTACCTATTTCGCCCCAAGTGCCTAAGCCGTTAGCCTGGTAAGCCCCACTAAAGGTACCGATTATCTGCATATTCTCACTGAACAACACGTAATTCAGATAAGCCTTCGGCTTGCTTGCTTCTGTACTGCTGTTGACAATATTATCGAAAGTTGTAAAGTTGCTGCCGTTAAATAATTGCCCCACCAGTTGCGGGTTATGGCTCTCGCTGCCACCCATGCCGCCGCTGCCCGCGGTAAGCGTGCCCACGATACTGCTGAGCATAGTCGTGGCATTTACAGGAGCATCGGTAGCAGGGTTATAGCTTTCGTAAAAACTGTTGACGTTCATCTCTACACGGTCGCCTGCCATTACGCGCATGAGCAACGAGGTGCCGACGCGGCGGTTAGCAATACTGCCATTAAGCATACCGCTCTGCATATCATCAGGATCAGGACTCAATGGGTTCCCCTCCGCTATCTCGCTTACGTTGTCGAACATCAGGCCTTCCAGCCCTGCACTCGCTATTTCATAAGTAGCCAGATATGTAGAAATAGGACGATTAAGAAGGTCCACTACACTGCGCACATTGCCAAGGTGATCTTTTACAAAGAACTCTTCCTTGTAGCTGCCAGATGGCGGGTCGTAGGTCGTGCGGCCTTCGGCAGTGTTGACGTATTTGAGCACATCATTTTCATAGATAAAATTGCCTACGTAATCTGTCCTTTTAGGAGGCGTACTTCCAATCGTTACGAGCTCCTGTAGTTTATTACCAGCAGCGTCATAGGTGTATTTGATGGTGTTGCCGTTGCCAAACGTTATAACCTGTGGCTTATTGAACCATGTGTATACTACCGAGGTAATATCTTTATTCACGTCTTTTTTCAGGTTGCCCGATGCATCATAGTCATAGTCTACCACATTAGTCGGGCTGTTTTTAAAATCCCCAAGGTTGTAATCGGTAGCCGTATCGAACACCCTTGCCAACCGATTGCTGTTGTCTTCATATACATATTCCAGCCTGTCCATATCCACCGGGGCGATAGCACTGGCCACAAGGCCCATACCACGTTGTTTCATGCCTTTCATGTTGCCGTTAGCATCGTAGGCAAGGTTGCTTACAGAATAGTCAGTCGCTGCGCGCGACCAGGTACTCCCTGTCAGTTCATGGAAATCGGCAACCTTTAACCTGCCTGCAAGGTCGTAGCTGTAGCCATATCCCTTCGCCTTCTCGGTGGTGCCACCGCTGCCGCGCCATACCATACCTGTCGTCTTACCATCGAAACGTACACTCGAAAAGCCAAAATCGTACTTCAACGATTCCCCGAAGCTGCGACTATAGCTGCCTTTGTTGCCGGTCTCTGCATAGTTGGCATTCATACCCGTAAGCTGCCCGCGGATATTGTATTTGAAGTCCTGTACTTCGGCATAATTACCGAGTGATTTACGGGAGACCCTTCCCAGGTCATCATACCAGAACTTATTGAGCAGTTTCCAGGTACCCTCGTTCATTTTATGTGCTGTTTCCAATAGCTGCCCCGTTGCTGCATCGTATATATACCGGGTATATTCTGATGCGGCATGCAGGGTTTTCCTGTTCTCGTGATGGTGGTCGCTCTGCAATAATTTGCCCGTAAAATCGTAGTAGTTACAAACTGTTTCCTTGCCGACGACTGCACCATTCTTTGTTGCGTTCAGGCTCCGTTGCTGGATGAGGCGCCCTTTTGTGTCATAGTAATTTACCGTTTCGACCCAGTCGCCCAGTTCATCACCGGTACCCGCAGCCTTGATTATACGTATCTTACTTCCGGTGGGCATGCCATGGGTACGAAGCGAGCGGGGCACCGATTCTGTACCGAGAGGGGGATCCGGAAAAGAGGCCGCATCATAAGTATCCCCGAATACGCTTGCTATGGCGCCATGGTTATAATGATCGTATAAACTGTAACTCATCACCTCATTGCCCGTGATGGCTACAGTTGGATAAACACCTTCCCCTTTATTGGTTCCAATGTAATATAGCAGGTTACTGGTAGCAACGGTAGCTGTGGGCAGGGTCGCATCTACCTGCCCTTGCCAATATACCTGTGTCTGCGTACTGCTGAACAGCGAGGTGGCAATTACCCTTCCTAAAGGATCGTAATAGGTTACTTCCCATTTGCCCATCGTTGCCTCCAGCGGGCTGCGGCGCATAACGACACGGTCTTTACGGTCGTATACTATTTCAGTGAAAGCCGCTTCGCCTGGCTTACGCTCAGCCTTCAACCTGCCGAGGTTGTCATACTGATACTGGAAGCACAGGTTGTCTACAACAGCAGCAGAAGGCGTGCCTGTAGCCATAGCGGAAACATTAGGGGTGATGGTGAAAAGCAGTTGCCCCATATCACCGTACACATATTGCGTTATGGCTTCCGTAGTACCTTCAAGTAATTCAGCCTTGTAAACTATGCGGCCATCCTTGTCCATAAAAGAGCGGCTGCGCGAACCTTGTATGCCGGTTACTTCTTCACCTGTCAGTTCGTTAGCCGCGTAGTAAGCCGTACTTACCGGCAGCCCGGCAGACAACTTCCACAAACGTATCTGGCTGGCGGTATTGGTTATGAATTTTACAGTAGTGCCCCTGTTTTGTCCTATCTGGGTTTTACCGGGTGCGTAGCTGATGCTGCTACGGGATGATGGGTCCGATATTGCTACAGCTTCGCTGAAACTTGTATAGCCTTCAGTACCATACAAAGAATTATAGAACGCCCGCTGCTCCTGGAAAGGGATATACCTGAAGCGTTGACCAGAGTCGGCAGCATATGGAAGAAAGCTCTTTTGTGATTTCCGCCATCTGATATCCGCAATGCTTACCAGCGTTTTCCTTCCGGACTCGGTAAGGGTATGGTTCATTTTTACGGTCTGGTAAGTGCGGTTGAAGCCGTCACGGGAGGTCATTACCTCACGAACGTTCGGCGACTCTGCCACATCTGCTACATTTGTAACAGGTACGACGGGTGCAAAACTGCGGATATAGTTTTGCCCGTAAGGCATGTTTGGTTCCGGCGGCTGCGGAAAGGTTGCAGTAACACCGAAAGGCGACGTTGAGCTAAGGTTAGGTACATTCTGACCTTGCACGTTATTACATATGCCCAGCCAGGCAAATAAAGCAAGATTTATAAATCGGAATATTTTTTTCATGTTTATTTCGTTTTTGGGCTATTGAGGACGGTAAAAAGTGTAGTTGATGATGTGTCCGTACTGGTCCCGTACAACAGCAAGCCGTCCCATTTTATCATATTCAAAATAGGTAACCCGGCCACTGGCGTCAGTAGTGGAGGTTTCACCAAAGAGATTGCTGAAAGTACTGCTGGTCACTTGAGCATCGGTAGGACACAGGCGCACATCATCCAGGAATAGGCTACCTATACCGGAGGGTGCTGCGATTTTAAATGATGCAGCGGTAGCAGGTGTAATAGGAACGCTATAGTAGCTCCA
>PJTT01000808.1_pt1 | contig 12668 bp, 10 predicted proteins | sample 1512261 | NCBI WGS metagenome assembly PJTT01 (sample SAMN08177685, study PRJNA422409) | Soil metagenome, whole genome shotgun sequencing project. | isolation source: Soil (2) enriched on wood chips | place: USA: Madison | collected 2015-01-15
GAAGAAATCAAAGGGAATGGATCTTTCACAATCTTTTACGTTGTGTTTTGGCATTCAAGCCTTGCCCATATTCAATGGTGAAAATAAAATGAGAATGAAATACCTAATCCTATCATCAAATTTCCAAATCAACCATTATTCCACTCCAATATCTCCTCTGCATGCGCCTTGTTTTTGGGTCGCAAGTATATTTTAGCAATTACTCCTTTTTCATCAATTACAAAAGTAGTACGGTGTAAACCCATGTATTTACGGCCATACAATTGTTTTGGTCCCCAAACACCATACTTTTCTATAATAGCATTTTCAGTATCGGCAATAAGCGAAAAAGGTAAATTATTTCGTGTAGCAAAACGTGTATGCGTTTCCGCATCATCAGGACTAACACCAATTACCACAAAACCATTTTTTTGAAGTAAAGTATTATTGTCACGCAAATTGCAGGACTGTATTGTACAGGTTGGCGTTAAATCTTTCGGATAAAAATACAGTACTACTTTTTTTCCTTTAAAGGCACTTAACGTAACCTTCTTTCCATCCTGATCGTATCCGGTAAAAGCAGGTGCTTTATCTCCTTCTTGTAAATGTGTTGGCATACTATATCTATAACTTTTATAAAACTATTTTTTCTTCTTTGCAGGTGCGGCTTTTTTTGTGGTAGTCTTTTTAGCAGCAGGTTTTTTAGCCGGTGCTTTCTTTTTTACCGGTGGTGTGTAGGCACTACGTTTAAACCACCACTCCTTGGTAGTTGTATTATCCACCAAATCCGTAACAATAACTTTTAAATGATAAGTACCATAAGGAAAATCAGTAGGAAAAGTATGAATCCAGCTACGGCCTTTGTCATTGGTAAAACGCAACCACTTACCATCCAGCTCGGCTCTGAAACTTTTTATACCTGAGTTGTCAGATGGAGTAAACACCATACTTCTTCCATTAAAACTAACTGTATCTCCCTTACCTAATTCATTTACTGTTGGCGGTGTAATATCAGTAAATCCCTGAAAAGAGCCAAAGTCGGGCATTTGCGCTGTTAACCATTCGCCTTGCCAGGTTGCTTTTCTTACCGTACCACCGCCGCCTGTGCGGCGCATAATTATTTTATCACGCAAATGTTGAGCAACGGGTCTGTCGGGTTTTATACGCACCGTAAATTGCCCTTCCACCGGTACGGATGGGTTATGTAATTGATGTAAAGCAGTTACCGCATTGGCAGCAGCAGAACTTGTTCTTATGTAATTTGGCCTAACTGTATCATATAAAGCATACTCAGGAAAATAAACTTCAAAATCAGGTTTTTCTAAAACGTTTACAAACTTAGGCGTAAACAAATTGGGTACTACACTACCATAACTTTTTTTAGCCGCTAATCCTTCATCAAACTGTAATGCAAAATTTAATATTACTGTATTTTTATACGCATCTTCTAATTCAATGCGTACATTTTTGGCAACAGTATCTGTTAATAAAATTTCACCAGTGCCATTTACCGGATGGTACACACCACTTATATCGCCAGGCATTACGGCTACATGTTGTAAATAAGCACCGCCATTGTGTTTGTATCGGTAATCAATATGTGCATTCATATAACGGGTGGCGTTATAATCAATGCTATCAATATAAAAAGCTACTTGCAACACATCATCAACATATAAACGTGCAGCATAAATTCCATCCTGATTATTTGAACCACTTATTCTATCAAAAGCCTGAATACCAAAACTTACTTTGCTGTTGCCTGTTTTTATTAGTTTTTTTGCAGGAATGATATAACCACTATCCGTCAACTTTACGGTAAATAATTCCGGCGATTGTTCATACACCGATTTATTACGATCGTACATGGCCAGGCGTTGTAAAGTGGGTGCCACCTTATCTATCAATGGCATACCAAACAATAATGGATTTAATCTTTTTCCGGTAGCGGTTTCAAAAATTTCGAAATGTACATGTGGCCCTTGTGAGCCACCGGTAGTGCCACTGTAAGCTATAAAATCGCCTTTTTTTACGGGGAATTTATTTGCAGGTGGCGTTAACTCAACTGCCCATGATTCTTGTGCATATTGTTGTTCTGTTGCGTATGTTTCTAGTATATTATTAAAATCGTTTAAATGCGCATATAAAGTAGATAAACCGTTTGGATGATTGATGATGATAAACCTACCAAAACTCAAAGGTCTGATGCCCATAAAAGCTATATAACCATCAGCAGCAGCAAACACAGATTGGTTAACTACCTGTTTGGTACGCATGTCTAATCCCATGTGCCAGTGATTATTTCTTAACTCACCCATATTGGCCACAATTTCAGGAGCCAAACTTAAGGGCCAGCGAAAATATCCTTGCGGATATACAGGACGTTTATAACCTTGTGCTTGTACATTAACCGAAAATAATACCAACGCAAATACATACAGCCATTTCTTCATCATGGGTCAAAAATAACAAAGATGATTTTAATGAAATGTAAAGATTGAGTTGATGTAATAATTTGGTGATTTGGGAATAGAGAAGAATGTAGGATTTCTGATTTGAAGATGTAGGATTTGAAGCTGTTTATATGCATAAAACATTAGCGCTATAAAGTTTGCTTACTGCATAGTGCTGAATAAAGTTGTTGCAGTTGAAGAGTGAGTCTTTAATTCATTTCCACTGGAAATAAATTAAATCCCGATCCTATCGGATCGCAACGATGATGATTAGAATTACTACAGCCGATAAACAAAAAATAAATTATGCCTTATTTGTATTGCCGGTTAATTGGCGGAAAACATTTTCCAGACTTTGATTACCGGTTTGTAAGGAAAGTATATCCAGACTATTATCGATGGATAATTGTAATACTTGTTTTTTAACTACTTCGGCATTGGAACTTACCAATTGATAAATACTGCCCTGTACAACTAATACTTCTTCAACTCCAGTAAGCTGTTGCAGGGTTGCTGTATCAACAGGTTGCTTAAACTGTACCAACACCGTTTGCCGATTATTATCTTTTTGTTGCAGATTGGCAATTTTATCATCGGCCACAAGATTGCCTTTATTAATGATAACTACCCTATCACAAATAGCTTCTACTTCCTGCAAAATATGCGACGAAAATAATACGGTTTTGTTTTGACCTTGTTGTTTAATTACTTCTCTTATTTCAATTATCTGGTTGGGATCTAAACCACTGGTAGGCTCGTCTAAAATTAATACTTCGGGATCATGAATTAAGGCCGCCGCCAATCCTACACGTTGTTTATAGCCTTTTGATAACTGGCCTACTTTTTTATGTTGCTCCGGCGTAAGACCCACCAGTTGCACCACTTTAGCTACTTGTTCTTTTATATTTTTTACGCCATGTGTTTCGGCTATAAAAGCCAGATATTCTTTTATATACATGTCGTAATACAAAGCATTGGACTCAGGCAGGTAACCAATTTTTTGCTTTGCTGCCAATGGATCGTTGGCTACATCAATACCGCAAACCAATGCTGTGCCTTGTGTTGCTTGCAGGTAACCGGTTAGTATTTTCATGGTAGTTGATTTGCCGGCACCATTTGGCCCCAGGAAACCAACAATTTCTCCTTTTGCTACCTGAAAGCTAATATTGTTAACCGCTTTTTGCTGACCGTACTCCTTTACTAATGCGTTTACCTGTATTGACATACAACAAACCTACAAAAAACGGTTGGCATAAGCCAACCGTTATATAAAATTTGCAGGAAAATGTTTTATCCGAAATTTTGCAACTGGTATGTTTCATCAATTGGTGTACCGGCTGGCATTTCAGCTACGGGTTTAATGATACCATCGTGTAAACCATATACCCATCCATGTATATGAGGACCATTACCCTCGGCCCAGGTACGCTGAATGATAGACGTTTTAGCTAAGTTAAATACTTGCTCTCGAACGTTTAATTCAACTAATCTGTCGGCACGTTGGTCTTCGTTTTCAATTGCATCCAGCTCAGGTTTATGTAAACGATAAACATCTTTAATGTTACGTAACCACATGTTTAATACAGGACGGAAATCCTGCTTTGTCATAGCAGCTCTAACACCACCACAACCATAGTGACCACATACAATAATGTGTTTTACTTTTAAATGCCCTACTGCGTATGATAATACACTTAACAAGTTAACATCGGTATTAACTACCAGGTTAGCAATGTTACGGTGTACAAATATTTCACCGGGTTGTGTGTTGGTTACTTCATTAGCCGGTACACGGCTATCGCTACAACCAATCCATAAAAACTCGGGAGTCTGTAATTTTTCTAAGCGTTTGAAAAAATCCGGATCATCAAATACTTTTTCCTTTGCCCATGACTTGTTTTCTAATAATAACTTTTCGTACGACTGCATTTTTAATAAGTTTTATCGAATTAATAAATGAATATGTTTAATTAATGTTTGGCGTGTTGAATGCCTTTTGAATGTGAACGCACTAACGGCGCACCGTTGTTGGTTATTTTTTCATCAAAGCCCTGGTTAACCATATTGCTGGTAATAAGTTCTACCGTAATATCTTTTAACGGGGCTGAGATGATAAAGTCTTCAATCGTTTCAATTACATCACGGTCGATGAAGTCGGCCCTGAAAGCATCAATAACAACATTGGCTCCGTTAGGCACTTCTTCCAATTTCTTTTTAATAATAGCCTTGTTTAAAAAGGACACATCTTTACGTAAGCGAATTAAATATTTGTCCTCATCATTAACCACAAAAACTGCTTTGCGGAAATTGCTGCGGAAAGCAAAGAACAAACCAACACCTATACCAATAATTACACCTTTTAAAAGGTCGGTAGCCAAAATAGCCAAAATGGTAATTACAAATGGTAAAAACTGGTCCCAGCCTTTTTTGTAGAAAGAAACAAACAAAACAGGTTTAGCTAATTTGTAACCTGTAAATATTAAAATAGCAGCAAGCGCAGCATTAGGTATTAAATTTAAAATACCGGGAATAAATGCCACACAAGACAATAATAATAAACCATGTATAATGGTTGACATTTTTGTTTTTGCACCGGAGTTTACATTGGCCGACGAACGTACAATAACACTTGTTACCGGTAAACCGCCAAACATACCCGATACAATGTTACCTACACCTTGCGCTTTTAACTCACGGTTGGTTGGAGTAACACGTTGGTACGGATCCAGGTCGTCAACAGCCTCAATACTTAACAAACTTTCCAAACTGGCAACCAATGCAAGCGTAACGGCTGTTACCCATACATTTTTATTTAGTATAAACGACCAGTCTGGCATGGTAAATAAACTAAAAAACTCGCCGGGAGATTTAGCAATGGCCAGGTTTACCAAATGGTTACCACCTAATACTTCAAACGAATTTGATTGCGCAAAAAAGTAGTTAAGCGAAATGGCGATGATTACTACCAATAAAGGCGAAGGCACCAGGCGAATAAACCCTTTTTTACCGGCTATAATTTTTTCCCATACAAAACTGAAAACCAAACACACACCACCTATAATAAATGCCGATGTATGAATGTTACTAAAGGCCGAAAAAAAGTTTTGAAAAAGGTTGCCCTTTTCAGGTACCACCCCCTCATCACTCATAAAATGTGAGTCATCGCCTAATAAATGTGGAAACTGATTTAATATTAAGATTAAACCAATAGCAGCCAACATACCTTTAATTACGCTGTTTGGTACATAATCGCCAATAATACCTAGTTTAGCAATACCCAGTATGAACTGTAAAATACCGGCCAATACTACCGATACAAGGAAAACCTCGTACGTAGGAACCAAGGCAATAGCTGCGGCAACAATAGCAGTTAAACCCGCAGCAGGACCACTAACACTTAAATGCGATTTACTCATTAAACCTACTACTACACCACCGGCAATACCGGCAATAATACCACTAAAGGGTGGTGCGTTAGATGCCAGTGCAACACCTAAACACAGCGGCAACGCCACAAGAAATACTACAATGGAAGCTGGAATGTCGCTGCCAAGGCTCTTAAAATAATTTGCACGAGTTGACATAAATAGTTTTGTCTTTTTCTACTTTATAAAATGAATGGATAAATGATACAAGAATCGGGCTTGATAATAGCATTATGCTATCCCAAGTAAACTTGTTAATAAATAATCTGAAAACGGGAAATTAAGCCAACCTTAAATTAGGCAGCATTGGGCGGAGGACATAATAATTCTCCGTGAAAAGCGGTATAGGTACCCTCGTGGTAGTGCAGCGCTAATAGCTGAACACCGCCGGAAACCGGGCATGATGAATCAAAACTGCTGTGATGAATATATTCTTCAGTAAGTGTATTAATACCACCGCAGGTATTTTCTTCGGTAGTATTGGCAAAAGGATTTGCCGCAGTTTTTTGAACTTCTAATTTAGACCCCTGCTCTATTGAAGCAATTTTCAACTTGGTTTCGTAAACATAAGGCAAACTAACAGTAAGCCACACCAAGGCAAAAAGCATTAGTATGGTGGCAAAATATTGCCTCACTGTATATTTGTTTTTAATATCCCTCATGGTAGAAGTGTGCCAAAGATAAAAAATAACAAACAGAGAACCAATATGTTTGCAAAACTTTTACAATTTTATAATAAATGGCATTTTTTGTGTAACACCCCTCATATTACATAAAATAATTATTCAATTTCTTCCGAGGATGCCGGCAAACGGTTGTACTCACCTTTAATAGCATACCAACCAAAGATGACAAAGCCAATGGCAATGGGTAAAAAAATCAGCAAAATAATTATCCATATCACCGGATCGTTAATTTCTTTTTTGCCATTCAGGTCAATATTATCAATAGCACCTTTAATTAAAAAAATAATAAATGCCGGGCCGGCTATTAACCACAACCACCCTAGTGTCTTTTTTAAACTATCCATTTTATTAAGTTTATAGTTATTCTTTTTTTATTATACCAGCGACATTAACACAGATCATCTTCTGTTGTGTCACTCACTGCATCGTTCCGTCCGCTAATCATCATCGTGAATAGTGAATAAAGGTTTGTCAATTGTCCATTGTCACTTGTCCACTGTCACTTGTCACTTGTCCACTGTCACTTGTCAATTGTCAATTGTCCATTGTCAACAGTCAATTGCTTCTTTAATCATCAACCTTATTATCAATTTTATTGGTTAAATAAATAGTTCCAATAATTAAACACAACGTGGCTACACCAATGGGGTACCACAGGCCCACCAAATCGTTACCGGGGAAAGTGGTGGTTAATAACAACCCAATAAAAGGTACCAAACCTCCAAAAACACCATTACCAATATGGTAAGGTAAACTCATAGATGTGTACCGGATTTTTGTAGGGAACATTTCTACCAGGAATGCGGCAATAGGGCCATACACCATGGTTACGTACAGTATTAATAAAAATACAAGTCCTACAAATTTCCAGTAAACAGACTTGCTAACTACTACATCTTTATAAACTGTTGGCTCATGTTGTTTATAGCTGGTACCAACAGTAAATACTTTTTCTATTACGTTGCTATTTTCATCAATTACATCAGCAAAAGTTGTATCAGGTTGCGCTATATTCTTTTCAACTTTATTAAATGCTAATCCGTCACTATTACTACCCTTGCTCGTAATTGTCTGGTAAGTAATATTGTCTTTGTTAATATAAGTTGTATCGGCACTTGTTATAGTAATAGCACTGTTTGTATTAACCTTGGTATCTTTTAAAAACTCACTGAATATGGGCCGGTAAGTAAGTATGCCCAATAACATACCAAACATCATAATCCATTTACGACCAATTTTATCGCTAAGCCAACCCCAGAAAACAAAAAATGGTGTAGCAAAAGCAATTCCCCATAACATAATAGTACGGCTTTGTTCAAACTCTAAACCGGCTTTAGTTTCTAAAAAACTTTGCGCATAAAACTGCCCGGTATACCAAATAACACCCTGCCCCATTACCGCACCAAACAAAGCCAGTAATACCATTTTGAAATTGGCCTTTTTACTAAAACTTTCTTTTAACGGATTTTTTGAAACATTACCACTTGATTTTAATTTGCTAAACACCGGCGACTCGGACATATTCATACGTATATAAACCGATAAACCTACCAACACAATAGATACCCAAAACGGATAACGCCATCCACCCCACTCTGCATTAAAGGCAGCATCGCTCATGTTTAGTTTAACCAACATAATAACACCTAATGCCACAAACAAACCCAGAGTGGCCGTGGTTTGTATCCAACTGGTGTAATAACCACGTTTGTTGGCGGGTGCATGTTCGGCCACATAGGTTGCAGCACCACCATACTCGCCACCCAAAGCCAAGCCTTGTAATAAACGTAACAGTAAAACAAGTATAGGCGCAGCAATACCAATAGTTTTATAACCGGGTATTAAACCAATTAAAAATGTAGCACCGCCCATTAAAACAAGCGTTAATAAAAAAGTGTATTTACGACCAATTAAATCACCCAGGCGACCAAACACCAATGCACCAAAAGGCCTTACAATAAAACCTGCAGCAAAAATGGCCAACGTACTTAACAGTGCAGCGGTTGTATTTCCCTCCGGAAAAAATTGTGTACTAATGGTTTTGGCCAGCATACCAAAAATGTAAAAATCGTACCATTCAATCATGGTACCTACAGATGAGGCGGATATTACTTTCCAAATGCCGGTAGCAGAATCGTCATTTTTTTTCATGCCCTTAAAATACAAATAGATTTAATGTATAGCTAAAAAATTTTGAATTCGTACATTTAAGGCTCTTTAAACAAATAATGATTGTGTATGTCATACCCCTATCAAATTAAAACTTACGAAGAATACAAAGAAGCGTATCAAAAGAGTGTTGACGATCCGGAAGCCTTTTGGGGCGACATTGCCGAACATTTTCGCTGGCATAAAAAATGGGACAAAGTTTTAGACTGGAATTTTAAAGAACCAAAAATTGAATGGTTTGCAGGCGGTAAATTAAATATTACCGAAAACTGTTTGGACCGCCATTTGGAAAAATTGGCCGATAAACCTGCCATCATTTGGGAACCTAATAACCCCGAAGAACGTACCCGCATTGTTACTTACGAACGTTTACACAAACGTGTTTGCCAGTTTGCACAAGTATTAAAAAACAATGGTGTAAAAAAAGGCGACAGAGTTTGTATATACATGGGTATGGTGCCTGAGTTAGCGTATGCAACATTAGCCTGTGCCCGTATTGGTGCTATACACAGTGTAATTTTCGGTGGTTTCTCTGCACAAAGCATTGCCGATAGATTAGAAGATGCACAAGCCGAATTTATTGTTACCTGCGATGGTGCATACCGTGGCGCAAAAGATATTCCGCTAAAGAGTGTTATTGACGATGCTTTAATTGGCAACAAAATAGTAAAACGTGTAATTGTTTACACACGCACCCGCACACCGGTGTCTATGATTAAAGGCCGTGATGTATGGTGGGAAGATGAAATGCAAGCCGTAACCGAAGGTGCTGAAGCATTGAACAGTGATGGTTTTGGCGAAGTAGAGGTAATGGATGCCGAAGACCCATTGTTTATATTATATACATCGGGCAGCACGGGTAAACCCAAAGGTGTGGTGCATACTGCGGGTGGTTATATGGTATGGACTAACTATACTTTTGTAAATGCCTTTAATTACCAACCGGGACAAATACATTTTTGTACTGCTGATATTGGCTGGATAACCGGCCATAGTTATATTATTTACGGCCCATTAAGTGCAGGTGCTACCAGTGTAATGTTTGAGGGTGTTCCTACCTGGCCTGATGCCGGCCGTTTTTGGGATATTATAGATAAATACAAAATTGATATTTTATACACTGCGCCAACGGCTATCCGTAGTTTAATGGGCTTTGGATTAGATCCGTTAAAAGGTAAAGACCTTTCCTCGCTTAAAGTATTAGGCACGGTTGGCGAACCTATTAACGAAGAAGCCTGGCATTGGTATGATGAACATATTGGTAAAAAGAAATGCCCCATTGTTGATACCTGGTGGCAAACAGAAACCGGTGGCGTATTAATCAGTAACCTTGCCGGTGTTACACCCGCTAAACCATCATGGGCAACTTTACCATTACCGGGAGTACAACCTATACTTGTTGACGAGAATGGAAAGGAAGTAACCGAAAAAGATGAGGACGGTAACTACAAAGGTAACCTGTGTATTAAAGCACCTTGGCCGGGTATTTTACGCACCACTTATGGCGATCATGAACGTTGCCGTACCAACTATTTTGCTACTTACGAAAATTTATATTTTACAGGCGATGGTGCGTTGAAAAACGATGATGGTTTTTATCGCATTACCGGACGTGTAGATGATGTATTAAATGTAAGCGGCCACCGTATTGGTACTGCCGAAGTAGAAAATGCCATCAACATGCATGCCGGTGTGGTAGAAAGTGCGGTAGTGGGTTACCCGCACGATATTAAAGGCCAGGGTATTTATGCCTATGTTATTTTTAATGGTCGCCATTTTGATGATGACCTTACTAAAAAAGATATACTGGCCACTGTATCACGAATTATTGGCCCCATTGCCAAGCCCGATAAAATTCAATTTGTAAGTGGTTTACCCAAAACCCGCAGCGGTAAAATTATGCGCCGCATTTTACGTAAAGTAGCCGAAGGCGAAACCGATAAATTAGGCGACACTTCTACCCTGTTAGATCCAGGTGTGGTGGATGAAATTGTAAAAGGAAAAATATAAGGCCCCAAAAACGGCCTCCCCAAGCCCCTCCAAAGGAGGGGTTTTTAAATTCCTATGAGTAAAAGTCTTTACCAGTTTCTTTAAACAACTATGTTTGGGTATTATTTTTATGTTACCAGCTGTAGTTCCCTGATCATCGTCCCTTGCGCCTGCCCCGACGAGCGAAGCGGAACTCGGGGTCGCACACTGCATCGTTCTGTAATACTAATCATCACCATTCCCTAAGCATGTTTAACAAAATCAGGTTCGTAAACTGTTCTTTTCAAGGGTAGAAAGTTGTACAAACCAGCAACGGTTCTCTAAACCCCTCCTTTGGAGGGGCTTGGGGAGGCTTAAAAATAATTTGCCTATACTGTATTGTTACCCAATCTTTGCGGTTGATTACGTTTAAATACAATAACATGAGAACATTGATGACAGGATTGGCCTTACTGATAGTCGCTATTAGTTATGGTCAGCAGAAAATTGATACCACCGAACAAATTATTGCCGGTAGAAAAAATGCAGCCGCACAACAAAGCAAACCATACGTTATACTTATTTCAGTTGATGGTTTAAGAAACGATATGGCTGAAAGTTATGGTGCAAAAAATATATTGCGTTTATCAGGTCAGGGAGTAAAAGCAAAATTTATGCAACCCTCTTACCCTTCCTTAACTTTTCCTAATCACTACACTATCGTAACCGGTTTATATCCATCGCATCATGGGTTAGTAAATAATACTTTTTTCGATCCGGCTAAAAACCAAATGTATAGCATGGGCAACAAAGCCCGTGTAGGCGATAGCAGTTGGTATGGTGGTACACCTTTATGGTCGTTAAGCGAGCAACAGGAAATGTTAAGTGCCAGCTTTTACTGGGTAGGCTCGGAGGCAAATATTCAAGGCAAACGGCCCACTTACTACTACAACTACAACGAAAAAATTAAAATGGACGACCGTATTACTGCCGTTAAAAAATGGTTGCAATTACCGGAAGATAAACGTCCGCATTTAATTACTTTTTATTTCCCTGAAGTTGACCACGATTTACACGAATTTGGTGTAGGCTCGGCCGAAGCAAAACATGCTGTACAGTTTGTAGACGAAAGCATTGGTAAACTGGTAGCCGAAGTAGATAAACTGGGTTTACCGGTTAACTTCATTGTTGTATCTGATCATGGTATGACCAATGTAGATAAAGACAAAGTAATTAAAATGCCAAAGGCAATTGATACTACACAGTTTTTTGTTCCTTATGGTTCTACATCTTTACATATGTACGGAAAAGATGTAAGTAAAAAAACAATTAAAAAAACGTACAAAGCCTTAAAGAAAGAAGCACAAAACTACACTCCTTACATGTTGTGTAAAACACCCAAAAAATGGCATTTACGTAATAAGGATGATAAGTACAATCGTGCCGGTGATATTGTGTTAGTACCCAACCCGCCTTACTATTTTAATATTGGCACCCGTCCTTCTACCAATATTGGTTATCATGGTTTTGATAACCGCCTGACCGATATGCGAGCCAGCTTTTTTGCCTGGGGACCGGCCTTTAAAAACAATATTGAAATTGAAGGCTTTGAAAACGTAAATGTTTATCCATTAGTTGCCGAAATTTTAGGTCTTACCTACGATTTTAAAATTGATGGTAAGTTGAAAGTGTTGAAGCCGATTTTGAAGTAGTTGATGGTTAATGGTTAATAGTTCATAGTTGATGGTTCATGGGAAAGTGAGCAGTGAGTAGTCAATAGTGAATTGAACGTACATTTGTCAATTGTCACTTGTCCATTGTCAATTCCTTCTCTCCGACTTTCTTCTGCTGATTAGCGAACAGAAAGTACAAGAGTGCCTTTAGATTTGTATTAAGTTCATTGACTAAGAAATAAGGTTATTATTACTATTATTTTCTTTTTTGCTACTTTTTTCTTTAGTATCCACGTTAATATGTGTATAAATCAA
>PJTT01000810.1_pt1 | contig 12615 bp, 10 predicted proteins | sample 1512261 | NCBI WGS metagenome assembly PJTT01 (sample SAMN08177685, study PRJNA422409) | Soil metagenome, whole genome shotgun sequencing project. | isolation source: Soil (2) enriched on wood chips | place: USA: Madison | collected 2015-01-15
AGTCTCGCCGCTGGCCCGTGCCAATGACAACGATCCGGGCTACACCGACCGCTTCGAGCTGTTCGTCAACGGCAAGGAGCTGGCCAACGGCTTCTCCGAGCTGAACGATCCGGAAGACCAGGCGCAGCGCTTCCAGGCCCAGGTGGCCGCGAAGGAAGGTGGCGACGACGAGGCCATGCACTACGACGCCGATTACATCCGTGCGCTGGAGTACGGTATGGCCCCGACCGGTGGACTGGGCATCGGCGTGGATCGCCTGGTGATGCTGCTGACCGGCAGCAGCTCGATCCGCGACGTGCTCCTGTTCCCGTACATGCGCCCCGAGCAGTAAGACGCAGTACCGCTCCCGACTGTGCGCGCCGTTCCGGATCCGGACGGCGCCATTGACGCGATGCTTACTCGGCGTATGGTTGTTGCATGGCCTTGACACCCACTGTGGCTTGATGGGGTTGGGGAGGGGCGATGTGGAGAACCCGCTTCACATTGTGACGACGATCATGAACCGGGGACGCTCGTGACGGGAGTCGTGCCTATGCAGGGTGCCAGTGTGCACAGCGGCGGGGTATCCTCGCTGGCTGATCTTCCAGCGTGGTCGAGAAGGCAGGCAGAGAACGCCTTGAACATCGTCATCGTCGATGACCAGACGTCCGCACGGACGATGCTGCGCCATGTCATTGAAGACATCGCGCCCGAATTGAGCGTGCACGACTTTGGTGATCCACTCACCGCACTTGCCTGGTGCGAGTCGTACCCGGTTGACCTGCTGCTGCTGGACTACCGCATGCCGGAGATGGACGGGCTGGAATTCGCCCGCCGCTTCCGCCGGCTGCCCAAGCACCGCGATATTCCCGTGATCCTGATCACCGTGGTCGGCGACGAGCCGATCCGGCAGGCCGCGCTGGAAGCGGGCGTCATCGATTTCCTGGTCAAGCCGATCCGCCCGCGCGAGCTGCGCGCGCGCTGCTACAACCTGTTGCAGCTGCGCCAGCAGGCCGAGAACGTGAAGCAACGCGCGCTGTCGCTGGAACAGCGGCTGCTGGCCAGCATGCACGAGGTGGAAGAGCGCGAACGCGAGACCCTCTCGCGGCTGGCACGCGCCATCGAGTTCCGTGATGCCGGCACCAGTGCCTACCTCGAGCGCATGGCGCGCGTGGCCGGGCTGATCGCCGAGCAGCTGGGACTGCCCGAGGAAGAGGTCAAGCTGATCGAGATGGCAGCGCCCCTGCACGACATGGGCAAGATCGCCATTCCCGACGCGGTGCTGCTCAAGCAGGGCAAGCTCAACGACGAGGAGCTGGCGATCATGCGCCGGCATCCGCGCATCGGCCATGAGCTGCTCAGCGGCAGCCAGAACCGCTTCATCCAGGTCGGCGCGTTGATCGCGCTGCGCCACCATGAGCGCTACGACGGCAGCGGCTACCCCGATGGCCTGGTCGGCGACGCGATTCCGCTGGAAGCGCGCATCGTCGCGGTCGCCGATGTGTTCGATGCCCTGATCTCGCCGCGCCCCTACAAGGAAGCGTGGACGTTCGAGGCAACCCTGGCGTACCTGTACGCCCAGCGCGGGCGCCTGTTCGACCCGCGCTGCGTGGATGCGCTGCTGCGTGGCCGCGAAGCGCTGGAACAGATCTGCGCCGAGCATTCCACCGCGTCGGCGCGGCCGGGGATGGGCGCGTGACATCCCTGCTGTCGCGGGCCCGCCTGCGGTTGTCCCAGCGCCACGACAGCGAGCATGGGCAGCAGATCGTCCGTATCGTCCTGATCAGCCTGATCCTGGCCTATGTGCTGCTGCCGGCACCGCGCCACGATCTGCCGCACGACCAGTACGTGGGCGTGCTGGCCATCGTGCTGACCGGACTGTCGCTGTCGCTGCTGCTGTTCGGCTGGCTGCTGTGGAAGCCCGGGCGTTCGGATCCGCGCCGCGTGCTGGGCATGCTGGCCGACTACGGGCTGATCGCCGCGGGCATGATCCAGATGGGCGAGCCGCTGTCGTGGGTCTACATCGTGGTGATGTGGGTGACCGTCGGCAATGGCATGCGCTTTGGCAACAACTACCTCTACGTCGCCGTGGCGATGGCGATGGTCAGCTTCGGCAGCACCGTGCTGCTGACCCCGTACTGGGAACAGAACCTGCGCCTGGCCATCGGCCTCTGGCTGGGGCTGGCGGCCGTGCCGCTGTACTTCTCGACCCTGCTCAAGCAGCTGACCAAGGCCATGGCCGAGGCGCGCCGCGCCAGTGAAGCCAAGAGCCGCTTCCTGGCCAACATGAGCCACGAGTTCCGCACCCCGCTCAACGGCCTGAGTGGGATGACCGAGGTGCTGGCCACCACCCGCCTGGACGATGAGCAGCGCGAGTGCCTGAACACCATCCAGGCCTCGTCCCGCAGCCTGCTGGCGCTGGTCGAGGAGGTGCTGGACATCTCCGCCATCGAGGCCGGCAAGCTGCGCGTGGTGGCCGAGGATTTCGTGCTGGCCGACGTGGTCCAGGCGATCGGCCTGATCCTGCTGCCACAGGCCAAGGCCAAGCATCTCGATTACCGGGTGAAGGTGGCCGTGAACGTTCCGGCCACGCTGCGGGGCGACGTCGGTCACCTGCGGCAGATCCTGCTCAACCTGGCCGGCAACGCGGTGAAGTTCACCGACCACGGCAAGGTGGAAGTGCGCGTGGGCCTCGTCCACGCCGACACCCAGGGTTCGGTGCGCCTGCGCTTCGACATCATCGATACCGGCATCGGCGTCCCGGTGGCGATGCGCCCGCGGCTGTTCGAAGCGTTCGAGCAGGCCGACGTCAGCATGGCCCGTCGCCACGAGGGCACCGGCCTGCCTGGGCACGACCATCGCCAAGGGCCTGGTCGAGGCCATGGACGGCGAGATCGGCTACCTCGATAACCCGCCGCAGGGCAGCCACTTCTGGGTTGAACTGCCGTTCGCGCCGCCGCAGCCGGTGGTGGCTGGTGCGGTGCCGAGCGTGGCCACCGGCGAAGACGTGGGCCCGGGTGGCAACGTGATCGCCTTCGCCGATCCCTTCCTGCGCCATCGGGCCCGCGTGCGCAGCATGCAGATCCTGGTGGCGGATGACCACGAGGCCAATCGCATGGTGCTGCAGCGCCTGCTGCAGAAGGCCGGGCACAAGGTGATGTGTGTCGATGGCGGCGAGGCGGTGCTGGATGCGCTGGCCGAGAGCGAATTCGACGCGGCCATCGTCGACCTGCACATGCCGGGCATGAGTGGGCTGGACATGCTGAAGGAGCTGCGGGTGATGCAGTCCGGTGGCGGCCCGCGCACGCCGGTGCTGGTGCTCAGTGCCGACGTCACCCCGGAGGCGATCCAGCGCTGCACGCAGGCCGGCGCGCACGCGTTCCTGGCCAAGCCGGTCGTGGCCGTGCGCCTGCTGGACACCCTGGCGGAGATCGCCAACAACGCCCAGCTGAAGGCCTCGGCGCCGCCGATCGTGCGTACCGCGACCAACCTCGATGGCGTGCTCAACACCGGCGTGCTGGACGAGCTGGCTTCGCTGGGCATGGGCGATGGGTTCGAGCGCGAATTCATCCGCCAGTGCCTGGAAGATGCCGACAACTGCCTGCGCAAGGCCGAAGGCGAGGGCGAGGCTGGTCGCTGGGATGCCTTCCGCGAGCAGTCCCACGCGATCAAGGGCGTGGCCGGCAACCTGGGCCTGGTGCGCGCCGCCAACCGCGCCGGCGAACTGATGCGGATGGCCGATTGGCAGCTCAAGGCCGAGTGGCGCGCGCGCCTGGCCGTACTGCAGGGCGCGATCAAGGAAGGGCGTCACGCGTTGGACGCGCGCGCCGAGCGCAGGGCCCGCGGTGCCGCCGACGACATGGAACGGTAGAGTCGAGCTTGCTCGACTGCCTTCGTTCCATGTAGTGCCGGGCCATGCTCGGCTGCATTCCGCGCGGTCCGCGATGCAAGGCATCCACGCATGGCGTGGATCTACTGCCTTGGTAGCGCGAGCGCGAAAAAAAGCCCGGTGGCCAGCCGGGCTTGAACCCAGAGGGGGAGGACAGCAATCAGGCCGCGTCGAGGCCGGCGCGACGGGTCTGCGCCTTCACCAGGCGATCCATCGTGCGCAGCGAACGGTCACCCAGGGCGAGCGCGGAGTCGACCCACACCTTGGTGATTTCCAGCAGTTCGTCGTAGCTGACCGCCTGCGCCAGGTTGCGCGCCGCGTTCATGGCCAGGTACGACTGCGGCAGGCGCTGCTGCTGGCGGATCATGTCTTCGACGGCGGCGCGGCCTTCGCCCTTCTTCACCAGCACGTCGACCACGCCCAGTGCATGCATTTCCTCGGCGCTGTAGACGCGGCCATCGAGGATGATCTTCTCGGCCAGCTGCGGCGACACCCGGCGGCACAGGAAGGAATAGGCGCCCATGCCCGGGAACAGGCCGAACAGCACTTCCGGCAGGCCCATGCCGCAGCCTTCCTCGGCCACGATGGTGTGGCAGGCCAGGGCCATTTCCAGGCCGCCGCCCAGCGCATCGCCCTGGATGAGCGCGATCGAGCGCACGTCACCGCCGAAACCGGTGTGCAGGTGGTGCACGCCTTCCACGCAGCGCTGGGCGTAGGTCAGCAGCAGGTCGCGGTTGCCTTCGCGGATGAGCCGGGTGAACAGGTCCAGATCGCCACCCAGGTTGTACGCGGCGGCATCTGAGGCCAGCACGAAGTGGCGCAGCTGCCCGCTGTGGCGCTGCGCCGGGCCGCGGGTGATGGCGCTCATGTAGCTCCACATTTCGTCCAGCATGTCCTTGCGGCAGCACGGGCGGATGCCCGTCGCAGCATCGGCATGCATGAACAGCCAGTGGGCGGTGTCGTTGTTGCGGTCGTCCGTACGGATGGTGGCGTAGGGCGAACCACTGGTCGGCAGCTTTTCGATGGTGCTCATTGAAGTGTCCTCGGCATGCGGCCCGTAGAGAGAAGTGGTGGCCGGCGGGCCGAACGGTCCACACACGCGGCGATGCTACACCGGGCACGTGGCCACGCATGCGAAAAGGCCCGGGTCGTTGCCGACCCGGGCCTGAAAGCATTCAACCTGGAGCAGACCCTTACGGGGCGGGCGTATCGCGCAGTTCGCGGCGCAGGATCTTGCCCACGTTGGTCTTCGGCAGTTCCTTGCGGAATTCCACGATCCGGGGGTGCTTGTAGCCGGTGAGATTGGCCCGTGCGTGTTCCTTGACCATTTCGGCGGTCAGGTTCGGGTCCTTCTTCACGATGACCACCTTCACGACTTCACCGGACTTCTCGTCCGGTACACCGACGGCGGCCACTTCCAGCACGCCCGGCATCATCGCGATGACGTCCTCGACTTCGTTCGGGTACACGTTGAAGCCGGACACCAGGATCATGTCCTTCTTGCGGTCGACGATGTAGAAGAAGCCCTGTTCGTCCATCTTCGCCATGTCGCCGGTGTGCAGCCACTGGTCGGCATCGATGGCGGTGGCGGTCTCGTCGGGGCGCTGCCAGTAGCCCTTCATCACCTGCGGGCCGCGGATGCACAGCTCGCCCACCTCGCCCATGGCCAGGACATTGCCGTTGTCGTCCTTGATGCAGGCATCGGTGGACGGGATCGGCAGGCCGATGGCGCCGTTGTATTCCTTCAGGTCCAGCGGGTTGATGCAGGCCGCCGGCGAGGTCTCGGTCAGGCCATAGGCCTCGACCAGGGTCACCCCGGTCACCTTCTTCCAGCGCTCGGCCACCGCGCGCTGCACGGCCATGCCGCCACCCAGGGTCACCTTCAGCGAGGAGAAGTCGACGGTGTCGAAGCCGGGGGTGTTGAGCAGGCCGTTGAACAGGGTGTTGACGCCGGTGATGGCGGTGAAGCGCACCGACTTGAGCTCCTTGACGAAGCCCTTCATGTCGCGCGGGTTGGTGATGAGGTGGTTGCAGCCGCCGAACTTCATGAAGACCAGGCCGTTGGCCGTCAACGCGAAGATGTGGTACAGCGGCAGGGCAGTGATGATCCACTCCTTGCCCGGCTCGATGCCCGATGCGCCGATCCAGGCCGAAGCCTGCTGCATGTTGGCGATCAGGTTGCGGTTGGTCAGCATCGCACCCTTGGCGACGCCGGTGGTGCCGCCGGTGTACTGCAGGAACGCGACGTCGTCGTGGTCGATCTCGACCTTGGGCAGGGTGTGGCGGCTGCCGAGCTTGAGTGCCTGGCGGAAGCGGACCGCGCCCTTCAGATGGTAGTTGGGCACCATCTTCTTGACGTACTTGAGCACGAAATTGACGATCGTGCCCTTGAGGCCGAGCAGGTCGCCCAGGCCGGTGGTGATGACGTGCTTGACCGGGGTGTCGGCGATGACCTGCTGGACGGTGTCACCGAAGTTGTCCACTACCACCAGCGCGCTGACGCCGGCATCGACCAGCTGGTGCTTCAGCTCGCGCGCGGTGTACAGCGGGTTGACGTTGACCACGGTCAGGCCGGCGCGCAGCACGCCGAAGGTGGCGATGGGGTATTGCAGGCAGTTGGGCATCATCAGGGCGACGCGGTCGCCCTTCTTGAGCTTGAGCTCACCCAGCAGGTAGGCGGCGAACTGCTCGACCCGGGCGTCGGTTTCGCCGTAGGTGAGGACCTTGCCGAAACTGGAGTAGGCGGGACGGTCGCGGAATTTCGCGACGGAAGCGTCGAAGACCGAAGCTACCGAATGGAACTCGTTGATGTCGATTTCGGCGGGAACGCCTTTCGGATAGCTCTGCAGCCAGGGACGATCCAGACTCATATTCCCCCTCCAGGAATCGTTTTTGATGGGTGCGGCGCGGACAGTATCCGCCAGAACCGCTCGCAGCAGCATACCGTTCCGTAGGGAAAACGCGAAGGGGGCGTCTGTGTCCGGTAGTGCCGGCCGCTGGCCGGCACTGAAGGAGCCGGCCAGCGGCCGGCACTACCCGAAGGATTGAGAGGCGTATGCGTCAGCTGCGGCTGCGCGCCGGGGCGCCGTTGGCCTTGTAATAGGGCGCGGTGCTGCGGGCCAGTGGGCTGCGGCCACGGATCACGTCGGCCAGCTTCTCGGCGATCATGATGGTCGGCGCGTTGAGGTTGCCGGTGACCACCTGCGGCATGATCGAGGCATCGACGATGCGCAGGCCTTCCAGGCCGTGCACGCGGCCCTGGCCGTCGACCACCGCCATTGGGTCATCGGCGTGGCCCATCTTGTTGGTGCACGAGGGGTGGTAGGCCGTCTCGGCGTGCTCGCGGACGAAACCGTCGATCTGTGCGTCGGTCTGCAGCTCGCGGCCCGGCGAAATCTCGCGGCCGCTGTAGGGCGCCAGCGCTGGCTGCGCGAAGATCTCGCGGGTGATGCGGATGGCGGCGCGGAACTCGCGCCAGTCCTGCTCGTGCGACATGTAGTTGAACAGGATGCTGGGGTGCACGCGCGGATCCTTGGACACCACCTGCACGCGGCCGCGGCTGGGCGAGCGCATCGAGCCGACGTGCATCTGGAAGCTGTGCGCCTTGATCGGGTTGGAGCCGTTGTAATTGATCGCCACCGGCAGGAAGTGGTACTGCAGGTTTGGCCAGTCGAAGGCCTCATCGCTGCGGATGAAGCCACCGGCCTCGAACTGGTTGCTGGCGCCGATGCCGGTGCCCATGAACAGCCATTCGGCACCGATGGCGGGCTGGTTGTGCAGCTTCAGCGCCGGGGCCAGCGACACCGGCTTCTTGCACTCGTACTGCAGGTACATCTCCAGGTGATCCTGCAGGTTGGCGCCGACGCCCGGCAGGTGGTGAACCAGGTCGATGTCCAGGCTGCGCAGCAGTTCGGCCGGGCCGACGCCGGAGCGCTGCAGGATCTGCGGCGAGGCGATGGCGCCGCCGCACAGCAGCACTTCGCGGCGTGCAGTGGCACGCTGCGGCTGGTGGTTGTGCAGCCACTGCACGCCGACCGCGCGCTTGCCCGAGAACAGGATGCGATCGGTGAGGGCGTGGGTGACGATGGTCAGGTTCGGACGCGGCTTGGCCAGGTCCAGGTAGCCACGGGCGGTGCTGGAGCGGCGGCCCTGCGGGGTCACCGTGCGGTCCATCGGGCCGAAGCCTTCCTGCTGGTAGCCGTTGAGGTCGTCGGTGCGCGGGTAGCCGGCCTGCACGCCGGCTTCAACCATGGCGGCGAACAGTTCGTTGTTGCCGGCCTTCGGCGTGGTCACCCGCAGCGGGCCATCGCCGCCGTGGTAGTCGTTGGCGCCGATGTCGCGGGTCTCGGCCTTGCGGAAGTAGGGCAGGCAGTCCAGGTAGGTCCAGTCTTCCAGGCCGGGCATGCTGGCCCAGTGGTCATAGTCCATGGCGTTGCCGCGGATGTAGCACATGCCGTTGATGAGCGATGAGCCGCCCAGGCCCTTGCCGCGGCCGCAATCCATGCGGCGGTTGTTCATGAAGGGCTCCGGGTCGGTCTTGTACGCCCAGTTGTAGCGCTTGCCCTGCAGCGGGTAGGCCAGTGCGGCCGGCATCTGGGTGCGGAAGTCGAGGCGGTAATCCGGGCCGCCGGCTTCCAGCAGCAGCACGCTGACATCGGCATCCTCGGTGAGGCGGGTGGCCAGCACGTTGCCGGCCGAACCAGCGCCGATGATGATGTAGTCGTACTCGGTGTGGGTGCTCATGGGGTTCTCCTGCTGGCCGGGACGCGCGATGCGCAGGCGTCCCGGCGGAATGTCGGTCCGGCACGCGGGCCGGGCGGTGGGGCGGGGCGGCTCAGGGCGCGCTGATCAGAACACGCTGATCAGAACACGCTGGCGTAGTCGCCCAGTTCGACCTGCACCGACTTGATGCGGGTGTAGTGGCCCAGCGTGGAGAGGCCGTTCTCGCGGCCGACGCCGGATTGCTTGTAGCCACCCACCGGCATTTCCGCCGGCGATTCGCCCCAGGTGTTGATCCAGCAGATGCCGGCTTCGAGGCGGTGGATGATGCGATGGGCGCGGCTGATGTCCCGGCTGACCACACCGGCAGCGAGGCCGAAGGTGGTGTCGTTGGCGCGGCGGATGGCTTCCTCCTCGTCGTCGTAGGCGAGGATGCTCATCACCGGCCCGAAGATCTCCTCGCGGACGATGGTCATGTCATCGCGGCAATCGGAGAACACGGTCGGCAGCACGTAGGCGCCATCGGCCAGCGCGCCTTCCCCGGCACGGCCGCCGCCGGCCAGCAGGCGCGCGCCTTCGGCCTTGCCACTGTCGATGTAGCGCAGCACGTTCTGCATGTGCGGGAAGCTGACCATCGGGCCGAAGTTGGTGTCGGCCGCCTGCGGGTCGCCGATGCGGATGCGTTTCACGCGCTCGACCACGGCGGCTTCGAACGCGGCCAGCAGGGCGCGCGGCACGAACACGCGGGTGCCGTTGGTGCAGACCTGGCCGGAGCTGAAGAAGTTGGCCATCACCGCGATGTCGGCGGCGCGGTCCAGGTCGGCGTCATCGCAGATGACCAGCGGCGACTTGCCGCCCAGTTCCATGGTCACCTCCTTCAGCGAGGAAGACGCGGCCGCGGCCATCACCTTCTTGCCGGTGGCCACGCCGCCGGTGAAGGAGATCTTCTCGATCACCGGATGCTCGGTGAGCCAGTTGCCGATCTCGCCGCCCGGGCCCTGCACCACGTTGAACACACCGTCCGGAACGCCGGCTTCGCTGTAGATCTCGGCCAGCTTCAGCGCGGTCAGCGGGGTCACTTCGGAGGGCTTGAACACCATGGCGTTGCCGGCGGCCAGCGCAGGTGCCGATTTCCACAGCGCGATCTGGATCGGGTAATTCCAGGCGCCGATGCCGGCGACCACGCCCAGCGGTTCGCGGCGGGTGTAGAAGAAGCTCGATTCGCGCAGCGGCAGCTGGATGCCTTCGATGGCGGTGGCCAGGCCGGCGTAGTACTCCAGCACGTCGGCGCCGGTGACGATGTCCACGGAGGTGGTTTCGGCCAGCGCCTTGCCGGTATCCAGGGTTTCCAGCCGGGCCAGCTCATCGTTGCGCTCGCGCAGGATATCGACGGCGCGGCGCAGGATGCGCGAGCGCTCCATCGCGGTCATCGCCGCCCAGACCTTCTGTCCTTCGGCCGCGCTCTGCACCGCGCGTTCGACGTCGGCCTGGCTGGCGATCTGCACCTCGGCCAGCACCTGGCCGTTGGCCGGGTTGATGCTCTGGAAGGTCTTGCCGCTGGTGGCGTCGACGCGTTGGCCGTGGATGTAGAGCTGCTGTACGGGCAGGGGGGACATGGGGCACTCCTGGAAACAAAGGGGGAAGGGCTTGAGGCTGCTTATACGCCCTCGGGCTGCAGCTGGAAGTCGATATAGGCGTAGGCCAGCGCGCGTGCGGCGGCGGTGTCGAACGGGCCGCCGACCAGGCTGCCGCGCAGCCACAGGCCGTCGATCATCGCGGCCAGCCCGCGCGCGGCGTCGCGGGCGCGTCCGGCGGGCAGCGCGCGGTGGAACTGATGGGCCAGGTTGGAATACAGCCGCTGGTCGTTGATGCGCTGCAGGCGGGCCAGTTCCGGCTGGTGCATGCTTGCCGCCCAGAAGGTCAGCCAGACGCGCATGGCCGGGCCGCTGGTCTGGGTCTGATCGAAGTTGCCATCGACCAGGGCGCGCAGCTGGGCCCGCGGATCTGCATCGGCGCGGGCCCGGCAGTGGGCGAAGGCATCCTTCAGTTCATTGAGGATCTGCCGCATGGCCGCGTTGAGCAGGCCGGCCTTGTCGCCGAAGTAGTGGGCGACGATGCCGGTGGACAGGCCGGCCTGGCGGGCGATGGTGGCCACGGTGGCATCGGCCAGGCCGATATCGTGGATGACCTGGAAGGTGGCCTGGATCAGCTGCTCGCGGCGGATGGGTTCGATGCCTTTCTTCGGCACGGTCTCACCTGGGCCATGGGCGTTGGCCCGAGGTGGACAGTATCGCGTTTGTTGATTGAACGTTCAATCAACAAACAGTGAAGCCAGTGTGGACATTGGGGCTGGACCCCCCGGTTTACAGGCGCAGCGCGGCTTCCAGCAGGGGGGCGGCCCAGGCGGGCGTGGCTGCAAGCTGGGCAAGGTCGTCCGCTTCGGGGTACAGCACCTGGCCATCCTCCATCTGCAGCAGCAGCTGTGGATCGGGCACGGCTTCGCCGGGGGCGGCATCGGCGCTGTTGTCGTAGACCTGCAGCTGGGCCAGCACCGGCATCAGCCGCACCAGGTTCTGCTGGGCCAGCGGCCAGCGCCGGCGGATGTCGGCCTCGTTGATGGGGTGGCCACCGCTGCGCACCCGCGCCTGCACGCGCGCGATGTGCTGCTCCGGGCTGGACAGCCCGCAGAACCACATCAGCACGTCGTGGCTGTGGCTGGCTTCATGCAGCAGGGCGGCGATGGAATTGCCGCCCAGGGTGGTTTCGAAGGCGTGGTTGTGGCCCCGGTCGAGGGCATCGCGGATGCGGTTGACGCCTTCCTGCCAGGCCTGGGCGTTGGCCTCGGCCTGGGACTGGCCCGACAGCTCGCGCAGGCCACGGGCGAACGTATCCGGATTGAACCAGTCCAGCCCGGCCTCGCGCAGCACGTGGCCGCCCACCGAACTCTTGCCGGCGCCGTTGACGCCGGCAAGGACGTACAGGAACGGTCGAGACATCAGTGCCCCGTGCCGGCCTTGACCTGCCCTTTCAGGCGCGCCGGGCGGCGCAGCAGCGCACGCGCGGCGTCACCGGCCTGGGCCTGCTGCAGCACGGCCAGGCGCTGGTCGAAGCCGGCGCGCAGTTCGGCCAGGCCCGGGGCCTGCCCGCGCAGTTCTTCCAGCGAGGATTCCAGTGCTTCCACGCGGGCCTGCAGGGCGCGGTACTGCTCGATGGAGACGATGACCGCCTGCGGCTCGTTGTGGTTGGTGACCACCACCATGCGCTGGTCGCGGACCTCCTGCATGACCTTGCGCCAGTGCTCCTTCACCGATGAGGCGGTGGTGTGGGTCAGCTCGTTGATCGGGTCGAAGCGGACGGGCAGGTGAAGCATGGCGGGGCTCCAGCGGGGGTATGGGCCCACCTTACGCCTGTTTCATGCGAATTGCATGAATCGGGAAAAATATGAATATTTCATGCGGACTGTAGAGCCGAGCCTGCGCTCGGCTGATGCTGGCAGGTCGCCAACCGCAGCCGAGCATGGGCTCGGCTCTACAAGAGCCGGGGCGTTAGCCGAGCATGGGCTCGGCTCTACAACAGCCGGGGCGTTACTTGCTGGCCAGCTGGCGCAGCACGTACTGCAGCAGGCCGCCGTGGCGGAAGTACTCGACTTCCTTCGGGGTCAGCAGCATCACCGAGACCTCGAAGGTCTTCTTCGTGCCATCGGCCTTGGTCGCGGTGACGGTCGCACGCTTGCTGGCACCGTCTTCCAGGCCGGTGATGTCGATCGTCTCCGAGCCGTCCAGGCCCAGCGACTGCGCGTTGTCGCCGTTGCGGAACTGCAGCGGCAGCACGCCCATGCCGACCAGGTTGGAACGGTGGATGCGCTCGAAGCTCTCGGCCACCACGGCCTTCACGCCCAGCAGCAGGGTGCCCTTGGCGGCCCAGTCGCGCGACGAGCCGGTGCCGTATTCCCTGCCGGCCAGCACCACCAGCGGCACGTTGTCGGCCTTGTACTTCATGGCCGCATCGTAGATCGCCAGCTTTTCCGG
>PJTT01000816.1_pt1 | contig 12498 bp, 12 predicted proteins | sample 1512261 | NCBI WGS metagenome assembly PJTT01 (sample SAMN08177685, study PRJNA422409) | Soil metagenome, whole genome shotgun sequencing project. | isolation source: Soil (2) enriched on wood chips | place: USA: Madison | collected 2015-01-15
CTGCAGCAGATTTCTTAGCATGATCGTATTGTTGCTCATTTAAGATTTTGCCATTTTTCATCCGATAATAGGTTTGCTCCTGGGCCTGTGCTTTACCAAAGGTTGACAGAGCCATAAAAAAAGCAATCGCGTAAATTTTCATATCCATAATTTATTAACTTTAGTTTGCTAACTTACGAAAATTTCGTAAACAAATTTCAAACTTTATGATATTCCGCTAACAAAACCCGTGTTATATGCCGCTTTTTCTTTTCTTGTCAATTTTTCTTTTCTTATCAATTTGTTCTTGTATTTTATCCACAAAAGCCCGTTTGAATTTATTGATTTGTCTCTTGTTTGCGATATACCAAAAGTCCCGATTTATCAAACGATATTCATTTGGATTGTCCAAACTGCTTAAACTGACAAAGGCAAATGTGGTAACGGATGGATTAGAATCGGGTCTTGTCCATGTATGAACAATTTCTTTTGTGTCTGGATAATATAAATTTACATGAAGCCAGTAATCGTGGTAATAGTTGTTATAATTTTTTTGGGGTAACGGTGTCAAGGAATCCATCTTCAGTTTTTCTAAATATTCCTTCATTTGATGTGATGTCCAAATGTAACCAGTGTCACGTTTTGAAATAAATTCAACATTTTTTGGAGGCTGAAAGTTCGGATTTAATTTATTTAATTCCGTGATTGCATCAATTACTTCTTTTTCACTTGCTTGAATGTCCCAATATTCGACAAATGGATAACTTCCTGCAAAACCTCCTATTTTTCGTCTTAAAAATTCATTGGCACCGAAAAGGAATAAAAAACTAAAAAGAAAGATGAAACCACGGTATAACCATGATCTTGATTGAATAATTGTCTTTAACTTTTTGAAGCCAAAAATCATTATAAATAATGAAAGTGCTAAAAGTGGTAAACCTACATCCATTTTCTCTGTCTATTATTTGTGTGGTGTCGTCATAAAGTGGCACATAACGGTCTACGTATTGGCGAAGGGTCGGTTTTCTGGCAGTTCACTTCACTCGGATCCGATAAGTGCAAATTTAGTAATTAGTTTCATTCGGAGACGTTCAGCCCGCCTTCTAGTAATACCGTGTTATCAGCAGTTTTTGTATGTTCTGTTAAATTTCGAACGGATAATTTGCTAACAAACTATCACTTAATTCAGCAAGTTTTTTTGCTTTTGAAATAGCTGATTCAATGGTTTCTGATTGCTCAATTTTAAGCTTAGTCGGATACTTCTTTATTCTCTTTTCTAATTCATCTATGTAGCGTTTCAGTTTTTGAGGGTTATAATCTGGAGTCTCCTCATTGAAAGCATCTTGAATATCCACTGCAACTTGAAGTTTAATAAAAATGTCTGGACTGTCTCCTGCATCTGCATACGTCCACCTATTTTCTTCAGATGAAAAGCCGTAGATTGTTGATTCGTATTTGCTTCTCCAATCATAGTCGAACATTTTATCGAAGTCTTCTTTCTTGAATGGGGCACCCTCTGTTGAAATCAAATTTATTATCCATTCTCTTTCCGGATCTGCTTTGTGCTTTACATTATCAGCCACTGTAATTGTGTTTGGAAATGAAAGTTTACTTGCATCCAAAATGTAAGAAGCATCTTCTGATGGTTTGTCAAGGTTTAGATCCTTAACGATGTCGTTGCTTTGAGATTGGGTCGAAATGAAATAGTTGTCCAATTCTGGTTTTGACTTCGGTCTGAAAATAATGTAGGCAATTACAGCCAGTGCTAAAAGTCCTGAAATAATGTGTCTTTTCGATATGTTCATTTCTTATAAGGTGTCAATCGTACTACGCATAACGGTTTGGGTATTGACGAAGGCAGGTTTCGGAGCACCAAAGATTCTATTTATTACTAAAGTTCATTAGAAGCCCAAGTTAACATATCGGCCCGCCTGACGCTAAACGCGTCTTAAAAGCTTTTTTTTACTCGTCGATGTCTTCAAATTTTAGTTCGTTGTCTGTTTTGTTTATTGATATTCTTCTAAATGTCGGAGCATAACCTTCACGTCCACTTGGTTCAAAGTATTCTCGAACGAATGAGTTTTCGGTTTCATAGTTCTGAACAACCTTTTTTCCGAAATACCTGTCAGTTGTGGGTTGATACATTAGTGTCTCTACGGAAACATTTCCGGCTTTAAAATCGTCCGAACTTTTAATTTTAGTGATTGCATTTTGTTTGTCGCGCTCGGAGATTTTTATCGTAAATGTATGGTAGTAGTCACCAATCCCAGACATAGATTCATTTTTTAATAATTCAAAGTCTTCTATCAGTTTAATATCTTGTTCTTCTACAAGTTCTTTGGCGTTATTCTTTGTGAATAATTGGTCTTCAAATGCAATGAAAAATCCTGTTGTCAAAACAAAAACGCCGTAAGCAAGCGTCAAGTATTTAGCAGTTTTTGGATAACCGAGTTTTTTAGGAACGAAATAAAATAAAAGTCCAAGTCCAATTGGAATTCCTATGAACACTAAAATTAAAAGCCCTATGAATAGTACTGAGTCCAAATGTTGATTGTTTATTAGCTGTTGCCGTAAAATGCGCTATAACATTTTGGGTATTGCCGAAGACTGATAACTTATGTCTGAGAGCTTAAATTCTGCACCGAGGCGAGCCAAAACGAATCTTTACGAGTTAAATTTAAGAAAAAAACGAGTAAATTCGTTTTGGGCGGAACAGTAGCACCAAAGTTCAATTTTTCACTTCACTCCCGCTTTCGGCAATACTATGTTAGTGGCAGTTATTTTAGTCCTAATTCGTCATGCCATTCATACAGTCCACCGGTTTCAAACACATTTCCTATTAGGAACTTTTGAAGAAATTCGGAGAGATATGATGTCATAGTTTTGTCCGGATAGCTTCCATTAAAAATTTCAAATTGTCCCATTGTAGTTCGTCTAAGTCCCCACATGTCCGAATAAATCATATATTCCGAAAAGTAAAACCAATTATCTCCATAGTCTTGTGGATATCGTCGAATGTCTTGAAGCGGAACCATATTAAAGATATCTTCATCACAACCAAAACCATTACAAGTCAAATAAAATTCTTTAAAGTCTGCAGGTAACGAAAAGCCGATTTGAATCTCGAAGTCCGCAATTTCAGCAACTGTCGCTGGGAGGTTAACATCAACTCCATTATCTCGATGTTTATCCACGATCAAGTCAACCAAGTTTTTCATGTTCATTGTTATCTGTTTAATTGCCACTAACGTTTTTTTGCGTCCGGGCGAGTTTCGTAACACAAAGTTTCAATTTATTTGTAAATCGTCAGCAAAAAGTGGACACGTTATTTTAAAAACATAAGGAGTGTTTTCATCAAAAACATTAGATTTAAATATGGGAACATCAAAGAAAAATAGCACAGAATCCTTTGTAAAAGATATTCGTAAAAATACGCGCAGTATCTTTACGGCTGAACAGAAGATTTTGATCGTTATGGAGGGTCTTAGAGCCGAGACCTCTGTGGCAGAACTATGCAGAAAGCACAGTATTGCCCAGTCTCAGTTCTACGCCTGGAACAAAGAGTTTATGGAAGCAGGCAAGAAGCGTCTGAACGGGGATGTGACCAGAGAAGCCACTAGCGATGAAGTCACCGAGCTCAAGAAAGAGAATGCCCGTTTGAAAGAGATGGTAGCCGACTTGGTACTGCGTTACGATATCGTAAAAAAAAGTTTGGACATGCTAGATTAATCCATAAATACCGAAAATATATGAGATTATCAGCGGCAGAAAAATACGAGATCATACAAACCGCCACCAGTAGTGAGATCGGTGTGAAGCGGACACTGGAAAGCTTCGGCATCCATAGAAGTACATTCTACAAATGGTATCAGAAGTATCTTCAGAACGGTTATGACGGCCTAGAACAAGGCCATAGAGTATCTAGAAGACAATGGAACAGCATTCCGGAAGAACAGAAAGATCTAGTTGTTGAAGCTGCTTTGGACCATACGGAGTTATCCTCCCGGGAACTGGCCCACAAAATCACCGATGAACAAGGTGTGTTCATATCAGAATCCAGTGTCTATCGGATATTGAAGCAGCGGGATCTGATCCCTGCACCGAATCATATCCTTATCTCAGCAGCAAATGAGTTCAAGGATAAAACCAGCTTTGTGCACCAAATGTGGCAGACCGACTTTACGTATTTTAAGATTATCGGCTGGGGATGGTACTATCTGAGCACGGTTTTAGACGATTACAGCCGCTACATTATCCATTGGGAGTTATGCGATTCAATGCATGCAGAAGATGTGAAAAGAACGGTAAATACCGCCATCGAGAAGGCAAAATTAAAATCTAAAGCAAAACCAAAGTTACTTTCTGACAACGGCCCCTGTTATGTCTCAAACGAGCTCAAAACATACATGAAAGAGGTTCTGAAGATGAAACAGGTTCATGGAAGACCGATGCACCCGCAAACGCAGGGGAAAATTGAACGGTACCACAGAACGATGAAAAACGTAGTGAAATTAAACCATTTTTATCATCCAGAAGAACTTGTCGAAGCCCTGGGAAAGTTTATGGACAACTATAACAACCGACGTTATCACGAATCGCTCAATAACCTGACACCAGCGGATATTTATTATGGACGATCTGAGCAGATCATCGAAAAAAGAAAACGTATAAAAGCCGAGTCAATACAGCAAAGAAGAAAATTGTACAATCAACAAAAATTAATAAATTTATAACGCAAGATACTCCTTAAGGAATTCGACTTATGTGTCTAATTTAGTTTGAAGACATACAATCAAACCAAACCGCTGAAGATTAAAAAACAACATATAATTTAGCGTCAATAAGCATATCCAATGCATTCAAATAGTATTTTAAAAGAGATCCAAAAACGAAAACAGTATGATACGTAGATGAAGGAAAAAGTGAAACAAAAATGGGATGATGAGATATGTAAAACGGGCTATTCAAGTTTGGAATGCGCATCATAACAAGTAGAATTACATAAGCTTAACATCAAACTATAAAAATCATAGTTTTAGCAGCAAACAAAATTTAAGCGTGAAAGAACTTATAGAAAAAATCGTTAACGAATTTGAAGCATTCAAAGATGCGTCTTGACGGCCGAAATGTAAGATTCGGAATACTTTTTACAGCTAAAAATTTATTGTTTCCCATCACGCGAACTCTTTGGTATACTTGAGACTGAATGCGTATAACTTTGGAAGCTATTTAATTAACAAAATCTTAATGAAAATAAAAGCTAAAAGCTTATTGGGACGAATAATTTTGTTTTCTACTAAACTGTACGCATTTCAACAAAAAATCCATGGCGACACGAAAAATAAGAACGATCGGTCTTTCACTTACCTTCATCGGCATATGGCTCCTAATACACGCATGTGGAAAGGAAGAGATTGCCCCCAAAACAGGACTTCCTGCAATTTTCGAAGACTTTTGGAGTAAGATGGAGTCAAATTACCTTTATTGGGATTCAGACACCGTAAACTGGGACAAGGTACATACAGACTATTCACCCTTGTTCGACAAGCTTGATATCAATTCACAAGCAGATCGAGAACAGGCCGTGTTATACTTTAATGAAATTGCTTACAAAATGATTGATGGCCATCTGAGTATAACTTATCTTCAGCCAGACATCTCCGCATATTCTTTCACACCATCTCTGGTAAGAAAGACAGAGAGTTGGGAAATTAAGTCACCATTTCCATATTACGAGAATCTAAGCCGATACATCTCTGCCGATCTAAAGCAGGCAAACCTTTGGATCGAAGAACAAAGATCCTATCTACATATCGTTAGCGGCCGGATAGATAGCAATATCGGTTATTTATATTGGGACAAGTTCAATCTTCTACAATCCTATCATTCGGCGAGTAATGCCGCCCTCGCCAGCGAAGTTCTCGATTCATTCTTCTCACTTTTGGAAGCCCCAAATCCCGTAAAAAAAGTCATTTTGGATGTTAGAGGTAATCGGGGTGGCGAGGTCGTAGATCTTCAATTCGTTATGGAAAAATTGATCGACAAACCGCTTCATTTTGGGTATACACGAAATAAGATATCTGCCGAACGACTAAACTATTCGCCCTGGCTCCCAGCAATTATAAAGAATAAATACAGTAACCATAAGCCAATTCAAATCATTCTCTTAATTGATCGCTTTTCTGCCTCCATGGCGGAAACGATGGCGTTCAGTGTAGATGCTTTACCGAATGGTTTTACTATCGGAGAAGTAACTTGGGGAGCAACGGGACCTATATCCGATCCGCTTCTATTCAACGGGGGAAGCTTCATAGTTCAAGACTTCATGAAAGTAACCACATCTTCAAGCGCCTTTCGGGATTTGAGCTATATTTCTCACGAAGGTAGTGGCTACAGCCCCAATCACCATATCTTTTCCAACTGGGAACTCTTATCCAAAGGAGTAGATAAACAACTAGAGTATGCGATAGCCACGGCAAGATCCGATCCATAATTGCTCAATATTATCAAAATATTAAATATTTAATTTCATGTGTATTTACAAATTTATGTTTCTATGTTTGATGATGTAATTATGAAACTATGTATAAATTTGTATTTCTTACTTCGGTATTATTCGTTTTGTTGGCTAGTTGCAGCAGAAATGATTTTCAAGAGAGGATACAAGTATCATCTCCCAGTTTAAATGCACTTACCCCCGTCTTTTTTGAATGGGATAAGGTAGATTATATGCCGACACCAGTAGGCTTACCAAAAATTATGGTTCCTTGGGCCAGCACGATGAATCAGGCTTTTCCACCGGAATTTTTGACTGATTACAGTCCTGAAAGTGGCTGGGAACTTGTGTATAACACATTCAATACGACAACCCTCGATCAACCCCTCTTCTTTGCTCTTTACAACAAGTACAGAGGAGTATTACGTTTATTCGCTTACCTGAATCCCGTAACTCCCATTCCGAGCAACTACATAAGTCACGCACTGGAAATGAGACAGCCTTGGAACAGCCCTATACTTAATTTTTCCTCCCTTGAAATTGTTCGTGCGGATACTATCCAAACACGAGGGAATCAGATTCAGCCATACCATACCTCCGCAACCGGTACTTGGTATGGATGTCAGTTTGAAATTGCCTATGACCCTAACATCAGCATGCAGAATGCTATTAACAGTATGCTAACGTGGCGTTTAAATTCGGTTGCTGTCAGTGAAGTCGTGCTAAATGGAGTTACTACAGGACAGATAAATGGTACGCTTAGCCAACCCGCATCCAGTGGTTCGCCACTTGCAGTGGTGGGAAGTTTAATTAAAGGTGCAGCTTTGGTAGCGAGTAGCGCAGGCTTGCAAAAGCTAGGCCTAAATGAAGGCATAGGCAAGCCTGTCTTCGACGCCTTCACCTCTGCAGCCCAAGGACAGGTAAAAAATGTCATGAGTGGCATCATAGGCAGTAGCGGAACAACCAATCATGTCGAACTAAAGATTAATGCGGATCACAAATTAACGGGAACGACGACAAACAACTACAATATAAACGCTATATCACTGACCACACCTGGCTCGATAAATCAGGGAAACGTAGCTGGATATCTTCCGCTTTACAACAAACCGATGGGAATTTTCAGTTTACGCACGATCCCACTTGTTAAAGGGAAATACGTTCTTCGCAGCAATCCTCGTCCTACTGTAAAACGCTACCGAGTTGAACAAGCATTCTATCTAGACACCAACACGGTTATTATAGATTTTAACCCAACAATCGTTAATAATACGCCAGATGGCGTTACCATTCGCAATTTAAAGAAACAACTCATTACGTATGCAATACGTGAAAACATTGGCATCGGTAGTAAGATCGATGATATAGATTTGCCCCTACCGTTGGGTAACTACCCGATCGAAACATTTAACGGACTCAATTTTGGTGTTCTTCCTTTCGGCTCGACATTACCACAAGAAATGATAGAGCGCAGTATCAGAGAAAAAGATGGAGACAGATACGAGTATGACCGATTAAAATATCTTTACGATCAAAACGTCGAGCGGTTTAGTATTATGAAAAATGAATATCTAAGAATCATCTTCGATGTCGTACCAAATAACGGCAGGCCTAAAACAACCATCGTAAAAACGTTTAAACTGAAATGGGCTGGAGAATTTGAGGACAAATCATAAAGAGGAAACAAGGAGATTTCAGTTATAAATCCCGCAATATCAATAATAAAACTTACACAAAAGTATTATTTGTTCGATTAAACAATACTGGAAATATGTATAGATTATTAGTCTTAGCCGTTACATTGTGTGCAATACTAGCTGGCTGTAAAAAAAATGATTTTCAAGAGAAAGTGTCTGTATCTAAATTGAGTACAAATGCAATTCCAACAAAACCTTTTGAATGGGACAAAGTCGATTATATGCCCACGCCTATTAGTATGCCCCGCATCTTAGTTCCTTGGGCCAGTAATGCAAACCAAGCATTTCCCGCCGAATTTATGAACGACTATAGTCCCGCTTACGGTTGGGAACTGGTGTATAACACCTTTGATACCTCTACTTTAAATCAGCCCTTGTTTTTTGCGTTGTACAACAAATATAGGGGCGTGCTGCGTTTTTTTGCCTATCTAAACCCAATTACTCCCATTCCAAGTAATTATATCAGCCACGCATTGGAAATGAGACAGCCTTGGATCAGTCCGATATTAAATTTTACGACACAGGAAATTGTTCGTGCGGATACAATCCAAACACGAGGAAACCAGATCCAGCCATTTCAGACGTCGGCTACTGGAACGTGGTACGGTTGTCAATTTGAAATTGCTTATGACCCAAGCATCAATACTCAAAGTGCTATAAACACGATGTTAACCTGGAGGCTAAGCTCTGTTGCAATCAGCGAGATGGTTTTAAATGGGGTCACTACAGGTGATATCAATGGCACGATGACACAACCAGCGCCAAGCGGACAGTTGTTCCCGATGATTGTCGGGAGTTTGATGAAAGGCGCCGCGATGGTAGGTAGTGGTGGCACTCTTTCTGCGCTAAAATTAGCAAAAGCTGTGGCAGGCCCGATTGCTGGAGCATTGAGCTCTGGAGCACAGGGGCAAGTTAGCAACGTTTTAAGTGGAATTCTTGGCGGACAATCAGCAACAACCTATCAAGTAGATCTAAAGATTAATGCGGATCACAAATTTACGGGAAGTTCCACGGACTACTATAATATCAACGCGATATCATTGGCTACACCGGGAACGATAAATCAGAGCAGCGTCTCAGGATATCTTCCGCTCTATAACAAGCCAATGGGGATTTTCAGCTTACGTACCATACCGTTGGTGAAGGGAAAGTACGTACTGCGCAGCAATCCTAGACCCACTGTTAAACGCTACCGGGTTGAACAAGCATTCTATTTAGATACCAACACCGTTATTCTAGATTTCAATCCAGCCATCGTTAACAATACGCCAGAAGGTGTCACCATTCGAAATTTAAAAAAGCAATTAGTGACTTATGCAATCGTTGAAAACAAAGGAATCGGCGATAAAATTGACGAAATTGATATGCCATTGTCAGCAGGAAGCTATCCGACCGAGATTTTTAATGGTATTACCTTCGCTGTACTACCATGGACATCCAAACTACCGCAAGAAATGATCGAGCGAAGTATTCGGGAGAAGGATGGCGATCGCTACGAATATGATCGACTTCGATATCTCTACGATCAAAATGTCGAGCGATTTAGCATTATGAACAACGAATATCTGCGGATAATTTTCGATGTTGTACCTAATAACGGTGATCCAAAGTCCACGATAGTCAAAACATTTAAGCTTAAATGGGCTGGAGAATTTGAAGATAAATCTTAATAGCATATATTGCATCATGAATTTCTATAAACATTTATTTTTAGGAATGGTTGTGCTAGTTTCCTCCTGCAAGAAGGAGGAAACTAGCGTTGCAGCTCCAACATTTGATCTGATGATAGGTAACAGCACCATATCAGAAGACAGCAAGCTAACCTTGCCGACATTTGTACCACTTGAAGTTAAGTTAACCTCTGATATCACCTCAAGCGATAGGCTCCTTTGGGATTTTGGAAATGGAGAGCAATCCGTAGACCGCTCAGCAATTTTTTATTATGACCACCCGGGAGATTATCCAATTTCACTTACCATCTTGAATGGTTCCGGCAGCGTATCAAAAACAAGATCAGTGCAAATCGAACATCGTAAAATCGTTGAAGCAAAAGCGAATACCATTAATATTGCTTCTGCACGTCCGAGTGTACAAGCTGCAAACCTTGCTGAAATAGAGATCTTCTTACGCATCTATAAAAAATCCGAGATAGACGTGATCCCCCCTTTAGTCGATGGGACTTTTAGCGCAGAAATCATCTATGAATCCTCCCCGCAAAAGTATACCTTAGGTATAGATAAAGAGCTCTCGTTTCCCAAAATAGATCAATCCGTTATGCTTATTCCTCCTGGCCAAGCGGGTGATCATATGGGATACTGCCTTTATGCAAAAATTGACGGAAAGGATCATTTGTTGCTATCGAACTGGGCAGCGGTTGGGGTAAGTTTTCACGAAGATATACAGCAACGAAGTTCTAGCTATAATCTAGCTTACGCTGGAACCTCTTTAACGATTTATGGCGCATATTAGAAGTGTAGTCATAATTCTAATTGCAATATCTCTATTTAAATGCCAAGCGCAGGTGTCACTTGGTGTCATTGGCGGTATAAATCAGAATTTCCCTAAAAGAGGATCAATGCTACGTCGCGCTAATGAAAATGTCGTCGATCATATTTCATGCCATAGCGGGATTACCTTGACAAAATACCTCCCCAAAGGTATGTCGGTCTTGGCTAGGCCGCTTTATATGGTACAATCGTCATCTTGGAATCAAGTTGGAGAAGGCTATAATATTAACCATCGAACTGTAGAAAAGAGCCTCCAAAATCAATTACTCTTTGGATTGGAACGACAGGTTAGTAGAATTAGACTGGGCATAAATGGTGGATTTTTCCATAATTATCTATTGACAAGAATAACTAGTGGATTTACCCCAAACATCTTTGACCAAGAATATACTGTCAGACCAGATGGAAGCATTGAAGAAAGTATTAGCCTTATTGCATATCGAAAGAATGAATTTGAAGATGAAGTAAACAGAAATTCGAGGGGTTTTATTGTAGGCATATTTACTAAATTCCCAATTTTCAGAAGCTTAATCGCTAGTATCGAAGCACAATCAAACAATGCCATTTCACTATCCGATCGCCCCATTTTCGCTCCGAGAACCAATTTACACATTTCAATAGGAGTAAACAAAATCTTATAAAGTGGTAACACATTTCGACCTCCCCCCTTCTAGGATGTTTAAGTTGTTCGCAAAAAGCTTCCTAAGTAGAGATATACTTCCAAACAAAGATTTAGATACAACAAATAAAAACGAGAAAACCTCTGAATACTACTTCCAGAGGTTTTACTACTAACCATTTTTTTTCTACATTGCAAAAATAGCATTATTACAATTTTTTTAGAAATTTATCACAAAAATTAACAAAAGCTTAATAGTACAAAAGAACCTCACAAAAATCACTAAATTACTTGAATGAATTTCTCCGTTTAGACAGTTATCAGCAAAGGCTTCTACCTCGTTAACCTTTCAATCGAAACTAATCGGAAGATAAATTCTGCAACCGAGGTAGAACAAAAATATGATCTCATGATTGGTTGCTATTTTATTTCAAACAGATTATTGATCTTTAAATTACATAAAATTAATACTACTATCGTACCCCTGTATTAAGCTTCACAAATGATTGGACACACTTGCATCAAAAAGGATGCTTGCACCCTAACCATCAAACCGATATCGGTTTAGGCCATAATAGATTGGATAATTATATCTATCTCTTCGTTTACATATGATACATTGGCAAATATGATACAAAAGCATTTTCTGACAGAAATATTTAAGAAACATAACTTTCGAACGAAAGAATTAGAACTTGTGCTTCAACAATATGGAAAAGTAACGTTTTCTAAAAACGAGCTTTTGCTAAAGGCTGGGCAGGATCCCCTTTAAGTGAAAAGTAACCCGACAAAGGGTTTGGCACACTACCGCCCTTGCCTTTAATATCTAACAGGTATCGTTGAAACTGTATGAACGCATGATTGGTGATCTTATTGTCAACATTGGCCCCCATAAAGCTATTGCACTCGGTACATACCTTATAAATATGGTAATAGCCCTGTATAGCATCAGGGATTACATGTTCGTCATTAAAGTCGTCCTTAGGCTTCCTGCAGATTACGCAATTTTTCATAATAATTGGTTATTAAATTTGGCGATTAAGCATATTCTAAAATATTTCGCTCGCGTTGATCTTAAGCTGCTCATCCAAAACTATCTTCAGATCTTCCAATGAATTAGATACCTCGCCCAAAACGTATTTCACCTTACCATTATTATCCAAAATCAAATTCGTAGGATAAGCCGTGTACTTTAGCTCA
>PJTT01000820.1_pt1 | contig 12429 bp, 14 predicted proteins | sample 1512261 | NCBI WGS metagenome assembly PJTT01 (sample SAMN08177685, study PRJNA422409) | Soil metagenome, whole genome shotgun sequencing project. | isolation source: Soil (2) enriched on wood chips | place: USA: Madison | collected 2015-01-15
AACAACGAATCTCCGCTGAAAAGATGTTCAGCAGTGTGAAACGCGATGTGGCTGCGGGTATGCCCGGGCACGGATAGTACGTGGAACATCCGGCCTAGTGCCTGAACGCGTTCACCTTCGCCCACCCGCTCGGTGGCCGTCGGGATCCGCTCCTCGACCGGAGCGATGACCCGTACGCTGGGAAAGCGCGCCTGCAGCGCGGGTACGCCGCCGATGTGGTCGTCGTGGTGGTGGGTCAGCAGGATGGTGTCCACGCGCAGGCCTTGGTCGGCCAGGGCCAGCACGGGCGCGGCATCGCCGGGGTCGACGACCACGGCGGCGCCATCGTCGGCGATCAGCATCCAGATGTAGTTATCCGCAAATGCGGGCAGGGCAGTCAGTCGCATAGAATTGGACCATGCCCCTGCTGCAGAGCCACCGTCAAGCGAGCCTGGTGCCGTGGTTCGACAGCGAGCCGGCGGCGGCCCTGCGCGTGCTCGAGCGCCAGCTGCTGCTGCCACGGCTGGCCACCCTGCCGTCCCAGCCCTGGCTGTGGATCGCCCCCACGGCATCCTGGCTGGAGGATGCGCAGCTGGGTGGTCGCGGCCTGCGCCTGTACCGCGACGGTGCCGGCTATGCCGGTGATACCCGCTGCGCGCTGCCGCTGCCGCTGGCCAACGAGAGCGTCAACGCCATCGTGCTGCAGCACGTGACCGCCGCCGATGCCGATTACCTGCTGGATGAGTGCTCGCGCGTGCTGATGCCCGGCGGCCAGCTGTGGCTGAGCAGCCTCAACCCGTTCAGCCCGTACCGCACCCGCTGGCGCCAGCATGGGCTGGTGGTGCGCACGCCGCAGCGGCTGCGCCTGCTGCTGGCCCGCCATGGGCTGGAATGCGATGACACCCGCTACCTGGGCCCGCTGTGGCAGGGGGCTGGCAGCCGCCGTCGCGCGGGCTGGGCGCCGCTGCGCGCGGCCTGCCTGTTCCATGCCGAAAAACGTACGCTGGCCCTGCCCGGGCCGACCCCGCTGCCGGTGCGCTGGCACGGCACCGTTGCTACCTGATCTGGAGTTGTATTGAAAACCATTGAAATCCACACCGACGGTTCCTGCCTCGGCAATCCCGGCCCCGGTGGCTGGGCCGCTCTGCTGCGCTACAAGGGCCACGAGCGCGAACTGAGCGGCGGCGAAGCGCACACCACCAACAACCGGATGGAGCTGATGGCAGCCATTTCCGGGCTGGAGACGCTGACCGAGCCGTGCGACATCGTGCTCTACACCGATTCGCAGTACGTGCGGCAGGGCCTGACCCAGTGGATGCCGGGCTGGATCCGCAAGAACTGGAAGACGGCCGGCGGCGACCCGGTGAAGAACCGCGAGCTGTGGGAGCGCCTGCATGCGGCCACGCTGCGGCACCAGATCGACTGGCGCTGGGTGAAGGGCCACTCCGGCGACCCGGACAATGAGCGGGTCGACACCCTGGCGCGCAATGCCGCGATCCAGATCCGCGACGGCAGCCCGGTAAACTGAGCGCATGCGTCAGATCATCCTCGATACCGAAACCACCGGCCTGGAATGGAAGAAGGGCAACCGCATCGTTGAAATCGGCTGCGTGGAGCTGTTCAAGCGCCGCCCGACCAACAACAACTACCACCAGTACATCAGGCCCGACGTCGACTTCGAGCAGGGCGCGCAGGAAGTCACCGGCCTGAGCCTGGATTTCCTGGCCGACAAGCCCGAGTTCGCGCAGATCGCCGATGAGTTCCTGGCGTTCATCGATGGCGCCGAGCTGATCATCCACAACGCGGCGTTCGACCTGGGCTTCCTGGATTACGAGCTGTCCCTGCTGGGGCCGCAGTACGGCAAGATCACCGACCGCTGCACGGTGATCGATACCCTGGCCATGGCGCGCGAGCGCTTCCCCGGCCAGCGCAATTCGCTGGACGCCCTGTGCCGGCGCCTGGGCGTGGACAACTCGCACCGTGCGCTGCACGGCGGCCTGCTCGATGCGCAGATCCTGGGCGATGTCTACATCGCGCTGACCTCGGGGCAGGAAGAGATCGGCTTCGGCCTGGAAGACGACAGCGGTGCCGACGGTGCCGCGCTGCTGGCCTTCGATACCAGCACGCTGCTGCCGCGTCCGCGCGTGGTGGCCACGGCATCGGAGCTGGAGGCGCACACCGCGCGCCTGGAGCGCCTGCGCAAGAAGGCCGGCCACGCGTTGTGGGATGGCCCGAAGGTGGAAGAGGCCGCAAGCGCGTAAGTGGTGGTAGTGCCGGCCGCTGGCCGGCATCCACGACGCGTCATCCACGCATGGCGTGGATCTACCGGTTAATGGCAGCGCACCAGGATGACGGTGATGTTGTCCGATGACGCGCCAGCGCATTCGCGCTGACGCCCCACAATTTGCGCCGCAAATCGTGGGCCCCGTCTCATCACCACCCACACCCCCGCCGCTTCGCGTCCGCCCCCTGACTCAGGGGGCTCTCCTCCAGACGCCCTGTGCGAGCGTCAGGATCAGTGGCAGCGCACCAGGATGACGGTGATGTTGTCCGACCCGCCGCCGTCCAATGCGGAGGCGACCAGGCTGTCCACGCATTCCTGGGCGCTGGCATCGTCGTAGGCCAGGGTACGGGCGATGTCGCGGTCGTCGACGTCTTCGGTCAGGCCGTCGCTGCACAGCAGCAGCTGCATGCCCGGGCGCAGTTCGCCGCTGGTGGTGGCCACGTTCAGATGGTTCGGGTCGGTCACGCCCAGGGCCTGGGTGACCACGTTGCGGTGCGGGTGGGCGCGCGCCTGTTCGGCGGTCAGGTTGCCCTGCGCCACCAGTTCCTGCACCACGCTGTGGTCCTGGCTGAGCTGGGCCAGCTGGCCGTCGCGCCACAGGTAGGCGCGGCTGTCGCCCACCCAGGCCACTTCATAACGGTTGCCCTGCACGCGCGCGGCGACCACGGTGGTGCCCATCGGCAGGGTGTCGTTGCGCCGCCGCGACGCGCGGATGATCTCTTCATCGGCAGTGCGGATGGCGTGCGCCAGCGGCGCGCCGCGGCGGATCTCGCGGACGATGGTCTCGCGTGCCAGGGCGCTGGCCACCTCGCCGCAGGCGTGCCCACCCATGCCGTCGGCCACCAGCCACAGGGCCAGCTCGCTGTCACCGTAATAGGTGTCCTCGTTGAGCTCGCGGCGCAGGCCAGGGTGGGTGAGGTGTCCGAATTCAATCATGGTGGTTGCTGGGCGGGGTCATGCCGGGGAGAACGGCATCATCACGGCCAAGCGGACATCCGGCAAGGCGTTCAGTCAGAAAATTTTCACATGATGGGCCGCAATGGCTTGTGGTCTGCCGCGCTTCCTCGTATGATGCGCGTCCCCGGTTCGCCGGGGAACACCTGGAGAGGTGGCAGAGCGGTTGAATGTACCTGACTCGAAATCAGGCAGGCGTTTATAGCGCCTCGGGGGTTCGAATCCCCCCCTCTCCGCCAGATTAGAAAAAACGGGCTGCCTCAGGGCAGCCCGTTTTTTTTGATCTGGCGCGGGACAGCCCTCCGGCAGGTCAGTAGATCCACGCCGTGCGTGGATGCCGTTCGCACACTGCGGGTTACCATGTGCCATTACCTGCTGGAGCGCTGACATGACCGCTGAAATCCTTGTGCCTGTTTCCTTCGGCGAGCTGCTGGACAAGATCTCGATCCTGCAGATCAAGTCCGAGCGCATCAGCGATGAAGGCAAGCTGGCCAACGTGCGCCGCGAACTGTCCGCACTGGATACCACCTGGATGGGCCACCCGGCCGCGGTGAAGGACATCGCCAAGCTGCGTGCCGATCTGAAGGCGGTCAACGAGCAGCTCTGGGACATCGAGGACGAGGTCCGCCTGAAGGAAAAGGCGCAGGCCTTCGACCAGGCGTTCGTCGACCTGGCCCGCAGCGTCTACCTGCGCAACGACGAGCGCGCGCGCATCAAGAAGGCGATCAACCTCGCGCTGGGCTCGGCGTACGTGGAAGAGAAGTCCTACAAGTAATCCCACGCCCTGCGTGGAGGGTGCGGGCCACGGGCGGCCCGCACCGGTCGCTCAGCCGAGGTGATCGGACACGTAGCGCTCGAAGGCGGCGATGCCGTCCTCGACGGTGATCAGTTCCATCACATCGTCGAACTCGATCTTGGTGCCCCACTTGAGATCGGCGGCGGTCTTGCCCAGGTACTTGCGCGCGGCATCGTCGTAACGGTCCACGCAGTAGCGCCGGTCGGAATAGGGGCCGCTGCGGTGCGGGTTGCTGGCCGCATGCAGGCCCAGCACCTTGGTGCCCATCGCGTTGGCGATATGCATCGGGCCCGAATCAGGCGTCATCACCAGGTTGGCGCGGGCCAGCAGGGCGGGCAACTGCTTCAGCGTATCCCTGCCGACCAGGTCCAGTGCCGGCGTCGCCAGCTGGGTGAGGATGGCATCGGCCATGCTGCGCTCCAGTTCGCTGCGGCCGCCACACAGCACCACCTGCCAGCCACGCGCGCTGGCATGGTTGGCCACGGCGGCATAGCGGTCGGCGTACCAGTTGCGCATGACGTGGCTGGAGCACGGCGAGATCATCAGCACCGGGCGGCCATCATCGGCCCACTGCGCTGCCGCCCATTCGTAGGCCGACGGCGGTACGGCCAGATCCCAGCTCACTTCGGTCTGGCGCAGGCCCAGCGGTTCGCAGAAGCTGCCGATGGCATCGAGCACGTGGATGCCCGGGCGATCGGGAATGCGTTCGTTGATGAACAGTCCGTGCAGGTCCTTGGAACGGCTGCGGTCGTAGCCGATGCGGCGCTCGGCCGGAATGAAGGCCGACAGCAGGTTCGCGCGGAAGGCGACCTGCATCTGCAGCAGCGCTTCGAAGCGGCCCGGCGGCAGCTGCGTGCGCAGCTCCTTGACCCCGGCCATGCCGGTCTTCTTGTCGTACGCATGGAACACCACGCCGGGCAGGCCATCCAGCAGCTTGTGGCCGACCTTGTCGATGATCCAGTGGATCGGCGTGTCCGGGCGCGCGGCCTGCAGGGTGCGCACCAGGGGAACAACGTGGGTGACATCCCCCAGGGCAGACAGGCGCAGGAGGCACAAGGATGAGGACGCTGATGCCATGTGTTGTTAGACTCAAAGATGATGGTCGCATTTGACGCCAATGAAGCGCTGACGCCATGCCGCGAGGGTCGCGGCATCGGGGCCATTCTGTTCGACCGCGAGCGGCTGCGGCAAGCCGACGTCGGCCTGTTCTCGCCCCAGCACTGGGGCAGCAAGGCCCGGCCGGTGGGTGAAGGCGGGCGGGGCAGTGCCTGGTTCGTCGATGCCTCCTTTGGTCCGGGGGTGCTGCGCCACTACCTGCGCGGCGGCCTGGCAGCCAAGCTCAGCCGGGACCAGTACATCTGGCGCGGCGCCGACCGTACCCGCAGTTTTGCCGAATTCCGGCTGATGCGCGCCCTGCGCGCGCAGAAGCTGCCGGTGCCCCGGCCGATAGCGGCCTTCTACATGCGTGAAGGCATGCGCTACCGCGCGGCCATCCTGATGGAACGCATCGAAGGCGTGCGCTCGCTGGCCGACCGCGCGCTGGTGGCCGGCCGTGGCGCGCCATGGGAAGAGGCGGGCCGGCTGATCGCGCGCTTCCATCGCGCCGGCCTGGACCATGCCGACCTCAACGCCCACAACATCCTGTTCGATGGCAATGGCCACGGCTGGCTGATCGACTTCGACCGTGGAGTCATCCGCATCCCGGCCACGGCCTGGCGCGAGCGCAACCTCAAGCGCCTGCTGCGTTCGCTGGTCAAGCTGCGCGGCGAGCGCAGCGTGGAAGACGTGCAGAAGGACTACGCGCGGCTGCGTCGCGCCTATGACATGGCCTGGAACCGGGGCACCTGATGGACTGGTCGTTGCGTTTTCTCGGCGTCGGCAATGCGTCGGCGGTCGAGCTGGGTTCTCCCATGTCGGTCATCGAGCGTGATGGCCGGCCGTGGCTGACCATCGATTGCGGTGGCGAGGGCCTGACCGCCTTCAAGGCGCACTACGGGCACCTGCCGCAGGCGCTGTTCGTCACCCACGTGCACCTGGACCACGTGGCCGGCTTCGAGCGGCTGTTCGTGGATACCTTCTTCAACACGCACCGGCGCGGCAAGGTGCGCCTGTACGTGCCGGCCACCGTGGTGCCGCTGCTGCACAAGCGCGTGGGCGATTACCCCAACGTGCTGGCCGAAGGTGGCGCCAACTTCTGGGATGCCTTCCAGCTGGTCGTGGTGGGCGATGCGTTCTGGCATGAGGGCGTGCGCCTGGAAGTGTTCCCGGCACGCCATCATTGGCCAGAGACGGCCTATGGCCTGCGCCTGCAGGGCGCGTTGACCTGGAGCGGCGATACCCGGCCGATTCCGGAGATGCTGGCGCGCTTTGCCAACGACAACGAACTGATCGCCCACGACTGCGGACTGCATGGCAATCCTTCGCACACCGGCGTGGACGACCTGGAGCGCGAGTACAGCGCCGAGCTGCAGTCGCGGATGATGCTCTACCACTACGCCAGCGCGGCCGATGGCCAGGCGCTGGCCGCGCGCGGGCACCGCGTGGCGCAGCCGGGGCAGTGCGTGCCGCTGGCGACCCCGACGGCGCCGCACGTGCTGGCGCAGGATCCGCCGTGACGGCCATGGGCCAGTCCATCTGCCTGGAATGCATCAGAACGAGTGCGCGGTAGCGCCGGGCCGTGCACGGCGAAGCGCGCCAACCAAGGTTGGCATTTACCAGAGTCTGAGCGATGAGCGTCGGTAGCGCCGGGCCATGCCCGGCGAAGCGCGGGCGGGGGGGCGTCGCCCAAAAAGGCGGTGGCCCCGCCGGCTGACCTCGGCGCCCGCGTCGATCGATACCGTTGCTGCCTTCCGGCCCTGGCGGGATTTTCGACCTAGCGTCGCGAGGGGCCGACGGGGCCACCATAGAGACGTTGGCCGCCCAAGGGCGGCCGGTTCACGGATCAGGGGAAGCAGCGCGTCGCGCGCCGGAGACCACAGCCGGACTGCACATCGGCTGGCCGATGGCAGGCGCGCATTCTAGCGCAGGCGGGCAGGTACGCGCCAGCGTCACGCACGGTTTTCAATCCCCGCGTTGCCACAGCAGGTGCAGGTCGCCGTCCACGAAGCCCAGGCCGACGCCCTGGGCCATGCGCAATGGCGCACCGGGCGTGCCTTCCTGCACCAACGGCAACAGCAGCCCGCGCATGTTTTCCAGGCAGCTTTCCCAGTCCGGCCCGGTGAACGCGGTGGCGATCTCCAGTGGCGGATGGCTGGGGCGCCAGCACTCGTCGCATGGCCAATCCGGGTCGTTGGCATCGAAGCGCTCGCAGCCGACCAGTTCAAGGGTAAAGCTGGCTTCGTCGGCGGCCGCACCGTCCACCAGGTTGAAGCAGTAGCCGCGCAGCGATGCCGGGCGTGGCTCGCGCAACGTTGCGGCCAGCCACGTCGTCAGATCCTCTTCAACGCTCATGCAGCACCCCGGACGAAAGCGCCATCATGGCATGGCCGCTCCGCCTGAACCCTGTGTAATCACGGTGCGCGCAGCACGGCCCCGCGCATCCGGCGTTGCTAGAATGCGGCCGCAGGAGGAACGACCTCCCCCGCATCGGGAATCAATGACCAGGACGGCCTGGCCCTACCAAGAGGAGGGCCGTCATGGCCTGGATCTATCTGTTGTTTGCCGGCCTGCTGGAAATCGTCTGGGCCGTGGCGATGAAGCAGTCCGAGGGCTTCACCCGTCTTGCTCCCAGCGTGATCACCCTCGTCGGCATGATCGCCAGCTTCTGGCTGCTGGCTGTGGCCATGCGCACGCTGCCACTGGGTACCGCCTACACGATCTGGACGGGCATCGGCGCGGTCGGTGCCTTTGTGGTCGGCATCGTGTTCCTCGGCGAACAGGTCAGTGCGATGCGCATCGGCGCGGCCGTGCTGATTGTTTCCGGCCTGGTGCTGATGAAGCTCTCCAGTAGTTGAAGCTGCGGCGGTCAGGCGGAAATGCCTGCCAGTGCCGCATACATCACCACGACGTTGACCAGGAAGAAGTAGACGCCGCCGATGAGGACGTAGCGCAGCAGGGTCAGCAGCTTGTTGCCGCCGTAGACGCGCTGCTGCATCCACAGCAGGTAGACCGGCACCGACAGCCACAGCAGCGCGAGCAGCCATGGGCTGAGCGTGGTGATCAGGGGCGAGGCCAGCGCGTTGCTGATGCTGGCGACCAGGAAGGTCGCCAGCACCACCATCATCAGCCAGCAGTGGCTGTACAGCGCCACCACCAGGTGTTCGAGGTAGCCCATCGGGCGCGGGATGTAGGCGATGCGCAGGACCAGCGCGAACACCGGCATCAGGAAGAACAGCGCACCGGGCAGTGCGGTGAGGATCGCCTGCATGTACAGATCGGTCTTGCCGCCCATGCGCTGGATGTTGGCGTTGCCGTTCTGCAGGCGCCGGTTGAGCCAGTTGTTGGCGAACTGCGGCAGGCCGGCCAGCACGATGGGGTTGCTGTCTGCATCCCAGGGCTTGCCGTTGATGCTGTAGTTGAAGAACGTGCCGGAGTCGTCGCCGGGGGCGGTGGCGTCAGCGGGCGTGCCGAGTTCGGCCTTGCGCTGCGCCGCGGCTGCATTCACCGCAGCCCTGGCAATGGCCAGGCCGGGGTTGCCGGCATTGGCCGTGCCGGCCTGCTGGTCGATCAGTGCCATCTGCTGCGCGCGCACCGCCTCGACCTGCTCGGCGGTGGTGGCTTTGCCGAACAGCGAATTGCCGCTGGCACCCACGCTGAAATCGTCAACGTGCACGAACATCTTGCCGATGAAGAACGTGAACAGCGTGAGGATGACGAACAGACGCAACGGCTGCACGTAGCCCACCCGGCGGCCCTTGAGATAGTTCAGTGCAATGCGGCCGGGCACCCACAGGTCGCGCAGCGTGCGGAAGATGCGCCCGTCCAGGTGCCAGAACGATTCGAAGACTTCCTCGATGGCGTGGCCGACATGCTTGAGCGGGTTGTGCGCGGACTGCCCGCACTGGTGGCAGTAGTGGCCATGCAGGGCGGTGTTGCAGTTCTCGCAGGTGCCATGCGCCGGGGAACCGGCGTCGGGCAGGGCGGCGTGCACGCTGTCGGTCGAGTTCATCGGGCGAAGGGCCGGGTATTGGTTGAAGTCGCCTACGATAGCGATTTTTCAGGTTTCGTTCAGCTTTTGGGGCAGGGGGTGTTTGTGGGTGCGCCATCCACGCATGGCGTGGATCTACCGAAGGCGTGCTTCCATGTGCACTGCGTGGAGCCCTGGGCCATGGCCGTCCACCACCCTCTGGGTTACCCGGAAGCCGAGCGCGGCATAGAAGTCCTCGGTGTGCTGGCTGGTATTCAATTGAACACGCTCCACGCGCGGATCAGTCGCGGCCTGCCGCAGGCGTACCTGCGCAAGCTGGCGGCCAAGTCCTTGCCTGTGTCGGGACTTCTCGACCATACCCCAGCAGAACCCGGCGGTCCCGTTCGCGGGCGGGGACAGCCCGCCGCAGGCGACGATACCGCCGTCAAGTTCGATGACCTGATAGGCATGCTCTTGCGCCAAGTCGCGCAGGAATGTTTCGAAGTCCGGCCGTTCTGCCAGGGCAAAATAGGTGGGCAGGTTGCTGTCGAAGATCGCCAGACAAGCGGCGAGATCGTTGCGGTGGTAGGGCCTGGTCCTCATGGTGTGAGCATATCCGCGCAAATGAAAGCCAAGTTGGCGGACCTTGCCTACCGGAACCGCACCAGAGGCCTCCGCCTCGACTATCGCCCCGGCCGCTGGCAGCACATCGAGTCCAGGCGAATCGTCGCGCGGACTAAGCTCAAATTGCTTGAAGAACACGACCTGCGCCCCTATTCGCTGGACATCCTTGTGGCCGGGAGGATCCAGACCTCCCGGGACTGGTGGCTCGCGCTGCGGTCTCTGCTGGCAGAGGGCCCCGATGGATGTTTCGTTCACAAACCGACTCAGATTGGGACTTTGATTTTCCCCCTGGCAACGCAGACCCCATCTTTAATGGCATATGCTTCAACGTAGTGGTCGCCAGAAAAGTCAGCTGTCTCGTACCTCTGTTCCAGTCCATCTTTGTCAAACGTGATTTCACCACGCAGCATCTTTCGATCAGTCGCAATTTGCCCCTGATTTCGAACCTTCCAAGCAATTGCGTAGGGCTTCGGTACGTCACACTCAGTCACATAGAATCGCAAGTGCCGCCCTACGGGAACACGCTCACGGCGACGCAGCGATTGTCGCAATCGGTCACTGACGTAGGTGCCTTCGCGCAGCTCCGCCTCGACTTCGAGGCTGTAGCGAACATCTAGTCCGAAGCGCTCTTCGACAAATTGCTCCTGATCGAAGGAAAGGCTTAGTCCCTCACGCAGGGACTCCATAGCCATTGCACTGGTCGCTGCAGCCGGGAACTTGCGACCAAATACCTTCTTCCATAGCTTCACTTTTGCGGATTCGCTCGTGGCATCAATGGCCTCTTGACAGCGTGTAGCCGCCCTCTGTGCCTTTGATTGGAAATTTGTCTTGCACCTGACGCGCTGATTGCTTCCCGGGGCCATCCAGTAGTCTTGTTCATCGAGCCCGCCGAGATATGCGAACAAGGAAACCAGCATCTGCGGATAATCCTTGTAGGTTGCGCTGTCGTAGTCGTCATGTTCGATGAAGAAGTTGTACGTCAACGTATCAATCAAGAGGCCACCCATGCCTACGCCAACTTGATTCTTCCACTGACGAAGCATCCTGCAACAGTCCTTCAGGTTGCCGCTCGTCTCGTTGTTCAGGTTGTTGACGGCCTTAATTTCCGGACGAGGCTTGGTTAGCTTGAATTCGCCAGAGTTTGTGTCGCCATGCCAGAAATCACCATTGGCATCCTCATAAGAGGGCAAAACTTCCACGTGGTAGTTGCTAAAGAAAACTCCAACGATCTGCCCATCAACCTTGATCTTTGTCTTGTCGTATCGTTTTTTGAGTGATTCCCTAACCTCGTCAAGCATTGCCTTGGGCCCATCTTTGCCCAGACTTTTGTAATGGTCATACTTGCTCTTTGGGATAGAGAAGGCCATGTCCAAATCGCTGACGCCATCAATGGCGGTGTATCGTCCATAGGAGCCGATCTGGAGTGTGTGAGCAGTTTCAGAATCCGAATCCCAAAAGTCTTTGTTTAGTCGCGTCGTGATGCTTTCATATTTTGTTGAAATGTCATCGGCATTGCTTACGGCGAGGTTGCCCATAAATGAGCGGAATAGGCTGGCGTCGCTCATGCGTTCCCCGCAAACAGTTTGATAACTTGAAATGCTGCAAAAAAAAGGCATGCAATCAGGGCGGCTGCTGCACTCAAGGTGAAGGTGAGGGGGACTTTGTCGCGCCAAAAAGTGAAATGAAGTTGCTCGTCAAGCCAATCAATTTGGGCTTGCCAGAAAATTTTATAGTGGGCGTACCAATCGCTGATGAAAATGTGTTTGTGAAGCCAAACGTGTTCCGCTTCCTGTAATGCTTCTCGGTACCTGACTTCCAAATCATCCACGTTGTCGCCCGGTGCACGGCTTTTTGCGTCGTGATAGATTCCGCGCAGGGTGTTGAAATTGCTGACGAGCTTGCCCCCTGCTTCGGCATATTTCTCTCGGCCGTCTTGGAACTGATTGAAGTAGATCGATGCGACGCCGATGACAAGGATCGCTGCCGACAGGTAATTGTTCGTGAGAGCGGGGATGATGAGCCCGAAGATGCCGACGGCAATCGTAGAAATGGTGAGCCACCCCGGAATTTTTTCCACAATGTCGAAGGTCGCAAAATGCTTTTTTGCGGAGTACAGGACGTTGTAGCCGGTCGTTGCGACTTCTTTGAGTAATTGGTCTCGATTCATTTGTTCCCCTGTTTGCGGCACGGCGTCTAGCCAGACCCTCGCCAATACCTATGGGCAGAGGGGGCAGAGTGCAAGATCCATGACTGTCGTCGCAAATTCTGCGACTCGCGGAAACGAAAAAGGCCACCTCGGTGGGTGGCCTTCTCGCCCATCTAGCCCAGCACATCAAGGCGTAGTAGGTCTTTTAGTAGGGTGGTTCCGGAACTGCTTGGCCGGAGCCACTACCTATTGGATAACTGGCGGAGAGAGGGGGATTCGAACCCCCGAAGCGCGGTTTAGACGCTTACACACTTTCCAGGCGTGCTCCTTCAACCACTCGGACACCTCTCCGGATCCCTGCCATCGGCAAACGCCTCAGCAGGGGCGCAGATTCTAGCGGGCGGCGCGGCCATACACAAGCACCCCCAGTCATCGATGTGCAGTGGGCGTGCCGGAGGCGAGGGGGCTGGACAGGCATGGCACAATGGAACATCCGATGGAAGACGGTGGCCTGATGTCCTATCTCGTGCTTGCCCGCAAGTGGCGTCCGAAGCGTTTTGCCGAGCTGGTGGGCCAGGAAC
>PJTT01000824.1_pt1 | contig 12307 bp, 11 predicted proteins | sample 1512261 | NCBI WGS metagenome assembly PJTT01 (sample SAMN08177685, study PRJNA422409) | Soil metagenome, whole genome shotgun sequencing project. | isolation source: Soil (2) enriched on wood chips | place: USA: Madison | collected 2015-01-15
CCGGCTATGAAGAAGCCGCCGCCCAGGGCCTGCTGGCCGGCCTCAACGCCGCCCGCCAGGTGCGCGGGCTGGACGGCTGGTGCCCGCGCCGCGACGAAGCGTATCTGGGCGTGCTGGTCGATGACCTGATCACCCACGGCACCAATGAGCCGTACCGCATGTTCACCAGCCGCGCCGAGTACCGCCTGCAGCTGCGCGAGGACAACGCCGACCAGCGCCTGACCCCGGCCGGCCGCGCGATGGGCCTGGTCGATGATCGCCGCTGGAGCGCCTTCGAAACCAAGCAGGCCGCCGTGGCCGCCGAGCGCGCACGACTGGGTGCGCTGTGGGCGACGCCGGCCAATGCGCTGGGCCGCGAAGTGCAGGAAACGCTGGGCGTGGCGGTCAGCCGCGAAACCAACGTGCTGGACCTGATCAAGCGCCCGGAGCTGGATTACGCGCAGCTGATGCAGGTGCCGTCGCTGGGCCCGGCCGTGGCCGATGGCAAGGTGGCCGAGCAGGTCGAGATCGGCGTGAAGTACGCCGGCTACCTGGACCGCCAGCGCGACGAGATCGAACGCCAGCAGCGCCACGAAGCCACGCCGATCGCCGAAGGCTTCGACTACGCCAGCGTGCGTGGGTTGTCGGCCGAAGTGCTGCAGAAGCTGGAACGCGTGCGTCCGCAGACCATCGGCCAGGCGCAGCGCATCCCCGGCATGACCCCGGCAGCAATCTCGCTGCTGCTGGTGCACCTGGAACGCGCCCGTCGCGGCCGCGTCGCGTAACGCCCATCAGCGGTAGCGCCGGGCCATGCCCGGCGAGCGGAGCGGCACGCGAACATCCGCCGGGCATGGCCCGGCGCTACCGGCTCTGGCTTGGTCGACACGCATGCATGGGCCACGCTGTGCGTTACAGTCGAGCCGGCCCGACGCTACAAATCCGCACTGCATGGACGACATCCACCCGATCGCGCCGGACAAGCGCGCCGCCATCCTCGCCACCCTGGCCGACATCGAACGCACGCACGACGTGCGCGTGCTGCTGGCCTGCGAATCCGGCAGCCGTGGCTGGGGGTTCTCCTCGCCCGACAGCGATTACGATGCGCGCTTCATCTACGTGCACCGCCAGCCGTGGTACCTGAGCGTCAACGAGGCCACCGGCCCCGGCGACGCGCAGCGCGATGTGATCGAGCTGCCGATCGATGACGAGCTGGATGTCAGCGGCTGGGACCTGCGCAAGGCGCTGCGGCTGGTGTCCAAGTCCAATCCGACACTGATCGAGTGGCTGCGCTCGCCAATCATCTACCAGCACGATGCCGACGCCGTGGCCTGCCTGTGGCAGGCTGCCGAGCGCTTCTACTCGCCGCTGGCCACGTGGTGGCACTACTTCAACATGGCGCGCTCCAACCATCGCGGCTACCTGCGCGGCGAAACCGTGCGCACCAAGAAGTACCTGTACGTGCTGCGCCCGCTGCTGGCCTGCCAGTGGATCGAGCAGGAACAAACACCGCCGCCGATGGCCTTCGAGGACCTGCTGGAGCGCCTGCTGCCGCAGGGTGCCGTGCGCGAGGCCATCGATGCGCTGCTGGTGGTCAAGCGTGCCAGTGCCGAAGTCGCCGCCGGCCCACGCATTGCGGCCATCAGCGATTACATCTACACCACGCTGGCCGCGCGCGCCGAGGGGCCGCAACTGCCCGCCGGCCACGGTGACGCTGCCTGGCTGGACGGCCTGTTCCGGCAGATGCTGGCGGCGCACGCGCCGGCATAGGCGGTAGCGCCGGGCCATGCCCGACGAGCGCAGCGGCACGCGAACATCCGCCGGGCATGGCCCGGCGCTACCGATGGATTGGCCGCGTATCATCGTCGCAATCGCCCCACCTGGAGACACCGATGAACCCCCTGCGCCCTTTCCGCGACAAGATGCCCGTCCTCGGCGAGCGCGTGTACGTCGACCCGGCCTGCACCCTCATCGGTGACGTGGAACTGGCCGACGATGTCTCCATCTGGCCGGGCACCGTCATCCGCGGCGACGTCAATTTCGTCCGCATCGGCGCGCGCACCAACGTGCAGGACGGCACCATCATCCACGTCAGCCACCACAGCCCGTACAACAAGGCCGGCTACCCGACCCTGATCGGCGAAGGCGTGACCGTCGGCCACGGCTGCATCATCCACGCCTGCACCATCGGCGATTACAGCCTCATCGGCATGGGCGCGTGCATCCTCGACGGCGCGCGTGTCGAGCGCCATGCCTTCGTCGGCGCCGGTGCGGTGGTCGGCCCGGGCAAGGTGGTCGGCGAGGGCGAGCTGTGGGTGGGCAACCCGGCGCGTCCGGCACGCACGCTCAGCGACAAGGAAATCGAGTCGCTGCATTACTCGGCCGACCATTACGTGCGGTTGAAGGACGAATACCTGGGCTGAGGCGCTTCGCCGGCCACGGCGCTCTGCTAAAGTCGGGGCCCGACCAGGAACCGTCGAGACCCCCATGCCTGTGGCAGCACGCCGGAGAGGACTCCAGCGCCCACATCCGCGGCCATCGCACTGATGGCCGCGCCCATGCTCGATACCTACCGCGAGGTGGTAACGCCGGAAGGCGTGCCGCTGCAGTTGCCCACCGCCGGGCCGATGCCGCGTGCGCTGGCCTGGCTGGTCGACCTGGGCATCCGCTTCGGCGCGCTGGTGGTGCTGTCCATTCCGCTGGCCCTGCTCGATGAATTCGGCCGCGGCATCTACATGGCCGCGATGTTCCTGCTGATGTGGGCCTACCCCATCGTGTGCGAGGCGCTGTGGGGCCGCACCCTGGGCAAGCGCGCGCTCGGCCTGCGCGTGCTGTCGCGCGATGGCGCACCGGTGGGCTGGATGGCCTCGATCACCCGCAACCTGCTGCGCACCGTGGACATGCTGCCGTTCGGCTATGCCCTGGGCCTGCTCAGCAGCCTGTTCGATCCTTACGGGCGCCGCCTCGGCGACCTGGTGGCCGGCACCGTGGTGGTGCACGAGCCGATGCGCTACCTGCAGCCGCCGGCCACCATCGACAGCGTGCTGGTACCGCCGCAGCCCCTGCGCCCGCAGGAACAGGCCGCCGTGATGGCCTTTGCCGAGCGCGCGCCGCGCCTGTCGCCAGGCCGGCAGCAGGAACTGGCGGGCATCGCCGAGCCGCTGACCGGCGCGTCCGGCCAGGTGGGCGTGCTGCGCCTGTATGCGATGGCCAACTGGCTGCTGGGCCGCCGATGAAACAGGAACAGTTCGTCGCCCGCCACCAGCAGGAATGGCAGCAACTGGAGCAGTGGCTGCAGCAGCGCGCGGGCGCCTCGCGCCGCAAGCGGCGCAGGCCCGACGCCGGTGATCCCGGTGATCCCGGTGATGTTGCCTTCCCCCAACGCTACCGGCGCCTGTGCCAGCAGCTGGCGCTGGCCCGCGAGCGCGGCTACAGCCCGCAGCTGGTGCAGCGCCTGCAGCAGTTGATGCAGCAGGGCCACAGCGTGCTGTACCGCACGCCGCCGGTGCGCTGGCGGCGGGCGCTGGAATTCCTGGTGGCCGACTTCCCGATGCTGGTGCGCAGCCAGGCACGCAGCATGTGGGTGGCGCTGGCGATGTTCGCGGTGCCGGCGCTGGCCTGCTTCGTGGTCGTGCAGCTGTACCCGGACAGCGTGCACCTGCTGATGGACAACAGCCAGATCGCCGAGATGGAACGCATGTACGACCCCGCGGCCGACCGCCTGGGGCGTGACAGCGGCACCGACTGGATGATGTTCGGCTACTACATCATGAACAACATCAGCATCGCCCTGCGCACCTTCGCCAGCGGCCTGCTGGCCGGGCTGGGCACGCTGCTGGTGCTGCTGTTCAACGGCGTCATCATGGGCGCGGTGGCGGGCCACCTGCAGCAGATCGGCCACGGCGATCCGTTCTGGCGCTTCGTGGTCGGCCATGCCGCCTTCGAGCTGACCGCCATCGTCATCGCTGGCGGCGCCGGCCTGCAGCTGGGCATGAAACTGCTCGCGCCCGGCCGCCGCCGCCGCATCGATGCGCTGGTGGAAGGCGGCCGCATCGGTGCGCGCCTGTGCCTGGGCGTGGCCTTCATGCTGCTGCTGGCGGCCTTCGTGGAAGCATTCTGGTCGTCGATCGCCCAGATCCCGGCGTGGGCCAAGTACAGCGTGGCCGGCGTGCTGTGGGCCGGCGTGCTGCTGTGGCTGTGGCGTGGCGGTCGCGGGGGTGAACGTGCGGATTGACCACCTGGACGTGGCCCTGCGCGCGCGCAGCAGCTGGGAAGCCATGGAACTGGGCACGGCCCTGACCCGCCGCCATGCACGCGCGGTGTGGGGCAGCTGGCTGCTGGCCAGTGCGCCGCTGTTCGTGCTGTTCAACGCGCTGGCCTGGTGGCTGGATGGCTTCGCCTGGGCATCGCTGGCGATGTGGTGGTGCAAGCCGTTGTTCGAGCGCGCACCGCTGTACGTGCTGTCGCGTGGCATCTTCGGCGAGCAGGTGGGCGCCCGCGCGGCATTGGCCGCGCAGCGGCACTGGGGCGGCACCGGGTTCTGGGGCTACCTGGGCTGGCGTCGTTTCAGCCTGCTGCGCAGCCTGTGCCTGCCGGTCAACCTGCTGGAGGGCAACGCCCCGGCGCAGCGCGGGCCGCGACGGCGCGCGGTGGCGGCCGGTGCCGCCGGTCCGGCCATCATCCTGGCGCTGGTCTGCGTGGCCTTCGAGATGGTGCTGGTGCTGGGCGCGATCGCTGCGGTCTTCATGTTCATTCCGCTGGAACTGCTGCCCGATTCGTGGCGCGCCGCCTGGGCGATGCTGAGCGTTGAAACCCCGCCGTGGGCCGATCTGCTGCTGAACCTGCTGGGCTGGCTCAGCGCCGCACTGATCGGCCCGTTCTACGTCGGCGCCGGCTTCGGCCTGTACCTCAACCGGCGCACGCAGATGGAAGCGTGGGACGTGGAGATCGCCCTGCGCCGGCTGCGCGAGCGGCTGCTGCCGGCGGCATCGACGCTGGCCCTGCTGCTGTGCCTGGCGCTGCCGCTGGCCCCGGCGCATGCGCAGGATGCCGCCAATGATCCTGCCAACACCGCCGCCGGCGTCTTCGGCGAGGAACCGGTCGACACTGCCGGCTTCCGCCAGGCGGTGAACCGTGCCTACGAGGATCCCCTGCAGCGCCCACTGCGCCAGGTGACCGAGTGGAAGCCGATCGAGGACGCCGAAAAGAAGAAAGACGCCAAAAAGGACAACAGCAAGGATGACGCCGCCAGCAGCGGAGCGGGCGAACGCAAGCGCACGCTGAAACTGCTGGCACGCGTGGCCGAATGGGGCCTGTGGGGCCTGCTTGGCCTGGTGGTGCTGGTGCTGCTGCTGACCGCGCGCCTGTGGTGGCCGTGGCTGCGTGGCGCCGGCCGGCGCAAGGCGAAGGACGCACCGCGCGTGCAGGAAGAAGCCGTGGACGTGCCGGTGGTGCTGCCGCCGGATGTAGCCACCCAGGCCGGCCTGCTCTGGGACCAGGGACGCCCGCGCCAGGCGCTGGCCCTGCTGTACCGCGCCAGCGTGCGCACCCTGGTCGAGCGCACCGGCAACGTCCTGCCCCCCGGTGCCACCGAAGCGCAGTGCCTGCGCGCCTCTCGGCGGATGCCGCAGCCGGCGGACCGCGACCTGTTCGCGCGCATCGTGCGCACGTGGCAGTACGCCGCGTATGGCGGCCGCCTGCCCACGCGCGATGAGTTCGATGGACTGGCCGCGACCCTGCGCCAGCAGTTCGGGTGGAAGGCATGAGCCCGCGCGTTTTCTGGGCCCTGCTGCTCGGCCTGCTGGTGCTGCTGGGCGTGCCGTTGGCCATCCTGTTCCTGCGCACGCACGAGAAGGTGACCGAAACCGTGGTGCTGCCGCCACGCGGCGAAGCCAGCTACAACCCGCTGTACGTGCTGGGCCAGGCGCTGCGCGCCGATGGCATCGAGGTGCAGTCGCGGCAACGCCTGCAGCTGGCAAAGATGCCCCTGGCCAACACCGACACCGTGGTGCTGCTGCAGGACACCCGCGAAATGCCGCCGGGCACCGCGCAGGCGCTGCTGGACTGGGTCGGGCGGGGCGGCCACCTGCTGCTGCGCACGCAGCCGCCGGGCGAGGACAAGCCCAGCACCACCCAGGGCCCGCTGCTGGATCGCATCGGCGTGGAAAGCCTGTTCCATGGCAACGACTGCCAGCCCTTCCATGTGGTGGATGATCCCAGCCACGTGGAATTCTGCGGGGGCCGCCGCTTCAGCCTCGGCTTCCAGGCCGCCGCCGCCGCCGAGCGCCGCTGGGGCAATGAAGAAGGCCTCGCCTTCGCCCGCCTGCGCCATGGCCAGGGCCGCATCGATGTGCTGGCCGACATGGATTTCATGCTGGGCGCGGGTGCCAATACGCTGCCGCGCAAGGGCGCGACGGCCAAGGACACGCCGCAGCGCGACGGCCTGCACGATCTGTCCCACCGCGACCTGACCCGCTACCTGCTGGACCCCAACTACGGGCGCGGCACGGTGTGGCTGGTCTACGGCAGCCGCCCGCCGACGCTGTTGGCGCGCATCGTGCTGCAGGGGTGGCCGGTGTGGATTCCGCTGCTGCTGGCCCTGCTGGGCTGGCTGTGGGCGCGCGCGCAGCGCCTGGGCAGCGTGCTGCCCTCGCCCGTGGTCGAGCGCCGTTCGCTGCTGGAACACGTCCGTGCCAGCGGCGAGCTGCTGATGCGCTTCGGCCATGGCACGCAGCTGTACCACGCGGTGCAGGCGCTGTTCCTGCATCGCCTGCGCCTGCGCGCGCCGGTGGCGGCCGCGCTGGATGGCGCTGCCCGCGACCAGGCCATCGCCGAGGTACTGCAGTGGCCGGCCAGCCGCGTAGCCACCGCCCTCACCACTCCTTCGCCGCACGATTCCTCCGCCCTGCGCGAGCGCATCCGCTTGCTGCTCCAGATGAGATCCCTGCTATGACCGATGCCCCTGAGCTTCCGGCGGCCGCTGCCGCCCGCCTGATCGAACGCGTCGACGCCATCCGCGATGCCGTCGGCCGCGCCTTCATCGGCCAGGCTGACGTGCTCGACCAGATCATGGTGGCGCTGCTGGCCGGTGGCCACGTACTCATCGAAGGCGTGCCCGGGCTGGGCAAGACCCTGCTGGTGCGTGCGCTGGCGCAGGCCATGGAACTGGACTACGGCCGCGTGCAGTTCACCCCCGACCTGATGCCCAGCGATGTCAGCGGCCACGCGGTGTACGACCCCAAGAGCGAGAGCTTCAAGATCCGCCGCGGCCCGGTGTTCACCAATCTGCTGCTGGCCGATGAAATCAATCGCGCCCCGGCCAAGACGCAGTCGGCGCTGCTGGAAGTGATGCAGGAAGGCCAGGTCACCATCGAAGGCAAGGCGTTCACCCTGGCGCCGCCGTTCATGGCCCTGGCCACGCAGAACCCGCTGGAACAGGAAGGCACCTACCCGCTGCCGGAAGCGCAGCTGGACCGCTTCCTGCTGAAGGTGCTGATCGACTACCCGCAGCTGGACGATGAGAAGCGCATGGTCACGGCCATCACGCTGGGCCGCGCCGCCAGCGATTTCGACCTCAGCCAGGTGCCGCGCGTGCTCGGCGCCGGCGAACTGCTGGCGCTGCAGCAGGCCACCGCCGCCATCACCGTCGATGACGAAGTGATCGACTATGCGGTGCGGATCGTGGCCGCCACCCGTTCCTGGCCGGCCATCGCCGTCGGCGCCGGCCCGCGCGGCAGCATCGCGCTGGTGCGTGCGTCGCGTGCGCAGGCCGTGCTGGCCGGTCGTGATTTCGTCACCCCCGACGACGTGCGCGACATCGCACGGCCGGCACTGCGCCACCGCATCGCACTGGCGCCGGAACTGCAGATCGAAGGCCAGGGCCCGGACGACGTGCTGGGTGCCCTGCTGGCCAAGGTGGAAGCGCCGCGCCGATGAGGCCTGCGCCGCTGCTGCTGGTACTGCTGGCCGCCTGGGCCACGCTGGGCGGCCTGGTGCTGGGCGGGCTGCTGCCGCGCTGGAGCTGGGCCGTGGGCGGTGCCGTGGTGGCCGCGCTGGCGCTGGCCGACCTGTGGCGGCAGTGGCGGCGTGCTTCGCCGCAGGTGCAGCGCCAGGTACCCGAAGCGCTGGCACTGGGCGTACGCCGCGAGATCGGCCTGCGCCTGTTCGCCGAGCAGCCGATGCGGGTGGAAGTGTTTGATCGCGTGCCCGGCGGCTGGCCGCTGGAAGCGCTGCCACAGCGCCTGCAGCTGCGCGCCGGCCACGCCAGCACCCTGCACTACCAGGTGCAGCCGCAGCAGCGCGGGCGCTTCCAGTTTGATGGCGTGGACGTACGCATCCGCTCGCCGTGGCGGCTGTGGTGGCAGCAGCGCACGCTGCCGCCGGCGCTGGAAGTGCGGGTCTACCCGAACTTCGTGCCGCTTACCCGCTTCGCCCTGTTCAGTGCCGACCAGGCGTCGCGGCTGGTGGGCGCTCACGTTAAGCGGCGCCGCGGCGAAGGCACCGACTTCCACCAGATGCGCGAGTACCGCATCGGTGACAGCCTGCGCCAGCTCGACTGGAAGGCGACCGCGCGCGCGCGCAAGCTGATCTCGCGCGAGTACCAGGACGAGAAGAACCAGCAGCTGCTGCTGATGCTCGACAGCGGCCGGCGCATGCTGGCCAGCGAAGGCGGTCTTTCGCACTTCGACCATGCCTTGAACGCATCGCTGGTGGTGGCCTACCTGGCGTTGCGCCAGGGCGATGCCGCCGGCCTGTTCGCGGTGGGCGGTGAACGCCGCTGGGTGGCGCCGCAGCGTGGCATGGGCACGGTGGAGCACCTGCTGCGCGCCAGCTACGACCTGCAGCCGCAGGCCGTGGCCACCGATTACCTGGCCGCCGCCACCGAAGTCTCGCTGCGCCAGCGCCGTCGCGCGCTGGTGATGCTGGTCAGCAACGTGCGCGACGAAGACATCGAAGACCTGCTGGCCGCAGTGCGCCTGCTGCAGCGCCGCCACCTGGTGTGCGTGGCCAGCCTGCGCGAACGCGAACTGGACACCGCACTGGATGGCGAGGTGCACACGCTGGAAGACGCCGCCCAGGCCGGTGCTGCCGCGCTGTACCTGCAGCAGCGCGCGAAGGCGCATGAAGCCCTGCGCAGCGAGAAAGTGATGGTGCTGGACGTGACCGCCGACGCCCTGCCCGCCGCGCTGGTGGAACGGTATCTGGCAGTGAAGCGCGAAGGCCTGCTCTGACCGGTAGCGCCGGGCCATGCCCGGCGAATGGCTGCGGCCGCCGCATCGCCCTGGTCCGCGACCGCTCTGGTAGGTGCCAACCTTGGTTGGCACGCAACCCACAGCGCCAACCAAGGTTGGCATCTACCGAAAAGGCAGACAGCTGCCGGCCAGCGGCCGGCACTACCCCTGCAGCAACCGCCGCTGCAACCGCTCCACCGCGCGCTGCAGCAGCACCCGGTTGCGGGCCAGTTTCATCCACTGGGGCAGGCGCGAGAACATCGAGCGATGATGCCCGCTGCCTTCGCGCAGCGTGGCGCTAGCGTAGTCGTGCAGCGCCTGCAGGTGCTCGGCGTTGTACGCCCACAGCAGACCGGCAGCGGTCTTCTCCACCAACCGCAGCGGCAGGCCGAAATCGGGGTCGATGGCTTCGTTGCCACGCCACCGCGACAGGGTCACGTCCACCTCACTGCTGCGGCCGCACTGGCTGCAATCCGCCGACAGCGTCCGCAGCGGCGCCGTCGCGCGTGCGCGGTGCACTTCAGCACTTACCCACTTGTGGCCGCAGTAGCCACACGGCCGGTAGCCGCTGTAGCGCACCGGCCCCACCCAGGCACTGGGCCTGCAGCGACCGCAGCCGCAACCGCCGTCCAGTGCTTCGCTGCACCCCAGGCAACGGAAGCGCCGCGAGTCGGTGGGTCCGGTCACCCAGCCGGGCGTATCACAGCGGTGGCAGCGCACCGCCACCCGGTCGGCATAGCGCCACAGGGCATGGCCATCATCCCGGTGGCGACCCGGCGGCGCTGCAAGCCGCGGGGTGCGGTCGCGCCGCACCGCCATCAGACGTAGATCCGCGTCGGCGCCTCGTCCACGATCGCGTGCGGCACGAAGCGCGCACTGTCGCGGGTGATCGCGCTGTCGTCCTCGCGGATGCCGATGCCGCAGGCGTGGTCACCGATCACCCAGCTGCCGACCAACGGATAACCACCCTCGAAGCGGGTCAGCGGGTGCGCGCGCTGGATGATCGCCGGGCCTTCGTACGGGCCGTCGCTGCGCTGCGTGCTGCCATCGGCCAGGTGCATCTCGATGTTGGCGCCTTCGCGCGAGAACAGCGGCTTGCGCACCCAGCCCGAGGCCAGCGCGCTGCCATCATCGAAGTGCGCTTCCAGCAGGTTCGGGTGGCCCACGTTGCGCTGCCACAGCAGCGGCAGGATGCCCTTGTTGCTCAGCACCGCCTTCCACGCCGGTTCCAGCAGCTGGATGCCCGAGCCGGGCAGCGCGCGGCCGAATTCCTCGGCCATCAGGTCTTCCAGCGGGTACAGCTTGAACAGCGTACCGATCACCGTGTCGTCCAGCGCGGTGAAGCGGCCATCCTCGGACAGGCCGATATCCTCGATGGCGATCGCCTCGCCCTGCAGGCCGGCCTGGGCCGCGCAGTCACGCAGGTAATCGACCGTGCCACGGTCCTCGTCCGAACTGCCCACGGCGCTGAAATACAGCGGCGGCGGCAGGCGCACGGCCAGTTCGCCGAAGCGCTCGACCAGGGCCTCGTGCATGCCGTTGAACTGGTCGGCGTGCTGCGGCAGGCGGCCGGCATTGCGCTGGTCCTCCAGCCACTGCCACTGGAAGAAGCTGGCCTCGAACAGCGAGGTCGGCGTGTCGTAGTTCAGTTCGTACAGCTTGGCCGGGCCGGTGCCGTCATAGGCCAGGTCCAGGCGCCCGTACAGGTGCGGCTGGCGCTGGCGCCAGCTCTCGGCGATCCAGTCGCGGTACTGCGCGGGAATCGCCAGCTGGTCCATCAGGCGCTCGCTGGCGATGACATCGCCCACCAGGTCCAGCGCCATCTGGTGCAGCTCGGCGCTGGGGTCTTCGATGTCCACCTCGATCTGGCGCAGGGTGAAGGCGTAATACGCGCTTTCATCCCAGTACGGCTGGCCATCGATGGTATGGAAGCGGAAACCGGCTTCCTCCGCGCGCGCCCGCCACTGGGCGCGCTCGGCAATGCGAATTCGCTGCATGGGTCGATCAGCCGCCGAAGCTGCCGCCGCTGCGGCGGGCGCTGGTGCTGCCGAAGCCACTGCGGCTGGCGGTGACGGCGCGGTTCGGCTCGCTGCTGACCGGGGCCAGGCCGGCCTTGCCCGCACCGATGCCGCTGGCGGTGTTCATGCCGCCGGTGCCGCCCGGGGCCGGGCGCGCCCAACCGGCGTTCTTGTCCTGGTAGGCCGGGGCCGACGCCGGCGCCTGCGGGGCCAGGCCACCGCGGTTGCTCAGCATCTGCGACATGAAGAAGCCCATCATCATCGGGCCGATGAACGAGGTGCCCGCCGAGGTGTGCTGCTGCACGCACTGCTCGGGCTTGTAGTCCTGCTCACAGGCTTCCTTGCTGGCGTACTTCGGCGCCGCATCGGCGGCCTTCTGCTGCGCCTCGGCAAAGGCGTTGCGGCACGAGGACGGGTCGCCCGTCGCCTCGGTGCAGGCCTGCACCGAGGTGTACAGGCCTTCCTGCACCTGCACCTGCTCTTCCTTCTGGCAGGCGGTGAACAGCAGGGGTGCAGCGCTCATCAACAGCAGCGCGGTGGTGCGGGAACGCTTCATGGCGTCATGCCTCGGAGTCGGATCAATTCCCCCAATGATGCCAAATCCGGGCCAACAACCGGAATCGGCAAAGTGGGAAAGATGAACGGAATTTCATTTTCGTTGACCACCGGGGTCAGAGCCCATCGCGCCGCGATGGGATCCGACCCCGTCAGGTCGCGGCCAACTGTCGGAGGCGGGGTGGGTCCGGTGGCAGGGGCGTGAGCGCCATGGATGGCGCGACCGAGGCTACATGGACGTACTTGCGCCGTCCCCTGCCACCGGACCCAGCCCGCCATCCCACGGAAAGCCAGCTTTTGCCGTTGACGTTGACGTTGATTCGGCAGGTGCAGGGCGCAGCCCTGCCGGGCCACCTTCGGTGGTTGCAGCAGCAACCGAAAAAATTGTCCATGATCGAGCGACCCCCACGTTGTACGGCCCGCCCGTTCCGCCAGCCATGCCTGAATACCGCTCCCGCACCTCCACCGCCGGCCGCAACATGGCCGGCGCCCGCGCCCTGTGGCGCGCCACCGGCATGAAGGATGGCG
>PJTT01000827.1_pt1 | contig 12242 bp, 4 predicted proteins | sample 1512261 | NCBI WGS metagenome assembly PJTT01 (sample SAMN08177685, study PRJNA422409) | Soil metagenome, whole genome shotgun sequencing project. | isolation source: Soil (2) enriched on wood chips | place: USA: Madison | collected 2015-01-15
CGTCCTTGCCGACGTAGGCGCGCAGCAGGGTGAAATCGCCGGTGTGGCGCGGCCACATGAAGTTGTCGATCTCGTCGCCGTAGTTGCCGATGGCGCGCGGCGGTGCGTACACCAGGCGCACGTCGCTCAGCTCCAGCTGGGCAATACGGTAGAAATCGGTGCCGTAGTACATGTTGGCCACCGAGCAGCGCACGCTGCCGTCCTTCTCGCACTCGGCCACGATCTGCTTGCTGGCCGCGTCGACGGCGTCGAAGTAGGCACGGCCGGTCTTGCCGCGGGCCTGGGCCAGCACCTGATCTGTCACCTTGTCGAAGCCGACGGTGACCAGCACGCGGAAGTCCGGGTTGGCCGGGCGCTCGTCGGCACGGCCCTGGGCGATGAAGCCGCCGTTGATGAGGTCGTGCTCGGGCGAGCTGTTGTACTGGATCACGCCCATCGCCACGTGGTGGTTGGTCAGCAGCAGGCCATCGGCGGAAACGAACGAGGCGGTGCCACCACCGGCGCGCACCACCGCGCTCAGCGGCGGCGCGGTGACGTTGGCCAGCTCGGCCGGGTTGCCCTTGAAGCCGGCCGCCTGCAGCGGCTTGGCCAGCTCCGGCAGCTGGGTCGGCATCCACATGCCTTCATCGGCGTGGGCGCCTGCAGCGAGGGTCAGGCCCAGGGCCAGGGCGGCAGGAAGGGTTTTACGGGCAGGCATCGGCATTTCCGGCAGTACAGAACAGCCCGGGACCATAGCCGCTGGGGGCGGATGGGGCAACGGCCGATGGTTGGGGGCGGCGCGTTCATCGGCCGCTCGACCAGCCTACAATCGGCGCTCCATCACATGCAGTCAGGGAAGCAGCATGATCGTCGGTATCGACCTGGGCACCACCCATTCGCTGGTGGGCATCTACGAGGCAGGCGGCGGGCGGTTGTTCCCCAATGCACACGGCGAGCTGCTGACGCCCTCGGTGGTCAGCCTGGCCGATGGCGCGGTGCTGGTCGGGCAACCGGCGCGCGACCGCCTGGTCAGCCATCCGGCGCACAGCGTGGCGAACTTCAAGCGCTGGATGGGGACCGACCGGCAGACCCGCCTGGGCGACCGCAGCTTCCGGCCCGAGGAACTGTCGGCCCTGGTGCTGCGCTCGCTGCTGGCCGACGCCGAGGCCGCGCTCGGGCAGAAGGTGGAGGAGGCGGTGATCAGCGTGCCGGCGTACTTCTCCGATGCGCAGCGCAAGGCAACGCGCAGCGCCGGCGAACTGGCCGGCATCCGCGTCGAGCGCCTGATCAACGAGCCCACGGCAGCAGCGCTGGCCTATGGCCTGCAGCAGCGCGAGGGCGAAGGCCGTGTGCTGGTGCTGGACCTGGGCGGCGGCACCTTCGATGTCTCGATCCTGGAGCTGTTCGACGGGGTGGTCGAAGTCCATGCCAGTGCCGGTGACAATTTCCTGGGCGGCGAGGATTTCTCGCGCGTGCTGCTGGACGCCCTGCTGGCCGACCAGCGGCTGGACCTGGCCACGCTGGCCGCCAGCGAGAAGGCGCAGCTGCTGCGGCATCTGGAACTGTTCAAGCGCGAACTGAGCCACAGCGGCAGCAGCACGCTGGAACTGGCGCTGGGCGAGCGCCAGCTGCACTGGTCGCTGGACGAGGCGGCATTCGCCCGGCTGTGCGATCCCCTGCTGCAGCGCATGCGCGGCCCGATCGAGCGCGCCATCCGCGATGCACGGCTGCAGCCGGACGCACTGGACGACATCGTGCTGGTGGGCGGCGCGGTACGCATGCCGATGGTCAGCCGCCTGGTCACCCGCATGTTCGGCCGGCTGCCCCTGCGCCATATCCACCCGGACCATGCCATCGCCCTGGGTGCCACCGTCGCCGCCGGCCTGAAGGGACGCGACGAGGCCCTGCGCGAAGTGGTGCTGACCGATGTCTGCCCCTACACGCTGGGCACCCAGGTGTCGCGCCGCACCGCCGACGGGCAGTCGCGCGGAGGCTATTTCCACCCGATCATCCAGCGCAACAGCGTGGTGCCGGTCAGCCGCGAGGATCGCTTCTTCCCCATCCAGGAGCAGCAGCGCGAAGTGGTGATCGACATCTACCAGGGCGAAAGCCCGACCGTGGACCGCAACATCAAGCTGGGCGAGCTGCGCGTGCCGCTCACCCATCGAGGGCCGCTGGAGGAACGCGGGGTCACCACCCGCTTCACCTACGACATCAACGGCCTGCTGCAGGTGGAAGTCACCGAGGACGCCAGCGGCCTGCGCCATGAGCTGATCCTGGAGCAGAACCCGGGCCTGCTGTCGCCCACCGAGATCCAGCAGCGCCTGGCGGCACTGCAAGGCCTGAAGATCCACCCGCGCGACACCCAGCAGAACCTGGCCGTGGTGGCCCGCGCCGAGCGCCTGTACGAGGAATTCATCCACCACCGCGACACGCTGCAGGGCTGGCTGATGCAGTTCCGCCATGCATTGGACGGCCAGGACCTGCACCACATCGAGCAGCAGCGCCGCGAGCTGTCCCAGGCGCTGGACATGCTGGAGCGCGATGCATGAGCTGGGGCCTGGAGGTGCTGGCGCTGGGCGAGGACGCCGACGAGCGCACGATCAAGCGTGCCTACGCGCAGCGCCTGCGGGTGACCCGCCCCGACGATGACCCGGCCGCGTTCCAGCAGCTGCATGAGGCCTACCAGGCCGCGCTTGCATGGGTGCAGCAGCGGCCGGTGCCAGTGGAAGCAGCGAGCGCCGCCAGCGCCCACATAGCCAGCGGACCCGAACCCGCGCCCGAACCTGCGCCTGCAGCTGCACCCGCACCTGCGGACAGGGCGCTCGCCGATGCCCCGCCCCCGCCCCCGCAGACCGTGGACGTCGCCGCCAGCGCGCACGGCATCCTGGCCCGGGCCTTGCAGCTGGAGCCTGGCCCGCTGCGCGACTGGCTGGCGCAGCAGCCCGAGCTGTGGTCGCTGTACAGCAAGCCTGCCATCGGCGAGGCGGTGCTGGCCCAGGTGTGCAACCACGTCCCGCCGCTGTCGATGGGCATCAGCGAAGTGCTTGTCGAGACCTTCGGCTGGAATGATCTGCACAGCGGCATCGACCCCTATGCGCTGCACGCGCACCGCCTGCAGATGCATCGCAGCTGGGTGGTGCAGCCGCGCAACCATGGGCGACTGGCCGAGCTGCTGCGGCAGAACGGGCTGCCTTCCACTGTCACCGGCGCGCGCGACCACCTGGCGTGGTTGTCACGCCCCTGGAAGGCTTGGCAGGCCCTGCTGACGTCGCTGCCGCCGATGCGGGGGCGCGACCTCAATCGCACGCTGGACGTGCTGTGCATCGACGATGCCACCGATGCACCCGCACCGTTGCGCGCGCAGCAGGTCGACTTCTGGCTGCGCATCGGCCAGCGCGACCGCATGAGCGTGGTGCGCGGCCTGCAGGGCCTGCTGCGCGGCATCGCCAGTGGCCTCGCCCTGTCGGCGCTGATCCTGGGGTATGGCGTGCTGAAGAGCAGCGAGCCCGACGCATGGCCCATGCAGCGTTTCGCCGAGCTTGCACTGTGGGCGCTGCTCGCGCTGACGGTGTTGGGCGCGCTGGCACCGCCCCTGCACACGCTGCTGCGCTGGCAGAGCGGCGATGAACCCGCCGCACCACGCGGGCGCTACCCGCGCCTGCTGCTGATTCCGCTGCTGGCGGTGATGGCCGTGGTGCTGATCCACGTACTGGACCTGCGCATGGCCGGCACGGCGGTGGCGTGGTCGGCGCTGGTACTGGCCCTGGTGCGCTTCTGGAAGCGCAGCCGCCTGGAAGTGCATTTCAACGGCTGGCTGCTGCTGGCCGCGCTGCCGCTGCTGAAGCTGACAGTCATGATGGTGGTGGTGGCCGAACTGGCCCTGGTCGCCACGCTCGTGCTCTGGCTGTGGGATGGCTGGCGCAATGTGCGGGGCCAGTGGGCATGAGTGATTGGATGCAACGGCTGGGGCTGGACGCCAACGCTGACGAGCGCGCCATCAAGCGCGCCTATGCCCGGCAGCTGCGGGTCACCCGGCCCGAAGATGATCCGGTGGCGTTCCAGCAGCTGCACAAGGCCTATCAGGCCGCGTTGGCGCAGCTGGCCGGCGATGTGGAACCGCCCAGGCACAGCGCGCCGCAGGCGTCGACGCACGAGGTGGACCACGATGCCGTTGCCGCGCAGCTGGTCGAGGTGGCCGCACAGGGCGATGACGCGCTCCTGCGGCAGACCCTGCAGCAGCAACCGGAGCTGTGGTCGCTGCACGGCAAGCGTCTCATTGGCCAGGCCGCGCTGCAGCACCTGGTGAGCAACGAACCCGCCCTGCCACGCACGCGCTTCGACCTGCTCGGTGAATGCTTCGGCTGGGATGACCCGGTACGGGGCTGGGACATGCACTGGCTGGATGCCGTGGCGCGCCGCTGCGAACAGCGCTGGCTGCTGTCGCCGGACGGTGCGGGTGCGCTGGCGGTCCGCTACTCAGGCATCAGCGACACCCTGCTGGTGCCCGGCAGCGATGTGCTGCCCAGCCTGCGCGAACCGCGCCCGGCCTGGCGCAACCTGCTGAGCACCCTGCAGCCGTCGCGCGCACACCAGGCGATCAACCTGCTGGCGGCGCTGGGCTACTGGCACGACCTGCGCCTGCCACCGGGCCTGGATGCCGGGCAGGTGGCGTTCTGGTCACGCTTCGGGCGCGAGGACGACGCCATCCATTGGCAGGCCGGCGGCCTGCGCACGTTGCTGGTGGCACTGGCCCTGGGGCTGCTCTGCACCTGGGGCGTGGTCGCCAGCTGGCCGCTGCCCGCCTCGTCCGATGGCCTGCTGGACGGAGGCCAGCGCGCGGCGCTGCTCATCGCGGTTGCGGTGCTGCTGGCCCCGGTGCTGTGGCTCAGCTCCATGGTGCTGCGTGCGATCGTGCGCTGGCAGTCCCTGCCGGAGCACGCTGCAACGGTCCTGCCGGGGTTGCGCATCCTGGCCATTCCGCTGGCGGTCGCCGCGGTGATGGGTGCGTTCCACCTCGCACTGCGCAGTACCCCCGAGGTTCCCTTCACCGCGCTGCCCGTGCTGCTGGTGGCCAGCGCCGTGGTGCTGCGCATGGCCCGCCAGCGCTTCGTGAAGCGCTGCGCGCCGGCCGGAGAGGAGGCCGGCGGCGCAGGCATGATGATCGCCATCCTGCTGATCGTGCCCGCGCTGGTGGTGGCCCTGGTCTACTGGGCCAAGGACCTGCACGCCCACCGCGACCAGCTGCGCTGGTTCAACCGTTGATCGCAGCCGGCGACGGGGTCATTTCTCGCGGCGCCAGTTCAGCGAGCCGCGGTTTTCCACCGTGCTCGATTCCACTTCCACGTCGAAGCCGCGGCGCAGCAGGTACTTCAGGGTCAGCACCGAACCGGCGCCCACCATCGACACGCCGTAGCCGACGTACAGCTTGGGCGAGATGTACTTGCCGAAGCCGATCACCGAACCGCCCAGCGCGCGCGACTGGCTCACGCCGGCATCGTCCAGGCCCAGCTTGGCGCCCAGCTGCGAGGCCAGCAGGCCGCTGCCGGCCGACAGCGCCGCCGAGGCCGCGGTGACCTGCTGGGTCTGGTCGGTGCTGGCATTGGTCAGGCTGCGGCCCAGCACCAGGTAGGCCAGCGCTTCGGACTGCGACATCGCCGGGTCCGACCAGACATCCGCGCGCGGCTGCTGCGCGCGCCCGGTCACGTCGATGCCGGCGGTCACATCACCGATGCGGCGTTCGGCGCGGATGTTGATGCGCGGATCGGAGACGGCGTTGTAGTTCCAGTTGAGGTTGCCGCGGGTGATGGTCAGGTCCTGGCCATAGGCCTTGTACCGGCCGCTCACCTCAAGCCCGCCATTGGCGGTCATCTCGCGGCCGGGCTTGGCCCACACCTGCATCTTGCCGGTCAGCCCGCCCTTCAGGCCGAAGCCGGTCATCTTCACCTTGTCGCCCAGGCTTACCGTCAGGTCCATGTCCAGCGGCGAAGTACGCGACTCCTCCGGGTCGGCCGGGTCCAGCACCACCACGTCCTCAGACACCGAGGTGCCACGGTCCAGGCGCTCCAGGTCGATATCGGCCTCGGGCACGTTGACGGTGCCGCGCAGCTCCATCGCCGCCTTGGCCAGGGTGAAGTCGAGATCGGGGTTGGCGACGATGCGCAGTTCGCTGGTGTTGGACACCAGCACGTTCTCGCCGTGGATCTTCAGCTGCAGCGGCTGCGCATCGCCGAACCAGGACAGGCCACCGTCGACGTACAGCGTTCCCTGGCCCGAGTTGGCCTGCGCGGTGATCTTGGCCGAGCCATCGGGCTGGGCCACGAAGCTGCCCTTGCCCTGGTCGAAGGTCAGGCCCAGCGCCGGGAACTCGCCCTTGAAGTTGCTCAGCGTGGCATCGCCGCCCAGCGAAGGCTGGCCGCGCGTGCCGCGCAGGCTCACGTGGCCTTCGATCAGGCCGGTGGGGCGCACGATGTCCGGCGAGAACAGCTCCAGCCAGTACAGCCGCGACATGTTCAGGTACAGCTCGCCGTTCAACGGTGCGCTGGGTTCCCAGCCGGTCTGGAATTTCGCATCGACGAAGCCGTTGCCCTGGAAGCCCAGGCCCAGGTAGCCCTTGATGCTGGCCGGGGTCATGTCCAGCTTCAGCGAGAACTGGTCGTAGCGCACCAGTTCGCCGCGGGTGCTGTCGGTGCCGGCGTTGCGGATCTCGCCCAGGCGCACGCCGCCTTCCTTCGAGCGCACTTCCACGTGGCCTTCCCACGCATTGGCGCGCGGGCGGATCTGCGCGTCCAGGCTGACATCGCCACGCAGGTAGATGCGGCGGCCGGACTGCGGCGGCAGCCACGGCTGCACCAGCGACAGCGGCAGCGCATCACTGCGCACCACCACGCCCTCGCGCGGCCAGTTGGCCTGCGCGCACAGCGCGCCACCGCCGGTGGTGGCCAGGCAGGCTTCGGACAGCGTGTAAGTGCCGCCGTTGATGGCGAAGGTCGCCGGTGCCCGCAGCGACCACGCATCGCCCTTCATCGGTGCGATGCGCAGCGCGGCCAGTTCCCCGCGCCACTGCGTCCCCTGCTGGCGCACGCTGCCCTGCAGGTCGATCGCGCCCATCTCGTTGCGCGTCTGTGCGGCCAGGCGCAGGTTGGAAACGCTGCCCTGTGCATCCACGTTCAAGCGCTCCAGCAGCATGCCCGCGTTGACCTGCTGGCCCTGTACGGCCAGCGTGCCGCTGTCGCCACGCCACGGCAGGTGGCCCTTGATGCTCAGGCTTTCGGCGCCGTAGCCATCCCAGTTGAGGTTGTTGCCGACCAGGTCGGCGGTGATGTCCGGCGCATCGCGCGGGCCCTTCACCTGCACCTGGCCGCGCAGGCCGCCATCGGCGCCGGGCAGCAGGTCGCTCAGCTGCAGCGGCTCGAAGCGTGCGTCGATGTCCAGGCGGTCACCCACCTTGCCCGACGCGGTCACCCGGCTGCTGCCCACGGTCAGCTTCAGCTCGCCCTGGCCCTGTTCGCCCTGCAGGGCGAACTTGCCCTGCGCATCGACGTTGCGCTGGCGCAGCGTGCCCTTCAGCGACGGCAGGTCCACCGTCGCCTGCAGCGTGCCGGTGGTACCGGCCGGTGCATTGGCCGGCGGCGGCAGCTGCTGGCCCTTGGACGCAAGATTGCCGGACAGCCGCCCATTCCAGCCCGGCACGAAATAGCCCGGGTCGAAATCCTTCAGCGTCGCCTTGGCATCCCAGTCCAGCTGCGGCGACCAGGCCACCTGGCCTTCCACCTGCAGCTGCCCGCCCGGGGTCTGTGCCTGCAGCTGGTGGATCTGCGCGGCCTTGTCGTTGCCACGCACGTCGAAGCGCAGCTGTGCCGTCTGTTCCTCGCGCTGCACGTCGGCACGGCCGATCGCGGCCCAGGCCTGCAGCGTGCCGGCCAGGCCGAAGCGCGCTTCCTTCAGCGTCACCGGCACCGGTGCGCTGCCGGCGGTGTTCGGGTCCGGCGCCGGCACCCAGGTCAGGTTCTGCGCGATCACCGAGAAGTTGAGCTTCTGCTGGTCTTCCTGGCTGAAATCAGCGGTGCCTTGCAGGCGTGCTTCGCCGCCCAGGCCCTTCACCACCAGCGGCGAGACCTTCAGCACCTGGTCCTGCAGCGAAACCACCGACGGTGCCAGCTCCAGTTCCTGCTCGCCCTGCTTCACCCGGCCATGCAGGTTGGCGTTGCCACCCTTGCCCGAGGCGGTGAAATCCAGTGCCAGCGGCGCGATGCCCGACGTCGCCAGCGCCGGCGACAGCAGTGCCAGGTCCAGCTCGTCGCTGCGGACCGTGGCATTCCAGGTCGGGTCGGTGCGGCCGTCGAACACCAGCATCGCCTTCAGCGGCTGCGGTGCACGGCCGGCCACGGCCACTTCCATGTGCGCCAGGTCGCCACGCGCCACCAGGCCCAGGGTCGCGGCGGTGCGTCCACGCGGTGCCGGCAGCACGGCTGTCACGGTCACGTCGGTGTCGTAATCCTTGGCCGGGATGTAGCGGCCCTGCGCGGTGAAATCGCCCATGTCGCTGGCCACGACCAGCTGCCGGGCCTGGAATTCACCGTTGGCGATCTCGATGCCGCCGCGCACGCGGCTGATGTCGATCACCGGTTCGTTTGCCTGGCTGATGCGGAACCCATCGATGGCGATGACATCGGCCTGGATCGCCAGCGGCATCTCGATCTGCGGCAGCGAATCGGGCCACGACGGCAGCTTGAACGGCTCATCGCTCTTGGCCAGGTTGAGCGTGGCGTTGGTCAGTTCCAGCTTGTCCAGCTGCAGCTTGCGGCCCAGCAGCGGGCGCAGGTCCGGCTCCAGGTGCGCGCGTTCGGCGTGGAAGTGGATGTCGTCGTAGCGGAAATCGACGTTGTACAGGGTCAGCGGCCCGGCCACCGGGCCGTCCGCTTTGTCCCAGGTGAAGCTGGCGCCCACCGGCAGGCGCGCCACCACCTGGGCCAGCAGCACATCGCGGCCGGCCACGGTCTGCAGCAGCCAGTACACGGCCAGCAGTGCCAGCAGCACCAGGCCGATCACGCCCACGCCCGACCATGCCCAGAAACGGCGGCGGCGGTAGAAACGCACGCGCGGCGGCGGCGGAGTGCGGGTGTCCGGGGTCTGCGCGCTCACAGGTCCGCTCCGATGTTCAGGTACAGCTGGAACTGCGAATCAGGGTTGTTCAGGCCGTGCGCGATGTCCACGCGCACCGGCCCCACCGGCGATTTCCAGCGCACGCCGAAGCCCACGCCGGTATGCAGGTCGATGGTGTTGTCGAACGCGCTGCCGGTGTCGACGAACACCGCCGCACCCCACGGGCCGCCCTTGAAGTAATGCTCGTACTCGGCCGAGCCGACCACCAGGTTCTTCGCGCCGAGCGCGTACTTGTCCGGGGCCGGCGTACGCGGGCCCACTTCACGGAAGGCATAGCCGCGGATGCTGCGGTCACCACCGGCGAAGTAGCGCAGGCTCGGCGGCATCGCCACCAGGTCACTGGTCCAGGTGGTACCGCCTTCGCCACGCAGGATCAGGCGATCGCTCTGGCCCACCGGGATGTACCAGCGCAGCACCGCGTTGGCCTGCACGAAGCTGGTATCCGAACCGGCGCCCTCGATGCCGCCGCGCAGGGTGGCGGTGCCGCTGATGCCGCTGCGCGGGAACAGCGGATCGTCGACGTTGACGTAGTCGGCAACCAGCTGCGGGTACACCAGGGTCGAGGTGTTGTAGACCGCATTGGTGAACTCGGTGCCCGAGGCGTAGCGCCAGCGCTCGCGCAGGGCGTTCATCGAGGCGATGGCGGTCCAGTACTCGTTGATCTGCCCGCTGCGGCTGGCGATCAGCTTGAAGTTGCGCAGGTCGATGTAGTCGGTCTGCTCGTCGTAGGCACTGGCGGTGAACCCGTACCAGCCATCGAGCCACTTGAACGCCGGCACGCGGTAGGTGCTGGTCAGGCTCTTGCGCTTCTGCGCATAGTCCAGCTGGGTGTTCATCTTGTGGCCGCGGCTGTTCACGTAGCGCCGCTCGATGCCGCCGCGCACACCCGCGCCACTCTCGCTGCCGTAGCTCAGGCCCGAGGTGTAGATGGTGCGCTTGGCCCGGGTCAGCTTCACGTCCACCGGCACTTCGCCGTTCTCATCGGCCTGGTCGGGCCGCGGCTGGATGTCGATCACGCTGAAGTAATCGAGCTTGGTCAGCGACTCGCGCAGGCGGTCCAGCTTGCCTTCGTGGAAGTAGCTGCCCTGTTCCCAGTACACCAGCGGGTCGAACAGCTTGTCGACGAAGTAGTCCTGCTCGAACGTCACCGGGCCCATGTTGTAGCGGCGGCCGCTGTCCCAGGTCAGGTCGATGTCGGCAGCGTTCTCCGCGCGGGTGACCTGCACCTGGCGCTGGGTGTAGTCGGCATCGAAGTAGCCACGCTCGGCCAGGCGCCGGGTGATGGTGATCTTGCTGGCTTCGTACTGGGTGTGTTCGAAGCGCTGGCCCTTGCGCGGCTTGAACGCGGCCAGGTCGTCCTGCAGGTACTGGTCGTACATGGCAGGGCCGGTGATGTCGATGTGCTCGCGGCGCACGCGCACCGGCTCGCCCTTCTCCACCCGGATATGCACCTGCACGCGCTCGTCCTGGCGGGGCGCTTCCACGGTGATCACCGGGTTGTAGTAGCCAAACGGCTCCAGCGCTTCGCGGGTCTGCCGCTCGGCCTGCGACAGCAGGTATTCCAGCCGCGACTCGCCCTGTTCCTTGCCGATGGTGTCGTACAGCGTCAGCGATTCCTGGATGTTCTCGATGATCGCGGCGTCGTCGCCCTTGTCCAATCCCTTGATGTCCACCTTGTCGATGGTGCCGCGCGCATGGGCCACGGACGTGGTGGCCAGGGTCAGGACCATCAGCGGGAGGGCGTATTTCTTTGGCTGCATGCGGCACAGCATACCGACCGCGCGTGACGATGCGAAATGCAGCGCACGAATGGGGATCGGTTGTTAAGTGGCAGTCAAAATGCGCGTCTTTATGCGCCTCATCTGCACGATATCGGTAGCGCCGGGCCATGCCCGGCGAGCGCGCAGCGCGGCCGCGCGAAAAGCCGCCGGGCATGGCCCGGCGCTACCGACCCATCCACGCCATGCATGGATGGGTCATCCCGATCAACTCGACAGGTGCTCGATCGCCGCCACCTTGCCCAGGCGCTCGCCCAGCATCGTCAGCAGCGCCAGGCGGTTGCCACGCAGGGCCGGGTCTTCGGCATTGACCATCACGCCATCGAAGAACGCATCGACCTGCGGGCGCAGGCGGGCCAGGCGCGCCAGCACGGCCACGTAGTCCTTCTGGTGCAGGCTGGCGCCGGTGTCGTCGATGGCCGCGGTGACCGCTTCGGCCAGCGCGCGCTCGGCGTCTTCCTGCAGCAGCGATGCGTCGATCTGGCCCGGAATGTCGCCCTCGGCCTTGCGCAGGATGTTGCGGATGCGCTTGTTGGCCGCGGCCAGCGCCTCGGCTTCCGGCAACGCGGCGAAGGTGCCGATTGCGTCGAGGCGGCGGTCGAAGTCATACAGCGAGGCCGGCTTCAGCTCGGCCACCGCGTTGAAGTGCGTGGCCGGCACGCCCTTGTCGCTGTAGTAGCCCTTCAGGCGGTCGAGGATGAAGTCGTACAGCTCAGCTACGTCGGCCTGCACGTTGCGCGCGGCCAGGCCGGCGTTGGCGCTGGCCAGCAGCGCGCGCAGGTCCAGCTCGAAGCCGCTCTCGATGATCGTACGGGCCAGGCCCAGCGCGTTGCGGCGCAGGGCGAACGGGTCCTTGTTGCCGGTCGGCTTCAGGCCCGCGGCAAAACCGCCGGCCAGCGTATCGACGCGTTCAGCAATCGCCAGCACCTTGCCCAGCACCGACAGGGCGATGTCATCGCCACCGAAGCGCGGCTGGTAGGCCTCGTCGATGGCCAGCGCCACCTCGGGCGATTCGCCACCGGCCACGGCGTAGTGGCGGCCGGCGATGCCCTGCAGTTCCGGGAACTCATTGACCATGCGCGACTGCAGGTCGTTCTTGGCCAGCTGGGCGGCACGCTTGGCCAGCACCGGGTCGGCACCGACCTGCGCCGCGATCACTTCGGCCAGTGCCGACACGCGCGCCACCTTGTCGGCCACGCTGCCCAGCTTGGCCTGGTAGGTCACCGTCTTCAGGCCCTCGCCCATCGATTCCAGGCCCTGCTTCAGGTCTTCGTCGAAGAAGAACTTGGCATCGGCGAAGCGCGGGCGGATCACGCGCTC
>PJTT01000830.1_pt1 | contig 12200 bp, 12 predicted proteins | sample 1512261 | NCBI WGS metagenome assembly PJTT01 (sample SAMN08177685, study PRJNA422409) | Soil metagenome, whole genome shotgun sequencing project. | isolation source: Soil (2) enriched on wood chips | place: USA: Madison | collected 2015-01-15
AAATTAAATAATAAAATAAATTAACATATAAATAATACTTTTAAATCGCTATTTATTCTTCAGTTGTTTCGATTCTTCCTTTAATTTTTTATCAACCCAGAACGGTGCGAAAGGAATTAAAGATGCAAGGAAAAAAAGTACCGCCTTGCCGAATTTCCAGTTGTATTGTGTCCACACTTGAATTAATAGAAGTATATAAAGCACAAATAATATACCGTGCGCCCATCCACCATATTTTACCCATAGCGGCATGTCGGCAAAATATTTTAACGGCATGGCTATAAATAATAAAAACAGGTAAGATATACCCTCGAGCATAGCTACTGTGCCAAAGCGGCGTAAAGTTTTTCCCTCCATAATTGTTTAGATTTTTTTGTCTTGCGCGCAAAGATAATAGCCAGGTTCGGTACGCTACCCTCCCCTTTCGGTAAAGCGACATTTTAGCGGGGTGAAGGTTTTTAAAGTCAAGAATCAAGAACCAAGTATCAAGAACCAAGTATCAAGAACCAAGAATCAAGAATCAAGAACCAAGAACCAAGAACCAAGAATCAAGAATCAAGAATCAAGATTCAAGAAGCAAGAACCAAGAAGCGAGACTCTGCTATTCGAGGCTTGCAGCCTCGAAGCGCTATTTCATCGCTTGTGGCGACATTATAGGCCTGAAAAGAGATTTTGCAACATTAAGCGTGGGCTGCGCCCCGGATAGTAGCGTAATGCCCGCAGCGAGGAGGCACGACGAACGAGGACTTGCAGCGGATAGCCGGAAATGGCGCCCCGAATAGTACACTCCGTAAGAACGTGCCAGAACGCTCTATATTAATATTACAACAGCAAAATCGGGGGTATTTTTCAATCTACGTAAAATGATTACCTTTGCAGCCGTTTTCGGGTATATACATGTATGGAATACCCGATGTTGAAACTGAAATAATTTTATAAACACCGAATAAAAAATTCAAACAATGAGCGTTGCAAACATATCAGCAGCAGATGTAAACAAACTGCGCCAGATTACAGGTGCAGGTATGATGGATTGCCGTAAAGCTTTAATGGAAAGCGAAGGCGATTTTGAAAAAGCTATTGACTACCTACGTGCTAAAGGCCAAAAAGTTGCCGCTAACCGCAGCGACCGTGAAGCTAAAGAAGGTGTAGCAATCGCAAAATCTAATGCTGAAGGTACTTATGGTATCGTTATTCAGCTTTCTGCTGAAACTGACTTCGTATCTAAAAACGAAGAGTTCATGCAATTTGGTAATGATATCGCTGATGCTGCGTTGCAAAACAAACCTGCTGATATCGATGCGTTGAAAGCATTGTCATTGGGTGGTGCTACTATCAACGATAAATTGCTGGAAATGGTGGCGAAAATCGGCGAGAAAATCGATATCGTGCGCTATGAGCAAGTAACTGCTGCTACAGTTGTACCTTACATCCACGGTAACTTCCGTATTGGAGTATTGGTAGGATTGAACAAACCTACAAGCGATGCAGTAGTTGCTGCTGGTCGTGACGTAGCGATGCAAATTGCTGCTATGAACCCACTGGGTCTGGACGAAAACAGCATTGCGCCTGAAGTAATTGAGCGTGAAAAAGCAATCGCTATCGAGCAAATAGTTGCTGAAGGTAAACCAGCTGATATGGCTGAGAAAATTGCTGCCGGTAAAATGGGCAAATTCTTCAAAGAAAACACTTTGTTGGCTCAGCCTTTCGTTAAGGACAATGGTGTGACTATTACACAATACCTGAATAGCGTTGAAGGTGGCTTAACCGTTACTGAATTCCGTCGTTGTGCACTTGGATAATCTAAGGCACACTTTATAGTAAGAATCCCGTTCTTGGTAAAACAATAACGGGATTTTTATTTTTAGGGAAAAGCAACACGGTATTTTTATAATTTTACAGGAAAGATTAATGACGCAATAGCATTTTTGCCTGCGCGAGTGTAGGGGCTATTGCTAACAAAACCAAATAACAAATGAATCCGGAATCAGAAAAAAGAAGAGCATCGAATGACCGCTTTCGTGGTATATTTCACATGGCGATGGGCGCACTGTACATAGTAGTGGGTGCGGGCGTCATCTATATGGAGCAAACCAAAAGACTGCAATTAGGTGCTGCCGCATCTTACGTATTGGGCTGCGCTATGATTGCCTATGGAGCGTTCCGCATCTTCAGGGGCTTGAAGCGCAAGAATGGTCAGGCCCAAGGCTGGTAATACAATAATACCCTATCCTCCTATTTTAGCATGATACCAATAATAGAGCGCAGCAAATCATTCGATGAAAGAATAGCTATTCTGGATAACTCAGGCAGCTATTCTTACGCACAGTTGTATGCTGATGCTTGCACGATTGCCCGCAACTTGTTGCAGCAAGGATTGAAATCAGGCGAACCTGTGCTATTTCTTGTTCCGTCGGGCTATCAATATGTGGCGATGCAATGGGGAATATGGCTGGCCGGAGGAATAGCTGTGCCGGTGCATATCGCGCACCCTGTGGAAGAAATAGCCTATTTACTGGAAGACACCGGCGCGCATCTATTTATACATTCCGCTGCACTCAAAGATAAAGCGGTGGCTGCTGCGGCGAATACAACGTCTGTAATATCCTTTGAACAAATAACTGAGGCGAATACTTTTCAGATTGCGCTGCCTGATGTAATGCCTGAAGATGGTGCGATGCTCATCTATACCAGCGGCACTACGGGCAAGCCAAAGGGTGTATTAATTAGCCATGCGCAGCTTACTGCGCAAATAGCTTCGCTTACTGAAGCCTGGGAGTGGTCGAGCAACGACTATATCCTCAATATGCTGCCGATGCACCATGTGCACGGTATTGTCAACATTACTTGTTGCGCACTGTACAATGGCGCAACCTGCGAAATGTATCCCTCATTTGACGAGGCGCAGGCACTCGATATTATTGCCACAGGTCGCCTTAGCCTGTTTATGGCGGTACCTACTATTTATCATAAGCTCATCCGCCATTTTGAACAGGCTGATGAAGAAAGTCAGAAAAAATGGTTTGCCGGTATGCAGCAAATCAGGCTGATGGTATGCGGCTCGGCTGCGCTGCCCGTTCCGGTTCTAGAAAAATGGAAAAGCATCAGCGGACATGTGCTGCTGGAGCGGTACGGCATGACCGAAATAGGCATGGCACTCTCAAATCCCCTGCACGGCGAGCGAATGCCGGGCTATGTTGGCAAGCCTTTGCCAGGTGTGGCCGTGATCTTGGCTGATGATAATGGAAGGCCTATAACAGAGGTGGAAACACCGGGTCAGCTTTACATAAAAGGCGATACGGTATTCAAAGAATATTGGAATCGTCCGGAGGAAACGGCGAAATCATTCGACAATGGCTGGTTTAAGACCGGCGATATAGCGACTGTAGACGCTGAGTGGAACTATAAAATACTGGGCCGCAACTCTACTGACATCATTAAATCGGGCGGCTATAAAATCTCGGCACTTGAAATAGAGCAATTATTATTGGAGCATCCGGCTATTGTGGAATGTACCGTAGTAGCACTGCCTGATGAAGAATGGGGCGAGTGTATTGCAGCCGCTTATGTGGGCGATATAGATGCTGATGAAATAAAGGCTTGGGTTAAAGAAAAACTTGCTCCATACAAATTGCCACGTCGCTGGCTATCATTGCCTACTCTACCGCGCAATGCGATGGGCAAAATAATTAAGACGTCGGTAAAGGAAATGTTTGTTGGTAAATAGTTGAGCTACAAAATACCTATTAAGGTTATTGTTCTTTCGCAGGAACCACATTTCCTTTTGCAGGAGCTCTAAGTCTTTCCGCAGGAGCAATAAATCCTTTCGCAGGAGCTCTAAGTCTTTCCGCAGGAGCTCTAAGTCTTTCCGCAGGAGCAATAAATCCTTTCGCAGGAGCTCTAAGTCTTTCCGCAGGTGCAATAAATCCTTTCGCAGGAGCAATAAATCTTTTCGCAGGTGCAATAAATCTTTCCGCAGGCGCTATATTTCCTTTCGCAGGAGCAATATTTCTTTCTGCAGGAGGCATATTTCCTTTTGCAGGTGCCTACTTTCTTCTTGAAGCAGCTAACTTTCTTCTTGCAGGCGAAGCACGGTCAGAGACCGCAACCGTAACGACGTAGTCTGGAGAAACGCCGAGCATCTAGTTCTTAGCTTCTGTATTTTTCTCGTTGATTGGCGGCAACTCAAAAAGCCTGTCGCAAACATTACCATATAATCTTTGTAACCGCAGAGAAAAGCAAAGTCATTCGCAGAGAAACGCAAAGTACATTTTATCCTTTTTCTTTGCGCATCCTCTGCGCAACTCTGCGGTTAAAATAGCAGCTTATTCTTTTTAGAAGAAGTGAACAGGCATCAATTAAGTCGCAAAACATTTCCTTTCATTTTTTGTAGTTACAAAGCTGCGACGCATCCCCATGCCTATTATTTTCATTTGCGCAGCGAAAAACCAAGATAAATACTATGAAAAGATTTGCATTGTTGGCTGCAGGTATCGCCTCGCTTCAGTTTGCTGCTTGCCAGGGGCAAGAAAAGAAAGGCGGCATCAGTGGCAAAGTAGTCGCAGACGGGGGCGACACACTTCATCTGCCTGCGCCGTATGTTACAAAATCCGTACGCAATTTCAGTAAAGTAGTGGGCTGGCCAGAGGGGAAGACACCTACTGCACCTCCCGGATTTGTGATCAGGAAATTTGCCGATAGTCTGAATAGTCCGCGTTGGATATACACGGCGCCAAATGGCGATATATTTGTAGCAGAGGCGCGTACAGAAAGCAAAGGGCTGCGCAAAGCTGGTGAAAAAGTAGTGGGCTACAGCGCATCGAAAAATATAAATGATGATAAAAGCGGCAACAAAATACTGCTGCTGCGCGATACTGATGGCGATGGTGTAGCGGATAGCAAAACGGTATTTTTGGCTAATTTAAACAGACCCTTTGGCATGTTGATAATAGGCAATAGCTTTTATGTAGCTAATACTGACGGACTGGTTCAATATCCGTACAAGCCAGGCCAAACGAGCATTACAGCGGCGGGTAAGAAAATAGTGGACTTGCCGGCAGGTGGCTATAACAACCACTGGACGCGCAACATCATTACCAACGAAAAGCAAGATAAGATTTATATATCCGTAGGCTCAGGCAGCAATGTAGGCGAAAATGGCATGGAGCATGAAGTGCGCCGCGCGAATATACTTGTCGTAAACCTTGACGGCAGTAATGAACAAGTATATGCAAGCGGCTTGCGTAATCCGGTGGGCATGGACTGGGCGCCTGGCACGGGCACATTATGGACGGCTGTCAATGAGCGCGACAACCTTGGCGACGACCTCGTACCCGATTATATGACTTCGGTAAAAGAAGGCGGATTTTATGGCTGGCCTTTTTCTTACTGGGGTCAATATCCCAACCCACGCTTGAAAGGTGAGGGCAAAGATTTAGTAGCGAAAGCAATTGTACCGGATGTAAATTTAGGTTCGCATACCGCCTCGCTGGGACTTGCATTTAACCGTTCTGATAAATTTCCTGAAGCTTATAAGAGTGGCGCATTTATAGGCCAGCATGGCTCCTGGAATCGTTCACAAATAGTAGGCTATAAGGTGGTATTTGTGCCATTTGCCAATGGAAAACCATCAGGCAAGCAGCAAGACTTTCTTACAGGATTTGTAGCGAATGCCGATAAAGAAGAAGTGTACGGACGCCCTGTGGGCGTAGCTTTCAGTAAAGCCGGCTATATGCTGGTAGCGGACGACGCTGCGAATGTTATTTGGAGTGTGGTGCCGCAGTAAGTGGTGGTATTCTTATCTTATCTCTTAATTGAGCGGTTGCGGCTCGAGGCCGCAATGACAGGAAAATGTGAGATTGCTTCGCTCCGTTACACTACGCTCGCAAAGACAGGAACGAGTAAATAGTCGAGCCTCAAAAAAGTTGAAATCAATATTTTTTATTGTCCTTTTTTCTTGATAAAAAAGGACCAAAAAATCAAGGCTGCGCGTATTTAAGCTAAAAATGGTTTTCGTTTCGCTAAAATGCACAAACTTGCTTCGCTTCGAACAGTGCGCATTTTTAACGCTACACTACAACCATTTTCTTAACGCAAAATACGCGAAGGCCGTCCGAGCGAGATATGCGTTCAAATTGCAGGCATTTTATTCAAAAAGTAGAAAAAGTTTGCAATTTAAAAGCACTATTTATGATATAAACCCAATGGAAGGAAGCATTCAGACTTTTTAAGCGACGACTAAATGGCTGAGTCATTGCGAGGTTGCGCAACGTAGTCGAGGAATCTTAAGTGCCATATTGATTAAGAGATTCCTCCACTTGAAAATGCTTTAAAATAGCCTTGCTATTTGCATTTTCTGCGGTCGGAATGACGTCCTCTTAACGGCTATCACTCCGTCACTCCGAGCGTAGTGTAACGGAGTTGAGGAATTTGATACATTGATGCCTAAAATAGCCTAGACAGTGTTGATTTAAAAGCAAATCATTAATTAGAAAAGCGAAGCCTCACAGCTTCGCTTTTCTATTTCAAAAAAATGAACTTGGACAACTATCCAAAATAATATATCTTTGATATCATTTCAATATCAAACTAAATTTTGAAAACTATGGAAAAGATTACACGACCTCCTTCCGGCTGGCTGATGCTATTCATTGCATTAGCGTTATTAGGCGTAGCTGTTGCGCTGTTTGTCTATGCTGGCGATACCGCATGGATGCATGTATTAGGTGCTATTTCCACCCTTACAGCTATCATCATCATGGTGGGCTTTATAGCGCTCGAACCGAACCATAGCAGGGTGCTGATTCTCTTTGGTAAATATGTAGGCTCGGTAAAAAATAGCGGCTTTAGCTGGGTAAATCCTTTCTACATCAAAAAAGGCGTTTCGCTACGTGCCAATAATCTCGATACCAAGCCTATTAAAGTAAACGACAAACATGGTAATCCTATATTGATTGGCGCCGTGGTAGTATGGCAGGTTGCTGATACGTACAAAGCGCTATTTGATGTGGGCAATTATGGCTCATTTGTCATCACACAAAGTGAAGCCGCAATACGCAAATTAGCAGGCGCTTTTAGTTATGATAATTTTGAAGCCGAGGGCGAAGAAATTACCCTACGCTCGAGCGCCAATGAAGTAAGCGAATTATTGGAAAAAGAAATATCAGAAAGGTTGCTGATGGCCGGCATCCATGTAATTGAAGCGCGCATTTCGCACCTGGCTTATGCTGAAGAAATTGCAGGTGCTATGTTGCAACGCCAACAAGCTACGGCTGTAGTAGCTGCGCGTGCTAAAATAGTGGAAGGTGCAGTGGGAATGGTAGAAATGGCTCTACACGAGCTTTCTAAAAAATCTATTGTAACACTTGATGAAGAACGCAAAGCGCAAATGGTAAGTAACCTGATGCTGGTGCTATGCGGCGATAAAAATGCACAGCCTGTTATCAATGCAGGCAGCATCTATCAATAACTATTAAAGAAGCGCGTTGTGGATAAGAAAAATTTTGTACTGAGGCTGGATGAGCAGCAATATGAAGCACTGGCACGATGGGCTGCGGATGATTTTCGCAGCATCAACGGGCAGATAGAATGGTTGCTGCACAACGCATTGAAAGAGGCTAAACGTTTACCCGCAAAGAAAGAAACGGTAGCGAAAAAGAAACCGGGTGATGATGTGAAGGAATAGGACTCGATTTGGCTAAAAAGCCTCGCCTGTAAAGAAATAGAAGCCAAAACCTTCCCGCGTAAATCCAACATCCAGTCGCACAAAAATATCCTTTTTAGGAAAGAGCAAATAGCGAATACCTGCACCTCCGGCAAGCTTAATGCCGGAGGTGCTTAATTTACCAACAGTAGGTGCCACCGCAGCCGCACCGCCAAAGAATGCAGCACCTATTCGCTTGCTGAATGGCAACGGTAACATGCGGTATTCTGCCTGCCCTGCCACCATTGTGTTATCTCTATATCTACCGTAATAATAACCGCGCATCATTGTTTCGCCACCCATCAATGCCATTTGGTTAAAAGGCACTTCGCCATTGTAGAAATTACCGACCATTTGCCAGGCCAAAACATTTTTGCCCATGGGATGATAGCCACGCACATCAGCATTGATACCGGTGAAAGAATAGTCGCTGGTGAGCGCGCGCGAATAGGAAAGAAAGCCTATTTCAGCAAAAAGACCTTTGCGCACATTAAGTACATTGTGCCTGTTATCATACACGATGGCACCACCAAGACCCAGATTGCCGGAGCCCTCGCTGCCTTTGGGCACTTCCCTAATCTGGTCTTCATCTTCGTATTTTATATTTGTTCCAAAGAGGTATTGATAGTCTACTTCGGGTCCTATAAATAGATTGGGGACAACTTTGCGCAACACGCGCTGGCGCAGCATCAAGTAGCCTGCATCGACCACCGCCGGATGCTCAGCACTGGTATGCGGACCAACACCATAATACAGTAATGGAAAACGTTGAAAGCGGTTTCTACCAAGGATAAACCAATTATCGTGATGGGTATAAATAGCATTGTCAATCCAAAGCCCGTATTGATTTTCGAGCGTTACGAATGCAAAGCCCGTAAGCTCGCTCAAGCGATTTACAGTATCGCCCTTTGCCTGAAAAATATATAAACTTGAAATGCCTAATTCTACGCTTGTTTCCGGAGAATAGGCCACTGTGGGGTAAATGCGAAAACTGGGTTTGCCTGGGGGAACAGTATCAATGACAGAATGATAAATAAGCCAGTTGGCAGCTTTTTTCACTGTCTGGCTATTCGCTTGCGGAACGACGATTGAACAAAGCAATAGCTGCCACAAAATAAAACTAATCGCGCTCCTTAAATTCATAATGACAAATAACACAAAACCAATGCCATTTGTTCTGTGTGCAAAAATGAGTCACTAGAATAGCCTTCTAAACGGGCGGGTAATGCGCTGCCAGAATGTGGGTTTTGTCTGAATTCCCCCATACATGAGTATTTCATCTACAAAGACAACTTCTGACTTTGCGAGCTGCACATTTAGCTCTTTACCAAATATGATTTCGACAACTTTGGTTTCTAAATCCAAACGTTCAAATATCATCGCAGGAGATGCCTTCGAATTCGATACACGAGGAATCGCAATTTTATATCTTCCCCACTCATCAGTAAAGGTGCTGATAAATCCATCCTTTAAACGAACTTCACACGCGATAACCGGGGAGCCATTTTCGTCTGAAACCGTGCCTGTAACAATTAAAGTATCAGATATATCTTGAGCAAATTCCTGCTCTATTTCCGATTGCTTATCTTGAATAATCGTTTCCTGTGCTGTGCTACTTTGAGGAAGAATAGCAGCACCTATTAACGCCGCTGCTGCGTATTTGCTAATCCGTTTTACAATGTTCGCATTGTGCTTATCCTAACTATTTAGGACTTCTAATTGCCTTTGTACAAACCGACCACAGGCAGGTATTTGATTTTGTTGAAAAAATGAAAGAAGTTCCGCATCACTTAAACTTGTAAAATCCTGCACGCTTGTCTGGCAAGGCAAGCAATAGCGACCATTTTCATCAGGCATCATTGCAGCCCAGCTTTCGGTGCAGGGGTTAGGGATAGATATTTTGGGTAGTTTGTTCATGGTAAAATCTACTCTAAATTAATCTATATTTGTCAGATAACATACCCATCAGCTATGAATGAAATTGACACCACTTCAAAGGGCTATTTTAGAGCATTAAACATTTTATTTCTCGCTCTTTTAGCCGGACAAGTTTTCTTTGCAGTTATAGCGCTGTTTATCAATTACACGCAACCCATCGCTTCGCTTGATGCCGAACTTCAGCAACTATTGCTGATAATAGCCGTGGTAGTTGCTTTTGTCAACATCGCAGTAAGCACGCTCATTTTCAATGCAAAAATTAAGAAGATAAAAAACGAGCCTAGATTCGAAACCAAATTAGCAGGTTATCGTTCGACTTCAATTATCAGATATGCGCTGATGGAAATGCCATCTTTATTTGCTGCAGTTATTTTCTTGCTTTCCGGCAACTTTTGGTTCCTTGGCATAACAGCATTCATCATTTTGATATTGCTATTTATCAGGCCAACACCCGACGCAATGGCTAAGCATCTTGAACTTAACTACGAAGAAATAGCCTTACTACGAGATGGCAATTCAGATATTATATGAAAAGGATTGGAGATTGGAGCAACGGCTCATTAAAATAACTATATCCACAAATAATCAGGTTAAAATATTGATACAAACTGCTTTGAAATGCAATACGTTTTCATTAGGTTTACGAGCCAATAAAAATTATTCCAATTTTTAAACACTAAAAACTATGAAAAAAACATTGCTGACAGCAGCTACTGCTTTATCTTTTTTTGCCTCTACAGCTCAGGAAACAAAAGACCCATTCAAACCACACAATAATGAGTTTGGCGTAGATGCTACCGGCTTTATCAGGCAGTTTTTCAACTTCGATGTGGGTGGCGGCAGCAATTATGGCCCCAACTATTACATCACTTACCGCAGGCATTTCGGCCCCGGAAATTTAAGGTTTGCAATAGGCGGCGATTATGCTGCAATGGATATACCAGCGGGCTTTCCCGATGATATGAATGTTTACAGGTCGCAGAGTATGAGCCTTGATTTTAGAATCGGCTGGGAGTTTAAGACAGAATTAAGCAAACGCTGGCAGGTTTTTTACGGTCTTGATTTTAGGCCCAGCTTCATTAGCGGGAAGGATGATGCTTCGTTCTTCAACGGCGGATATGCTAACGGATTCGAGACTTCCTCCCAAAATTATGGCTTCGCGCCGCTGCTTGGATTCCGCTTCCGGCTTACTAACCGTATCAGCCTGCTTACAGAAACCAGCTTTGCTTTCAACATTCAGAAGATATCGCAACGTCAATATTTCACACCGGTAACCAGCGATTATCCGGCACTACCTGACATCAAAAAAGAAAATCAAAAAAGGGTATACACCAGTTATGCACAACCGCTGTCGGTATTTATCACTTTTGACATATAGATTGCAAGTCATTCAGACAACAAAAAGGAGGCTTTGCCCTCCTTTTTTTACGATACTTACATACGGTTTTGCAACTAAATTTTTGGCTATCAATCCAGCAATCCACTCAGCATGTGCGCCAATATAGGCTTACATTTCTCCTGACAGGACGGATAATAATGCCCATGCTTCCAGTGAGCAGATTTGGGCGATAGCCCCCACCAAAATTCAGCCAGCGCAAGCGGCTGCATATTTTGCTGAAAGGCGTACTGCAACAATTTAGGTGCCGCACATTCTCCCGCGCCGGCAGGTGGATTTTTGTAACTTGCTTGTTGAAATAGCATCAACAAACTTTTGTATTCAGATTGACGGTTTAAGAAATGATATTGATCGTAAAGCCTTTGTTGTAATTGGTAAGAATGTAGCTTCCGCTCGGCTTTCAAATCCTGAATACTTTTTTCAGGATGCAATGTGGGCGCTGTTTCCAGGCTTCTAATTTGGCTATTAATAACAGCCAATTGCTTCATGCCATCATTCAAAAAGCTATTATCATCCAGGCTATCAAATACAGGTGGAACAAACCCGGCATGATGATTACTACAACCAATCTTTCCCGAAAAAGCAGCGATATAGCCGAGCTTACCGGCGCTGTCTCTCACTACCAATACACCAAACATTTTGCCTATCACTACCCCATCTTGATTATCAGCCAAACCGAAATTGTGTTGCCATCTTTGCCCATCGCTAAGGCGCTGCTGTAAATGCTCGGCTGCCATAATACTTACAGGATGTGGACTCGCTACAAATGGATTGGGAAAATGTGCCGGTAAATCCAGCGTCTTATCTGCGTTTGGCAAAGGAGTAAATAGCGAAGAGTAAGATGTAAGCGAGGCGTTCAAATGTATTGCAGATAAAGAGGGCAAAGGTAAATTCTATTTGCATACGAGAACGTTGCAGGAAGCAGTTAGCTTATTTTCCTTTATCCACACAATACTTGCTTTGTCATATTGAACGCAGCGCAGCGGAGTGAAATATCTTTATCGAAATAGCAGGCTTGAGATATTTCGGTTGCTGCGCAGACCTGCCAATGACATATCATTTAAGTTGTTGTATTTCAACTACCTTTAATCCGTGTTTTGATGCCAGCTTTTGTAATATTCTTTGTTCCCTTTGTTTTAATTGCTGTTCGTACCTGGCAATTCC
>PJTT01000832.1_pt1 | contig 12178 bp, 10 predicted proteins | sample 1512261 | NCBI WGS metagenome assembly PJTT01 (sample SAMN08177685, study PRJNA422409) | Soil metagenome, whole genome shotgun sequencing project. | isolation source: Soil (2) enriched on wood chips | place: USA: Madison | collected 2015-01-15
CGGCCTACGTCAACGACTTCAACCAGTTCGGTCGTACCGGGAAGAGGATCGCCCAGGCCGACGGCCCGTGCCGCGAGAGCGTCGAAGACATAGGCAAGCTGCGTACCCGCAATGACCGCGGCGAGATGGTGCCGATCGGTTCGATGGTCACCATCAAGCAGACCTTCGGCCCGGACCCGGTGCTGCGCTTCAACGGTTACCCGGCGGCCGATCTGGCCGGTGAAGCCGATCCGCGCCTGCTGTCCTCGGCCGAAGCGATGAACAAGCTGACCGAGATCGCCGACAAGGTGCTGCCGGTGGGCATGACCACCGAATGGACTGACCTGAGCTACCAGCAGGCCACCCAGGGCAAGGCCGCCTTCATCGTGTTCTCGGAGGCGATCATGCTGGCCTTCCTGGTGCTGGCGGCGCTGTACGAAAGCTGGTCGCTGCCGCTGGCGGTGATCCTGATCGTGCCGATGACCCTGCTGTCGGCCCTGTTCGGTGTGTGGATGACCGGCGGCGACAACAACGTGTTCGTGCAGGTCGGCCTGGTGGTGCTGATGGGCCTGGCGTGCAAGAACGCGATCCTGATCGTCGAATTTGCCAGAGAGCTGGAGATGGGCGGCAAGGGCATCGTTGAATCGGCCCTGGAAGCCTGCCGCCTGCGCCTGCGCCCGATCGTGATGACCTCCATCGCGTTCATCGCCGGCACTGTGCCGCTGGTCCTGTCCCATGGTGCAGGCGCCGAAGTGCGCTCTGTCACCGGCATCACGGTGTTTGCCGGCATGCTGGGCGTGACTCTGTTCGGCCTGTTCCTGACTCCGGTGTTCTACGTGGCCCTGCGCAAGTTCGTCACCCGCAACGGCGGTGGCCAGCTGGTGCAGCACGGCGAGCCCACCATTCACCACTGACATGCACCCCGCGGTCGCCGGCATTGGCTGGCGACCGCTTCCCCCAAACCAAGGCGTGAATCCATGAACACCCATCAGAACAAGATTGCACTGGTCACCGGCGCCACCCGTGGCATCGGCCTGGAAACCGTGCGCCAGCTGGCCCAGGCCGGCGTGCACACGCTGCTGGCCGGCCGCAAGCGCGAGACCGCGGTGGAGCAGGCACTGCTGCTGCAGGGCGAAGGCCTGCCGGTGGAAGCCATCCAGCTGGACGTGACCGATGCTGCCAGCATCGCCGAAGCGGTCGAGCAGGTGCGCCAGCGCCACGGCCGCCTGGACATCCTGGTCAACAACGCCGGCATCATGATCGAGAACCCGGCGCAGGCGCCGTCCGAGCAGTCGCTGGAGACCTGGCACCGCACCTTCGACACCAACGTCTACGCGCTGGTCGCGGTCACCCAGGCATTCCTGCCGCTGGTCAAGCAGGCCAAGTCCGGCCGCATCGTCAACGTGTCCAGCATGCTCGGCTCGCAGACCCTGCATGCCGATCCGAACTCGGGCATCTACGATTTCAAGATCCCCGCGTACAACGCGTCCAAGGCGGCCGTGAACAGCTGGACCCTGGCCCTGGCGTACGAGCTGCGCAACACGCCGATCAAGGTCAACACCGTGCATCCGGGCTACGTGAAGACCGACATGAACGGTGGCAACGGCGAGATCGAGATCAGCGAAGGCGCGCGTTCCAGCGTGGAAATGGCGCTGATCGGCGAAGCCGGTGCCAGCGGCAGCTTCACCTACCTGGGTGAGGTGCTGCCATGGTGATCCGCACGTTGGCGATGGCCATCTCCAGCCTGGTGCTGGCAGGGTGTGTCAGCGTCGGCCCCAACTACAAGGCCCCGGCACAGGAGCCGGTGGTCCTGCAGGGCGCACAGCAGGCGGTGTTCAGCACCGCCTCGCCGGTGGCCAGCTGGTGGGCGCAGTTCGATGATCCGGTGCTGGAAGAACTGGTGCACGGCGCACTGTCGGAGAACCTGGACCTGCGCGTGGCTGTGGCCCGCGTCAGCCAGGCCCGTGCGGTGTTCGTCGAAAGCCGCTTCGACCAGGCCCCGCATGTCACCGCTGGCGGCAGCTACGATCGCCGCAAGCAACCTGATCCGCAGCTGGGTGGGAAGCGGGTGTTCAGTGAAAGCTACCAGCTCGGCTTCGACGCCGGCTGGGAGCTGGATCTGTTCGGCCGCAAGCGCCGCGCTGCAGAAGCCGCACGCGCCGATCTCGGTGCCGAGCAGGCCAACCTGGCCGATGCCCAGGTGCTGGTCGCCGCCGAAGTGGCGCGCAACTACTTCGAGCTGCGCGGCACGCAGAAGCGCATCGCGGTGGCCCAGCACACGCTGGAAAACCTGCGCGATACGCAGAAGCTGACCGAGGCGCGCTGGGAACTGGGCGCCGGCAGCGAACTGGATGTGCAGAGCAGCCGCGCCCGCCTGAAGGCGATCGAGGCCGACATCCCGCTGCTGGAAGTGTCCGAGGCACAGTCGCGCAACCGCCTGGCGGTGCTGCTGGGCCAGCGTCCGGAAGTGCTGACCGCGATGCTGGCGCCGCAGGATGTGCCGGCCTTTGCCAAGGCACTGCCGCTGGGTGACACCCGCGAGCTGCTGCGCCAGCGCGCCGACGTGCGCGTGGCCGAACGTCGCCTGGCCGCTGCCACCGCACGCGTGGGCGTGGCCACGGCCGATCTGTTCCCGCGGCTGTCGCTGTCCGGTTTCGTCGGCTTCCTCGGCGGCGATGCCAGCGGCCTGGTCAACGGCAACAACAAGGCCTGGTCGCTGACTCCGTCGCTGAGCTGGGCTGCGTTCGACTTCGGCACCGTGCGTGCACGCCTGCGTGCCAGCAAGGCCGAGGCCGAAGGCGTGGCCGCGCAGTACGAACAGGCGGTACTGTTGGCGCTGGAAGACACCGAGAACGCGCTGACCCGCTACTCCAAGCAGCAGGCGCGGCTGGCCATCGTGGTCGAGCAGGCGCAGGCGGCGCGGCGTGCCGAGTCGCTGGCGCAGATCCGCTTCCGCGAGGGCTCGGAGGACTTCCTGACCCTGCTGGATGCGCAGCGCACGCAGCTGGCCGCCGACGATGCACTGGCCGCGGCCGAGGCGGAGGTCAACGTCAGCGTGGTGGGCGTCTACAAGGCCCTGGGCGGCTGGGGGCAGTCGCCGCAGGCGCCGAGCGTGGCGGTCGCGCGCTGACTCCGGCGCTCCGCGCCTGAGGGCATCGGGGCCGGTACGGGCGCTGCGCCCGTACCGGCCTTTCCGCCGTGACGATACCGGTCACGGCGCCTGCCGCAGCTGGCAGGCGGCCAGATCCTTCTGGCGCTCGCGCGACGTATCCCGCAGGGGCAGCACACGACGCTCAGCGCCTTGCCCCACGACGCAGAAAAGGCCGCGGTACCAGCGTCGCGACGGGCCGTCCCGGCCGGGTACCGATGACACCAGTAGTACGCCATAGGCCTGGCCAGGTGTCAGGGCGACGCCGCGCAGCGCAGGTTGCTCATCCAGGCGCAGGCACTGGCCCGGCGCCAGCGCTTGGCCGTTGCCATCAAGCTCGGCGGTGGCCAGGGGCCGCTCACGGCCGCCGCTGCGCTCGAACAGCTGGACGTGGTCCACGGTCACCGGTACACGCTCATCGCCCGCCGATACGCAGGGCGACCCTTGCTGATCCTTCACCTGTGCCGGTGCATGGCGAGTAGTTGCCGCGCCTGCCAAGGCAGGCATGCACAGCAGGGCAAGCAGGGGCAGGGTACGCATTGTGCTCATTCCTTGGTGTTGGGCAGGTTGGACACTGCGGTGGGATCGGCCAGGAAATCGGACAGCATCGGAGCCAGCGCTGTGGCCACGTTGGAGGCTCCCACCCGCGTGGCAATAGTGGCCTGGTAGGTCTCGCTGGTGAATGCTGCCACGTAATAATCTGCAAGGATGTCGCCCTGCTGCTCCATGTTGAAATCGCACAGACGCTTGTCGCTCGATGGCGCGTAGTCGTACTTCATGTTCGGGCGGAACATGCGGACCCATTTTATGGAGTAGCCCAGCTGGTATTGCCACACATGCACCATCTCGTGGATGAACCAGTGCTGCTTGTCCACGCCCAGGGCCGAATAGTCGTCTTCGTGAACGCCTTTCGGGAAGTACATCTCGCCATTGGGCGTGACTGCGGTGTTCTTGTCCTGGAATCCGAAGAACAGCCAGTACCCGTGGTTGTGCACCTTCACCCGGGCATAGTCGACGCTGCTGCCGAATACCTTGCGTGCGATGTCGATCTCGCCGGCAGTCAGGCTGCGCTCGTGCCCCTTGGCCTCCACCTCCACCACGGATTCGCCGAAAGCTTCCTCGGTTGTTCCGGCGCCGTCCACCGTAAAGCTCACCGTATCCTCGGCACCGCTGACGGTGCTGCAGCAGGTGGCTGAACCACTGGGCTCGCTCAGCGTCGCGCGTACGATGCGCACCGCACTTTCAGTCTGTACGCGGGCGGTGGCGCCGTTGCTGTCGGTGGTCCCAAGTACCTGCTCGCCGTTGTCCAGTTCAAGGGTGTAAGGCACCTTCGACAGCGGTTCCCTCGACGGAGTCAGGAAGCGCAGGGCCTGATCGAACCGACCACCGCCGAGCTTGCCTGCCAGGCCCACCGCGACTCCGACGACGCCCGCGACCTTGCCTGCAGCCGCCGCAGCCGAGCCCCCCGCCGAGGCGCCCGCCGAGCCGCCGCCACCGCCTTGTTCGAGGAACACGTGGGATTGCTGGCTGGACATCAGCGAGCATCCGCAGGCGCAGAGATCGCCATGGCGCGCGACGGGCTGCCCGTCGATGATGACCGTGCTGTCGCCGGAAACGATACGTGTCGGGCCATGGCGCTTGCACATGGCCGGATCGCCGATGCGCGCGACTGGCTTGCCGTCGATGTCCGTCGCCGCAGACCCCTGCAGCACCTGACCGCCGCTGCTCAGCGGATCGCCCTGCACAATCCAGCTCCTTGCCATCGTGCACTCTCCCTGTGATTGAGATGATGATTCCTTGCCGGGCCAATGCTATCGCGCGGACTGCGAACTGACATTCATGAACAGGCGCCTGCCCACAGTCTCGGCTTTTTGCGGGCGTGCAAATGACGGCTCAGGACATCCCTACACTTTCAGATGTGGCGGCGGTCGCGGATATGACGCATCTGACTCTGTCCGATTCTGGGCCCATCCTGTAGCTAGTGAAGGCCGTCTCTTGGCAGGGCGGGCGATGAAGCGATGACAAACAGGATACCCAGCGCACGCTGTTTAATGATCCGGGACCGCCCGGTGCGGGGCTGCCGGTGGCGGTCGTGGCCCTGATGGTGCTGGCGACGATGGCTGCCGCCGTTGGCTTCCTGCGCCTGCAGGATCCGCTGCTGGGGCTAGGCCCTGATCGGCATATCCGTGTTTCCCGCCGTCGGTGCCCGCATCTGCCAAGCGTGTGGCCAGCAGCAGGCGCTGCACCGGTTGTTGTCGCGGCAGCCGTAGCCTTGGCCACGGCTGCCGTGCAGGTTCAGCGCTTCGGCCAGTCCAGCTCAACCACCAGCGGGAAGTGGTCCGACGGCAGCACGCCGCCGATGCGGCGGTCGTCGGTGGTGAAGCTGCGGGCATGGAAGCCGCGCACCAGCACCCAGTCCAGTTGCGCGGTGGCCTTGCCGGTGAAATCGTGGAAGGTTTCGCGCGGGCCCTGCGGCGCCTTCACCTGCGTACGGGTGTCCTGCAGCACGCGGGTGAAGGCCTTGTAGGTCTCGCTGCCCGGTTCGGTGTTGAAATCACCGGTCAGCACCACCGGCAGGTCGGCGGGCAGCGTATCCAGGCGCTTGGCGATCAGCTCGGCGCCCTTGATCCGGCGCGGCTCGTCCTCGTCGCGGTAGGGCAGGTGGGTGTCCATGAAGTAGAAGCGGCGGCCATCGTCCAGGCGGCGGAACAGCGCCCAGGTGACCATGCGCGGGTACAGGTTGCCCCAGGTGATGCTGCCGGGCACGTCCGGGGTATCGGACAGCCAGAAGTTGCCGAATTCCTCGATCGCCAGCACCTTGCTGTCGTAGAAAACGCCCATGTGCTCATCGCCCTCGCCACCGCGGCGGCCTTCGCCGAACCAGCGGTAGCCGGGCAGGTGGGCGGCCAGGTAGGTGGCCTGTTCCTGCACCAGTTCCTGGGTGCCGACCACGGCCGGGTGCGCATCGAGGATGACCTTGACCATCGCATCGCGACGGTCGTCCCAGCGCTTGCCCGGTTCGGTATCGGCGGGGGTGCGCACGTTGAAGGACATCACCTTCAGCGGGGCGGGCGGTTGGGCTGCCCAGGCAGCGGCAGGCAGAGCAAGGGCCAGCAGCGCGCACAGTGCGGGCCGGCGAAGACGCGACAACATCGTGGAATCCCTCCATTCCATGAAAACGGTTTCACGGAGCATGCCACGGAACGCAGGGCAGGGGGTGTGCCGGGATGGGTGGCTGGCGAGGGCCGGGCGGACGCTGGGACCGCCCGGCAGACCGCAGGACGCGCGATCAGGGGTCGTACATCATCCCGTTCTCGTCGCGGTTGTAGTGATCCTGCTCGACGCGGGTGCCGTCGTCATAGATCGCATACAACGTGCAACGCTGGTGCACGCCGAAGCCGGCGTGGAAGGGAACACACTGCTCGTCCAGCCCGACGAGCTCGGCCGCCTGCACCGGTGCAGAGGGGGCCATCGCAGCCAGCGCCAGCACGGCGCCGAACGAACACGCAAGCATCTTCCTGTGCAGCATCGAGCACACTCCTTATGTCAGGGATGTTGAACGCGCTTTCTGCAATCGCGCAGATGCGCCTGACCTGTGTAGCACGGGGCGGGCAGGGCGGGTAGTCGCAGGGCAGCATGGATTGGGGCGGCACGATTTGACGCATCCGGACACGTCGGGAAAGATACGCCCCTGTTCCGGGCCAGCCATATCGCCACGCCCTCCCCCCAAGAGGAGTTCACGTGCTGAGATATTCGCGGCTGACGGTCGCCATTTCGTTGCTGGTCTGCGCCCACGCCCACGCCGAGCAGGCCCCGCCCGCGCCGCAGACGCTGGACAAGGTCATCGTGACGGCCTCGCGTACCGGCCAGGACGCCGCCACCGCCCCGCAGACGGTGGTGATCATCGGCAAGGAGCAGATCGAGCAGCAGCTGCGCCTCAGCAGCAATTCGTCCGATGTGCTGTCCAGCCTGCTGCCGTCGTACACGCCCAGCCGCGGCAAGATGAATGGCAGTGGCGAGACCCTGCGCGGGCGCACGCCGCTGATCCTGGTCGATGGCATTCCGCAGTCGAACCCGCTGCGCCCCACCGGCCGCGAGGCGCATACGATCGACTACGCGCTGGTCGAGCGCATCGAGGTGATCCAGGGCGCCAACGCCATGAACGGCCTGGGCGCTACCGGCGGCACCATCAACCTCATCACCCGGCGCCCGGAACCGGGTGCGGTCAACCAGCACTTCGGCGTGCAGACGACGCTGCCGACCTCTGAAGTGCGCGGTGAAACCACGGGCTACCGCGCCGATTACCGCATCAGCGGCAGCAAGGGAAAGTGGGATTACCTCGTCGGCGCCGGCTATGAAGACCAGGGCCTGTGGGTGGATGGCGAGGGCACGCCGATCGGCGTGGACGTCACCCAGGGCGACCTGATGTCCACCCGTGCCTACGATCTGCACGCCAAGCTGGGCTACTGGATCGACGACAACCAGGAGCTGCAGTTCAGCAGCAACCGCTACCGCATCAAATCCAAGGCCGAGTACGTACCGGTGGCCGGCAACCGCGATCTGGGCATTGCCACCACCTCGGTGCGCGGCACGCCGCCGGGCACGCCGGCCTGGAACGATGCCTGGACCACCGGCCTCAGCTACACCCACCACGACCTGGCCGGCATGGAGCTGAAGGCGATGGTGTTCAACCAGGAGTTCGAAGGCCTGTTCGGCGCGGACAACTCGTCCACCTTCCAGGATCCGCGCATCGCGCCGGTCGGCACTCTCTATGACCAGTCGCGCTCGACCGCTTCCAAGTGGGGCAGCAAGACCAGCCTGGGCCGCGATGACCTGCTCGGTGGCGACCTGAAGATCACCGCCGGCGTGGACACGCTGCGCGACAGCGGCAAGCAGGACCTGTACGGCACCGGCCGCACCTACGTGCCCGATTCGCGCTACAGCAGCGTGGCCGGCTTCGTGCAGGCCGACTACAGACTGCTGCCGCAGCTGACCGTGCAGGGTGGCTGGCGCCGCGAAGAGGCCGACCTGCGCATCGACAGCTACACCACGCTGTACCGCTACAACCGCGTGGCGGTGCAGGGCGGCAAGCTGAAGTTCCAGCAGAACCTGCGCAACATCGGCCTGGTGTACGCGCCGACCGAGCGCTTCAACACCTTCGCCAGCTATTCCGAAGGCTTCGGCATGCCCGACGTCGGCCGCGTGCTGCGCTCGATCAACACGCCGGGCACCAACGTGGAATCGCTGCGCTCGCTGCAGCCGCTGCTGACCCGCAACAGCGAGATCGGCGTGCGCTACCGCTCGCCGTCGTGGGAAGCCGAGGCCAGTGCATTCCAGTCACGCTCGGAGTACGGCACGCGCGTGATCGCGGTCGACGGCGCGTTCCAGCTCGCCCGCGAAAAGACCGCCATCGAGGGCCTCGATGCGAGCGTGCGCTATCGGTTGAATGATGCCCACCGGCTGGGCCTGTCCTATGCCTGGACCCGCGGGCGCTACGACAGCAATGCCGACGGCCGGCTCGATGCGCGGCTGGATGGCCTGAACATCGCACCGAACCGCGTCATCGCGACCTGGTCGGCGCAGTGGACGCCGGAGCTGTCGACCTTCGTGCAGGGGCAGTACGCCTTCAGCCGCAACTTCGACGAGGCCGCCAAGGAATTCAGCGGCTACGCGCTGTTCGACGTCGGTGTTGACTACCGGCTTGCCAAGGGCAAGGTGAACCTGGGAATCGCCAACCTGCTCGACCGCCAGTACATCACCTACTACTCGCAGAGCGCGCTGATCGAACCGGCGCGGTACTTCGCCGGGCGTGGGCGGACAGTGACGTTGGGGTACAGCCTGGATTTCTGAGGCGGGCCGTGCGGGCAGGAGGCCATCGTCGGCCGTAAACCCGTCAGGGGAACACCTTGCGATGCACCGATCCGAAAAGCCGTTGGCGGCATTCAGCCGCCAACGGTCCTTGCGCGGACTCAGTTCGGCGGCTGGCAGCCGGTCGAATTCTTCAGGCACCGGGACAGTGCGCCGTAGCAAAGGATCTGGTTGCTTTCCTTCATGCAACGTTCGTAGGCGCGGTAGCACTCATCGCACGGCGTCTCCGCGGCCACGCTGGTCAGGCTCACGCCAAATGCCAGGGCGAGGGTACAGATAGCAACAGACAGCTTGAACATCCTCTTCATGCCATATCTCCGTTGTCGGCCCGGTTGGGCCCGACCGACGGTAGCGCGGCCTGTCGCCTGGTTCAATCAAGGGTGCTTGCCGGTCGCATCATGCGCCTGCATGTCCTCGTGCAGGATGCGGCGCAGCTCGACAATCGCCGGCGTGGCTTCCTGCACGCTGTGCCCGGACACGATCACCTTCTCCGATACCGCATTGGGCAGGTGCGAGCTCCAGTAGGGCACCAGCCCGTCGTTGGTTTTTTCCAGCGGCCCGTCGGCGCTGGCGCGCGCGATGATGGAGTGGTAGCGCACCCGCGGTGACATTGGCAGATCGGCCACCGCCTTCACGAACGGATCGTCCTTGTCGAGGTTCTGGATGCTGTTCATCTGGTAACCGTGCTTGCCATCGTCGCGGTCGATGTGGCCGTCCCTGGCGACGTTGGCCGCGTCTTCCAGCACGGTCAGCGGCAGCCGCACCAGGCGGCCGATCCAGCGGCCCAGGCGCGTGCCGGCCACGTCGGTGCCACGGTGCGGGGTGGCGATGAAGACCACCCGTGAGATTTCCGGTTCGGGCTGGAAGGTCAGCAGCGGCGGGCCCTTGGTGCGCAGCAGTTCGCGCTGTGCCGGGCTCAGCTGGGTCGTGGCCAGCAGCGTATCCACCAGGTGGTCGCCCGACGAAGACACCATCAGCCGCGAGATCACCCCGCCCATGCTGTGCCCGACCAGCACCATGTCATGCGAGGCCACGGCCTTGCCACTGGGATCGTAGTGCTGCATCACGTCCTCGAGCGTGCGCCGGATCGCATCGTGGCTCAGCGCGATCGGCATGTTGGTCGGATAGTAGAACTGCCAGACCTGGAAATCGCTGCGGATCTCGTCGTCGCGCATCAGCTCGTTGGCCACGTTCACCCAGGCCTCGGGGCTGCTGGCCAGGCCGTGGATCATCAGCAGCACGCGGCGGTTGGGGTCGTAGGGCTGCATCATGAACAGATGCGGGCGGTCGATGCCGCCCTTGCCGCCGAACAGCGAGCGCAGCGACTGCCGGCTGAAGTTGGAACGGGCCAGCCACAGCGCATAGCCGGCGGTGAAATTGGCAGCCAGCGGCACCTGCTCGCCATGCAGCTGCACCATCGAGATCTGGTAGGGGTCGTGGATCTCCAGCTCCGGCTCGTCGTCGTGCAGCATCTCCCACAGGTTGGCGCCGGAAAAACGCAGCAGCACGGTCATCGAGGGCGAGGGCATCTCGCTCCAGCTGCGCTCAGGTGGCGCGGCGTCGTGGCCCGGACGGTCGGCATGCGCTGCAGCGGCCAGACCGGTCGTGGCCGGGTCGGCCATCACGGCCACCAGTTCGGCGCCGAAGCCATCGCGGCGATGCACGCTGCGCAGCGTGCCGGTAAAGGACATCGACGCGGCCGCGACCAGCTCGATCGGCTCGCGCGTGTCCTGCGTGGTGCCTGCATCGGGCTGGGCCAGCACGAAGGTCCAGCGGCCCAGCCGCAAGCGTCCGCTGTCGTTGCCCACCTGATGGCTGGAATAAGCATCGAACAGCATCACCGCGGCTTCCTGCACGGCCAGGTTGTAGTAGTCGCGCACCTGGGTCTGGCGGTCTTCGAAGCCGCGCTGGTTGGCCGTGCGTTCGGTGAAGAACAGATACGCATAGGCCTGCCGCGCGACGTGCATCCACGCATCCAGCCGCGGCTGGAAGCCGGCATCGGCAACCCGCATCGCCGCCGTGGTTTCGCGCTTGGCCTTCGGCATGGGCAGAGCCATCGCCTGCTGCAGCCACAGTTCGGCCAGCGCCGAGCGCTTGTCCTCCTCGCGCACGACGATGCTCGCTTCCATCGCCTCGATGCAGGGCAGGCCGGGCTTGGCGCAGGTGGTTTCGTCCAGGCCCGCCACCCGCAGCGTCTCGATGGTCGCCGCGCTGAGCCTGCCGCTGGTGAGGATGTCGCCGCGCTTGAGGGCGATGTACTGGCCCGGGGTGACCGTGGCCACCTGCACCGAGGGGCCGAACTGGCGCAGCGTGGCGCAGCCGCTCAGCAGGAGCAGCGCGATGAAGACGAGGGTCGTGTGGCGGATGACGCCGAAGCCCGTGGTTGCCATGCGATCCTCCGGCGCGGTGGCGCCACTCTAGCGGGCGGGGCGTCAAGGCGGAAGCACGTGGATAAACGCGCGCTGGGTGGACTGTGACACCATCGCTGGCAGTGCTTTTCAGGGAATGACGATGCACCTGCTGGAAACCCGGATTCCACCGCCGCTGGTGATGCTGCTGTGCGGGGCGCTCGGCTATGCGCTGGCCGGCGCCTGGCCGTGGCCCGTCCTGCCGGTTCCTGGCTGGGTTGCAGTGCTGGTGGGGCTGGCAGGGGTGGGGCTGAACCTGCTGCCCAAGCTGACCTTCCGCCGCGCGCGGACCACGGTCAATCCACTGCGCCCGGCTGCCGCCACGTCGCTGGTGACCGGCGGCATCTACCGCCACACCCGCAACCCGATGTATCTGGGGCAGGCGCTGCTGCTGCTGGGGGGAGTGCTGTGGCTGGGCAGTGCTGCGGCGCTGCTGGTGGTGCCGCTATTCGTCGGCTGGATCACGCGTTTCCAGATCCTGCCGGAGGAGCGGGTGCTGGCCGACCGGTTCGGGGAGGACTATGCCGCCTTCCGGCGCGGGGTGCGGCGCTGGCTGTAGGGCAGGGCGCAGGCAACAAAAAAGCCGGACCCCAATCGACGGGAGTGTCCGGCTTTTCGTGCCCCGAAGGGCGGTACAGATGGTGGAGGTGGGCGGAATTGAACCGCCGTCCGAAGGCACTCCATCCCCGGCACTACATGCTTAGCTCACCGTTGGATCTCGCCCTGTGGCAGCACGGTGTGCAAAGCGCACCCCAGGACCAGCCTGTTTTGGTTA
>PJTT01000835.1_pt1 | contig 12073 bp, 2 predicted proteins | sample 1512261 | NCBI WGS metagenome assembly PJTT01 (sample SAMN08177685, study PRJNA422409) | Soil metagenome, whole genome shotgun sequencing project. | isolation source: Soil (2) enriched on wood chips | place: USA: Madison | collected 2015-01-15
CAACGACCCCGATGCAGGATTTGTGAATAACAGCACTGGTGCTGCAAACTCGGTACCGACCGGTATACATGCGAATTTATTGGATGGGGATGATAAAGTAATAGCTACAATAGCAGTCAATACAGATGGTAGCTATACACTACCGGTAACCTATAAGGGCAATTATACTGTTAAGTTAAGTGTTACAATGCCTGATTTAGGTGATGCTTTGGATGAAGCCTTTGCAGCGCCTGATGGATGGGTTTATACAGGAGCGTTTACCGGAATTGCAAATACCGGAAATAGCCTTGATGCAATTGGTATCAGTACGTCGATATCCAAGATTAATCCAACACCAACCACCAATGTAAACTTTGGTATAAATCAGATACCACAAACGGTAGTAAATATTCGTCCTGCACAATTGGCACCTACACCTGGTAGTTCATTTGCCGTGGCAGGTACCCTATTTAAATCGCCAACAACTCCAGGGTATTCTTCTACAGAAGACTATTCTGGTGGAACAGTTAGTTTCATTCGCTTTACTACTTTACCTATAGGGGCAGATAGCATAGTGATAAACGGCATTCGCTATAAAACGAGCAACTGGCCAGAGGGGGGCGTAAGAGCGACTTATAATACTGTAACCGGTGTAAGCGGTATTTCAGTTTACCCTATTTCTGGAATAGAGCAAGTAGTTATAAATATTGCTGCAATAGACAATGGCGGTACTGAAGATGGGACGCCAGGCAGTATCACATTGCCTTTCGGAAATACTACCGTAAGTGGTAACGTATTCAACGATCCAAATGCAGGCAATGTAAACAATAGCACAACTGTTGACAACTTAGTACCCAGTGGCATGTATGCTAATTTGTTGAATCCGTCAAATGTGGTTATCGCCTCAGTAGCCGTAAACGCGGACGGAACTTACGCATTACCTGTAACCTATCAATCACTGTACACCGTACAGTTAAGCGAAAGCGCAGTTACTTCAGGAACAACGCTACCAGCCAGCTTTGTTCCACCAACAGGATGGAAGACGACAGGGGCATACAATGGATTGCCAAATACAAGTAACACAGGTGTTACAACAGGAAAGAGTTCGGTATTTACTATAGAGGCATTAGCACCATATACCAATGTAAACTTCGGTATACAGGAGCTGCCGGAAACAGTGGTAAACATTTTGCCATCTCAGTTTGCGCCATTGCCGGGTGTTGGCTTGGCTCTGGAAGGAAGCTTGTTTGTAACGCCTCTTGTATCAACCAACCCGGGTACAGAAGATTACTCTAACGGAACCGTTGAATACATAAAGTTCAAATCGTTTCCATCCGGAATAGATAGTATCAGGATTGGCGACGTAAAATACACATTAGGCTCTTGGCCGAGTTCTGGGTTGCAAGTTCCATTTAGCCCGGTTACGGGTATCACTGGTGTGCATGTATATCCTGCAGTAGGTGTTACAAACGTGAAAATAGACATTGCAGCAATCGACAACGGTGGTGCAGAAGACCCGACGCCTGGCAGTATTACCATCCCTTTTGCTAAAGGATCAATAAGAGGTGTGGTTTATAACGACCCCAACGCAGGCAATGTTAATAACAGCTCCGAATCTGCAAATTTGATACCGCTGGGCTTATATGCAAATTTGATAAATGAAGAGGGGAAAGTGATGAAATCAGTAGCTGTAGTATCAGGAGGGACCTACGCATTAGACGTAGCATATCCGGGCAACTACACAGTTAAACTAACCGACTATTTGCCGACGGAAGGAGCTACGCTTTTCACAGCATTTACGCCGCCATCCGGATGGAGCTATACCGGCGCATATATAGGGGCTGCAAATACGGGAAATACCGGCGATACCGAGGGTATCAGCAGCATCATCAATGTAGCAACAACTGACGTGCTCACAAATGTGAACTTCGGTATGCAGCAGTTGCCGCAAACTGTGGTAAATATCATTACTAACGATGGAGGCTATTCTGAAGGGACTGCAATACCTGTGCCGTCAGCGGCGTTCACTGCCGCAAATGTTAGTGCCAATCCATCTACCGAAGATTACTCAGGAGGTATTGTGCAGTCCATCAGGTTTGTAGAATTGCCTACGGGTATCGACAGTATAATGATACAGGGAATCACCTATCATGCTTCTAATTGGCCGGAGTCAGGTGTTGTGGCAGGTTACACCACTGATATGGGCGTGCTTCATGTTGCTGTTTATCCTACTGTTGGTATTGCTTCGATAGTAATGCCGATAGCTTCTATAGACAACGCAGGTACGCAGGACCCAACTCCAGGCAGCATCACGTTGAATCTGGATGCGCCACTGCCATTACAGCTTTTGTTATTCACAGCACATCAGGCAAATTGCGTGGGAGTGCTAAACTGGAAGACCGGTAACGAAGATGATGCCGAATCATTCGAAATAGAAAAAAGCAGCGATGGTAAGCATTTTGAGAGTATTGAGAAAGCCGCTGTAAAAGGAGATAACAGTATTTACACTTTTGAAGACCATGATCTGACAAATGGTGCAACCTATTACAGGCTTAAATTGATATATCCGACAGGGTTTGAATACTCAGTTGTGCGGAGCATTAGCACATCTTGCAAAGGCGCTATTATTACAGTGTATCCTAATCCAACGTCGACTGTGGTGAATATAAGCGGCTTGTCCGTTAATCAGCAAATCGCAGTTGTAGATGTTATTGGTAGAAAAATGGCGGAGCGAATAGCGACTTCGAACCACGAACAGCTAAATCTTGAAAATTATGCATCAGGAATCTATCAGATAATCATAAAAGATGCCGCAGGCAAGATAGTAGATAACTTCAAGTTGATTAAGGACTAACTAATGGGACCACTATTCTATTGTTACACAAGGAGGAACTGTAATGGTTCCTCCTTTTTTAATATTGCTTTGATTATTAACAATATATGACTAATAAAATAATTCTCAATTCAGATATTTATTTTGTATAATAGCACCCAAAACGAAAATGACAGCATTTTGGTTTACGGCATGAACGCCGTTTAGGGACATTTATTCGTCGTTTAGAGACATTGTAGCAACATAAACTTTGATATACATAACCGCCCCGATATCTTTGTGACACCTACCCCAAAGTGTATCACTTCATTGGGAATTAAAATTAGCCTTGGCGCTAAAGTGCGAACTAAATAAATTTATTTTTTATATAAGGACAATTATAGTTTCGTCTACCTAAACATAGGTTTACGAAAACACAGGAACTGAAAAGATAGATAATGCTGTAAATTAACCCATTGCAATGCATTGTTGAGTGCCAAATTAAACCAAAACCAGCCAAGTAATGGCGCTTTGCTTAAAAAGACAAAGTGTTGTTATAAAGCACCACTATTTACACTATGCCTGAAAAAATTGCGCTCATCACACCCGATCCTGACGTACGGCGCGCTTATGCCGAATTTTTAGCCCGGTGGGGAAACTTCCAACTGGCTATATCTGCCACCTCTTACGAACATTTTGCCGAAGAACTAAAGCGTCTGAAAGTAAAGCTCGACTGCGTACTATGCGATATCGATTTACCTGAGAAAACCGCTATAGAGGCTATTGCCTGCATTAAAAGCCGTGATTCAGACTTGCCGGTTATGATACTGTCTACAGTGGAACATGAAGATAAGGTTTTTCAAGCCTTGTGTGTAGGAGCCACAGGATATGTGCTTAAGTCCACTCTGATAGAAAAAGTAGCAGAGGGTATACATGAGCTCATAAACGGGGGGGCAGTGATCTCACCCGTATTCGCCTTGAAAGTTGCTCAGTTTTTTAGCAATGCTACGCAAGGCGACCCTAAGACGGAGCGCCGCAACAAACAAGAAAAACTTACCATTCGCGAGGTAGAAGTCCTCACTTTATTACAGCAGGGCTCATCCAACAAACAGATAGCCGAGTCGCTATTTATCTCGCTGGACACGGTTAAATACCATACCCGCAATATCTATTCCAAGATGCACATCACCTGTAGAAAGGAACTATTTATGAAATACCATGGTCATTTTAATTAGTTGATTTTTAATATTTTAAGCTCTCAGATACTGGGTTCGGATGTACTATTCATCCGAACCTTTTTTTGTGCTCATACCCTCTATCGGGTATTTATAAAGAGGTAACAAAAACTACCCGACAGGGTGGGGAATTGGCAAATTATTAGGATTTCCTTTGCGAAATATTTTAAGGCAAGATATTCCTTCAAATATAGATAAAACAATAATCCAATTTTTCATTTTATCTATAACCAAATATTAAAAACAACAAACCTATGATTCAGATGAACAAAAAATCTGTTTGCAGGCTCTTAGGAATAGGAGCCGGGAAATGGGCGGACGGTTTGAACCAGGGTATAGCACCTCCGGACCAACGGAGCGGGCTACCTACCCTCGACAGGCCTTACGACACAATAACAGCCGGGAGCTCCCGCAAGGGCGGCAAATGGCTCGCCGGTATGGCACTCACCGCTGCGCTCCTGGGCGTGGGGGGAAGTATCTTTGCGCAATCGCCTTTGGCTGGATATGGAAACACAGTAAACGCCACTGGGTCAACTTCAGGGCCTGGTGCTCTTAGGGCCTGGAGTGGTACTACAGCTATCGATGATGAGCATAGCAATATGCGAAATGATACAAGAGCTGTGTCTGATCTTTTTCAGAACGAAACCTCTCAAAGTCTGAATTTCACAGATTTTGATTTTAGTTCTATTCCTACAGGTGCTACAATTCAAGGAATTGAAGTACGTGTTTGGAAATCCCGTGAGCAAACCGACGGTGACATTGTTGACAATCGTGTAATGCTTATTGGAGCGAGCGCAACAGCGAACAAAGCAAACACTAGTACCGATTGGACTCAAACAGGGGGGGCTAGTTCAGGAACACCTCCTTTTAGTGATTACGGCGGAACAGCAGACACTTGGGGTACTACATCAAACGCAGCAACTCTCTTAACACAAGTAAAGAATAGTGCATTTGGTGTTGAAATTAGGGCAAGAAGGATAAATGACGATGACAGAAGAGAAGCACGTATTCACGGCGTTCGTGTAACTATAAGTTACACGCTGCCTGGTTCAATAACAGTAATGTCTGTTACATCAGGTGCTTCGGCTACATTGCCTACAACCGTTTATGGTACACCATCCGGCAATCCAACAACTACAGTTTCTGTAGCGGGTACAGGCTTAGGTAGCACTGATATCACAGCCACGCTTAACAGCGGCATGAATGCCAACTTTGAAATATCAAAGACTGGTGGTGTAGGTACTTGGGGTAATGGTCCTCTTACGTACAATCAATCATCTGGTACGGTAGCTTCCACTGACTTCTATGTCCGTGCTAAAGCTGGTGCCGATGTTGATGGAAACCCCACTGACTGGAGCACCGTAAGCAATGTTGTTACATTCTCGAGCGGTTCTGTTACTCCGGTTAATCTGGGTGTGTCTTACGATGTTACGCCTAAAGGATTAACTATAGCGACACTATCCGCCAGCGATAAAACGTATGACGGTGATAATACCGTTTCAGTAACCGGTGGTGGTTTAGTTACAGACGATATATTGAGTGGCGACGTGGTATCAATACTAACACCAGCACCAACCTATAGCTTTACAAGCAAGAATGTAGGTGCAACTGTTTCTCGTTCGGCTAACTACCAGTTGACTGGAGGCGATGCGGGTAACTACATGCTCAGCGCACAACCTGCTGTTCCTACTGCGTCAATTTTAGCAAAAGGACTTAACATAAGCGTTTTGACAGCCGACAGTAGAGCGTATGATGGTACTACCAATGTATCTGTTACCGGAGGCAACCTTGAAGGTGGTATAATTGGAGAAGATAACGTAGTAATCAAATCTCCGGCACCAACCTATCAATTTGATAGTAAAAATGTAGGAGCAACAGTTACGCGCTCTGCAATCTACGAATTAGATGGTACAGATGCTGGTAACTACTCGTTACCTGCTCAACCGGCCGTGCCTACTGCGTCTATTACTCAAGCGCCTGCTACAGTAACAGCATTAGCTGACGATAAATGTTATGGTGATGAAATCGCAGCGGGTGTAATAGCTCCTGGTGGGCGTTACAGCGTTAGCGGTTTAGTTGGCGGTGAAGAGGAACAAAGTGTTACTTTAGCATCGGATGGCTTCGCTGTCGGAGGTGCAGAGGGACCACACGTTATCACTCCATCTAATTTGGTTTTGGCAGGTACTGCATTAGCTACCAATTATAATGTCAATTACGTAAACGGTACACTTACTGTTACCGACGAAGTAAAAGGAACAATTACCGGTGCTGCTAATACAAGTATTTGTAGCGGTGATATTGCAAGCATTAATATTAACCACTTGGGGGGTGGTACGCCTACGGCTAGTCATCCATTTACTGGTGTGTTCAAAATATTGAAAGCCGGAAGTACTACGCCTGTAGAATTTCCATTTTCAATCTATGGCATACCTGCTGCGGTAGAGATACCTGCAAGCTACTTGCCAGCGACGAGCACGACTACATATACAGTAAGTTGGTCTTCTTTGAGTAACAACGCAGGTTGTTCTACTTCAGCAACTACATCTCTTACGGGTAGTGTAGTACTTACTGTTTATCCAGTTCCGACTATTGATGTTACAGGCGGTAATGCAGCTCTGTGCAGCGGTAGCGCATTGAGCATGGATGTAACTAACCCTAACGCAGTAAGCGGTTCTGTTTATGACCTTTCTGTTGACTATAATGGCGTTGAAGGTGGTTTATACACTACTTCTACAGGCCGTTCATTTAGCACTGATATAGCTGAAACTGGTTTGACCAATACTACAGACGCTCCTATCAATGTGGTTTATACATTGACAGCTAAGAAGGAAGCCGCTGTTTATTGCGCAAGTGATCCAGTGGAAAAAACTGTAACGGTTAATCCTGAAGTTACTTTCGAAGCTATCACTGCTAATATAGATGGTGAAGCTATCGAAGGCGCTGCTATCGTATGCGAAGATGCTCCTGGTACTATTTCATTTACCTTGAGCGGTTTGCTACCAAGTACTGATCACATAGCTACTTTCGATATCATTGGTGCAGGTGGTATGCTTAATCAAACTACAGAAATCGAAACATTAGACGACGGTACTTATGCTTTCTCTGCTGCTGACTTTAACGTTTCTGACGGTGGGCCAGCTCCAGGTACTTATACCTTTAAGCTTACGGGCTTAGAAGCACACGGTTGTGATTTGTCTATTTCTTCTGGAAACACAGCAACTATTACCATCAACCCTACTCCTACTTTTGGTAGCGTGACGTTGGCTGGTACATCAGTTTGTGAAGATGCTCCTGAGGGTGCAGTATTTACTATTGACGGTCTGCTTGCTGATTCATTACATACTTTAACGTTCAATATCCATGGAACTAAGTATGACAATACCGAGTATAATGACGATGGTCAAACAGCAACACTAACTGCAGATGGAGATGGTGTTATCATCTTTACTGCTGCTGATTTCAACGATGGTCATCCTGCTCCGGGAACTTACACCTTTACTTTAACTAACCTTGAAGTAGCTGGTTGTTCTTTAAGCCTTGAAGAAACTATGACTCTTTTTGAAGTAGAAGGAAATAATAGTGCAACTGTTACTATTAAACCTACGCCTACATTTGACAGCATCAGCGCATCAGCGCCTACAGTATGCGTGAATGATTTAAGCGCAGAAAGCCTGATTCTTCATGGATTGTTGCCAAATGAACTTCATACTATCAATTTCACTGTAGCTGGCGCGCCACATACAGAAGAAACAACAGCAAACGAATTTGGAACTATTACATTAGATGCAAATGAGTTTGTTTCTACTGTTGGTATGTATTCAATCGTAGTTACAGGTATTACAGTAAACGAATGTTCATTTACTCCTACTGTAAAAAATAGCAAATCTATCATTGTTAAGCCTACGCCAACTATCGGCTCATTCACATCAACTGCAACTGAAATTTGCCAGGCTGATGTTGCAACCACTACTTACACTGTAAGCGGTTTGCTAAATGGAGCTACTACAATTGGCTATTCAATCAATAGCGGTACTACTGCAACAATAGTGCGCACTGCTACCGAAGGTTCAGTTACATTTACTGCCGCTGACATCTTGGGTTCAACACCTGCCGCTGGTGACTACACAATCAATATCGATTATGTACAGTTAGCAGGTTGTATGGCTACTGTTTATGGCAAGCAATTGACTCTTGATGTAAATGCTACGCCTACTATCGGCACATTTACGGTTAACGAGAATAGCAGCACTTCAGTGTGTGTTGATAACCGTGAAGCAGCAATATTTGCAATAAATGGTTTGTTAGACGGTGCCAATACCATCAACTACACTATTACTGAAGCAAGTACAGAAGGCTCTATTACCAGAGATTATACTGATAATGCATCAGGTGGTACTATTTCTTTCGATGGTACCGAATTTACAGGCTCTGGTGTATTGCCAGGTAACTACACTATTGCTATTAATTCTGTAACAGTAGGTACTTGCGTAACTTCTGTATCTGGTATGTCAGTTAATGTAGTATTCACAGGTACTCCAACAGCTATAGCTGGTGAAGAGAAAACCATTTATGTAGGCGAAGCTTGTGCTACAACTATGCCTAACTATATGCCTACGTTAAACGGATTGTCTAGTGGTACAGTAAATGAAAACAGCAACCTGACGGTAACTGCTGGTGAAGGTTGTTCTTCTTCAAACATTACAGTTGAGCAATTGGCGCCAAATGCCCCGGGTTCTGCTGTAATTGGTTTTGGTGGTGAGCGTATGGTTTGGTTTAAAATAACCAAGGAAATATCCAACGGAGGTACTATTGTTTTGTATGATTCATTTAGATTGAATATTGCAGACACTACTCGCCCTAACGTTCTTCCTGAAACAGGTACTATCGTTTATTTGAGCTCTGCAATTCCAGGTATAGCTTCTATATCTGCTGCTGATTTGGATAGCGCGAGCGTTGATAACTGCCCTGATGGGGGTATCACAGTGAAAGCATTCAGAGGTGAGAATACTCCTGCTGATAATGTTTCTTTCTCTTGTGCAGATTTAACAAGCCCTGTAGAAGTAACACTACAAGTAACAGATGCATCAGGTAATGTATCGACTTCTATTACTGAAGTTACAGTTATGGACAATACGGCTCCGGTAATTACTGGAACTATGGGTAGCATAACTGTTGATAAAGGTGCGCTTTGCACTAATCAATTGCCAAACTACGCACATCCTGATACACTTGCTGCTCACGGCATCGTATTGACGGATAATGCATCTTGCCAAACTCTGACTGTTACTCAATCTCCTGCTGCTGGTACTATTATTGCTAAGAGTATCACAACCCAGCCGATTGTTATTACAGTAAAAGACGCAAGTAATAATCAAGCTACTACTACTTTCAGTATTACTTATGTTGATAATACTAAGCCAGTATTGGCAGGTGTGCCAACAAATAAAATTGAAAGCACAGTTGCTGGTGCTTGCACTAAGCTGGTAGAATTACCAACTGTAACAGCTACAGACAATTGTACTGAAACTGTTGCTGTAACTTCTACAGGTATTCCTGCAGGTAACTTGTTCCCTATTGGTACTACCAAAGTAGTATATACTGCTACTGATGCTGCTGGTAATAAAGCGAAGGATTCCTTCACAGTAACTATTAACCCTGTAATTGCAGCTCCGGTTGTAGCAGGTGAAGTTCCTGAAATGATTGTGGTAAATGTTACAGAAGCTGGCGTATGTGCTGCAACTGTACCAGCTGGCGAATGGCCTTCTTTCTCTGCTCCTGCTTACCCTTGCGCAACTGCTGGTGTAACTCTGGTAGAAGAGTGGTCTCATACTTCTGCTGATGAATTCCCAATAGGTGAAACAGAAGTAACTTATACAGCTACTTACACTTACAATGGTGTTGAGTATCCAACTATGGTAAACTTTACTGTAAGTGTTGAAGACGAAGCTGCTCCAGTTTTGGCTGAAATTGGTAATCAATCATTTAATGTAAATGCTGAAGGTTGTAATGCGAGCATCGAAACTACAGGTATGAACGTGGTTTACAGCGGTACTTGCGATGGTGAAGCGGTAAACGTTTCATGGGCAATAGCTGGAACTGAATATGCTGGCGAAGGTCAGATCTCAGATCGTGAATCAAATATCGTATTACCAGTAGGTGATTACACTGTTACTTATACAGTAGAAGATGCTTCTGGTAATCCAGCAACTACTTCATTCGAAATCATGGTTATTAATCCATTAGATGCGATGATTGAAGGAACTGCAACTGTTGTTAAAAATGCGTTGACTACTTCTACAGTTAAGTTTACTGGCGAAGGCGGTCTTGCTCCTTACAACTTTACTTACAATGTGTATGTAAATGGTGAAACAACCCCAAGTACAGTAGGTGCTACGGTTTCTACATTAGCAGGTTCTGATGCGGTTACTGTTGCTCAACCAAACAGTGCTGTAGGAACATTCAGATACGAAGTAGTTTCTGTTAGCGATGCAAACGGTTGTGCAGTTTTAGCTGATGAAACACACATCTTTACTCGCAACGCTACTATTACTGTAATAGAGCCAACTTCTGCTGATATCTCTATGAACGTGAGAATAGCTCCTGCTACACTTAAGTCTAATGGTACAGCAAGAGAAGTAAACTTCAGATTGACGAACATTGGTGGTTCTGCGACAACATCGGGTGTAGTTTCATTCGTCGTTACTAAACCAAGAGCAGATGTTGGTGGTGTACCTACTTCAACCCTTACAGCTACAACTGCAGGATGGGAAGTTGTACCGCACGCTAATCCAAGCTTGTGGACAGTAAGATCAACTAGTGCTGTTAGCATTGCTGGTGGTAATACATTGCAAGAAGTTAAGTGCAACTTGACTTACACAGGTGCTGCAAAAGGTGCTGCTACTGTGACTGCAAAACTGCCAAACGGAGCTGTAGGTGATAGCAATAACACCAACAACTCTAACACCAAATCTATTATTATAAACTAATCATTTAATCAACATGCGACCGGCTCGCCGGTCGCATGTTAAAAATGGAATATTATGAAAAGCATATTTAGAAAATTGCTGCTCGTCTTACTCACGATATGTTCGTTTGGTTTGGCGAATGCGCAAAATGCTCAGCTACAGATTATTATCGGCGAGCCTGATTTTTCTGATGGATATGGATTCACCAAGAATTTCGTATTTACCATCAACAACATGGATGAAGATATAACAATACCATCCGATGTTTTTTTGATTGATTTTTCTCTGCCAGAAAATGTGTCGATTGAGTATGGCTCATTTATTATGCCAGATGGTTTTGAGTTTTTAGCTAGCGAATCAGGTGCATTCACATTGATTAATATTGAGCCTATTACGATGGAAAGTTTTGGTTTTATTCAAATGAATATTCCAATCACTCCACAGTCTAAAATTCCTGCAGATGGCGCTGTTGCAGAGTATTTAAGCTCAATAACTATAGAGCCTAATGCTGAAGGCATTACATTGGACGAAAGCAATCCTGATAATGTATTGCTCATCTCTGATATGTTTGTTCCTGATAATGTTGACCCGCTTCCTGTTAACTTCCTTTCTTTCGTAGCATCTGGCAACGATTGTAAAGTTAACCTTGAGTGGAAAACGTCTAACGAAACAAGAACAGGTTCATTTGCTGTAGAGCGTAGCCACAATGGTTCTGACTATACAACTTTGGGCGTAGTGAGAGCAATCGAAGCTGCTACTGCAACTTTGGATTACACTTATACTGATGCTCAGCCATTGAACGGTACTTCTTTCTACCGTATCCGTCAAATGGACTTGGAGGGTAAATCTACTTTCTCTCAGGCAAGAATGATATATGGCGATTGCGGTAATGCTACTGTTCGCATGTATCCAAACCCAGCTGCTGATTACATCCTTGTTGATGGTGTTGAAGCTGGTAACCAAATTGTTGTATACAATGTATTGGGTCAAGTTATTATTTCTAAAGAAGCGACTGCTGCTAATGAAAGAATCAACTTGTCTGAAATAGCAGCAGGTAGTTATACGCTTAATGTTGTTAAAGG
>PJTT01000836.1_pt1 | contig 12006 bp, 12 predicted proteins | sample 1512261 | NCBI WGS metagenome assembly PJTT01 (sample SAMN08177685, study PRJNA422409) | Soil metagenome, whole genome shotgun sequencing project. | isolation source: Soil (2) enriched on wood chips | place: USA: Madison | collected 2015-01-15
CTTCCTCTTTCCACCAATTGCTATTTTTTAATTTACTATAATGAATGACGCCTGTGAGATAGCTGCGCCCTTGTCCGCTATGCCATTCGTCTACCCACTCCAGCTCATGCTTAGGCAATTGCGACCAATCTTCAATGCTGATAAATATGCGCAGATAATAGTCGTCGGATAGCTGCGTAGGCTCGTGGTAATAAAGCTTTTTATACTCATATTTATAGCCATATTTCAGTGCCGAAATATCGCTCAATACTGCTGATGCCGTGGGAAAACTACCCGCGCCTTTTCCATAAAAAAATTGTTTGTCGGCAAATCCACTTTCAATTACAACACCGTTGTATTCATTTTTCACAAAGGCCAACTGGTCTGTCTTGTCAACAAACTGTGGTAACACCAAAGCCGCAATGCTGCCATCAGAGAGCTTTTTAGCCTGTGCGACTAATTTGATTTCATAACTTTTTTCGCGTGCAACCTGCGCATCGCTCAACTGTATATTTTGAATACCGTTAAATAGAATCTGGTCGGTACTTTCTACTATTCCATAAGCATGTGTCAACAGGAAAGTCCATTTATTCGCTGCATCATAACCTTCCACATCCAGCTTAGGATTGCTTTCGGCGAAACCTAATTCCTGTGCAAGTTTGAGTGCATCAGCAAACTCTAATTTATCTTCAAAGATTCTTGTCAAAATAAAATTAGTCGAGCCATTTACAATGGCTTTGATAGAATGCAACAAGTCATTGTCATAGTACTCTTCAAGATTGCGAATGATAGGAATAGAGGCACATGCAGCACTTTCACACAAGAAAGAAAGACCGGTTTCTTTTTGTAATCTTAGTATTTCGGGCAAGTGTTCCGCTATCATTTTTTTGCTTGCGCTTACTACCGATTTTCCATTGGCAAAAGCCGTTTTTACTATTTCAAATGCCGCATCAGCATCGTCAATAACTTCAACTATTACATTAATAGACTCGTCGTTAAGCAACTCTTCTTTACTGGTGGTAAATAGCGCTGCCGGTGCATCCCGCTTTTTATCAGGATGCTTGATACATACCTTTTTTATCGTAGCATTCAATGATGGCGTTTGCTGTAAAACTTTGTAAAGTCCTTCTCCTACTACGCCGAAGCCGAAAAGGCCAATGGTTAATCTCTTGTGTATAGACATGTTTTTTTGTTTAGGTTAGTTCAAATGAATAACCGAATTGATGGAATAACTTACTTGTGTTTGTTTGTTGTTTTCAAATGGCGGTGCCGACTTTCTTGCGTTGAACAATATGCGTTGCAACTGACTTTCTTTTGCACCTGCAAATATTTCAACCGTGATGTCGATGTTTCTCACGTCTTTGTTACGGTTATTTTTTTGAGCTATTAATGGTGCCAAATGCCCTGTTACGGTTATGCTTAACCAGTCCACGCTTACACCCTCATCTGCTGCGGCCTTGTGTAGCAAGGCGTTTAGCTGACTAACATAAGTATCAACCTTGCTTAAGTAATCGATGGAGTATATAGCATGATTGAAGCTTTTTGACTTGACTTTGCTATTGTTGTTGTGTAGGTTAAGGTCAAATTTTTTTGATTTCAATTTTAGTTGCCGGTCATCAAAGCTCTCGCCTTTGATAGAAAAATTCAGGATAGCCATAGCCAGAGATTGGTTTATTGATTTAAGAAGAAAAAATAGAAAATGGGAAACAACACCGGATACGGCGGCTGCAAATGAAATTCCAGTATAAAAAATAAAAAATGGAAAAACTGCAACGATTACATAGGGGCGCAACAATACCAGCGCATACATCGATGCATAGAGACTTGCTGGTTAATATTGTTGAACATTTGTTGCATATACCTTGTGTAGTGAGGTATAACAAAGCTATGTAATTGGCCTAACATCTTCGCAATTTTTTTTTCGTTAAATAAAAACTATCTGATTTTTTGAGATTCTATCTGAAGTCATCATCCACAGGCTGTAGCAGTAGTGCCGCATGTTCAAAGGCTTGCCTGATGTCTTCTATCAAGTCTTCTGTTTCTTCAAGACCAATTGATAGTCTGATAAAACCATCGGTAACACCGGTTGCTTTTTTCTTTTCTTCCGGCACAGACTTGTGGGTCATTTCTGTAGGCAGGCACGCCAGGCTCTTTACACCACCCAGGCTCTCGGCCAGATGAAATAGCTGCGCACTTTGCAGAAAAGTAACAGCAGCCTCTTTCGTGTCATTCTTCAACCTGAAACTAATAATACCGCCAAAACCCGATTGCTGCTTTGCTGCTATTTCATAATTAGGATGCGTAGCTAAGCCAGGATAGTAAACGGTTTCCACCTCAGGATGCTGTTGCAAATACTCGGCTATTATCAATGCAGATGCTGATTGCTGACGAACACGCAACGGTAATGTTTCTAGTCCGCGAATGATAAGCCAGCTATCGAATGGCCCCAAAATATTGCCGCCGGCGTTTTGTAGAAATTTAAGACGCGCGCCTAATTCTTCATCTTTAGCAACCAATACACCGGCAATCACATCGCTGTGGCCACCCAGGTATTTTGTAGCGCTGTGTACGACTATATCAGCTCCTAATGCAATGGGCTGTTGCAATACAGGCGAGGTAAAAGTATTATCAACGCACAGCAACGAACCATTCTGATGGGCTATTTTAGCAATAGTTTCAATGTCGGAAATCTTGAGCGTAGGATTGGTAGGCGATTCGAGCCATACCAGTCTGGTATTGGCATTGAGCGCATTGAGCACGTTGGCTACATCAGTCGTATCGACGTAAGTTACTTTAATACCCAGCTTTTCGTATACATGTGTAAACAAGCGGTAGGCACCGCCGTAAATGTCATCAACAGCAACAATTTCGTCGCCCGACTTTAGTAGCTTGAGTACAGTGTCTATGGCGGCAAGACCGCTGGCGAAAGCAAGTCCGGTACTACCACCTTCCAGCTCTGCAATAATCTTTTCAAGTGCGGCTCTGGTTGGATTGTTGCTGCGACTGTAGTCGTAGCCTTTATTAATACCGGGTGCTTCCTGCACAAATGTGGCAGTTTGATAAATAGGCACGCTTATAGCACCTGTAAGTTCATCAACAGGAATATTGTTCAAAATTTTGGTAGTGGCACTCATCTTTTTAGTTTGTTGGGATTAAGAATGAATTGTACGCCACGTACCCGAAAGAAAGAATAAAAACAGCTTGTCAAAAATTTATCGAATGAGCATAAAAAAAGCTCACCCGATAAATCAGATGAGCTTGTTGAATATTATAAAATAAATTTCCTTTCAGCTTTGAATCTGACTTATCTATTTCGCTTGCGCGAAAAGGAATTAGCACCTTATATCGTAGTATAGGTTGCTAAGGTTTCATCGGGCCATTTCCCTCCACCTTTCTGGATAAGTAGCAATACTTTTGGTAAGAACTTCGGGTGCAAAGATAGCAACGGCTTTTTTTATTTTCCAAATATTTTTTTGAAAAATAATTTTTCCAATCAAAAAATCAAACGACATGAAAGTGCTGAAACCATTTACTATAAAGGCTTCGACGACTATTTTTAAACTTCGCAATTTTCATCGAAAGCCCATGAAAAATAGAGCGTTCACTAACTAATTTAGTGATTGGTGTTTATAAATTTTCAGCGACATAAGTCTTGCAGTACGATTTTATAAGTGCCCTGACCTTGCGAAAATTTTGCATGATTTCCGTCTCCGAGCCTGTGGCTTTCGCCGGGTCGGGAAAACTATAGTGGAATTTTTTAGCCTCTGACGGAAATATAGGACAACGCTCCTGCGCATGATCGCAAACAGCTATCACAAAGTCGAAAGCTATATTTTCATACTCCAGAATATTGTTAGAAGTATGGTTTGAAATATCAATGCCATCTTCGTTCATCGTTTCTACAGTCCTCGGATTGACACCATACACTTCTATTCCTGCGCTGTATACTTCAACTTCGTCGCCGGAAAAATGCCGTAGATAAGCTTCCGCAATCTGGCTCCTGCAGCTATTCCCGGTGCAAAGCACTAAAATTTTTTGACTCATAAATTAGACAAATAGCCAGATTAAATTGATGATGCAAAATTTAGGGTCGAAGCCGAAAATGAGTTGCAATACAATGACGGACGTAGTGATGATAATAGGCTTTTTATACCTGATGATTTGTGCTTTCATACTTAACAGCAACCTCCGCCTGGTGTACAGACATTGTTTTGAAGAACCGTCAGTTCAGCCAAATTTCTCTTCTGCTTTTCGACTGGTATGCCGCAGGCATCCTGCGCCAGACAAGCAGTTGTTTTGTTGTTCAGCACAAACGATTTTCCGTTAAACGTCAAATCGTATTTACCAATCGTTTCACCCTGATATTCTACCTCAATTTCAGCATCTTCGATGCCTAATTTTTCTTCAGATAGTTTGATGATGCTTAGTAGTTTGGCAGGCTTTAACCGATGGTCGAAATCATCTGCATTCCACAGTTGAAAACTGACCACTTTTTCAGAGCGTATAACACCGCCGCAGTCGACAAAGTTTTTGTTTATCATGCCTACTTCTGTGACATGAAAATGTTTCGGAACAAAGATTCCATTTTCCAATCGAAACGTCACATTTTCCAGCGTGGGCAATAGCTGCTTAACTTCTGATAATTTCATACTTAATCTTTATAGTTTAAATGCAATATTGCGATATAGCTATTCTGACAAAATGCTTAGCAGCATTTTGTTTTAGAAACTTTTTGTACAATTTTAGAGAAATAGACATTTAGGATATTGATCGTTTTTTCGTCGATGCAATAGCATATTGCGTTTCCCTCAACATTACCCTTAATAATACCGGCGTTTTTCAACTCTTTCAAGTGTTGTGAAACTGTAGGTTGCGCCAATGGCAACTCATTCACGATATCGCCACAAATACATTCATCAACCGTCATTAAATATTCTAAAATAGCAATGCGCGCCGGATGCCCCAACGCTTTGGCTATTGTTGCTATTTGGTTTTGCTTGCTGGTAAAATGTTCTGTTTTTGTAGCACCCATCTTCGTCTATATTAATATCGCAATATTACGATATTGAATTGAAATAGGAAAATGTTTTGGTGCTAAATTAGCCGGGTACGCTATTCGTCGCTGATAGAGATATTATTTTCTTTAAGAATTTTCGCGAATTTCTCAGCATTGCCATTCTCTTCCATTTGCCTGTAAATCTGGCTCATTACCTGTTCTGCATCTGTTCTGTAAGGAGATTTCTGTTCGACATACAAGTTGTAGGCCTTGCACATATAATCAAGTCCTTTTTCCAGTTCGCCCATGTACACCGCATAAGTACGACCAATACCATAGTACACTTCGGGATTCGTGCTGTCTACAGTTTCCAACACTTTAAAAGCGTCTATGGCTTTGTCATATTGTTTTTTAAATTGATAAGCAACAGCGATATTTTGCAGCGGCGTTACGCCTTTCGGATCAATTGAAAGTGATTTTTGATACGCTCTGATGGCTGCATCATAGTCGCCTTTCTTGCGGTAGCACAAGCCCAGATTGTCCCAGGCAAAAGCAAACTTCTGGTCGACTATAAGGGCTTTTTCAAAATAGGCTATTGCAGTATCCAGATTTTCTGAGCGTACAGCTTCCAATCCTTTATCATATAAACGCAGCGCCTGCCTGTCTTCTGAAACAGATTGATGGTTTATTAATTCATTGCTTGCCATTTTCGCATCCATTGCCGCACAGCTATCACGCATGTAACGCTCTATTTCATAATAGTATTTTTTGAAATAGGGCGAGGTCTCGTCATCGTCTACAGCAATTTGTACGTCTTTTGAAGCTTTGCCGGCTAAAATGCTATCAAGATCCATTGACCGAAACACCTGTTGCGTAATCTGAAAATAAACTACTTGCTTTTTGATGCATTCGTGTATTCCTGCCGCAACTTGTGCTTTTGTTTTGTTGTAATTATTGATGCTATCGACACAAGCGCAACTCTCTGCTGCGGCCGATTTCAGTGCAGCATCTTCTTTGAAAGACTTGTTTTGTGCAACAGTAATTTCAGTACAGAATACGATTAATAATACCAAGGAATATTTCGTCATAAGTATGAAGAATTAGTGCTTAAATATAAAAACGGCGAATCAGATTTTATAGCGTTTTGGTAAAAATATTGTCACATTAATAAATCATCGGGAATATAGATGTAATTAGGCTGGAGAAAGCTATTTTTGCAAGCAATTTCAAAAACATACAACAATTGAAGTATAAGCATATCCTTTTCATCGTCTTCCTGATTCTGCTGTTAGATCAGGCTATTAAAATATATGTGAAGACGCATTTTAATTTGAGTGAGTCAGTAAAAGTTAGTGGTGATTGGTTTCAACTGTTCTTCATAGAAAACGAAGGGATGGCATTTGGTATGACCATTATGGATTCTCCGTTGGGCAAAGTTATACTCACGCTGTTTAGATTGGTAGCAGTTAGTTTCGGATTCTATTGGGTTAATCAGTTAGTAAGAAAGGGCTATGGAAGAGGCTTACTGATTTGTGCATCGCTGATTTTAGCGGGTGCAGCGGGCAATCTGATAGACAGTATTTTTTACGGAATGATATTTACGGATAGTCATACACAAGTAGCTCGTTTCGTACCTTTTGGTACAGGCTATGCGCCGTTACTTCATGGCAAAGTAGTGGACATGTTCTATTTTCCGTTGGTAGAAACAACATGGCCATCCTGGATGCCTTTCTTTGGCGGCAAGCGATTAAGTTTTTTTGACCCTATTTTCAACCTGGCCGACGCAGCTATATCTGTTGGTATCATTACGCTTTTGCTATTTCAAAAAAGACTATTGGGCGATAAGCTCCAAGACAAAAAAAGCGAAACAACGACTGCGGAAACCGTTTCCAACAATAGTACAGAAGTGTAGCTATTTGCGCGGCTATTTCAATCAAACATAAAAATATTCTTTCGTGTATAATTTCGAACCAACACTCGAGTACGCCACCGCACAAGACGATGTCGATATATTATTTTCCTTTCGTGAGCGTTTTTATTTCCCGCAACATGACGGCAAAAATGCATTATATTTTTGCGGCAACTCATTAGGGTTACAGCCAAAAAGTACAGCTTATTTATTTGAAAAAGAACTGAACGATTGGGCTAAATATGGTGTTGAGGGGCATTTTCAGGCAGAGAATCCATGGTTTGGTTATCAGAAACAATTCTCTAAATCACTGGCAAAAATAGTAGGCGCTAAGGAAGAAGAAGTAGTGGCCATGAACACGCTTACTGTCAACCTGCATTTGCTGTTGTTATCGTTTTACAAGCCTAAAGATGGACGATACAAAATCATAATGGAAGCCGGCGCTTTCCCATCTGACCAATATGCAATAGAGACACAAGTGCGCATGTATGGCTACGACCCTAACGATGCTATCATAGAGTTGACACCGCGTGATGGCGAGCATACACTGCGCGACGAAGATATACTTGCTACGGTTACCAAGGCTGGCGAAAGCCTTGCCTGTGTGATGATTGGTGGTGTAAACTACTATACTGGTCAATGGTATAATTTTAAAGACATTACCGAAGCAGCACATAAAGTAGGCGCTTATTGCGGCTTTGATATGGCACATGCTATGGGTAATGTACCGGTAGAGCTGCATGACTGGGATGTGGATTTTGCCTGTTGGTGTTCTTACAAATACCTGAATAGTGGCCCGGGAGGCGTAGGCGGAATTTTTGTGCATGAAAAACACGGCAACAATCCTGATACTTTCCGTCTGGCAGGCTGGTGGGGCAATGCAGAAGATACCCGCTTCAAAATGGCCAAAGGTTTTGTGCCTGCAAAGGGTGCTGCAAGCTGGCAAATGAGCAATGCGCCTGTATTTAACATGGTAGGGCATAAAGCTTCGCTTGACATTTTTGATAAAATTACTGTAAAGCAATTAAGAGAGAAGAGCCTAAAACTCACTGGTTTTCTTGAGTACCTATTACTGTCATTGGACAATCTGGAATTTACGATAATTACACCGTCAGAGCCCGAAAGACGCGGTGCGCAACTATCTATGCTGTTTCAAAAAGATGGTCGCAAGGTATTCGACATACTTACAGAGCAAGGCGTAATAGCTGACTGGCGCGAACCGAATGTTATTCGCGTAGCACCGGTGCCGATGTACAACTCATTTGAAGATGTGTACCGCTTCTACGAGATACTGAAAGGGATATAATTGAGCAAAAATCTTATAGCGAACGCCACCTGTTTTTGCGGGTGGCGTTCGCTATTTTTTGCCGTGTTTATCTGCTATTTCATTCAATATTTAGGCTAACTTTACGTTGATACATTTTAGAGCGTTAAGAGTTGAAGAACATGCAATATGCCATAGTAGATATAGAGACAACGGGTGGATATGCGGCTGGCAGCGGCATTACAGAAATAGCCATATTAATTCATGATGGAAATAATGTGATAGAAAGGTATGAAACGCTTATCAATCCCGGTCGTGATATTCCGCTTTACATACAATCGCTGACAGGCATAGACAATGCAATGGTGGCGAATAGTCCGAGGTTTGAAGAAATAGCGGAAGAAATATTTGAGAAGCTTTCAGGCAAGGTATTTGTGGCACATAGTGTCAACTTTGATTATAGTTTTTTAAAGCATCATTTGGAGCAAGCGGGCTATATTTTATCATCTTCGAAATTATGTACCGTACGCCTGAGTAGAAAAATAAAGCCGGGCTTGCCATCTTATAGTTTGGGGAAATTATGTGACAGCCTTGCTATTCCCATCAGCAACCGACACAGGGCGGGAGGCGATGCTGAAGCAACGGCTTTACTATTCTCTAAGTTAATTGAATGGGATGCAGAGGGCGAGATATTGAAGATGTTAAAAAAAACATCAAAAGAGCAGACCTTGCCGCCGAATGTTTCTAAAGAAAATTTTGAATCATTACCACAGACGCCCGGTGTCTATTACTTTAAAGACAGGGCAGGCAAAGTAATTTATATAGGTAAGGCAGTCAATATAAAAAAGCGGGTATTGTCTCACTTTACCGGCCATACAGCGGATGCACGCAGGCAGCATTTTATGCGCGATATTTATAGTATACATTTTGAAGTGTGTGCAACAGAATTAATGGCTTTGTTGTTGGAGTCAGCAGAGATCACAAGACTGTGGCCGCAGTACAACAGGGCTATGAAGCGCCAGGAGCCTAAGTTTGGGCTATATTGCTACGAAGATATCAATGGATTTTTGAGACTCGCTGTTGGTAAGCATAATAAGTTTCAGCCTGGTATACAGGTATTTTACAGAGAAGATGAAGGCCGCACAATGTTGCATCGATTGGTAAGAGATTTTAAGTTGTGTCCGGAGTATTGTGGTATTGGCCTTTGCGAAGCCCATCAACTTGATGAAAATAGTTGCCTTAGCACTCAATCTGCCGAAGCATACAATACCCAAGTTAGTTATGCATTGGCTACTTATAAATCTACCATGCAAACTTTTGCTATTGTTGAAAAGGGTAGGAGTGCAGAGGAGCAAAGCTGTATCTGGGTTGAAAATGATTGTTTTTATGGAATGGGCTACATAGATACACATAGCGACCTTTACGGGCAAGAGGATGTAAAAAGTATACTCACGCAATACCAAAGCAATTACTATATCATGCAGTTGATAAAGGCTTACGCACAAAAGCATCCACAGAAAATAGTTTGGATGACGAAATCCACTGCTGAATTAGCATAGAAGATTACAAATAGCCTATTTATGGCATAAAACTTGTAGTAAAGAAGGATACTTATTCATCAAAGAAATTACAATGAAATTACAACAGTTAAAAGTATTGGCAGCAGGCATCGTGATAGGTGGCGCAGTAATAGCAGGTATCGCTTTCAAGCCGGGCAGCGACAAAGATGGTTCGGTAATTGTGGATGAAAATCGCCTGATGTATAAATGGTATCCTACGCAAATACCCACCAACTTAAGCTTTGCAGGCGAAAAAGTTCCGCTGGACCGCTGGGAGGTAAAAGACAGGCTGGACCGCGAATTGCTGATGAATTATTACATGCACGGTTCAACCTTGTACATATTAAAACTGGCGGGTAGGGTATTTCCAACGATTGAAAAAAGACTGAAAGCGAATGGCCTTTCGGACGATTTTAAATATTTGTGCGTAGCCGAAAGTTCGCTACAAAATCCAACCTCGCCTGCCGGCGCAGTAGGGTATTGGCAGTTTATGAAAGAAACTGGTCTTCGTTACGGATTGGAAATAAATGATGAAGTAGACGAGCGCTATCATCTGGAAAAATCGACAGATGCGGCTTGTAAATATTTAAAAGATGCTTACGCAAAATTTGGCAACTGGACGGCTGCTGCTGCATCGTATAACTGCGGCATGGGCGGCTATAATGGGCAAAGCACATTTCAAATGAGCAGCAATTATTACGATCTTTTACTGCCCGAAGAAACAAACCGCTATATCTTTAGAATACTTGCTTTAAAAACTTTGCTGGGCAATGCATCTAAATACGGCTATATCGTTGAGGGAAATGACCAATACAAGCCCGTTACTACCAGAAAGGAAACGGTATCGCAAAGTATTACAAATCTGGCGCTGTATGCACAGCAGCAAGGCACAAACTACAAAATGCTGAAACTGCTGAACCCATGGATGCGCGACAGAAAACTGACTGTAAAACCAGGTAAATCTTACACGATTGAGTTGCCGGCACGATAATCAAATGCCAATAACAATTTATCTATCTTTGCGCCTCATGAAGGGCTACAAATTTCTTTTAATACTATTGCCTGCGCTACTTGTATTGCACAATACAAATGCGCAGGCTTTATCTGTTGATAGCAGTGCAGTGAAATCGAAAGGAAATAGTTTGAGTATGCGCAACGATACAAGAGTGAATCTCTTGCAGGATAGCGTAGATGTAAAACGAGAGCGGATACTTATACCTAAAAAAGCAGGGCTATATTCTGCGCTGATTCCAGGGTTAGGACAGATTTACAACAAGCAGTATTTTAGGGCTGCGGCTGTGTATGTTGCTGCAGGTGCTGCTGTCTATTTTTTTGTTGATAATACAAAAAATTATAGAGCATATAGAAAGGAGTTTGCGGGAATGAGTGGTAGCAACCCGAATTTTGTTAGACAATTTCCACAATACAACGAAACTCAGATTGCCGGTCAGCGTGACTATTATAAACGTTACCTCGATTTGACGGGTTTGTTGACGGGCGTAGGTTATGCTTTGCAAGTCATGGAAGCCCTTTCCAGCGCGCATCTCAAAGGGTTTGATATTTCAAATGATATCAGCATGAGAATTAGACCAGTCGTTGTTCCGCAAGGTGGAATTGGCGTTGGCTTGGTTATGAATTTCAAATAATAGTACTTCTTTTATTCTTCGTTCAAATAAATTTTCAATCAACAAATTTTGGCACGCATACTTTCTATCGACTACGGCAAAAAACGCACCGGCCTGGCTGTTTCAGACCCGCTTAAAATAATAGCTGGTGGATTGGAAACCATAGAAACAGAAAGTTTGGTTTGGTATTTGAAACAATATTTTGCCAAAGAAGAAGTGGAAAAAGTAATATTGGGCTACCCTAAAAATCTGGATGGTACAGATACCGACATCACGAAGAAAGTAGAGAAATTTTACGCCCAATTTCAAAAGCTATTTCCGGCAATTGCCATTCAGTTAATGGATGAACGTTACACTTCCAAAATGGCTTTTCAAACAATGATTGACAGCGGCCTCAAGAAAAAAGACCGGCAAAACAAAGCACTGATTGATGAAATCAGTGCCGTAATATTGTTGCAGGGGTATTTGGATAATAGATGAAGTGAATTGCTTGTTTCACTTTCTGGGTATTAAATAATAAAAAAATCCGGAAGATGTGTTCTTCCGGACTATATAAATGGTATAATAGCAAAAAATAGTTGGTAAAATCGGCTGTAAAGCTTTATGGTATTGGGTTTGAGTAGACCAAATTGAAATCGGTTTCAATTTGGTTTTTTTGTGCATGGGAAATTGTA
>PJTT01000839.1_pt1 | contig 11887 bp, 11 predicted proteins | sample 1512261 | NCBI WGS metagenome assembly PJTT01 (sample SAMN08177685, study PRJNA422409) | Soil metagenome, whole genome shotgun sequencing project. | isolation source: Soil (2) enriched on wood chips | place: USA: Madison | collected 2015-01-15
ATTTATACACATATTAACGTGGATACTAAAGAAAAAAGTAGCAAAAAAGAAAATAATAGTAATAATAACCTTATTTCTTAGTCAATGAACTTAATACAAATCTAAAGGCACTCTTGTACTGCAGTAATACTAATCAGCATCGTGTTATGCGCAGCTGTTTTGAAAATTGGGTGAGACATAATATTACAGGATTCCAATTAACTAATTGTCAAATTGCCTATTGCTTATTGCTTATTGCACAATTTCTTGTTGCAACCACTTGGCAATTGTTTCATTAAAGTTGGTAGCATTTAATCCTATTAGCGTATCGGTTAAACTTAAAAAGTGTTCAATACTATTTGGAGCGGTTACTACTTTTGTAATACCGTTCATGCCATATTTATCTTTAATCTTTTTACAAATTAAGGCACCAATAAAATACTTAGCCGAAATTTTTCCGTCCACCTGAAAGTCTTTTAAATAACCTTCATAAATATTCGTGATGTTTTTTTCTTTTATTCTGTTGGCCAAACGGCTTATACCTTCTTCGTAAGTTATACCGCCGCTGCCGCCTAATAAAGTAGCTAGGCCTTCATCTGCAAAATTGTTTATTTGTCCGTTATTAATGCTGCGGGTGTACAGGTGTACAAATTCATGCTCATAAATTTCTGAATCGTTCGCTGCCAATACCATTCCCGCTTCAAATTTTACAAAACCACCGGTTGTGTCGTAATACATATTGGGCAAGTAATCAAACCCCAGGTGGTTAAATAAGGTAACTGCATTTTTAAACTTATAATAAGTAACTGGTCTTACCGGCAACCCAAATATGGCGGCTATTCTATGATTAATAGCATCCATTTTTTTACAAGCCGCTTTATTAATATTATCGGTGTATTTGTAAAGTATGGAGCCAGCCTCATGGCTTTGCATTATACCGGAGTGATATGATGCCATGGAATAAAATTTAAACCCGGTTTCATGCTTTTGAGCATATACATTGTAAATACAGTTAATGGTAGTGCTACCATTTTCATCGGTTTTGGTGTAGGCCAGTTTTACAATGTATGCAGTAGAGTTTATGGGATCTACACGCATTATTACCGGTTGTTGTGTACCATCATTATCTACTGTAGCAAAAAACACAAAAGCATCGGGGTCGTTTTCAATATAGTCCTTATCAATAACGGTGGAGTTGATAGGGTAGTCCTTTACATCATCTAAAAACGTTATCAGGTTTTGTTTAAGTAAGTTGGCTGTTGTTGTATCTAATCCATAAAATGCTATTGGGTTAGTGGTAATAGCGCTACCTGGCACTTGTGAACAGGCGGCCAGTTGTAAAAACAATAATACAGCAATTAGGAGTTTAGCCATAAATAAAAAAACTTACACAATGCCCAATATTGATATACAGCTGAAGTGTGCGACGCAAGGGACGATGATAGTAGCACTACAGCTGATAACATAATAAAAAAAACTGCCGTTAAATGCTTTTCAAGAAACTAAGCAGTTGTCAAATTTAAAATTGCCGCAACACAAACCAATGATTTACAAACAAAAGATTTGCGTTTAAATTGTTAAAATGTATGATTATCTTTGCGGCGGTTTAAAAAAGATAAACCTGAAATTTGGTGTAACCTGCAATTACCCAATTATTAATAATTTTCCGCCGTGGCGGAATCAAATTTCAAATAAATATGGCTTTACACAATCGTGTTTCCCGTCAGGAATTGAAGGATCGTATTATGAATGATCCAACCCCTCGTACTACTATTTCGTTTTACCAGTATTTTGTTATTGATGAGCCGCTTATGTTTCGTAATGAAATGTACAGGGCACTGAATGAGATTGGCGTTATGGGCCGCATTTATATTGCCCATGAAGGTATTAACGCACAAATTAGTGTGCCCACGGCTAATGTAGAGGCCTTTAAAAATTATCTGTACACATACCCGGCATTAAATGGTTTGCGTTTAAATGTTGCCGTAAATGATGATGGCAAATCGTTTTATGTTTTAGACATTAAAGTGCGGGAAAAAATTGTAGCTGATGGTATTAACGACCCCACATTTGATATGGCTAACAAAGGTAAATATGTAGATGCCGAACAATTTAATGAGCTAACCAACGACCCAGATACCATTGTGATTGACATGCGTAATCATTACGAATTTGAAGTAGGCCATTTTGAAAAAGCCATAGAAATACCCAGTGATACTTTTCGTGAGCAATTACCTATGGCTGCTGATATGATGGCGGAGAATAAGGACAAAAACATTATTATGTATTGCACCGGTGGCATACGTTGCGAAAAAGCATCGGCCTATATGTTACACCAGGGATTTAAAAATGTTTTTCATTTAGAGGGAGGCATTATTAATTATACCAATAAAGTAAAGGAACAAGGGTTGGATAATAAATTTCATGGTAAAAACTTTGTGTTTGACCAACGCCTGGGCGAAAGAATAACTGAAGAAATTATAGCTAGTTGCCACCAATGTGGCAAACCTGCCGATACACATACCAATTGCGTTAACGATGCTTGTCACTTGTTGTTTATACAATGTGATGAGTGCAAAGAAAAATTTGAAAACTGCTGTAGTCAGGACTGTCAGGATTTTATACACCTGCCGGAAGAAGAACAAAAAAAATTAAGAAGCGGCATTGATAAAGGCAGAAATGTTTTCAATAAATCGAAAATGATGTTGCAACAAAAAATGAATAAATAATTGTTGCTTCATTTTGCAATACACCATTAAATAAAACTGTTTTGAAAAAAGTAATCTTGTACATTTTTCCGCTTTTTATGTTACTATCCTGCAAAGAGGATACAAAAATTAGTGACGATAAATTGGAAGGAGGTTGGTTGGTTTTATACCCCGATCATAAACAACTAAACAGCGATGAACGTAGAAGTTATGCTACCGTACAAGACTCCGTTGTAGGCCTACTTGGTTTAAAAGTATTACGTTTTGATGAAGCCGGTAAGTTTTACCAGGCCGACAGCTTGTATAAAAAAGATGGCGAAGGAGAATGGAAATTATTACCCGAAGCTGTTGTACATATTGCCAATGCAGGCAAAGGCCTGAATGTGTTTTATGGTAAAGAGGCTGTAATTAATAAGGATACTTTAAAAATGGCCGAAAAAATTGATGCCGGTGAACAACAGGTATCAATTGTGTGGAACCTTAAAAAAATTACTGATAAGAAATTTAATTCGTTGTTTACCGACGATGGCAATAACTGGCGCAAAAAGGCCAATGCAATGGAAGATAAAACTGCCCTTACAAAACGTGTATTGGCTATGTTACACTATTATTCTTTGTACTATGAGTTGGTATCAAAAGAGTCAACCTTTTTTGTATCGCAACGTGTGCATTTGCCTTTTAAATATTATCAGCATGGGGTAGGCATGGTACCTTTTAATAATGAGTCATCTTTTGCCAGTTATTTTTATAATGAGGAACAAGCCTTGCAGGCATACGATATTATTTCAAACGGCATGGATAAGTTTAGTAAATATGGAAAATACCCTTCCGGCAAAAATTATGTGATAGAGTATTCAATGTTTATGAGTAAGATGAAAGAAACGATAGAGTTAGAAACATCAATAAAGTTATAAAAGTAAAAGGGACTTCAAACGAAGCCCCTTTTTTCCAATTATTTGCTATAATTAAAATATTACCAGCGGTTGTTGGAATGAGCAGGTCTTGCAGGACGCTCTTCTTTAGGACGAGCAACCATAACCTTAATAGTACGACCGTCAACGGTTGCACCATCTAACTCAGCAATTGCTTTTTCAGCAGCAGCGTCATCAGACATTTCAACAAAACCAAAACCTTTGCTACGGTTAGTAAATTTGTCAGTGATAACTTTAGCAGAACTAACTTCACCATACTCTGCGAAATAGCTTCTCAAATCTTCGTCAATTACAGCGAAGCTGAGGTTTGAAACATAAATGTTCATTCAAGAGAAATTAAAATAGATAAAAATACTTGAGAAAACAGGGTAAAGAAGAAGACTTACTATCAAAACAAAAATGCTTAGCAGGAATTATCGTTCAGTTACACGAGGCTGTAAAACTCAAATTAACAGGGCAAAGATAGCTTCTTTTAATCACAAACAATCTTTTAATTTTGAAAAACAACAATCTGTAACAATTTGCTAACATGGTTACCTACACAACGCAAATAAAAAAGTTTACCAGCAATGGCGAAAAGTCAGGCTGGACCTACATTACAGTGCCGCAAGATATTGCGCATACTTTAAAACCCGGTAACAAAAAAGGTTTCAGGGTAAAAGGAAAGTTTGATAATTATCATATAGAAATGACAGCATTAATTCCCATGGGCGATGGAAGTTTTATAATTCCGTTGAATGCAACCTATAGAAAAGGCATTGCAAAAAAAGTGGGGGCCATGGTGAAGGTTCAAATAAAAGAAGACAAAACCGAATACCAGCTCAATAGTTTTTTAGTAGAATGTTTGGCCGATGCACCTGATGCACAAATTTTTTTTAATAGTTTAACCACCAGTCATAAAAACTATTTCAGCAAATGGATTGATAGTGCCAAAACTGATATAACCCGCGATAAAAGAATTGCACAAGCTATTTACGGACTGGAAAGAAAAATGGATTACGGCACCATGATACGTTTTCATCAAAAGAAAGATTAGTTTTTTGTTATCGGCTGCATTACTACTATCGTCGCCTGTTGTGTCACTCACTTGTACTGCAACAATTCTATTGGGCACTTTGCAGTACCCCGTATTTTAATCGGGGCCGTTCAGTAACGGCGAAGCCCTCATTTAGACTAATAACAATTTAAATGAACTAAATAATTCTATTGGGCATTATGCTCGTTTCCTACAAATAGCAAAAAGCCCCATTTCCAAATTTCCAAATCATCAAATTTTCAAATTGCTCTCTCAGTAATTCTATTGGGCATTATGTAAGTTTCCTGTTTTAGCGGAAAACCTTATTTCCAAATCATCAAATGTCCAAATTGTCAAATTGTATTCTTATCTTACCGTCAAAGCAAACAAGCCCAAAACTTTCTTATTGTTTTATGAACCAGCTACTGCGTTTTTTGTCGCTTAGTATTTTTAGTATAATTTTCAGTACTCAACTTTATGCGCAGGAAATTCCATTACCTGAAAAAATAGCACAACAGTTAGCACACAACGAGCAATATTTCCGCACTACAGAATTGTATTTACACGTTGATAAATCGGTGTACATCAATAACGAGAATATTTGGTTTGCAGGTTATTTACTAAAATCAGCGGTAGATGTTCAGCAGCACCACACCATGTATGTGGTATTAAGCAACAGCACAACCAAAAAAGTAGTAGCCTCCGATAAATTTGTAATGGATAACGGCCTAGCCTCCGGCAACTTATTTTTAGCAGATTCATTACTGCCCGGCGATTATGATTTGATAGCTTACACCAATAAGTTTACACAACAACAACCGGCAAAGTTTTTCTTTCAACAACGAATTAGCATAAAATCCAGCAGGAAAGATGTTTTTAATATTGAGTTTAGTAACCCGGTTGCAAGTAGTATTGATACATTATTAGTACCTGCTAAAATAACCACAGCCGAATCCTACGATGCTAAAAGCGCTGTTGTGGCCTATCAGGTTATTGCCAATGGCAAAAAGATTTTTGAAACCACCGCTACCACTAATAACTACGGCGAGGTAAATATAAAAGTACCGCTGCAACAACAGGCGGCACAATACGAATGGCATGCCACCATTAAAGAAGCCAAAAAAACATTTATTACTAAACGAGATATAAGTAAGCTGTCTAATCAAGTAGTTATTAATTGGTATCCCGAAGGTGGCAGTTTGGTAGATGGCTTACCTTCAAAAATGGCTTTTGAAGCCCTTACTATAACCGGTAAACCGGTTGCGGTACATGGTAAACTGGTATCTTCATCAAAAACTGAAATTGCATTACAAACAAATACAGCAGGCCTGGGAGTTGTAAACTTCAGGCCCAATATAGCAGAAACGTATTCCTTGATTTTGGACGACACATCTTACCGATTACACCATTTTACCTTACCAGCTATTAAACCAAATGGTTATGTGATGCAGTTAAATAACGCTGTTCCTTTAGATACGATGACCATGCGTGTTTACAAAAACAAAATGCCGGATGAAGTTTGGGTAATGGTACATAATTATAGTGCAGCTTACAGTTATTTCCCGCTGCAAATAAAAAACAATGTGGTACAGTTTAAAATGCCTGTAAAAGATTTGCCTATAGGTTTGGCATTTGTAACCCTGCTTTCAAAAGATGGTGAGCCATTAACCGAGAGAAGTTTTTTTGTTGGCCACCAAACTATTCCAACATTAGAACTTAAGCCTAATGCTACACAATATAATAAACGAAGCAAAGTATCAATTGATGTAAAAGCTATGCTAGCCGATAAAACGCCTGTGCCGGCTATATTTTCCAGTGCTGCAGTTTTGTATAAAAGGGTAGATACTACCAATTTTCAACATATTTTATCCTACTCGGTTTTAAACAGTTATATACAAAACGGTATTATACCCAAATCGCAGATAAACAAGCTGCAAAATAAAGATGAGCTGGAAATGTTTTTACTTACCCGTTGCTGGACAAATTTTAAAGAAATACAACCGGATAATAACAATTTAATTACTGCAACTACTGACAAGGAATTAAATGCAAGTGGATACGTTTTATTGTACGACAAAAAACTAAAAAAGCCTGTTGAAATTGGCGTAATAAACAAAGATGGATTTGATATTATTTCTACAGATTCATCAGGAAGCTTTACCATACCGCACGAAATGATAACAACATTGCCAGACAACAAAATAAGCTTGTTTGTAAATGGGGTTAAAGGAAAAGAGAATTATAGTATTGTATTAAATAAACAGGAAGAAGATATTAGCAATCAGATTTCGCAGTTACATTTTTTGCAACATTTATTAATAAAAGCGGAGTTACCAAAAGAAGAAAAAGATGAGTTAAACAAAATTCCTACTTTAACGAATGTAGTAGTAACCAGTAAAGATAAAAAAGATGCATTTAGTTATTCAGCAACTGATTTAGTAAGTAATACCTGTAATGATTATGTATGCATGAATAACATTCTTAACTGTCGCAATCATCCGGGAGGAACACTGGCCGTTGATGGTGGCACATACATGATTGGCGGAAGATTGGTAATGTACAGGTGTGCCAATAGCAAACAAAAAGAGCAAGAATTGTTTATGAAAATTAAAGGCAGGTATTATACGAAAGAGTTTTACAAAGCCGATTATGCCAAATTTAGTCCACCTGACCCTGAAATATCCAGTACCTTATTTTGGCAACCGACAACTATTACCAATGCAAATGGTGAAGCGGTAATAGAATTTTACACCAACGATTTACCCGGAGTGTATGCTTTTATGGTAGAAGGTATTACTGATAACGGTGTAATACAACAACAGGTTTTGTTTAAAGTAAACAACCAGTAATAGTTAATATACCTCGCTGTTTCTTTTATATTTAGCCAAGCGTTTTTTTGCACGTAACAATTTACTGTTGATATTATTTTTTTCGCTTGGTGTAAGTATACCATCCATTTTATATTTTTCAATGGTGTAGGCAATTACTTCCTGCTCTTTTAACAGTTTACTGTATTCCAGCTCGGTAATTTGTTTCTTTTTATAAGCGCTTTTTATTTCGCTTTCAATTTGTTTTTGTTTCTTTTCAAATGTTTTATCGTTTTTATCAAATGCTAATAACGATAAGGATAAACTCATGCTGATAGCTAATAAAATCATCTTCATAACTCAAATATTTTATACGTTTACATTTTTCAATTACCATGCCGTAACAATGCGTGAGGGATTGCAGCGGTTACCCCGGTGAAGCCCTGTGCAGAGCGGTTCCCCCTTTTAGGGGGTTAGGGGGTGTGCCGGAGTAATAGCGTAAAGCCCGACCCCCGTATTGGCAATGCAGGCGAGGAACGAGCCTGTGTATTGCAAATACGGGGGACACGCCCAAAAATTACTGCACTACTATTTCGGTAATAACTGCTTTTCCTAAAGCCTCGTTAACCCTTTTTATAATATTGTCTTTTTGGTATTTAAGCTCATGCCTAAGGGGGGCAACATCTGTGCTAATGATTAGTTTGTTGCCAAATATTTGCAATTTTTTAGTATATCTGGCTACGGTTTTGCCCATAATATCTTCCCACACATCATAAATCTGCATGGCCTGAATATCGCCCCTGATGCGGCTTTTATCCAAAAACTGTTGTATGGCATCACCCATGGAAAACTCGCCCATATTGCAATTATTAATTGTAAACGTACGTTGCAAAGGTACAAAATACCCAGGTTTATTGCCTACATTAAATACATCGGTGAGGGAGGAAAAATGTCATCAAAGTTCCAGCATATCAAAATCAATACCCAGGTTTTCTAATTGTTGGGTAAGGCGTTGGGCATTGGTATCGGTTATAAAAACCTGTCCTTCATCGGATTGGCAAACATGTTGCAGTAAATTACTAATGCGGGATTCATCCAGTTTTTCAAATATATCGTCGAGCAACAAAATGGGGGCAAACTTTTTTTGCTCTTTTAATACATCGGTTTCGGTAAGTTTTAAGGCAAATAACAAACTTTTACGTTGACCTTGTGATGCAATGGATTTAAAAGACTGATTGGAAAATTGTATATCCAGATCATCACGGTGAGGGCCGCCGGTAGTGCGTTGCGCATACATATCTTTATTACGCTGGGCTTGTAATAACTCTTTAAAACCCGTGGTATGTAATTGGCTGTCGTAAATAAGCCGTATATCTTCGGGTTGTTGTGCAATGTTTTGATAGGTACGTTTTACAGCAGGCAAAAAAGTAACCATAAACTCTTTGCGCACGGAGAAAACATATTCGCCGGGAGCAATTAATTGTTCATCTAAAATATCCAGCAACGATAAGTTTTTCTGACCCGTTTCGGCAAAAGATTTTAACAACGCATTACGTTGCAACAATACTTTATTGTACACAATAAGTTGCTGTAAATAAGTAGCATCTAATTGCGATAATAACGAATCCATAAATCGTCGACGCTCTTCGCTGCCACCGGTAATTAACACCGCATCGTCCGGTGCAATAATAACACAGGGGTAGCGGCCAATATGTTGCGAAAATTTATCGTATTGTTGACCATTAATGGCAAACTCTTTTTTACCGGTTTCACGCAATAAACAAGTAGCTTTTTCTACCTGCGATTGTACAACAAATTCGCCTTCTAATCTAAAACCTTGTTGACCGGCTTGTACACAATTAGCATCCGTACGGGTAAAATAACTTTTGGTAAAACACAGGTAATGGATGGCATCCAGCAAATTGGTTTTGCCGTGCCCGTTATTACCACATATACCAATTACCTGTTTTGTAAAACTAAATTTACGGTTGGTATAGTTTTTAAACTGCAACAATGATATAGATTGCAAGTACAACATAATATTGCAAGATAAGGCAGTAAATAATAAAAACGATAAACGGCTTTTATTGAGCAAACAAGGACAATGCCACTTAAAAAAACTTCTTTATATTCGGGCTGATTGATTGCAAAAAATTGCCTGTAAAATTATTATTATGTCAACACAACCTAAATACGACCCCGTAAAATATAAAACGCCAACCGGCACAACACTTAACTGTAAAGGATGGGTGCAGGAAGCCGCTTTGCGTATGTTGTTAAACAATCTTGATCCTGAAGTGGCCGAGCGTCCGGATGATTTAATTGTGTACGGTGGCCGTGGTAAAGCAGCCCGCAATTTTGAGGCCTTGGATAAAATAATTCATGGTTTAAAAATTTTAGAAAATGACGAATCCTTATTAATACAATCGGGCAAGCCCGTAGGTATTTTAAAAACCCATGCCGATGCGCCAAGAGTGTTAATTAGTAACTCGCAATTGGTACCTAATTGGGCCAACTGGAAACATTTTGAAGAGCTGGAGAAAAAAGGTTTGATGATGTATGGCCAAATGACCGCCGGTAGCTGGATATACATCGGTAGTCAGGGTATTGTGCAAGGCACTTACGAAACCTACGCTGCCGCAGCAGATAAACATTTTGGTGGCACCTTAAAAGGCACGTTAAATGTTACGGCAGGCTTAGGTGGTATGGGTGGCGCACAACCTTTGGCCATTACCATGAACGAAGGGGTGGCTTTAGTGGCCGAAGTAGAAGAGTGGCGTATTGACAAACGTTTGGAGACAAAATACCTGGACGAAAAATATACTGATATTGACGAAGCCATCAATGCCGCATTAGCGTATAAACAAAGTGGCACTGCAAAAAGCATTGGTGTATTATGTAATGCGGTTGATTTATTGCAACGTTTACTGGATAAAAACATTATTCCTGATACATTAACCGACCAAACCAGTGCACACGACCCATTGATTGGTTATATACCGCATACCTTAACCAATGAACAAGCAAACGAATTACGTAAAAATGATGCAGAAGCTTACCTGAAGCTGAGCTACGAAACCATGTACCTGCATGTACAACTGATGTTACAGTTAATGGATAAAGGTGCCATTACTTTTGACTATGGTAATAATATTAGAGCAAGGGCTAAAGAGTTTGAAGAAAGTCCGAAAGACAGAAAGACCGAAAGTTGGGAAGAAGAGAAATTGGATGATAAATTATCTTCCGGTCTTACGGACTCACCGTCTTTCCGGCTTAATCGCTGCTTTGATTTCCCCGGCTTTGTGCCCGCCTATATACGTCCGTTGTTTTGCGAAGGTAAAGGCCCATTCCGTTGGGCCGCATTAAGTGGTGATCCCGCTGATATTGCAGTAACCGATGAATTAATCATGAACATGTTTCCCGAAAACAAAGGCTTGATGCGTTGGATGAAAATGGCAAAAGAAAAAATTGCATTTCAAGGTTTGCCGGCACGTATTTGTTGGTTGGGACAAGGTGAAAGAGAAAAAGCCGGTCAGGCTTTTAATGAGTTAGTAAAAACAGGAAAAGTAAAAGCACCCATTGTTATTGGCCGCGACCATTTAGATACCGGCAGTGTAGCCAGCCCTAACCGTGAAACCGAAGCCATGATGGATGGCAGCGATGCAGTTGCCGATTGGCCAATATTAAATGCATTGGTAAATACCGCCGGTGGCGCCAGCTGGGTAAGCTTACACCATGGCGGCGGCGTGGGCATGGGTTATAGCATACATGCGGGTATGGTAATTGTTGCCGATGGTACCGAAGCTGCTGCAAACCGTTTAAGCCGTGTATTGCGTAACGATCCCGGCATGGGTGTTATTCGTCATGCCGATGCTGGTTATGAGATAGCCAGACAAACTGCTAATGAGCATGGATTAAATCTTGACAGTTAATTAATAAACACCAATTTAGTTTATCCTAATTTTACAAAAAATTACAACAACAATGAGCCAGTTAGATATATCTGTACCACACCAATTACCACAAGAAGAAGCCTTAAGCCGTGTAAAAAATTTACTGGCGCAAGTGCAGGAAGATCAGAAACATTTAATTGATGATTTATCCGAAGAATGGGATGGGAACAATGGTACTTTTAATTTTAACGCCAAAGGTTTTTCGCTTGCGGGAAATATTCAGGTAAACCCAAACGATGTAACCATACAAGGCGATTTACCTTTTATGCTTTCTTTTTTCAAAGGAAAAATTGAAGAAGTAATTAAAAACAAAGCCGCCGCAATACTAGCATAAAATAAGTTTGTCAGGCTGAGGCACAAATAAAAGAGCGATTATGTTCTTTAAAATGACAAGAAGTTTGTCAGGTTGAGCCTGACGAAACCCGGTGAGAATTTTTATTGTGTTACATCACCCTTCGTCAAGCTCAGGGTGACATTGACTTTCAACAAATTA
>PJTT01000841.1_pt1 | contig 11872 bp, 10 predicted proteins | sample 1512261 | NCBI WGS metagenome assembly PJTT01 (sample SAMN08177685, study PRJNA422409) | Soil metagenome, whole genome shotgun sequencing project. | isolation source: Soil (2) enriched on wood chips | place: USA: Madison | collected 2015-01-15
ATGTCGGCGAGCATCCTCGCTGATCGTGCAGGTTATTACCGGGTCCTCGAGGGCAGCCAGAAGGATGGCCTCGACATTACGGCCTGGTTGCAGTGGTTCCTGTTTACGCTGCACGACAGTCTGGTGCAGGCCCTTCATCGGATCGATCGTGTACTGGGCAAGGCTCGCTTCTGGCAGCGCCATCGGCATCAGCCGCTGTCCAGCGAGCAGGTCAAGGTGCTCAACCGCATGCTCGACGGCGGCGAGCGAGGCTTCGAGCACGGCATCAGTGCGGCTCAATACCAATCAGCGGCCAAAGTTTCCAAGGCCACAGCTACCCGCCACTTGGCGGACCTGCTGGAAAAGGGCTGCATGCGTCGCCTGCCAGGTGGCGGCCGTAGCACCCGGTATGTGGTTGACATACCTGCGTCGGACATCGCGTTGCCTGAGCGCCTGGCCCGAGGCCGCCGATGATGCAGCGGCGGCAGGCGGTCGTTGGGTGGATGGGAGTGCGGTCTGGCTCGTTCATCAGAGCAATCGGTTTGAGCATCGCGTGCTTCTGGCAGACGTGTGTTGATGGTCTGCCGGCCAGCGGCCGGCACTACCGAGCATCGGCCGGAAAGAATGCCGACGCAGATCCGGCAGCGGGGCTTCACTTCACAAGCAGCTGCTCGGCCAGGCCGCGATAGATCGGCACCGGGCAGACCAGCCCGGACACCGCGCGGGCGATCAACACCGTCGCCAGGATGGGCAGCAGCAGGTCGCCGCTGTCGGTCAGCTCAAGCGAGATGACTGCCGATGTCAGCGGCGCCTGGGTCACGCCGGTGAGGTAGGCGCACATGCCCAGCAGCACGAAGGCGCGCGGGTCGACGGCGGGCATCAATGCGGCAAGGTTGTGGCCGATGCCAGCGCCCACGGCCAGTGCCGGCGAGAACAGGCCGCCGGGAATGCCCGCAATGTACGAGGCCAGGTTGGCGAGCAGTTTCATCAAGCCGAACTCGTGCCCCACCTCGGCGTGGCCCTGCACCAGGCTGCGTGCCTGCTCATAACCGGTGCCGTATGCCCCATCCCCGAATGCGGCGGCCAGGCCGACCACCACCAGGCCGCACCCTGCGGCGAGCAGCACCGGGTGCCGTTGCCGCAGCGTGCCCAACCAGCGCGGCCGGCCGGCAACACTGGCCAGCACCATGCGTGCGAATACCCCGCCCAGCAGGCCGGCGACCACCCCGCACATCAGGATGGCCAGCCAGGCCTGGCCGAGCGGCATGCGCGCGGTCACGTGGCCGAAGTAGGTGTAGTTGCCGAGCAGGCCCAGCGAGACTACGCCGCCCACGATGACCGCGGTCAACAGCGTGCCCGAGAACCGATGCTCGAAGCGCCCGCTCAACTCCTCAATGGCGAACACGATGCCGGCCAGGGGCGTGTTGAACGCCGCCGCGATACCGGCTGCACCGCCTGCCAGCAGGAAGTGCGACAGCTCTCTGGGATCCTTGAAGCCGAACCAGCGCCCGAACAGATACATCAGGCTGGCGCCGACGTGGACGGTAGGGCCCTCGCGGCCGACTGATGCGCCACCGAGCAGCGAGAGCGAAGTCAACAGGAGTTTGCCGGCAGAAACCCCGGGCGAGAGATTGACCTGGCGGAAGGCTTCATCGGGCTTTTCCAGCGCGGCGATGACCTGGGGAATGCCGCTGCCCCGGGTCGGGCGCAGGGCGCCGCTGGTCAGCCAGGCGAGCAAGGCGAAGATACCCGGCGTGAGCAGCAGCGCCCACCACGGCGAGTGGTTGATGGCGCGCTGGAACAGGCCGAACGCTGCGTCGCTGGCCTTGGCGAACAGGATGGCGACCAGCGCGACGGCCACTGCGCCGATCCACAGCGCGGCGCGGCGACGCCAGGCCTCGCTGCGCAGGTGGCCGGCCAGAGAGGCCTGGATGCGGCGGAACGGGTTCATGGGCAGCAGTATGGTCAGTCTGGCCGGCCTGCGAAAGCAGCCGCCGTGGCGGCCCACCTTGCGGCATGCGGCGGCTCGGCCCGGAAAAGCCGGTGCCGAAGTCGCCCAGCGCGCAGGTGTAGGGCCGAGCCAACGCTCGGCTGCTCTCCGCCACATGCAGCCGAGCACGGGCTCGGCTCTACCCGCTGATCAGTCGAGCAAGCTCGACGCTACCCGGGCGGCGAGCCACTGCTCCAGGGCGTCTTTCGGCATCGGCGGGGCGAACAGATAACCCTGGAAGTGATCACAGCCCAGGCCCACCAGCAGCTCCCACTGTGCCGTTGTTTCCACGCCCTCGGCCAGGGCGCTCATGCCCATCACCTGCGAAATCTCCAGGATCTTGCCGAGCAGGCGCTGCGCGTTCTCCTGGCTCACGGCTTCGACGACAAACTGCCGGTCGATCTTCAGTTTGCGCACCGGCAGCGTGCGCAGGGTTGCCAGCGAAGAGTAGCCGGTGCCGAAATCATCCAGCGCCCAGGTCAGGCCCAGGGACTCGAGCGCCTTCATCTTCTCGATCACGATGCCAGCATCGTGCGACAGCGCGGATTCGGTCAGTTCCAGTTCGATCAGCGCCGGATCGACCTCGGCCTGGGCGATGACTGCAGCCACCGAGGGCACGAACGCATCGTCGAGTACCTGCACCGGGCTGATGTTGACCGCCACGCGCAGGTGCCGTGCATGCGTTGTGCTGGACCATTGCTTGAGTGTTTCGCAGGCCTGCCGCAGTACTTCCAGGCCGATGTCCCGGATGGCGCCGCTCTCCTCCGCCTGCGCGATGAACGCACCGGGCGGCAGCAGATCGCCGGAGGGCCGCCGCCAGCGCGCCAGGGCTTCCACGCCGGTGACTACACCATTGCCGTGTACCTGCGGCTGGTAGTGCACTTCGATCTCACCATTGCGCACCGCACGGCCGAGCTCGCGCTCCAAGCGCAGGCGGTTGCCGATGTCCTTGCGGTAGATCGCAAAGATCGCGGCCAGCAGGATCATCGAGATGACCGTATTGGAACGGGCACCCCACACGCGCACTTCGATGGGTGGCGACGTGCCGGGCGCGAGGAAATCCAGCGCGCCGATGGCAAACGCCGCGAACGTGGCCAGGCAGACCAGCGGGAAGACCAGTGATCCGTAGCGTTCGCGCGCATCGAAGGTAAAGGCGGCACCTGCGGCCAGCGGCAGCAGGAACAGGTGCCCCGAACGCGGTACCCAGGCGATGGGCGCGTCGATGATGGCCACGCCCACTACTGACAGGAAAACGCCATGGGCAACGATCAGCAAGGACGTGCCATCGGCGCGGCGGCTGCGGACAACGGCCAGCACGCCGACCGCCATTACCCCGAGGAAAGGCGCGGCCAGCTCGGCACGGTCGACGTACAGGTAGCACGCTGTCCAGCCCAGGCCCAGCAGGATCGAGGAAATGCCTGCCAGTGACAGGATGGTGCCGATCTTCCTGCGGCGCGGTGCCTCCTGGAATTTCGGCAGGCCCTGCCATTTCCGTGCTGCTCTGTTGGGCATCTGCCGAAGCGTCCTCTTGGCGTCCGGGACGCGCGTGGTCGCGCCCCGGACGAAGGGTAGCAAAGCCCGCGCGCGGGCCAAATAGTGCCGTTTTTCTGGCGCGTGCCGGGTCTACGGCGCCTTTCCTTCGTCACGCCTTGTCAACGTCGTTGAACCATTCAAAAGACGGTTGCAATCGACCGCATCCAAGCGCCCTGCATCACTCGTAGAGATAGGCACAACGCGCTGGCAAGGCTCCCATGGGCGCGTTATCCGCAGGCATTCCTGCATTCATGAAGAGGCCAAAGGGCCTCGTCCAGCGAGGACACGAACATGCGTAGCCAGATCCAGCGTCTTGCCATTGCCGCGGGCATCGCGGTTGCTTGTGCCGCACCCGCAGCGTTTGCCGCCGACAACCCGATGGTGGGCGGCGTGCCGATGTATGCCAACAAGACCATCGTGGAAAACGCCTCGACGGCCAAGGACCTCAGCACCCTGGTGGCCGCGGTGAAGGCGGCCGGCCTGGTGGACACGTTGAGCGGCAAGGGCCCGTTCACGGTATTCGCGCCCACCAACCAGGCCTTCGAGAAGCTGCCCGCCGGTACGGTGGACACCCTGCTGAAGCCTGAAAACAAGGCCAAGCTGAGCAAGCTGCTGACCTACCACGTGGTGTCAGGCACCTACACCTCCACCCAGCTGACGGCGGCCGCGCGCAGCCATGGAGGCACCAGTACCCTGAAAACCGTGCAGGGTGAGCCGCTGACGGTGAAGCTGCAGGACGGCAAGGTCTGGGTGATCGATGCCAAGGGCGGCAAGGCGTCGGTGACGACTGCCGATGTGATGCAGTCCAACGGCGTGGTGCATGTGGTGGACAGTGTGCTGATGCCGAAGTAACGGCTGCTGGCGGAACCCGTGGTCAGCCATGGGTTCCGCGCTGCTGCGCGCGCTCAGTGCACCTGCGGCTGGCGGCGCGCATCCAGCGCTTCCTTGATGCGTGCAATATCGCGGCCGCCCGCGTCGGCCAGCCGCCGCACCTGCTGTCGCTCGAGGGGCGGCAGCGGCGGCGGTGGTGGCGCTGCCTGGGGAGGCGGTGTTGCATTGACCAGCCGTGCCACGGCATCGCGCAGCCGCAGTTCCGGGTAGAGACGTGCTGCGCACCAGCGCTCGGCAAAGCGTTTGCCCTGGCGGATGCTGGCAGCACGCACATCCTTGGTCTGCCACATCTTCTGCCCCTTCATCCAGAGACGAACGCCCGGCCGCCCGTCCGGGGCGACCGCGGCGATTTCGCGTGCGTTCCACCACAGCGCCCAGCGCTCACCGGTCTGCACCCAGCCGGAGACGATGCGTGCGCGATTGACGTCTTGATGTGCGGAGGGCGTAAGCATGGCCCAGAGGATACGGAGGGCGGTCTCACGGCCTGCGACGTCAGCGGGAGAACGCAAAGGCCCCGGCACATGCCAGGGCCCCCGTCGCTCACTTTTCCTGCAGGAAGGTCAGCAGGTCCTGGTTGACCTTGTCCTTGTGGGTGTCGGTCAGGCCGTGCGGTGCGCCCGGGTACACGATCAGCTTTGCGCCCTTGATGAGCTTGGCCGACTGGCGGCCGGAGATGTCGATCGGCACGATCTGGTCGTCATCACCGTGGATGACCAGGGTCGGCACGTCGAACTTCTTCAGGTCCGCGCGGAAATCGGTGGCCGAGAACGCGGCGATCGAATCGTAGGTGTTCTTGTGCCCACCCTGCATGCCCTGCGCCCACCAGGCGTCGATCAGGCCCTGCGAGACCTTTGCGCCCGGGCGGTTGAAGCCGTAGAACGGGCCGGACGGAATGTCCTTGTACAGCTGCGCGCGGTTGTCCATCTGCGCCTTGCGGATGCCATCGAACACTTCGATCGGCAGGCCGTTGGGGTTGTCGGCGGTCTTCAGCATGAAGGGCGGCACCGAGCTGATCAGCACGGCCTTCTTGACCCGGCCGGTGCCATGGCGGCCGATGTAGCGCGCCACTTCACCGCCACCGGTGGAGAAGCCGACCAGGGTCACGTCATGCAGGTCCAGGGTGTTGATGACCGTGGCCAGGTCATCGGCGTAGTGGTCCATGTCGTTGCCATCCCAGGGCTGGCTGGAACGGCCGTGGCCACGACGGTCGTGCGCGATCACCCGGTAGCCGTGGTTGGCCAGGAAGATCATCTGCGATTCCCAGCTGTCCGAGTTCAGCGGCCAGCCGTGGCTGAAGGTGACGACCGGGCCGTCCTTCGGGCCCCAATCCTTGTAGTACAGCTGCACGCCATCGGCGGTGGTGATGTAGCTGGCGGTGCGCGCGATGCTGGTGACGGCCGCCGGCTTGGCCGGTTCGGCGGCCTGTGCGGACAGGCCAGCCTGGACAGACAGGGCCAGCGCGGCGGCGGCCAGAGTGCGGGTGAAGGTGTTCATGGATGAACTCGCTTGAGTGGGTGGTGTGGGACGTACTGTGCGCCCGATTTCAGGCGCATCGGTGATGTATGGTCCGGAATACTTGATGGATCGTCTTGCACCGTTGTGCGGATCACGGCCGCACGCAGCCAATGGCGTCGCAGCCGCCGGCAGCGATGCGGCCCTTCTCCAGCACCAGGATCCGGTTGGCGGCCCACAGCGCGCAGGACATGGCGATGCAGTCACAGCGCGCAGGTTGCTTCTGCTTTTCCCAGAGCAGCTCGAAGTAGCCCTCGCCGACGCGGCCGCGGATGGTGCCCGCCGCCTCGTGGTGTACCGATCCGCTGCAGGTCAGCCCCCGGTGCAGTCCCCAGCGATGCAGCTCGGGCAAAGACTTCGAGCGCAGCGCCTCGTCGACCAGGCCCATGAGGCCTGCGGATGTCTGTGTTGCCAGGTACTGCATCGGGGGTTTCCGGAAAGGCCTGATGTGCGCAGGGCGCCTTGCAGGACGCCCTGCGGTGTAGCCACGTGCGGCAGACAACGGCGTTGTCAGATGTCCTGGTGGTGGTGTGCAGGCGGAGCCACCGGCGCATCGCCGCCGCCCACGAAATGGCGGACCACCGGGGCGCGCTCACCCCTGTGCAGCGCCCGCAGCGCTTCCTGGATCTGCTTGTCGTCGGCGGTGATGCGTTCGTGCTGGCGCAGGTGTTCCAGCCAGGACGCGGCGACGAAGTACTCCAGGTGGATGCCCGGGCTGGCCACATCCTCGACAACCCCCCAGACCACGGCACCGTCACGGCGCCGGATGATGCCCAGCTGATGCATGTGCTTGTGGAAGGCCGCGCGGTCTGCGTCGTCGATGCGGTACTCGAGGGTGACCAGCACCGGCCCGCGGTCATGCGAGACGGCCACCGACAGTTCCGGTGCAGGCCAGTGCCCGGCCGGGCGCAGGTTCAGTTCTTCGGTACCGGCAATACGCACGCGCCAGACCAGCAGGCCACCGACCACCGCGCCGATGGCGGCCACCAGCAGGGCCAGCTCCGGCGACGTCCGCTGCGCCAGCGCGCCCCAGCTCAGGCCACCGGCGGCCATGCCAGCCGAGAAGATCATGATGTACAGCGCCAGGGCACGCGCACGCACCCACGCCGGCACCGCGGTCTGCGCTGCGATCTGCAGCGAGGACAGCACGGTGATCCAGGCAAAACCATTGATCATCATCACCGGCGGCAGCAGGTACCAGCTGCGCAGCAGTGCCAGGCCCACCAGGCTGGCGGCCAGCGAGAGCGTGGCCAGCAGCACCAGCAGGTCGCGGTCGAGCTTCGCACGCAGCTTGGGCAGCAGCAGTGCGCCACCGACGGCACCGATGCCGATGCAGCCCAGCAACATGCCGTACTGCCCTGCCCCGCCGTGCATCTGGCCACGGACGACCACCGGCAGCAACGCGTTGGCGGCGGCAGCAAAGAAGAAGAAGCCGACCGACTTGATCAGCACCGCCTGCAGCTTGCCTGCCTTCGTGGCGTAGCGGATACCGGCCTTGAGGCCGGCGCCGAAGCCTTCCGGCGGCAGGCTCGAAGCGGTTGCATCGCGCTTCCACGCCCACACCACCACCAGCATGGCGGCAAAGGTGATGGCGTTGAAGGCAAACGCGTACATCGCGCCGAGCTGGGACACGATGACGCCACCGATGGCCGGACCAATCGAGCGCGCGATGTTGATGCCGATCGAGTTGAGTGCAACCGCCGAAGCCAGCATCGGCTGCGGCACCAGTTCGGACACGATTGCGGCCTGTGCCGGCATCGCCATGGCCGCGCCACAGCCCATGCAGAACGTCAGCAGCACCAGCAGCTCCGGGGTGAGCATCTGCAGGTGGGTCAGCACGGCCATCACCAGCGCCACCAGCAGCATCCAGCCCTGGGTGAACACCAGGTACCTGCGGCGGTCGACGATGTCGGCCAGCGTGCCTGCGGCCAGTGCCAGCAGCACGATCGGCGCCGTCGTGGCCGACTGCACCAGGGCCACCATCAGCGGCGAGCCGGTGCGCTCGGCCATGACCCAGGCCGCGGCCACGTCATTGACCCAGGTGCCGATGTTGCTGGCCAGGATGGCCAGCCACAGCGACCGGAACATGCCGATCTTCAACGGGGACCAGGCACCGGCCTGGGAAGTGTTCTGTGATGCGGCTGCATTCACCATTGCCATGCTCCAACGATCGAGGCGAACAGCGTGTCCTGGCCGCCGGCCTGCTTCAGTGCAGGACCCGCATCCATCCAGGCGAGCTGCAGCTGCCATTGCCAGTGTTCGCTGGCCTGCCAGCGTGTTTCGGATTTGTATTGATTGCCGATGCGGCGGGGGCCGCCTGCCGTACCTGGCAGGGCCACCAGCGGTGCCGGCGTGGTGTAGACCGCATCGGCGCGGCGGTGCTTCCAGGCCAGCTGTACGCCCAGTTCGGTGGTCACCTTTTCATGCAGGCGCAGGGCCAGCGTGGGCTGGATGTCCATCAGGTTGGCCGGCGCCAGCAGGCTGGCTTCACTGAAGTAGGCCGACTTCGGGTACAACGCATTGAACGTGCCCAGGCGACCATCGTGCAGGTTGCCATCGCCACTGGCGATGTCCGCCTTGACGCCCAGCCGCGGCTGCAGGGGCACGTTCTGCCACTGCCAGCCGGTATCGGTGGCGACCGTCCAGGCGCGGATGTCCAGGTCGGCCGCTGCGGTGCGCAGTTCGCCGCCCTGGGCGACCAGCTCGGTGTTCCAGTCCAGGCCGCCCGCGCGGCCGAACCAGCGCGCACCCAGGGTCTGGCGGCGCTCGATGCCGCTGCCGGCGGCAAAGCGGCCCGCCTCCCTGCGGTAGTCGAGCAGGTACAGGTCCCACTGGCCGGGCCCGTGGCCACGTGCGGTGGTGGCATAGGCACCCCACAGGTGCGCGCCCCGTTCGCCACGGTCATCAAACGCACCCGGGCGGTTTTCGACCGCGCGCAGTGCCATCAGGTCCAGGGTGCCGAGGCGACCGTTCCAGCCGACGCGTGCACCGTCGAAGGCCAGGCGGATGTTCGGCCCGTCACGCACGGACAGCAGCCGCGAGCTGCCGTAGCCGGCTTCCTGCCGACCCAGCTGCACGTGCATGCCGTTGTTTTCCCAGCGCCAGTACGCCTGCTGGATGTCGAGCGCGCCACGATCGGTCTTGCCCGGGCCGCCTGCCTTGCCTTCCTCGGCATGGGCGCCCAGCTGCAGCATGGCCTGCCAGTTGTCCTGGCGGTACCGCGCCGATGCAAGGGCGCGCAGCAGTCCGTAGCCGTCCTCGCTTTCGCCGATGCCGAACCGGGTCGGGTCGTAGTACATGCCGCGCAGGCGCAGCGAGGCATCCAGCTGCAGCTGGCCATCGCCTACGTCGGTACAGGCGCCACCGCCGCAGGCCAGGGCCAGCGACGGCGTGGCCAGCAGGGCCAGGGTCAGAACGCGAAGCATGAGCATCCCATTGCACCCCAGAACGAGGTCAGTTCATGGGTCGGCGCGGCGTGCAGTGCCGCATGGCCGTGTGCGCCGTGGGCACCGCAGGGCGCGCCGTGGTGGTGGTGATGGGCCATGGCCAGGCCGGTAGCGGTGCCGCCGACGTGGTAGCCACCGAACGTGTTGACCGGTGACCAGTCCGGCATCGCCGGCGGCAGCGGTGCAGCGAGGCCTTCGAAATCGCCATCGGAGTGCACGATCTTTCCGCCGACCACGGTCAGCAGGCTGGTGATGTCGGCGATCTGGCTGTCGTCGACGCGGAAGAAATCCGAGGACAGGATGCTGAAGTCCGCCAGCTGGCCGACCTTCAGGGTGCCCTTGGTGTCCTCGTCACCCGAGAACCATGCGCTGCCCTGCGTCCACAGCCGCAGCGCCTGTTCGCGCTCGAGCAGGTTCTCTTCGCCATACAGCGCCAACCCACCCACGGTGCGTCCGGTCACCAGCCAGGACAGCGCCACCCACGGGTTATAGCTGGCCACGCGGGTGGCATCGGTACCGGCACCCACCGGCACGCCTTCGGCCAGCATGCGCTTGACCGGCGGTGTGTGCCGCGCGGCCTGCACGCCGTAGCGCTCGACGAACGCCTCGCCCTGGTAGGCCATGCGGTGCTGCACGGCAATGCCGCCGCCCAGCGCACGGATGCGCTCGATGTTGCGCGGGGTGATGGTTTCGGCGTGGTCGATGAACCAGCGCAGCCCGTCGAACGGGATTTCGCGGTTCACCTGCTCGTAGACGTCGAGGATGCGGGTGATGCTCTCGTCATACGTGGCGTGGATGCGGAATGGCCAGCGTTTCTGCACCAGCAGCTTGACCACATCGTGCAGTTCGGGCTCCAGCTCCGGCGGCAGTTCCGGGCGCGGTTCGTTGAACAGCTCGAAATCGGCTGCCGAGAACACCAGCATTTCGCCGGCCCCGTTGTGGCGCAGGAGGTCATCGCCCTGGCGCGGCGTGAGCATGTCCGTCCAGCGCTCGAAGTCGGCCATCTCCTGGCCCTGCTTCTGGGTGAACAGGTTGTAGGCGATGCGTACGGTCAGCTGGTCATCGCGGTGCAGCTGCTCGATGACCTGGTAGTCCTCGGGGTAATTCTGGAAGCCACCACCGGCATCGATCACCGAGGTGATGCCCAACCGGTTCAACTCGCGCATGAAGTGGCGGGTGGAGTTGGCCTGGTACTCGATCGGCAGGCGCGGGCCCTTGGCCAGCGTCGCGTACAGGATGAGCGCGTTGGGCTTGGCCAGCAGCAGGCCGGTCGGGTTGCCCAGCGAGTCGCGCACGATCTGGCCACCCGGCGGATCCTTCGTGTCCTTGGTGTAGCCCGCCGCGCGCAACGCCGCGCGATTCAGCAGTGCGCGGTCGTACAGGTGCAGCAGGAACACCGGCGTGTCCGGTGCGATGTCGTTGAGCTCCTGCAGCGTCGGCAGGCGCTTCTCGGTGAACTGCGCGGCAGTGAAACCACCGACCACGCGCACCCATTGCGGTGCCGGGGTGCGGTCGACCTGGGCTTTCAGCATGGCCATGGCATCGGCCAGCGAGCGCAGGCCGTCCCAGCGCAGTTCCAGGTTGTAGTTCAGGCCACCGCGGATCAGGTGGGTGTGGCTGTCGTTGAGCCCTGGGATGAGCCGGCGCCCCTGGCCGTCGAGGATGGTCGCCTCGGCAGCCCAGCCCCGCATGACCTCTTCGTTGGTGCCCACGGCCACGATCCGGCCGTCCTGCACGGCCAGCGCCTCTGCATGCGGCATGGCCGGGTCGAGGGTGGTGATGCGGGCGTTGCGGATGACCAGGGTGCTCATCCGCTTGCTCTGCTCGGGCGAGAACACCTTGGCGAAGCTGCGGCCGACGAAGCCCATGGCCAGGGCGGCGCCTGCGCCGACGATGACGTTGCGGCGCGACGGCAGAATCGGTTCGTCACTCATGATCTGGCATCCAGGTTCGCGGCCCGCAGGCCATCAATGGAGAAACGGCCGCCGCCGAGCAGCGCGACCGACAGTAGTGCCGCCAGCCACATCAGCGGGTATTCCACGCCCGTGCCCATCCAGAACCAGCCGTGCGGCAGCGCGATCCACACCGTGGTGGCGATGAAGCCGGCGGCAACGATCGCGGAGATGCGGGTCCAGGCGCCAAGCAGCACGGTCAGGCCGAACAGGCTCTGCACCACGGCCAGCACCAGGGCGACGGCCGGCGTGGCCGGCAGGCCGAACTGGGCCAGCTCCTCCACGAAGCCACCCAGGCCCGGGCCGCCGAACCAGCCAAACAGCTTGCCCAGGCCGTGCGGCAGCAGGAAGCCGCCCGCACTGAGCCGCAGAAGGAGCACGGCAGCATCACGTTGAAGGTTCACTTCTGCGGCCTTTTCCATCAGTGGCCGCCTTCCTGCGCGCCGAACATGGTCTTGGCGTACTGGATGCCGATGCCGTAACCGCCGGCGTGATCGCGGGCGATGCCGGTGGTCAGGCCATAGGTCTCGCCGCGTGCCCAGTCGCGCTGCAGTTCCAGCAGGTACTGC
>PJTT01000842.1_pt1 | contig 11816 bp, 10 predicted proteins | sample 1512261 | NCBI WGS metagenome assembly PJTT01 (sample SAMN08177685, study PRJNA422409) | Soil metagenome, whole genome shotgun sequencing project. | isolation source: Soil (2) enriched on wood chips | place: USA: Madison | collected 2015-01-15
CTCGATCGCTGGCCTGATGATCACCACCGAAGCCATGGTTGCCGAAGCTCCGAAGAAGGACGAGCCGGCCATGGGTGGCGCCGGTGGCATGGGCGGCATGGGTGGCATGGGCGGCATGGACTTCTAAGTCCACGCGTTCCCGACGTAATGAAAAACCCCGCCGGAAGGCGGGGTTTTTTTGTGGATGCGGATCGCGATGCCTGCCATGAAATCTTCCAACTGCTTGATATAAATGAATTTACCTTCGCTGTGTTAGCATGCTTACATGGACATCAAAGGTCAGATTCTTCGGAAGATCAGGCCCCGGAAAGCGGAGGCATTCCTTCGCTCGGAATTTGATGGTCTGGGTGGGCGCCGCCAGGTCGGGGCGGCACTGAAGGCGCTGGTGGAATCACGACAGCTGGAGCGCATCCAGCGCGGTATCTACGCGCGGCCCGCTGCGATTGCGAGATTGGGACGCCACACGCTTTTGGCAGGGCTTCACCCTTCGAAGCGACCGCCACTGACCGGCGTTACCCGTTGGGCGCGGATGCGCGCCAAGCAGGAAGGGGTTGTTCATACGGTCGGCTACATGGACGCCTGGGCGACGGCGGTGACGTCGCTCGCCGGCGATAGCGTCGCCAGCGATGAGACGGATGATCTACTGGTGGCATTGACGCGCCATGGCAAGCTGCCAGCGCGCGAAATGGTCAAGCTGGTGATGGAGCATCATCGCAGGCTCAAGGATGTTTGATCCCTTCGGTGATTTCGCATCTGCAGGCTATCTGCGGAATCACGAAGGTGAGAAGGATCCCGATCTGATCAAGATTGCGGAACATCAACTGTTCCGCGCGCAACTGCCGGCCGCACTTGCCTTTCTCGAGCAGGTTGAGGAGGTGGACTATGACGCTTTCCTGGAGGTCCATCGGATCCTGTTCGAGGGACTCTACCCGTGGGCGGGTCAGGATCGGCAGATGCTTGTGCCGGGAAAGCATGTCAGCAAGGGTGATGTCCATTTCTGTCATCCTTCGGAGTGCCGGCGGGCGGTCGCGTATGCGCTTCGGCTTGCAAATGACACGCAGAGGATGCGCGAATGCCCGGGTGAGATCATGGGGATCTTCGCGTATGGGCATCCATTTCTTGATGGGAATGGCCGCACGATGCTGGTTGTCCACTCCGAACTCTGTCACCGTGCGGGCATATCCGTAGACTGGACGCGGACAAGCAAGAACGCCTACCTGGCTGCATTGACTGAGGAAATCGAACAGCCTGGCCAAGGCCATCTCGATGCCTATCTCGCACCCTATCTGGGCCCAGTCGCTGGCAGACATGTCTGGAACCGCAGCATCATGGAACTGCGCGGGCTCGACGGTGAGATCGCGGGCGCTGATCTGGCCGCTTCGTATCAGGATCCGCAGGTTGAGGCGGACTACGAGGCATTCGAGCAGGCGCGCAACTACCCGATCCCCTAGTGGAGTGAACGAGCACAGGCTTGATTGATAAGCTCACGCCAATATAATTAGGCGCCTAATCATTGATGTGAGTGTCATGCTGGAAGCAAAACACACCGCCCTCATCGACGAGGCTGCCCGCCGCGGCCACGCCAACCTGGCGCAGCTGCGCCTGTGCTTCCAGCTGCTTTCCCTGTCCACCGCCATCGACCGCGACTGCGCCACCCGGCTTGCCCCGCATGGCCTCAGCGAAGGCCGTTTCATCGTGCTGTTCCTGCTGCATGGCGCGGGCGGCACGCTGCCGCCGCACGAGCTGGCCGAACGCGCAGGCGTCACCCGCGCCACCATCAGTGGCCTGCTGGACGGGCTGCAGCGCGAGGGCCTGCTGCAACGCAGGCACGATGCCGAAGACGGGCGCCGCCTGCAGATCGTGCTGACCGCACGCGGCAAGCGCCTGGCCGAGGAGCTGTTCAACCAGCACACGCAGTGGATCGGCGGGTTGTTCAATGGCCTGGATGCCACCGAACAGGCGCAGCTTTCGCAGCTGCTGGGCAAGGTCTGGCTGCATACCGACGGTGGGCGCGAGTCCACGCCATGAGCGCTGCCATCAGCGCCGCGCGGAGGCACGAATTGGATATCGGCGAGGCGGCCAGCACGCATCTGGCCGAATGTCTTGCCGTGGATTTCGCAACGCTGCTGCACGCGGTTGCGGCGCTGCCAGACGCCGCCGTGCAGCGCATGCGTGATGCCGCCAGTAAGGGCATCACCCAACGCATGGCGCTGGCGGCAACACTGCTGCGCGAAGCAGGGCAGGGCGACCCCGCGCGCTGGCAGTTGCATCCCTCGGACACCGTACGCGGTTGGGCCTGCTACCTCATCGGCAGTGATGCCACGCTGGCGCTGGCCGGGAAACTGCAGGCGATGCAGCCACTGGCCGATGACGCGCACTTCGGTGTACGCGAATGGGCGTGGTTGGCGGTGCGTACCGATCTCGTGGCGGCGCCACAGCAGGCGCTGCAACTGCTGCTGCCGTGGGCGCATGAAGCCTCGCCCTACCTGCGCCGCTTCGCCTGCGAAGCACTGCGCCCGCGCGGCGTCTGGGCCACGCACATCGCCCTCTTCAAGCAACAACCGCAATACGCACTGCCGCTGCTGGAAGCACTGGCCAACGACCCCGAGCGCTACGTGCAGGACTCGGTGGGCAACTGGCTCAACGATGCCAGCAAGACCCAGCCGGAATGGGTGCGCGACCTTTGCGCGCGCTGGAAGCGCGAACACGGCAGCGCTGCAAACACCTACATCCGCAAGCGCGCCCAACGCTCCCTGCGGTAGCGCCGGGCCATGCCCGGCGGACGGTCCAACACCACCACCCCAAGGAAGGCCCCAATGCGCCACATCCTCATCGAGCACTACACCGCAACTCCCGCCTGGGCTGCACTCCCGCCCGAGCAACGCAGCGCCTTCTTCGCCCGCATCGGCGCCGGCATGCAGCAGTTCGACGCAGCGTGCATCACGCCGTTGGCAATGGGCCGCGTCGCCCGCGATGTGCCGCATGGCAGCGCCGATCAGTTCTATGCCGTCTGGCAGTGCGCCAGCCGCGCCGACGCCGATGCACTGGTCGCCGGCATCAGCGCCACAGGCTGGCATGAGTACTTCACCACGACCAACACGGTCGGCGCCGTGGACGAAATGCCGCAGCACCTGCACGATCTGGCGACCCACGAGTAGATCCACGCCACGCGTGGATGAAGCCTCCGACGCAACCAGGTAGCGCCGGGCCATGCCCGGCGTCTCCCCAGTCATCCGCCAGCGCCTGACTACCGCGGCCGCACCCGCTCGGCCGCATGCGTGCCCAGTTCCAGGCAGGCCATCATCAGGCCTTCCATCACGCGTGGACCAACATCATGTTCCGGTCCGCCGCTCTGGCGGCTGCGCTCGGCGGCCAGCATCACCTCATGCACGATGCGCAGGCCGGCCAGGGCGCAATCGCCATCGGACAGCTGGATGCGCCGGCCGATCGCCAGATTGGGCTCGGGCCAAGGATGGCCATCGCTGCCGGCACCCGCGCCGATGCGTTGCAGGCTTGCGATGAAACTGTGGGGATCAAGCGCGGCGTCGTCGGCGTTGGTGCTGGTCGAATCGTCGTGGTTGCGGCCCGGAAAAGGGACGTGCTTTGCATTCATGGCATGTGCTCCGTACAGAAAAGACGGCAGCGCCACCGGAATAGGTGGCGGACGGTACGTGTCTGGAAGCCGGGAAACAGAAGTAAACCGGTGGACCCTTGGGTCCCCACGCACCGCCCGCCATGGAACGCGGACGATATGCCAGCCGGCGCCGCAACACGCGGCGCCGGCTGGCAAACGTTTCTTCTGTTGCACGGGCTTCCAGACCCGGCCACCCGTTTTCGGTGGCAATCCATCTAGTGCACATGCCTGCGCGCAGCACCAAGGGCATCCGCGACAGCCATGAAAACGCGACGCAGTATTGCATACGCAGGAAGCCATGAAATCCGCTGTTTCACCCGTATTTTTCTGCGGTTGAACTTCGCACGTGAGAAGGAACAGATGCGTCACGCAGCGTTCCTCCATGCAGGTCATTCCCGACACGATCAATGAACGCGCAAATGATGCGTCCTCCAGAATGACGCTTCTTCCCGGCGAATGAACTCAAGTGTTCTGGGACAATTTCTGGCTGCCCACGTTGGCGGGAATTCGAAGCTCGCATGGAGGGCGAGCATCATGTCAGTCATCCAGGAATATGCACTCGCAGATTGCATTCGCGAGCTTGTTCGATTCGTCGACGGGCAGACTTCCAGTGGTGCAGAGGATGTGCATGCTCCCGCGTTTGCGTACCTCCTCACGCCCAAACAGTGCGATGACGTCGATCGAGTCTGTGACGAGAACGGCTGGTTACGGTTGAACTGCTACGCGGTCATGCTTGGTCCCGGTGAAATACGGCACGTTCTGGATGCCCGTAGGCAGAAAGACGGCCTGATGCGTTCCGAGATCGAAGAGCTTCTGGCCAAAGCGTACAGCCCGCGTAGCCTCATGAGATGCAATCCGCCGGGCGGTTCCGACGCTGCACCACGGCGAAGCGAGCAGCAGTCCGTCATGCTCAACACGCACCAGAAGCTATACATCGGGGTACGCCGTACTACGCGACGGCGGTACTGGAAATCCGTGTTTCTGGATCCAGAAGATACTTGGCCCCGGTGACGTGCTATCACGTGACCGAGGCCAAGAAACGAAAGATGCTGAAGTGACTACGTAGGAAGGACGGCCTCATTGGCAGGCTTCCGCACTCAAGCGAACAGCCCCGGCGCCAACAATTTCCCTTCATATGTCCCCTGCGGGACTTCGCAGCTCCGCCGACAAATTTTCTGCTGTCTGCGTAGTCGGCGCTCACTATACCGGCGCCTCAGGGGAGCCGCAACGAACCTTCCAGAAGTTGGGGGAAGGCGTCATCGTCGGTTCCTTACACGGCTGCCACCGTACAGCGTTCACCCTGGCCACTGCCGAATGAGGCTGAGCAGGCCAGGGCACATGCGCCTGTCACCAATACGCGGTAAACATGACGATTGCCCATGTCCACCCGCAGGGAAGTCGATCATGCAGAGCAAGCTCCAGGTCACGCTGTACGGAACCCTTGGCGAAAGCCCGGCGCTGCAGTTGCCGGGGCTGGAAGGGCCGTCGGTGGCCATCCTGGAATCGACCCTGCGCCAGCTCGTCTCTGATCTCTACACCGCCCGCGCACTGCTCAACCCCGAGCAGCTGGACGAGGCACAGAAGGAACTGGACCGCGTGGTGGAGCGCTGGGTGGACATCCACGAAGGCCTGCTGCTGGATGTGGAAGTGCACGGCAAACGCTGACTCGGCCACTGCCTGAACAGCTCCCGCAGTTGCCGATGAAACATTTTGCACTGCGCAAAAGCTGTGCTATCAATACACCCCATGAACGCCGTCCACGCCAACTTTTATTGGTATTACTTTCCGAAGCCCCAGGCGGAGGAAGGACTGCGCTCACCCTGAAGAAACCTTCAGACGCATTCCCGAAAGCCGCCAGCGAACCTGGCGGCTTTTTTCATGTCGCCACGCTGGGGACCCCCAACGTTCCGGAGAACCCCCGCAATGCCCCCGCACACCGACGACCTGCGTATCCGAACCATCGAACCGCTGACACCGCCCGCCCAGCTGCTGGCGATGCTGCCCTGCGACGATGAAGCCTCCGACACCGTCAGCGCCTCGCGCGCGGCCCTGCACGAGATCCTGCATGGCCGGGACGACCGCCTGGCGGTGGTGGTGGGCCCGTGCTCGATCCACGACCCACACGCGGCCATCGAATACGCCCAGCGCCTGAAGCCCCTGCGCGATGCGCTGGCCGGCGAACTGGAAATCGTCATGCGCGTGTACTTCGAAAAGCCGCGCACCACGGTGGGCTGGAAGGGCCTGATCAACGATCCGGACCTGGATGGCAGCTTCAAGATCGACAAGGGCCTGCGCATTGCCCGCGGCCTGCTGCGTGACATCAACAAGCTGGGCCTGCCGGCTGGCGTCGAGTTCCTCGATGTGATCTCGCCGCAGTACATCGCCGATCTGGTTGCCTGGGGCGCCATCGGTGCGCGCACCACTGAAAGCCAGGTGCATCGCGAACTCGCTTCGGGCTTGTCCTGCCCGGTCGGCTTCAAGAACGGCACCGACGGCAACGTCAAGATTGCCGCCGATGCCGTGGGTGCAGCATCGAACCCGCATCACTTCCTGTCGGTCACCAAGCAGGGCGGCACCGCCATCGTGTCGACCACCGGCAACCCGGATTGCCATGTGATCCTGCGTGGCGGCAAGCAGCCGAACTACGACGCAGCCAGCGTCGGCGAGGCCTGCCAGGCACTGGCCAAGGCCAAGCTGCCGACGCGCCTGATGATCGATGCCAGCCACGCCAACAGCCTCAAGAACCCCGAAAACCAGCCGAAAGTGATCGAGGACATCGCCACCCAGCTGGAAGACGGCGAACAGCGCATCGTGGGCGTGATGGTGGAAAGCCATCTGGTCGGTGGCCGCCAGGAACTGGTGGAAGGCCAGCCGCTGGTCTACGGCCAGAGCATCACCGATGGCTGCATTGATTGGGACACCACCGTACAGGTGCTGGAGCGCTTGGCCGCTGCCGTGCGCGCCCGTCGTGAAGTGAAGGTGTCCGAAGCCGCTTGAGTGCGGCACGTGTGTGGATGGCGGCCAGCACCTGCGGGGGTGCGGCCGCGATCAGGGTCGGTCGGAGTTGGAGACCGGCCCGTCCGCACCGGCGATGCGCCTGGCGCTGCGTAAGTACGACAGCGCCAGGTACATCGCCGGGGTGGTGCGAACCGTAGATCCACGCCATGCGTGGATGATTGCCCCGCGCGCATTCACCGCTTCGCGCGCACCCTCGCCAACGCCAGGTACATCGCCGGCGTCGTGTACAACGTCAGCCACTGGCTGACCAGCAACCCGCCCACGATCGCGATGCCCAGCGGTTGCCGCAGCTCCCAGCCCTCGCCATTGGCCAGCATCAGCGGCAGGGTGCCCAGCAGTGCCGCCAGTGAAGTCATCAGGATCGGCCGCAGGCGAAGCCGCGCCGCATCCATCACCGCGTCGTGCGCGCTCAGGCCACGGCGCTCGCCGGCCAGGGCGAAATCCACCAGCAGGATGGTGTTCTTCATCACCACGCCCACCAGCAGGAACAACCCCAGCAGGGCGATCAGGTTCAGTTCGTTGCCGAACACCCACAGTGCCAGCAGCGCGCCGATGCCGGCCGAGGGCAGGGTGGAAAGGATCACCAGCGGCTGCAGGAAGCTCTCGTACAGGATGCCCAGCACCAGGTAGACCGCCAGCGTGGCGCCCAGCACCAGCCACAGCTGGCGCGCGCGCAGGCTGTCCAGGCCACCGGCTTCGCCGGACAGCTTGGCCTGCACGGTGCGCGGCAGCATCAGCTTCGCCATGGCGGCGTCGATCGCCTGCGTGGCCTGTTCCAGGCCCACGCCCGGGGCCAGCGAGAACTGGATCCAGATCGAGGCAAACTGTTCGCTGTGGTAGATGCGGTCCGGCGCCATGCCATAGCGCCAGCTGGCGATGGTGGACAGCGGTATGCGCTGGCCCGTGCCATCCACCACCTGCAGGCGCGCCAGCGTGCCCGGGTCCTGGGTGTGCTTGGGGTCCAGTTCCATCACCACGCGGTACTGGTTGAGGCTGTCGTAGAGGGTGGCAACCTGGCGCTGGCTGAAGGAGTTGTTGAGCATGTTGGCCACGGTCTTCAGGTCCACGCCATGGCGTGCGGCGGCCTCGCGGTCGATGTCCAGCACGACCTGGCGCATGCCGGCCTCGCCCTGTGCTTCCACGTCCACCAGCTCGGGCAGGGCGCGCAACGCGGCGCCCACCTTCGGGGCCCACTCGCGCAGCGGCGCCATGTCCGCCGACAGCAGCTGGAACTCGTACTGGCCGCTGCTGCCGCCGCCTTCCAGGCGGATGTCCTGGTCCACCCACAGGTACAGGTTGCCGCCGGGCAGCTTGGGCAGGCGCGCGCGCAGGCGGTCGATCACTTCCTGGCTGGACACCTTGCGCTCGGCCAGCGGCTTCATCTTGATCATGATGAAGGCGTTGTTGACGCCGTTGCTGCCACCGATATAGCCGATGATGTCCTCGATGGCCGGGTCGGACAGCAGCAGCGTGCGGTAGGCATTGATCTTCGGCTGCATGGCCTGGAACGAGAGCCCATCATCGCCGCGCGCGAAGCCGCGCAGCTGCGCGGTGTCCTGCTTGGGCACCACGCCCTTGGGCACCTGCTGGAACAGCCAGGCGTTGAGCGCGATGACCGCCACGAAGGCCAGCAGCGGCCAGCGCAGGTGGCGCAGGCTGGCCTGCAGCGTGCGCAGGTATGCCGCACGCACGCGCTCGAACAGCGCGTTGCTGCCACGCTGCCAGCGCGAGGCGTGCTGCGCGTCATCGACGAAAAGGCGGGCGCACAGCATCGGCACCAGGCTCAGCGCAACCACCACCGACACGCTCATCGCCGCCACCAGGGTCAGCGAAAATTCGCGGAACAGGCGCTCGACGAAGTCATCCAGGAACAGGATGGAGACGAACACCACGGCCAGTGCGACATTCATCGACAGCAGCGTGGCACCCACTTCGGCTGCGCCACGCACCGCGGCCTGCCAGCGGTCGGCGCCAAGTTCGCGGTGGCGCGCGATGTTCTCCAGCACCACGATGGCATCGTCCACCACCAGCACGGCGGCCACGATCAAGGCCATCAGCGAAAGCGTGTTGAGCGAAAAGCCCATCAACGCGACCAGCGCCAGCGTGCCGAACAGCACCACCGGAATGGCCACGCTGGGCACCAGTGCCGCCCGCCAGTGGCCCAGGAAGGCCAGCACCACCAGCACCACCAGGGCGATGGCCAGCACCAGGGTCAGCTCGGCTTCGTGCAGGGTGGCGCGGATGACCGGCGAGCGGTCCATCACCAGGCGCATGTCGACGTTGGACGGCAGCAGCGCGTGCAGCTGCGGCAGCTGCGCCTGGATGGCATCGACGGTGGCGATGATGTTCGCGCCGGGCTGGCGGCTGACGATCAGCAGCACCGCCGGGCGTTCGTTGTGGAAGCCACTGGCGTAACGGTCTTCCACCCCGTCGGCCACCACCGCTACATCGCCGAGGCGCAGCGTGCGGTCGTCGCTCACCTTTACTGCCAGCTCGCGGTACTGCGCGGCCTGGCGCAGCTGCAGCGGTGCCTCCAGCTGCCAGTGCTGGCGGTCATCGCCCACTGCACCCAGCGGCCGCACTGCGTTGGCGCGTTCGATCACCTCGGCCACGTCTTCCAGGGCCAGGCCGGCATGGTTGAGCGCATTCGGGTCCAGCGATACGCGCACCGCCGGCAGGGCACTGCCGCCCACCTGCACTTCGCCCACGCCCGGCACCTGCGAAAGCTTCTGCGCCAGCACGGTGGAGGCCAGGTCGTACAGCTGGCCCGGCGGCAGCGTGTCCGAGGTCAGGGCCAGCGCCAGGATCGGCGCCTGCGAGGGATTCACCTTGCGGTACTGCGGCATGCCCGGCATGCCACTGGGCAGCTGCCCGCGTGCGAGGTTGATCGCCGCCTGCACTTCGCGCGCGGCTTCGTCGATGTCGCGGCCGAGCACGAACTTCAGCTCCACCGAGGTCTGCCCCTGGGTGCTGGCCGAATCGATGCGCGAGATGCCGGGCAGGCTGCCGAGGGCGCGTTCCAGCGGCGTGGCCACGGTGGCGGCCATCGATTCGGGCGAGGCACCGGGCAGGCTGGCGCTCACTTCGATGGCCGGGTAATCCACCTGCGGCAGCGGTGCCACCGGCAGCAGCCGCAGTGCCAGCAGGCCGGCCAGGACCAGCGCCACTGCCAGCAGGATCGTCGCCACCGGTCGCTGCACGCAGGCCTGGGCCAGGCGTGCGATGGGGCTCATGCGCGCGCCTCTTCAGGCGTGGCAAGGGTGGCCGAGCGCCGGCGCTGCAGGCGGTCGAAGGCCAGGTAGATGACCGGCGTGGTGAACAGGGTCAGCACCTGGCTGACCAGCAGGCCGCCGACCATCACCCAACCCAGCGGCTGCCGCAGTTCCGCGCCGGAACCACTGGCCAGCATCAACGGCACCGCGCCGAACAGCGCGGCCAGCGTGGTCATCAGGATGGGACGGAAGCGAAGCAGGGCCGCCTGGTGGATCGCCTCGCGTGGTGTCATGCCACGCGTGCGCTGCGCGTCCAGCGCGAAGTCGATCATCATGATCGCGTTCTTCTTCACCAGGCCGATCAGCAGCACGATGCCGATCACGGCGATCAGGTCCAGGCTGCGCCCGCTCACCCACAGTGCCGCCAGCGCGCCTACCGTAGCCGAGGGCAGGGTGGACAGGATGGTGATCGGGTGCACGAAGCTTTCATAGAGCACGCCCAGCACGATGTACATCACCACCACCGCGGCCAGGATCAGCCACAGCGTGGACGACAGCGAACTGCTGAACGCCGCCGCCGCGCCCTGCAGGCGCAGTTCGATGCTGTCGGGCAACGCAACCTGCGCGCGCGCCGCTTCCACGGCCGCGGTGGCTTCGCCCAGTGATGCGCCCGGTGCCAGGTTGAACGAGATCGTGGCCGCCGGGAACTGGCCGACATGGTTGCGCAGCAGCGCGGCCGGCCCCAGTTCCACCCGCGCCACGGCGCCCAGCGGCACGGTCTGCCCGGTGCTGTTGCGCACGCGCAGGCCGCTGATGGCATCGGGCCCGGGCTGGCGTGACGGATCGGCTTCCAGCACCACGCGGTACTGGCTGGCTTGGGTGAATATGGTGGAAATCTGCCGCTGCCCGTAGGCGTCGTAGAGTGCGTCGGCCACCGCTTCCACGCTGACACCCAGGCGCGCGGCCGCGTCGCGGTCGATGTTCACCCGTGCCTGCCGGCCCTGCATCTGCAGGTCGCTGGCCACATCGCGCAGGGCCGGCTGCTGGCGCAGGGCCTGCAGCAGCTTCGGCGCCCAGGTTTCCAGCGTCTGCTGTTCCGGCGTGGTCAGGGTGAACTGGTACTGGTTGCGGCTGATGCGGTCTTCGATGCCCAGCTCCTGCACCGGCTGCAGGTACAGGGTGATGCCGGGGATCTTCGACACGCGCTGCTGCAGGCGCTCCATCACCACGGCGGCGCCGTCGCGGTCGCCATGCGGCTTCAGCTCGATCAGCAGGCGGCCGGTGTTGAGCGTGGCGTTGTTGCCGTCCACGCCGATGTAGGACGACACGCTGGCCACCGCTTCGTCCGCTTCGATGGCCGCCGCCAGCGCCTGCTGGCGCTCGCGCATGGCCTGGAACGAGATGGCCTGCGGTGCTTCGCTGATGCCCTGCACCAGGCCGGCATCCTGCACCGGGAAGAAGCCCTTGGGCACGGCGAAGTACAGCGCCACGGTCAGTGCAAGCGTGGCCACGGTAGCCAGCAGCATCAGCGGCTGGCGCTGCAGTACCCACTGCAGCTGGCGGTCGTAGACGGCGATGATGCGGTCGAACACATCCGGCGCGTGCGCGGTCTTCGCATGCGGCTTGAGGAACCGCGCGCACAGCATCGGCGTCAGGGTGAGCGACACCAGCAGCGAGATACCGATGGCTACCGCCAGCGTCACCGCGAACTCATGGAACAGCGCGCCCACCAGGTCGGCCATGAACAGCAGCGGGATCAGCACCGCGATCAGCGAGACGGTCAGCGAGACCAGGGTGAAGCCGATTTCGGCCGCCCCCTTCAGCGCGGCTTCGCGTGGGCTTTCGCCTTCTTCCAGGTGGCGGGCGATGTTCTCCAGCATCACGATGGCATCGTCCACGACGAAGCCGGTGGCGATGGTCAGCGCCATCAGCGTGAGGTTGTTGAGCGAATA
>PJTT01000843.1_pt1 | contig 11796 bp, 4 predicted proteins | sample 1512261 | NCBI WGS metagenome assembly PJTT01 (sample SAMN08177685, study PRJNA422409) | Soil metagenome, whole genome shotgun sequencing project. | isolation source: Soil (2) enriched on wood chips | place: USA: Madison | collected 2015-01-15
GGGGCAAAAGTAAGCAAAACCCTGTCGCGAATTTTTGTTGCATCCTTATTGGACAGTGCAGAGGCAAATGCCTACAAACGCAACAAAAATAAGGCGACGTTCGTGTTAATATTTGGCAGGTGCAGTAATTGTAAAGTTTGTGACAAAGTGACATCGTGATGAAGTGGCGAGCGGCGGAGAAGATTGACATAAATCAATACTTACGTTAATAAATCACCTCAATACTACCCAAAAGGGTGGGAGAAAACCCAAAACCCAAATTTATCTTTGTAGGATAATAGTTGAGTTTTAGTGAATATACAACCCGTTTATCGTTAAGGTAAACCATGCTATGAAAAACAACCGCCTACTTTGGATAAGCGCTTATGAGTTCAAGGATAAGAGGCGAAGCCAAAATTATTAGCTAAAACCCGTGTAATAACAATAAGTGTCGGCAGGTGAGCGTGTCTTACCCTTGCCTAGATAAAATATGATGTGTACAATCCAACGCGTGGGAAGTTTTTTTGGGGGAAAGCTTACTCTTATCAGCGCATTGGTCCTCCTATATGCGCTGCTTTGGTTCTTGCCGGTTAGCGCCGCTACGTCTGTTACGCCGACGGTACAGCAATCGGCCGATGTTCGTTTGACGCGGGTTACCGATCGATCGCGTGTCTACAATAAAGTCGGCGATGTCATCGAGTATACCGTCACCTTGGTGAACCGCGGTCCCGGTGCCATCAGCAACCTGGTGCTTAGCCATAGCAAGGCCGAGAACACACAGCCTATCAACCTGCCCAATATCGACGTCAATGCGCAGCGCACCTTTATTATCTCCTACAGCATTAGCCAGGCCGATATCGACCGTGGCGCCGTCTACGCCGAGTCCGTCCTTACCGGACGCTATGCCGACAACAGCAGTTTCACCTTACGTTCCGTCGATACCGCACCGCTGGATCCCAGCAGCCCTGGCACGCCGGCGGCCGATCCCAGTTGTTTAAACTGTACCGTCAGTCCCATTGTGCAGTCGCCCAAGCTGCAGGTCGTGATGAGCACCGATCGATCGCGACGGTATACCAAGGAAGGCGAGCTCATCAATTATGTCATCAGCGTGCGCAATACCGGCAACACCAGTCTGCAGCAGCTGCGCGTCCATAGTAAAGATGCCGCAAATACCTTGCTGGGGCAGGCCGTAAGCTTGGCCGTCAACCAAACGCTGACCTTCAGCAGTTCCCACAGCATTACGCAGGCCGATATCGACCGCGGGGTGGTGTACAAACAGGTGCAGGCCAGCGCCAGCAGCAACGGTAAAGCCATCAGCCAGGCCTCTGTCGACGGCAACCCTTTGGGCACCACCGACCCGCTGCGCTCGCCCGACTGTCCCGACTGTACCGTGGCCCCCATCCAGCGGGAATATAAGCTCAACCTCGTCAAAAGCATAGACCGCAGCAAAACCTACCAACAGATCGGCGATGAGCTGCTCTACCAAATCACCCTCACCAATGCCGGCAATGTCACGCTCAGCAATGTGCAGGTCAGTGATAACAACGCCACCTTGCAGAGCAGCGGCAGCTTTGTCAGCCTCTTGGCGGGCGAAACGCAGGTATTGCAAGCCAAGCGTAGCGTTACGCAGGCCGATATCGATCGCGGTGCCGTCTACAACCAAGCATCCGTCACGGCCAAGGATCCCGAAGGGAATAGCCTCTCCACCATCTCCATCGATACCCATCCTCTACTGCCGGCCGATCCGCTCTACGATGCATCCTGCCCCAGCTGTACGGTGGTGCCCATTGTGCAGAGTCCTTTGCTCAGCATCGTCAAGACCACCGACCGCAGCCAGCAGCTGCGAAAAGTAGGCGATGTGGCACAGTTCAGCATTCGCGTTAAAAATACTGGCAATGTACCCCTGTATCAGGTCAGCATCACCGACCCCTCGGCCGATAACCGTACGGTGGGCAGCATCGCCCTTTTGGGCATTGGCGAGGAGCGCAGCTTTACCGCCAGCCACAGCATCACGCAGGCCGATATCGACCGGGGCGCTGTTTACAATGTAGCCGCCGGAAGTGCACGTACAGCCAAAGGCGTTCAGATTAACAGCTTGTCGACCGATGGCAATCCGCTGCCCAGCAGCGATCCTTTGTATGATCCCGCCTGTGCACACTGCACCGTTATCGCTGTGCAGCAGCAAACGCAGGTACAGCTCCATAAGACTACCGACCATAGCCTGGTCTACAACAGGGCTGGCGATGTCATCGAATACACCGTTGTGGTGCGCAATACCGGCAATACCACCCTCAGCAACCTGCATCTTTCTGGCGTGCGGGGCGAGCAGCGCAGCATAGGCAGCATTGCTAGTCTGGCGGTTGGCGCCACGCGTAGCTTCCGCACCAGCCATGTAGTCACCCAAGCCGAGCTCGATCGGGGTGCCGTCTACAACCTAGCGCAGGTTAAGGCCATCGATCCCAAAGGACGGGAGATTGTGCTAACGTCCACCGATCCGCAAGCGCCAACCGAGCTGCCGGTTGATCCCGACTGTCCGGATTGCACTATTGTTCGCCTCAACCAGCAGCCTGGCATGCAGCTGCTGGAAACCGCCGACAAGACCCATCCCTACACAAAAGTAGGCGACATCGTGCGCTACACCATAACGCTGCGCAATAGCGGCAACCAAACCCTGCGCGACATCGTGCTCAGCAATGAGAAGTTGCAGCTGGCCGATGCCGGCACGCTAGCACAGTTGGAAGTCGGGCAAAGCCATCGTTTCGAAGGTAGCCATGTGGTCACGCAGGCCGATCTAGATCGAGGTGCCGTGTATACGCAGTCCTTGGCCAAAGCCTTGGATCCCAAAGGTAGCAGCTGGGAGCGGTTTTCGGAAGATGGCGATCCCCTTGGCGCCTTAGATCCCCTGTTGGATCCCGCCTGTACAGGCTGTACCGTGGCGCCCATGCTGCAGCAACCCAAAACCGCCTTTATCAAATCCTACAACAGAACTGAGGTATACAATCAGCTGGGTCAGCAGATCAACTACACCATCCGCGTGACCAATACCGGAAATGTGACGCTACAAGAGGTTCGCCTGTCCGACAGCAATGCCGATGTACAGGATCTGGGCAACATCGCCGTTCTGGCTGTGGGCGAGACCCGCAGCTTCAGCGCCACGCATAGCATCACCGCAGCCGATATACAGCAGGGCGTGGTGTACAACCAAGCATCCCTGCAAGCCCGTTATGGCAGCCTGCCCTATGCGCAGACCTCCGTGGATAGCCAACCGCTGACAGCCGATCATCCCCTGTTTGATCCGGCCTGCCCCAGCTGTACCGTCACCCCTGTGGGCTACCTCGATCGCTTGGTGCTGCAGAAGACTGCCGACCGCAGCCAAACCTATAGCAAGGTGGGCGATGTCATCAGCTACAGCCTGGACGTGCGCAAGGAAGGCAACCGCGCGGTCAATAACTTGGTCATCACCGATGCCAATGCCGACGATACCTACGTAGGCTCCGTTGCCAACCTCGCTGTGGGGCAAAACCGTCAGTTTACGGCCAAGCATACCGTTACGCAGGCCGATCTGGATAGCGGTGCAGTGTACAACCAAGCCGTGGCCTGGGCGCGAGATACCGATGGCAACCTGTTGGAAAGCCGCTCGGTGGACGGCAGTCCGCTGCCCGAGATCAACGACTGGTTCGACCCCAACTGCCCCAACTGTACCATTATCCTGCTGCAGCAGAATCCCGCCCTGCGCCTGCTGAAAACTACCGACAGAAACCAAGTCTATAAAAAAGTGGGCGATGTGATTATGTACTGGCTGATCATGACCAATACCGGCAATGTGACGCTCTCCAATATCCAACTGACCGATGCCAATGCCGATGATCCTGCCGTGGGGCGAGTGAGCCGCTTGGAAGTGGGGCAAACGCGCACCTTCTTGGCCTACCACACCATTACGCAGGCGGATGTAGACCGTGGTGCGGTCTACAACATGGCCCTAGCGCAAGGGCAGGATCCACGTGGAAGATCCGTGGAAGCACAGTCCGAAGATAATAATCCGCTCGACCCAAGCGACCCGACGAATCCCGAGCCACATCCCGATTGCCCGAGCTGTACCATCACACCCGTGCAGCAGGAACCGGCCATCAGCCTCAGCAAAACCAGCGACCGCAGCCAGCGCTACAACAAGCCAGGGGATGTCATTCGCTACAGCATAACCGTGACCAACAGCGGTAATACCACCCTAAAAAATATACGTATCAGCGATGCGCTGGCCGATGTGCCCGAGGTGGGTAACATTGCCCAGCTCGAGGTGGGGCAAAGCCAAACTTTCGCAGCTGCCCATACCGTTACGCAGGCGGATGTGGATCAAGGTGCCGTCTATAATATAGCCTATGCCAAGGGAGAGGATCCCGCAGGACGTCCCGTGGAAGCGCATTCCACGGATAGCAATCCCTTAGATCCCAACGATCCGGAGACACCCGAGCCACAGCCCGGTTGTCCCGATTGTACGGTAACGCCTATTGACCAAAGGGAAGCTATGCGTATCGTCAAGACCGTCGATCTGTCGCAAACCTTCCGCTATGCGGGCGAGCGCCTGGCTTACCGCATTGCCGTGAGCAACGTGGGCAATGTCACGCTGCGCCAAATCGTGGTTACCGATGCCAATGCCGATCATCCGCAGGTGGGCAACATCGCCGAGCTGGCGGTGGGGCAAACGGTGCAGTTAACGGCCTACCATACCATTACGCAGGCCGATATGGAGCGCGGCTATGTCGCTAACATCGCACGCGGCGAAGGGAAAGATCCGCAGGGCCAGCCCGTTGCACAGGAGTCCGAGTCGGGCAATACGCCTAAGCCGGGCGATCCCACAGATCCAGGCTGCCCCAGCTGCACCATCGCTCCATTGCCTTGGAAAAAACTGGAAGCTATTGACGATTACTTCCGCGGTATCAATGGCCGTACGGGCAGCACGACGGAAACGGTGTTGCTGAACGATAAGCTAGAGGCTGTCGCTGTAGTCGCTGCCGAGCTATTGCTCACGCCGGGCACGGCGCCAGCAGCGGGCATCGCTATGCAGGCCAGCGGCCGCATCCTGGTGTCGCCTGCTGTGGCCGCAGGCAGCTACAGCTATCCCTACCGCATTTGTGAGGTCAAGAACCCATCCAACTGTTCGCAGGCCGTTGCCTATATCGAAGTCGTGGCCACACAGATCGAAGCCACAGACGATACCTATACTGTGAATGGCAAAATGGGCGGTACGACCGCTAGTATTTTTGTCAACGACAAGTTGCATCAGCAAGCTATTCTGCGGCAGGACATTGCTTTACACAGTGTACATACCGAAGTGGCCGCGCTGCAGATCCAGGCGGATGGTAGCATCCGCATCGCGGCCGGTACCGTAGCCGGCCTCTATGAGCTGCCTTACCGCATCTGCGAGGTGCTCAACCCCAGCAACTGTGCTAGCGCCGTGGCACGGGTGCAGGTGCAGATGGCGCCAATCCTTGCCGAAGATGATCGTTTTCTGCCGATCATAGGCGCCGAGGGTGCTGTTACAGCCTCTGTCTTACAAAATGATAAACTTAATCAGGTCACGCTGCTGCCAGCAGATGTTCGCCTCAGCTGGCTGGATGAAGCTCCGGTAGGACTCGAGCTGCGTGCCGACGGCAGCATCGTGGTGCAGGCGCAGCAGCCGGCGGCGAGCTATCAGCTGCGCTACCGCATCTGCGAGTTGCTGAACCCCAGCAACTGCAGTGAGGCGACGGCCTATATCGAGATTGTGCCCGCACCCATCCTGGCGCGCGATGAGCGTATCGCGATGAGTTGGAGCCGCGAAAGTCAGCAGACCATTTCGGTGCTGGATAACGACTTGCTAAACGGCAAGGCCATCGTCTTGGAGGATATTACGCTCTACCCGGGCATCCCGAGCGATGCCGGTCTCAGCATGGACCGCGATGGCAGCATCCTGATCCCTAGCGGTCTCCGTCCGGGCAGCTACAGCTTTCCCTACCGCATTTGTGAGGTGCTGAATCCCAGCAACTGTGCGCAGGCGGTAGCCACCATCGAGATCAGCTCGGAGCTCTTTATCCCCAATATCTTCACGCCGGGGAAGAACGACGGCATCAACGACACCTTTGAGATCATCGGCCATAAGCAGTTCGATCGCATCAAGCTGCTGGTTATCAATCGTTGGGGCAACGAGGTGTACAAGAACGATCACTACAATAACGACTGGAACGGGAGCAACCTTCCCGAAGGCACATACTATTACCATATTACCACTTTTAAGGGCTCGGAAACCCAGGCGCTTAAAGGGTGGGTGATGATTAAGTAAACCATGAATAAAACGACATATACTCTATACAGCGTCCTGCTCGGCCTGCTGCTACTGGCAGCGCGACAGGGCTATGCACAGCAGAATATACAGTTCACGCAGTATATCTTCAATTCCATCAGTGTCAATCCCGCCTATGCAGGCTATAAAGAAGAGTGGTTTGCGCAGGTGGGCCTGCGCAGCCAGTGGGCCAACTGGCCGGGGGCGCCGCGCACAGGCTCGCTATCGGTGGATGGGGTGCTCGATCCGCAGAGCAAGCGCCATGGCGTAGGGCTGCAGTTTACCGCCGATAAGTTGGGCGCGCAGAGTGCTACCTCGGTTTATGCCAGCTACGCCATGCGGCTGCAGCTTGACGATCGGGATGCGCGGCGCCTGGCCTTGGGTGTAGCGGTTGGCGGCACGCAGTATGGCCTGGATGGCAGCAAGCTGCAGGCTGTCAATCCGCAGGACGAGGCCATTCCGCCGGGCTATATGTCCAGCTGGAATCCCGATATCCGCTTGGGCGTTTACTATTCCAGCCCCAAGCTTTATGTGGGCTTGGCCGTGCAGGATCTGTTTGCCAACGGCGATCGCCACGATGCCATGCGCTTTAACCAAAACAGTTTGGAAAGTCTTTACCGCACCAGCAATGCCTATTTGATTGCCGGCGGCTTGATCGCCCTTGAGGAGGGCCTGCACCTGCGACCCAGCTTGCTGGTCAAGGATGATTTTAAAGGTCCCACCTCCCTGGATGTGAATGCGATGTTCATCTTTCAGGGCCGCTTTTGGATCGGTGCCGGCTATCGTACCCGCGCCCGCCTGTTTGATAGGCCCTATTACGATCAGTCGCCCTTGAAGCTGACGGCCATGAATGCCATCACCTGCATCGCACAGATCTACGCCAGCAACAACCTGCGCATCGGCTACTCCTATGACTTTATGATCAACCAAATGCAGGGTCTGCAAAGCGGTACGCACGAGATCACCCTCGGCCTTACCCTCGGCCGCATCCTGCAGCAGATGTTAAGTCCACGGTATTTTTAATAGCGATGCACTAAACAGAACTTCTTGTTGTAGGCAATGATGATATGTTGTTCATCGATAGTAGCAAGTTTTATACTGCGAAATGGAAAAGAAGGTATACAGGTATTGCTTCCTCCCTGGTTTAACGGTACGGTCGCCTCATTTTTGTTGCGTATGTACGGCCTTGCCTCAGCACAGACTAATAGGGATGCAACGAAAATCCAGCGACGATTTTTTTGCTTACTTTTTTTAGAAAAAAAAGTGAGGCCCTGTCCTGGCCAAGGACAAAACGAAAAAGAAATGAAAAAAAACATCCTATACATCATCGCTATCCTGCTCTTTGCCGGGCCTACTATCTCGGCGCAAGAGCAGCTGACGCTGCGGGATAGGGCCGAGGAGCTCTACGAGCGTATGGAATATGCCGAGGCTATTCCTTTGTACGAGCACCTCTTGCAGGTCAAGAAGCCGCGCGTGTTGGATATGGAGCGTCTGGCCTCGGCCTTTCTCTATATCAACGATTACGAGCAGGCCGAAAACTGGTATGCGCGTGCCGTGCAAACGCCGGGCCATCGGCCGGAGGCGCAGTGGGGCTATGTGCAATCCCTGCGGCAGAATGGTAAATATACCGAGGCTAAGGTGCAACTGCTGGATTATCGGCAGCGCCATGGCGATTCGCCCAAGCTACAGCTGGCCATTGTGGGCTGCGACTCGGCCATACAATGGATCGCCTCGCCCACAGCGCACCGCCTGCACAACCTGCGGGAGGTGAACACCGCGCTGTCCGAGTTTGCGCCCTTTCCAGTAAAGGATAAGCTCTACTATGTGGGCGAGCCGCGGAGCAGCGGTAAGAACCGCAGTGGCATGACGGGGCAGTCTTACCTGCGCCTGTTTTCTGCTAACCGCGATGGGCAGGCACTGTCCTTTGCCGAGCCGCTCAGCTATGCCTTCAATACGGCCCTGTACCATATCGGTCCGCTGGCGGCCAGCGCGCAGGGCGATACGCTGTATGTCACGCGTACTGCCGTGGGGCGGCAGGCAGAGCGCTTCAAAAAGGATGGTCGCCGCTTCCGCAAGCACAACTTGGAGCTGAAGCTTTATATCCGGCAGGGCGACGATTGGCGTGAGGAAGATTTTCCCTACAATAAGGTGGAGGCCTATTCTGTAGGCCATGCCTGCCTCGCTGCCGATGGGCAGACGCTCTATTTCGCGTCCGATCGCCCGGGCGGTGTGGGTGGGGTGGATATCTGGTACTGCATCCGCGATGCGCAGGGTGCCTGGGGGCGCCCCATCAATGCGGGCTCTACGGTCAACTCGCCCGGCGATGAGCTCTTCCCGGCGGTGTTTGGCGAGAGCCTCTACTATGCCAGCGATGGCTTTGCCGGCATGGGGGGCTTCGATATCTTCGTGGCCCACGGCAGCCGCGGCGAATACAGCGCGCGCCACAACCTACGCTATCCCATCAATACGGCGGGCGACGACTTCGGCATGGCACCTCTGCTGGTGGAGGAGGAGGCCTTCGAAGGCTTCCTATCGTCCAACAGGCGTGGAGGCCTCGGCGGCGACGACCTGTATACGGTGAAGCTGCAGCAACCTAGCCGCCGCATCACGCTGCAGGGGCGTGCGCACGATAAGAAGACGCGTGAAGGCCTCGGCGAAACGATGGTAAGCCTCTTCGCTGGTCAGGGTGAGCTGGTGGCGCGCAAGCAGTCCGACGATCAGGGATTCTTCCAGTTTGAGCTGCAACCGGGACAAACGCATTGGGTCTTCGCGGATCATAAGGGCTACATGGCCGATTCTACCCGCTTGGAACCCATCGTCAACCGCGGCGACACTACGGTGCAGGTGGCGCTTTTCCTGGCGCCCCTCAACAAGGTGGGCGATAAGATAGTCTTGGAAAACTTATATTACGATTTCGATAAGCACGAGATACGGCCGGATGCGGCCTTGGTGCTCAACCAGGTGGTGCGCGTCATGCGCGATAACCCGGGCTTGCGCATCGAGCTGTCCAGCCATACGGATAGCCGGGGTAGCGACAGCTACAATATGCGGCTGTCCCAGCGACGTGCCCAAGCGGCGGTCGACTATATCGTGGGTCGCGGCATTGCCGCAGAGAGGCTGCAGGCGCGTGGATACGGCGAAAGCCGACTGGTCAACCAGTGTGCCGAAGGTGTCAACTGCAGCGAGCCCGAGCACCAGGCCAATCGCCGTACGGAGCTCGAGGTGATCCAATAATTTGCACAACACGAGTGCCCGCCCCTAGGGCACCTCATATTTTCAAAGTAGGCAAGTCATGGTGCGCCGCCCGGCAATCCATGACTTTTTTGTTTTTTTTAGTGATATGGTGACAAAGTGACGATTGGTGGTGGTGATTCCACGATTTACCGCGCCCTTTATCGCACTACCCCATACTTTTTTGTCCCTAGCCGGGACAGGTTCGTCCCTAAGCCCGGGACATGGGCGATACTTTTGTGGGGCAAAAGTATCCAAAACCCTGTCGCGAATTTTTGTTGCATCCCTGTGGGGCAGTGCATAGGCAAGTGTCTACAGACGCAACAAAAATGAGGCGACGTTGCTGTTCATGCAGGCAGGTGCGGTGATTGTAGAGTTTGTGAATTTAGTGACGAGGTGATGATGTTACAAAGTGACGATGGATGGCGGTAATATTTAGATTTACCGCTACTCATATCTCCTTACTCTGTTGTCCCCGGCCGGGACAGGTGCGTCCCTAAGCCCGGGACATGGGCGATACTTTTGTGGGGCAAAAGTATCCAAAACCCTGTCGCTGATTTTTGTTGCATCCCTGTGGGACAGTGCATAGGCAAGTGTCTACAGACGCAACAAAAATGATGCGACGTTGCTGTTCATGCAGGCAGGTGCGGTGATTGTAGAGTTTGTGAATTTAGTGACGAGGTGATAAGGTGACAACGTGATGAAGTGACGAGCTGATAGTGATATTCTTATAACTTGCTGCTGCCCTTATCGCAATACGCACTAGCTAATACCATTTCACAGCGATCGATCTCCCATATCATACGGCAGCCGTTTAACGGAGCTTTTCAGTCTCCTTCCCTGTGCTGGGAAACAAAGAACATGTTTGGGGTCTCGAGGGATGGACAAAGCCTAGGAATCATGTCTCCATCGCATCCAAAGCGATGGAGACGTTATTCTAGCTTTGCCAAACATGTTGCTTGGTGTGGCCCGGACTTGTGCGACAAAGCACCTGAAGGAGACGAAGGGTTTTGATCACTTTTGGCCTTCAAAAGTGATGCCTTGCCGCGGCGAGCGGCGGAAGGGATTGAGGGGAGGAGGTGACATAGTGATGAGGGGATGAATGGATGGCGATAATCTTAGGGCTTACCGCTACTCTTATCTCATTACTCTTTTGTCCCTTACAGGGACAGGTTCGTCCCTAAGCCCGGGACATGGGCGATACTTTTGTGGGGCAAAAGTATCCAAAACCCTGTCGCTGATTTTTGTTGCATCCCTGTGGGGCAGTGCATGGGCAAGTGTCTACAGACGCAACAAAAATGATGCGACGTTGCTGTTCATGCAGGCAGCTGCGGTGATTGTAGAGTTTGTGAATTTAGTGACGAGGTGATAAGGTGATGATGTTACAAAGTGACGATGGATGGCGGTAATCTTTAGATTTGACACTTCCCTTATCGCCGTACGCGATACTCTTTTGTCCCTTACAGGGACAGGTGCGTCCCTAAGCCCGGGACATGGGCGATACTTTTGTGGGGCAAAAGTACCCAAAACCCTGTCGCTGATTTTTGTTGCATCCCTGTGGGGCAGTGCATGGGCAATTGTCTACAGACGCAACAAAAATAATGCGACGTTGCTGTTAATATTGGGCAGGTGCGGTGATTGTAGAGTTTGTGAATTTAGTGACGAGGTGATAAGGTGATGATGTTACAAAGTGACGAGCTGATAGTGATATTCTTATAACTTGCTGCTGCCCTTATCGCAATACGCACTAGCTAATACCATTTCACAGCGATCGATCTCCCATATTATACGGCAGCCGTTTAACGGAGCTTTTCAGTCTCCTTCCCTGTGCTGGGAAACAAAGAACATGTTTGGGGTCTCGAGGGAAGGACAAAGCCTAGGAATCATGTCGCCATCGCATCCAAAGCGATGGGGGCGTTATTCCAGCTTTGCCAAACATGTTGCTTTGTGTGGGCCGGACCTGTGCGAAAAAGCACCTGAAGGTGACAAAGGCTTTTGAGCACTTTTGGCCTTCAAAAGTGCTGCCCAGCCGCGGCGAGCGGCGGAAGGGATCGAGGGGAGGAGGTGACATAGTGATGAGGGGATGAATGGATGGCGGTAATCTTAGGGCTTACCGCTACTCTTATCTCATTACTCTTTTGTCCCTAGCCGGGACAGGTTCGTCCCTAAGCCCGGGACATGGGCGATACTTTTGTGGGGCAAAAGTATCCAAAACCCTGTCGCTGATTTTTGTTGCATCCTTAATAGACAGTGCATGGGCAAGTGTCTAC
>PJTT01000845.1_pt1 | contig 11721 bp, 11 predicted proteins | sample 1512261 | NCBI WGS metagenome assembly PJTT01 (sample SAMN08177685, study PRJNA422409) | Soil metagenome, whole genome shotgun sequencing project. | isolation source: Soil (2) enriched on wood chips | place: USA: Madison | collected 2015-01-15
ACTTTACTTCTTTCAGAAGTACGCCATCAGCATTCGTATAGGGAATTGACCTTTGTTTAGTATAGGTTTGAAAATCGGTATAACGGATCTTGATGGTGATGCAGCCGGTGAGTTTATTCTGACAGCGGAGTTCATAGGCAATGGACTCAGTCATGCGGGTGAGCTCTGCATTTAGATAGTTCAGATCAATGGTGTCGGTTTGAAAAGTATTTTCTGTTGAGATGGACTTTTGCTCACGGTAAGGGATCACGGGGGGATTCATCAATGCCGTTGGCTTTGCGCCAGAGGTCGGTGCCGAACTTACCCATCAGATTTTGGAGGTATACAATCGGGATTTCACTTAAGACCTTTACGGTTTCTATCACCAGGTCTTTTCCCTCGATTAACGCATTACACCCCTCTTTAGCCACTTCTTCCGGATCAGCAATAGCATCCTTATCTTCTGCTGCCTTAGATCCGTTCATTCCTGCCTTATTAAAAAAGTCAGTATCGGTGGCGCCCTGCAACAACGCGGTTACAGTAATTCCCTGGTCTTTTACTTCACTCCTCAAAGCCTGGGTAAAGGACTGTACAAACGCCTTCATTCGGGTGCTATGTTTAACCCATTAAACAACGAGACTATAGTCTGCTATTTTCATACTTCGTTTTCAAAGCTTGCTGCCAAATACAAATTTTTAGCATTAGAGTTTTTTTGAGGTTGCATAAAGAGAGTGGTCTGTGCCTGGCATTCCTTTATCGCAATAGCATAGGGTTCATATAAAATACGATCCAATGTATCGCTTGTTTCATCTATATCCCAAATACCCGATCGATGCCAGGTGTCGGTTTGATCCCAGTCGGGCCGGTCAATAACCGGGTAAATACAAATTCCCCATAAAGGTATATTTGCTGTCAGTACCTTTATACATTCGGCCGTTACGTTCCTGATCCATAGCGGCCTGTCTTCTAACGGATGGCTGGTTTCTGTAAGTACAATAGGACGCTGGTACTTTTCATATATATCTCTTACCTGTTCGCTTAAAGTACGGTAGCCAGGCTCTGTGTGCGGTAATTTCCAGTGGAGAATACGGTTCAGCGGGTACGACCACTGACTGTTATAATAGTAATCAAGGCCAATTATATCGAGGTATTCCGGCCGCCCACCGAGCTCTGGGCATATAAGACCCATCAGCATTTCTATGGTCTGAAACTGGTAACTGCTCATCAGTTGAACCATGCTCAACGTATCGGCATCCATGTCATCAGCCGCGATATTTACCAGCGGCTCTACGGTCAGGATCATCACTCCCGGGTCCATTTCCTTCATAGCTTTTACACCTTCAATATAAGCCCGCATCAGGTGGTATTTTACCTCCCATCCCTTGCCTGTACAATACGGACTGGTACTGGCGATCTCTCCTCCCAGCCAGGCCAGAAAATTCACCTCGTTAATGGGAGTTACAATAAGTGGCCCCTCCGGTTGAATACTCCGATAGAGCGCAACAAAAGAACGGCATAAAGCCACAAACCGGCTGGTAAGATGCGGATGAAATGGCGTAAGGTCCGATGGAAAACCAAAATGACAGAGGTCGAACAATATTTGTTTACCGCCTGTGACTGCAGTTCGTATAATAAAGCTTACGGCCTGCCAGTCGTAAACACCAGGCGATGTCTCCACCGTGCTCCAACGAATACCTTCTCTTATCGACTTCATATCAAAATAATCAAGAAGCCGGTAATCTTCCTCCAGTCTTTCCAAATGCCCTGTTAGGCGCAACAAGTCTACCCGGTCTCCGTAACGATTGATCATATCACAACACTCATATCCTGCCATCCAAAAACCGGCAAAAGGATTATTATATACCATCGGCTAATGATTATGTCCGTTAACAGTATGGTTGAGGCAACCGTTTGTTACTCCTTCCAGAGGCAACCCGTCTGAAGCAACTATTTTTTTGAATAATGCAAGTGATTGTGCTACCACCTGGTCCATATTATAATATTTATAAGTACCCAACCTGCCTGTGAAAAATACATTAGGGAAAGACAGCGCCAGATCACGATATTTATTATACAAACTCTGATTCTCTTTTTTGGGTATCGGGTAATACGGATCACCCTTATCAGTGGGGTATTCGTATACAACCGTTGTTTTAGCATGTGCCTGTCCCGTTAGTTTTTTGAACTCTGTAATGCGTGTATACAATTGTGTTAAAGGATAGTTGACGGTACCACAGGGTTGAAAGTTGTCGGTTTCCAATGTCTCAAAAGAAAAATCGATCGAGCGGTAAGGCAGCTTGCCATAGCAATAATCAAAAAAGTAATCAATGGGCCCCGTAAAAATAGTAGCCTTGTGAGGTATACTATTTTTAATATCCTTATAATCTGCATTCAACATAATCTGGATATTGGGATGTGAAAGCATATTATTAAACATAGCCGTATACCCCTGTAAAGGCATTGACTGATAGGTATCTGTAAAATACCGGTTGTCACGGTTATTGCGTGCAGGTACTCTCGCTGTCACAGAAGGATCAAGCTCAGAGGGATCCATATCCCATTGCTTTCTGGTATAGGTTTTAAAAAATTTTTCATACAGGTCCTTGCCTACACTGTTTACTACCACATCTTCGGCAGTAGCCACGGGCGTAATATTCTCCGAACGGCTTTTCAGGTAGTCGGTTACGGATGAGGTATTGAGGTCCAGGTTATACAAGGTATTGATCGTATTCAGGTTGATGGGTATAGGTACCAGCTGCCCGTCTACACTGGCAAGTACATGATGCTCATAAGGCCGCCATTTCGTAAATTGACTGAGGTATGTAAATATGTCCTTTGAATTGGTGTGAAATATGTGAGGGCCATATTTATGTACCAATATACCATGCTCATTATAAAAATCATAAGCATTGCCGGCAACATGATTACGCCGGTCAATAATCAATACTTTTTTATTCAGCTGTGTAGCTAACCGCTCTGCCAGTACAGTTCCTGCAAAGCCACATCCAACAATAAGGTAATCAAACATAGAATAAGGTTTTATTTTGTTTCATAGATTCAATAATAAGATGATGCATTTCGCTCCAGGTGCTGTCCCAGGACATGGTATCCAGAAAAGCGTCAATCCGCTGCCATTTTTCAATATCTCTTGTAGCGAGCGCTTCTTCCCCATATGTTATAAATGATACAGCATCATACGCAATGTTTACAAATCCTAGTGTTCCGTAAGTATCTATCACGTCCCTGATACGCGTAGTAATGACTGGCTTACCTGCTGCCAGATACTCGGGTGTTTTAGTAGGACTGATGAACCTTGTAGATTCGTTGATTGCGAAAGGAAGTATGGCTACATCCCAATTGCTGATGTAGCCGGGCAACTCATCATACTTTTTAGACCCCAGGTAATGTATATTATTCCGCCTGGGAAGTGTAGCCTCATCTATTTTAACTACCGGGCCAATCAGGATAAATTGCCAATCGGGCTTTTGTACTGCCACTGAATCGACAAGATCGATATCGAAACGCTCATCGATCACACCAAAAAATCCGAAGCGCGGAAAAGGAATACTAAACTGGTCCTCGGATTCTGATTGTAATAAACGGGCTTTCTGAAAATGACTCTTATCAACACTACTGGGAAAACAATGAACAGGTGCGGACGTCTGGCTGCGTTTATGTTCATACAAACTGCGGCCACCGGTAAATACAAGCGTGGCCTTCGATAATAGTTCTTTTTCCAGCGCCAGCAAAGCCGGTGGGGCAAATTTGAAGGCAGATAGTTCGTCCATACAATCATATATGGTAATCAATGGTTTCATATGCCTGCTAAAAGGCAGCGCCATAGGTGTATAATACCAGAGTATATACTTGCTTATAGCCAGATCGCGAAACAACTGCTGCAGTAGTTGTTCCATGATTTCATGTGTATCGCCACTGTATATATTATTCAATTCGGGGGTGATTACTAATACACCCGATTGATCATACGAAAGTAAATAGCCGTTGTCGCCCTCCTTAAACACCGGTTCTTCAATATAAACGGTACGGTACAACTGGGCAAACCTGCTAATAAGGTGTTGCGGACGCTGGTATACAAAAAACCATCTCAGATGTGAGAATACGATTAAATCTATTTTTTGCTTCATAGAGTACTGTTCCGGATAGGGTCATCCGGTTTAATAAATAAATGAGGATTGGGAAAAAGAGATATTGCCAGGACTACACTTCAATTAATAAAATTTCAATTTCTATGCCCTAAGTTCTTTTTCTAAAATTTATATTAAATGGTTATATATTAGGAAAATAGAATTGCAGATAAAGATTGGTTACCCATATGTAATGGTTCAATCGGGAATAGTCTTCTACAGAGGTGAAAATATTTGCTCGGTTAGGGAATAAATTGGAAATAAGAATATCAGGTGGGAGCAGGCTACTATTCTATCATGAGGTCTGTTTACACCTTCTCACATGAATTATCAACGAGATATTAAATAAAAGATCGCTACTAAAAAAACTGAGAGGCCGAAATAATAATAATAATAATAACCCTCACCTAAAGTATTCGGAGTTGATTTACATATTTTATCATTCCGCCAGGTTGACTCTAAAAAGGTCTTTTACAGCCGCTGCATTTAGTACTTTCCCGTTAATATTAAACCTTGATCCGTGACAGGGACAATCCCAGGTCTTTTTTCGCATTGCTCCAAACTACATTACAATGAACATGGGTACAGGTACTGCAAATAGCATGCAATTGCCCGCCATTATCCTTATACATGGCATAAACTTCACCTTCATACTTCACCACTTTAGCCTGATCTTTTTTTAATTCAACAAGGGACTAAATCGTTTGGGTAGAAAGTCAGCTCCCTGTTCAACAAACTTGCTAAAACCTGCTACAGGCTTAATCCTTCACGCATCAAATAACTTTTTATCAGTATGATCTCCTTGATGGATCAACGAAGTAAGAATATTTCCTGCAAAAGTGCCGAAGGTCATTCCATTACCATTATAGCCTGCTGCCACATACACTTCTTTAAAACCTCCGGGTAAATGACCGATATAAGGCAGCCCGTCTACCGGTTCGTAATATTGAGAAGACCAATTGTAAGCTATAGAATCGATGTCATAATGTTAATGTACATGCTCTTCCAGTTCCCTGAAAAACTGCTCCGTATCTTCTTCATAACCGGTTTTATGATCACTTTATTATCGAAGGATCTGCTGATGGAGTCAGCTTTAAAGAGTTGGATAAAATTGGATCATTGGCGTCTAATGGCAACTCAGACATTGCTTTGAATTATGAATTCTCTCTTAGCGCTGCCAATGCCGCTATCGCGGGTACCATGGCTACCGGCCTTTTGGTATTGCTACCTTTCAGTAGTAAGCGCCATAAACTATTTGTTTTTATTATTGGTATTACGCTTGCGACAATCTCCTGTACCAAGGTGAAGGATCTTTCAACCTAAGATCAGCAGCTTTATATCCGGATTGCACGGGTTGATAAGGATGAAGGAAAAAACTATTCGACGGTGGTGAAGGTGATAGTGCAATAAATTGGGAGTTTGTTTTGATGTGTATACAGAAGCCACGTTGAGAGCCGTGGCTATTTTTTTGTTTGGCTAAAGATGATTTTGCTCGACATTAGTATATGGTAACCGTAGCTGGTTAAAAGTGAGTTGAAAGCGAACGGATGACAGGGTGAGGCAAGCGGGGTTTGCCAGTGACGAGTTCTTACTCAGGAAATCGCTCTTCCAGAAGCCTCCACCTCCGGGACCTAGCGCCAGCTCTGCTTTAGCGCACACCCGGTAACAACACGGATAGCGCATCATCTTATGCTTTACAAAATAGGAATTCCATGCTCAGGGTTTAGCGACCCTAACCACCTTCGAATAATGAACACCACCATCTATATCCTGCTGAACGATCCTTAAAAATAAGTTTTGCGGCGTAGCACTTTCAATGCTACGAGATTTACTGCAGGCAATGAGCATCATTAAGATCGTGAAGAGCGCAAGATACCGGTATCTTCTACTCCAATACCTGCAAAGCATCAGTCCTATTATAGCTACTGTAAAAGGAATACCAGGCAGTTCTATGTCCAAATCATAGTTTAGCAAAGTCGACGAGTTTCCGTTCGATACCTTAGAAGGTACTGTACGGATCGCTTTCCAGGTGGAACCATCTGCAGAAGCTTCAACCGTAAACTGCCTGCAATTTGTCTCCGATAAGGTCTGCCAACGAACAGATAGGGTACTATTTCTAACGGTAGCCGTAATCTCACCAAAGTTTACAGGCAGGGCATTCTCTGCAATTTCAAGCAAAGAATACGGCGTAGCCGCACTATTCATTTCCCAATTCGACCGATTATAAATCACCGCCCTTGCAGCATAGGTCGATACTGTAGGAATAATCGTCGATGGTTTCAACCGCATGCACATGCCGCTTCCGGGAGACGGCATAGCAGCAAAAGCATAGTTGAATGAGTTATTGAAGATATTTGGAAGTGTAGACCGCACATTATTTACTTCACAGTACATAAAGGGAAGCCATCCTTCAGGATGCGCATTAATGGCGCTCACTAATATCGGATTGGTTAAACTACCGCTATAAGCAAAGATGGTTTCACCTGATGATAGCAGGTTGATATATTCCGGTCTGCCAGTATTAATATGATAATCTATTGCTTTTCCAATATTTGCTTTAGGTGTAAAACTACACCTGATTGTTATATGTGTGCCAGCTGCAATTATCCTGTCTGCCTCCCATTTAATGATACCATCACCCGTAAAGTTGGCAGAGGAACCGCATACTTCAGCAGTCTGGAAGGCTTGCATAGATGTCCAGCCCAAATCTGTAAAGTAGAGCGTAGTGCCATATGGGATATTTTTTAATAAAACGAAGGAAAATTCTTTATTTGATTCGTATTTAGGTGTATTAGTAAAATCGTTAACGGTATTGGCTGTGGAGTTTAACCCGGTAAATGCGATATCCCCCAGCTGAAGGTATTGGGCTTTCAAATTTGAAAGACAGCATAGGCACAGTAAGGCGCCGGTTATACTTTTGTAGTACATCATTCTATTTTTTTAAATATGTGATGTGGTCAGCCGACCACTTTTAGAGCTCAGGGTTGACGTTAGCCTTGATCCGTGCCAAAGATAATAGGCTACAGGGAGTAGTAAAGTGGTGAGGCTAAATTTACCGCAGATTGGGGGAGGTTGAGAGGACGGATGACTGGGGGAACAGCTAGAGGATGATGGTTGATGGACCATAGTTGATGGTGGCGATTAGGGATTGATGGGAGATGACAGGAACGGTTGATGGTGAATAGTTGATAGTTCATGGTGATTGACGCTTGACAGGTTGTTGATGGATCGTGGTTGATGGTTCATGGGAGATCGCTTCTATCCTGCCGGCCTCATCAGGTGCGGCACGAAGCGAGGGCCAGTAACGGGTATGAGGTAGGTACTCCGACCTTCTGCCCCGGTTCTGGTAGCTAACCTATGAAGGGTATGCCGGGATCCGGTGAGGGTGGGTTTGCTTTTGATGAGATCACTTTTATTGTCCGCGTTATCTCCAGAGCTCAGCGCCACTACACCTCAACTTGACCTTTCCATAGAGCAGACACCTAGTATAATATCCATGAAATGCTACTAAATTTAAATAACTCAAATTGACCACTATGGAGTTAGAGAGTCTAACCAAGTGGAAAATCGTAACACGCGAATCGCCCTCGTCTGGATTAAAATTGATGAACGCTTATCTTTGCGCATTTTTCATGAAGAAAATTATCAACAGCGCTTATGAAACAACTGCTATTATACCTACTACTTATTACCACTTGCTACTCTTGCACGAAGGAAGTTTCCAAATAAAAGGATGGAAGCGAACCTACAGGAACGGTATGGGTCACCAATGAGAAGGTAGGCATGATTTCTGAAACCATTCGCTTCATCACCAGTTGCAAGGTGGAAATTGAGTCCATTTATAATGATCGACGGAGGGTCACTACTGTAGGTAGTTATTATTTCGAATATAACCCGTGTATACTTCATTTTACCCGGCGAAACCAGGATATATATTATTGAACCGAAGGTAACTCAAGAGACTGACGATCCTACGAGATTTATTTATTAGAAGCAGTAAGTAAGGATTTTCTTCCTTTGACACTAATCAGTCTATCGCAAGGAATATTTCCCGCCAGCTTTTGCCTTCTCTTGTATCAAGCATTTTCAGCAGTATTTACCATTTTTACCAAAAGCAAAAAAACAAGCGCACTTTTAATAAGACCGAACTAAAGTTACTCAGCACACACCTCTCTTAGCGCTACTCCGTAATAGCATTTAAGCATTCAATGAAGCGAAAATCCTAACCATTAAAGATATCTCTCTCCAGGTAACATGTGGTAGTAGATTTTCGGAATAAACGTACGCAAAGTTGTTTACTGAGCGATCACTACCGCCTGGTGCTATTTACGTATTTGTAAATAATAAGAATTTCTACCAACTATCCAGTTACAAGAATGATCCAAACCTTTCAAAATGGCAGGTATAGCCATTCGGATTTTTTACCAGGTAGTCCTGATGATACGTTTCAGCCGGCCAAAATTTTGTAAAAGGCTCCAGAGTCGTAACAACTTTATCGGCCCAGCGACCTGATTCGTTCACGATCCTGATTACTTCCAACGCGTCCGCCTTTTCCTTTTCATCCTGAATAAATATAGCAGATCGATAGCTGGAACCCCTATCATTACCCTGGCGGTCAACAGTGGTTGGATCATGCACCCTGAAAAAGTAATCCAGCAAATCTTTGTAGGAAGTCTCCTGCGGGTCATAAGTAATCTCCAAACCTTCCGCATGGCCCGGATGATTCTGATAAGTCGGATGATCATTTAGTCCACCCAAATATCCTACTTCGGTATCCTTCACACCCGGCCTTAGCCTGAAAAGCGCTTCCATGCCCCAAAAGCAGCCGCCCGCAAAGTAGGCTTTCTTATAATCTTTCATTGTATCTTGTTTAGTTCATACCTGATCAAATTCCCTGCCACTGCCTTAATCATTGCAGACACGCTAATTTGATCATCTTGACTCAGCCGGCAACACCCACTTGAGCGTTAAATGATTTTGCATCTTTGCCGCGGCTAATACCCAGGAACTTACGGCTTGCTACTCAGCTATAACTCGTATTACTTTTGAAGTTTGTTCTTTTCCATCTTTATCAATCTGAATAATGCGTATATACAATTTACCGTCCTCAATAGACTTGAATATCTCCTGCCGGCTACATGAAAATATCTGCATCCCGATAAGCACTACTGCACCCATTAATAGTAAACGCCGGCCTGGTCGGGCAGCAAAGCCAGCAATGCCCAATAGCCATAATCCGGATATAGTTACCGATGCTATAGGGATAGCCAGGTTATATTCCAGTACTTCATTGCTGTTACCATGAGAGGATTGGCTTTTTATGGTTTGAATCGTATGCCAGTTGGCGCCATCACGTGAAGCCTGTACCTCAAAATAGTTGTTATTGATTTCACTATGCGTTAGCCAGTTTACCTGCAACTGACCGTTTTTTGAACGTGCACTGATATTGCCAAATAAAACCGGCAGCACGGCAGGTTCTATTTCCACCTCAAAGATAAGATCCACATTATCAAAAGAAGCACCTTCAAAGTACATGCGTCCACCGGCATAAAAGCTCTCAAAGTCATTAGATGAAGGTATTAATCTACCATAGTATAATTGTGCTCTGTTATTAGTAGCCCCCTCAAAACCAAAAGTATATGATTGGCTATTGACTACCGGTATATTCAATGAAGAAACATCTACAGTAACAAGATCCGAAGTTGAGGTCGCATTGGTTAGACTGCTTCTCGGTACGGTAATCGTCCCCAATATAGTTCCGGTCAACCCATTTCCCTGCCTGATCGTAAGGGTCAGGTCCTGGGGGTACGAACTTCCATCGGCTGCATTTAAAAATCTTATGTTAGAAAGAACGCCGCCCTGGCAAGCAGTAAAACTCTGTGCGAAATGAGCATAATTATTTGCTACCTGTGTGCCCTCGGCCACTATTGCAGAGATCGTGCAATTAAAAGTAGCGGCAATGCCTGAGCTTACAGGGTAAGCTCCTGTTGTCGCATCAAAAAAGCTGTTGCTATTAAGCTTTGCTGAATGAAGCCATTGGCGCTCACCTAATATTGAAAAAGTTGATTGATTTACCGGTGCTTTTGCTGAACTTAGAATGTCCATGGTACGGTAGCCATTATAGGTACTTTTGGTGTAGCCATTTACACTGCTCTTTAGCATTTTTTTAGAAAGATTTTCAGCCCGGGTATAAGTGCCGGTAAATAGTAACAATATTATTAAAAGCAACGAAATGCTTTGTCTGAATGCTAAAGTTCTTGATTTCGATTGTAATAAAATTGAATAGAGGGGTGCCATTGTTTTGGTTTATCAGATTTGAAATAAATATATAGCCTGGGCCTTTTAACTTACAGAAGATGCTCACAAATATACAAAAGCATAATGCATTAAAAATCAGTCTACTAAATACATTTTGCAATATAAAGAAACAAAATGATAAATTGAAATTGTTTAGGCCTTTTGTATGCGGCAGGAATATTACACAAAGAAAATTTTTGGTTAACCACGTCTTGTTAATGATAACGCTCAACAATTTGGGAGTGGGTGGAGGTTGGCAGATGACATGGGAAGTGAGTGGGGCTTAGCAAGTAGCTAGTAGAAAGAAAGAGAGAAGTTATCAGATGACAGTTGAAAGATCTGGGATCACAGATTACCCTTTTGAAGCGCTACCTCCGATAATTAGCGCCACCTCTACCTCATCGCCGCCTGGTAATACAACTATTATAGTTATCATTAAAACATAGTACTTAATCCGGCAATTACATCCACGCGATCACATTTAGATCCCTAATTCCTATTCGAGAATTTACGTATGCATGACAACCTAGTCTGAAAGATTCAAATTGCATGCTGGACATAAGTACCTTCAATACCTCTAATAGTTCTTTGTTCACTGTATTGTAATACACGCTTACTTTTTAACTTTATGCAACGCAGGTTTAGCACGGTCGTCTTCGCGGATGGCAGCTACTACTTTTTCGTAACCATAAAATTTTTCCATCTCCTGTTTTTCCGCATCGCTGCCTCTTTCAAAAACTCTGCGAATAATCGCTTTAAATTGCTTATCCAAGTCAATGCGTTGGATATCCGTATCCCAGAATAAAGTCTTTCTTAATTTGGAAAGATCGGGCAGCTTACTACCTACCTTTTGCTTTTGCTTCTCCTTTTCTATATCGTGCCAGGTCTGGAGGATAGACAGAGCTCCTTCCTGCCATCCTGATTGTTTTTCGATTTTTAACGCCAAAGGCATGAATTAGGTTTTACACTAAGGCATGAGCCAGCTCTATCGAAGCCCCGCCTAACGCACCTTCGCTCCCGCCCCAGTTTAGCACCACCGGCACTTTAACGGGGTTCAATACCCTGAGCCTGGTAAAGGAATATTGTAAGCTCCCCTTATTTTAGTACCATGTTCAGTTAGAGTTTTCAAATATATCACTTCCCTTGTTTTGCACCGCTTTATCCACTACCGGCGGCGCTGCAATTGGTAAAGGATTTCCGCTTGCCGGTGTGGATAAAGCTGATGTTTTCATTTCCTGATATTTGATCGGAGAAAGATAACCCAGTGATTTGTGAGGTCGTTCGGTATTGTAATCTATTC
>PJTT01000850.1_pt1 | contig 11584 bp, 10 predicted proteins | sample 1512261 | NCBI WGS metagenome assembly PJTT01 (sample SAMN08177685, study PRJNA422409) | Soil metagenome, whole genome shotgun sequencing project. | isolation source: Soil (2) enriched on wood chips | place: USA: Madison | collected 2015-01-15
GACCGAGCGTGCGATGCGCGCGGGCAACATCGACGGCATCGTCAGCACCTCGGCGCTGGAACTGGGCGTGGACATCGGCAGCCTGGACGTGGTGATCCTCAACGGCTACCCCGGCAGCGTGGCCGCCACCTGGCAGCGCTTCGGCCGCGCCGGTCGCCGCCAGCAGCCCGCGCTGGGGGTGATGGTGGCCAGCTCGCAGCCGCTGGACCAGTACGTGGTGCGGCATCCGGATTTCTTCGCCGAGGCCTCGCCCGAGCACGCGCGCATCGCGCCGGACCAGCCGCTGATCCTGTTCGACCACATCCGCTGCGCGGCCTTCGAACTGCCGTTCCGGGTGGGCGATGGCTTCGGCCCGATCGATCCGGAAGTGTTCCTGGAAGCGCTGGCCGAAACCGAGGTCATCCATCGCGAAGGCGAGCGCTGGGAATGGATCGCCGACAGCTATCCGGCCAACGCGGTCAGCCTGCGCGCGGTGGCCGATGGCAACTTCGTGGTGGTCGACCGCAGCGACGGCCGCCAGCAGATCATCGCCGAGGTCGACTATTCCGCCGCCGCGCTCACCTTGTACGAAGGCGCGATCCACATGGTGCAGTCCACCCCGTACCAGGTGGAAACGCTGGACTGGGAAGGCCGCAAGGCCTACGTCACGCGTACCCACGTGGACTACTACACCGACAGCATCGACTTCACCAAGCTCAAGGTGCTGGACCGCTTCGACGGCGGGGTGGCCGGCCGTGGCGATTCGCACCATGGCGAAGTCCACGTCGTGCGCCGCGTGGCCGGCTACAAGAAGATCCGCTACTACACGCACGAGAACATCGGCTACGGCCCGGTGAACCTGCCCGACCAGGAACTGCATACCACTGCGGTGTGGTGGCAGCTGCCGCAGGCATTGCTGCTGCGCGCGTTCGCCAGCAAGCAGGATGCGCTGGATGGCTTCCTCGGTGCCGCCTACGCACTGCACATCGTCGCCACCGTGGCGGTGATGGCCGATGCGCGCGACCTGCAGAAGTCGGTCGGCAACGGCGACGGTTCCTGGTTCGCGATCGCCGACCAGACCGGTCGCGGCCAGCTGCGCGGCGGCGAGGGTGATCCGGGCATCGTCGAGCTGCTGCAGGAGTTCGTGCCGACGGTGTACCTGTACGACAACTTCCCCGGCGGCGTCGGCCTCAGCGAACCGTTGTGGCAGCGCCAGGCCGAGCTGGTGCAGCGCGCGCGCGAACTGGTGCAGCGCTGCGACTGCAAGGCCGGCTGCCCGGCCTGCGTCGGCCCCGTGCTGGCCGCGCAGGAAGAAGATGAAACCTCGCCGCGTGCGCTGGCGCTGCGCGTGCTCGACCTGTTTGACGCCGAAGCCTGCCAGCACGTACGCGACGTGGTGGTGACCCCGCGCGACCCGATGGAGCTGCTGGCACCGTGAGCCTGAGCCTGGACAAGCTGCGCCTGCTGCGGAAGCAGGCCGGCGACCCGAAGGCGAGCGCCCCCGCCGCGCCCGAGCCGCCGCCCACGGCGCCTGCTCCGGTAGCCGCCAACGACGCGCGGCAGCCCCCCGCCGAGCGCTCGGTGTTCGCCTGGGTCGAGCAGGAGATCCGCCACAAGCCGACCGGCACGGCGGCACCTGCGACCGCAGTGGCACCGGCACCGCTGCGGCGGCCGGAGGTGGGCGGCCTGCATCGCCTGCTGGGCCTGCGCGCGCGCGGTAGCGCCGCCCCGGTGCGCGCCAGCGCGCAGGACCGGCAGCTGCCCGGCGAAGAAATCGCACCGGGCCTGTTCCTGATCGAATCGCTGCAGCCGCAGGCGATTCCCCCGCAGCCACTGTCACTGGATTTCGCGCGCCGCGATGGCGAGCATGTGGCCGCGCGCGACCTGCTGTTCTTCGATACCGAAACCACCGGCCTGGCCGGTGGCACCGGCACCCGCGCCTTCATGATCGGCGCGGCCGACTGGCATGCCTGCCCGCAGCGCGGCGAAGGCCTGCGCATCCGCCAGCTGCTGATGTCCACCATGGCGGCGGAAGACGCGATGCTGGCCACCTTCGCCAGCTGGCTGCAGTCCTCTACCGTGTTCTGCAGCTACAACGGCCGCAGCTACGATGCGCCGCTGCTGAAGGCCCGTTACCGGCTGGCCCGGCAGCGCGATCCGATCACCGCGCTGGATCACGTCGACCTGCTCTATCCCACCCGCCGCCGTTATCGCGGCAGCTGGGAGAACTGCAAGCTGTCCACCATCGAGCGCCAACTGCTGCGCGTGGTGCGCGAGGATGACCTGCCCGGTTCGGAAGCACCCGCGGCGTGGCTGCGCTACCTGCGCGGCGGCGATGCAGTGAACCTGCGCCGCGTGGCCGACCACAACCACCAGGACGTGGTGACCCTGGCCCTGCTGCTGCAGCGGCTGATCCGCGAGGAACAGCGCGAGCGCGAGACGCTGGCGCTGGTGCAGCCCTGAGCGCGCGCGGGTTCAGGCGGCGTTGACACCGCTGACACGCGCAGCGGCGACACTGCCCCCTGTCCCTTCACAGGAGCCGTGCCCATGCGCCGTACAACCCTGTTGCTGCTGGCCAGCATCCTGCCGCTCGCGGCCTGCAGCCATGCCGGTGCCAACAGCACCGCCGACACCGGCACCCTGCCGGCCAAGGGCGCCGAAGGCCCGCACGAATGCCGTCCGGAGGCACTGGAGGCCTTCACCGGCAAGACGGCCGACGAGGCCACGATCAAGAAGCTGGTGGCCGACAGCGGTGCGCGCAACGCACGCGTGGTGAAGCCGGGCATGGCGGTGACGATGGATTTCCGCCAGGACCGGGTCACCGTGCGCGTGGACGAGCAGAACCGGATCGAGCGCGCCAGCTGCGGTTGATGAGGTAGCGCCGGGCCATGCCCGGCGGGTTCCATTCGCATACGCGCCGCTGCGCTCGCCGGGCATGGCCCGGCGCTACCGCTCCTTCAGAGCTGCTGGGCCTTGCCGCTGGCCATCGCGCGGGCGATCACCTGCTTCGCCTGTGCCGACGCCTGCGCCTGCAGCTGCGCCTGGCGTTCACCCAGTTCCGCCTGCTGGCTGCCCAGCGCGGCCTGGCGCAGGCCCAGCTGGGCCTGCTGGTTGGCCAGTTCGCTGATGTCGTGGCTGTGTGCGTCCTGCACCGCCTGCACTTCACGCATCGCAAGACGCACCTCGGCTGCGGCCTGGCGGGCAATCGCGGCGTCATCCACCGCACCACGTGCCGCCCTCGCGGCCTCCGCTGCGCCCTGGCGGTTGATGTCGCTCTCGCGCACCGCCCTGCTTGCCGCCTGCGTCGCCACACGGCTGATTTCCCGGGCATGCACGGCCTGCTTGCGGCCCAGTTCACCCTGCTGGCGCCCCAATACCCCCTGCTCGCGGCCGAGCTGGCCCTGCTGGCGGCCCAGTTCGGCCGATTGCGCATAGACGCGCTGCAGCGGCTGGATCAGGGCCAGATCACGCACGGCATAACGCTTGTTGCCTTCGCGGAACCACAGCACCGGGCCATCGCGGCCGACATCACGACGGGCCTGCTGGATGTCATCGATCGTCGCACTGGCATAGCTGCGGCCGTGGTCGATCAACACGTGGCCACGTTCCAGATCGTTGCCCAGGTGCAGCTCGCCCACCGTGGTGTAGCTGTCGTCATCCTCGGCAGGCGGTGCCGGAGGCGCGGGCGGTGCAGACGGCGCAGACGGCGCCGCGGGGACGGACGGCGCGGCGGGCGGTGCCGGCGGCTTGAGCATCACCAGGTGGACCCCGTTGGCCGGCACAGCGGGCGCAGCCGGCGGTGCGGGCGGTGCAGGGACCACCTTCGGCGGCGCCGGCGGCGCAGGCGGTGCCGGGGCAGCCACCAGGCGCATCGGCGCCACGCCCACCGCAACCACCAGGGCGGTCAGGCCGATGGCGAGGATGCGCGGGCAGGCACGGCGCGGCTGCAGGCTCATCAGGCGGCGCTTCAGGCTGGTGGTGCTCGGCGCGGCACTGGCCACGCCCAGGTGCGGCTGCGGTGCCACGCCCAGCTGCAGCAGCAGGCGGCCATAAGCGTGGCGGCTGGCACCGTGCTGGCCGACCACCGCCGCATCCACTGCTTCTTCGCGGGCCTGGGCGTATTCGCGCACGGCCAGGCGCAGCAGCGGATGGAAGAAGAACAGGTGCTGGGCCAGTGCGGGCAGCAGGCCCCACTGCAGGTCACGGCGCTGCATGTGCTGCAGCTCGTGGGTCAGCGCCAGATCCAGCGCATCGCCCTGCAGGGCGTTGGCACCGGCCGGCAGCAGCAGCACCGGGCGCAGCGGGCCGACCAGCTGCGGTGCGTCCACCTGCCCGCTCATCCACAGGCGCGGTGCGCGGCGCAGGCCATGGGCATCGGCAGCCAGTTGCAGCGCCTGCACCAGCGCCGCGTCTTCGCAGGGATGCGAGGCCGCCAGCAGCGCGCGGCACTGGCGCCACTCACCGAAGGTGCGCCACGCCATCACCAGCACGCCGGACAGCCACAGCGCGGCCAGCGCCATCGCCCACCAGGCCATCGGCGATACGCCGCTGCCGATCGACGCGGCGATGTCAGGGGCCTGGTTGATCGGCGCAGTGGCCAGCAGGTTCGCGGAGAGTTCCGGCGCCATCGGATGGATCGCATCGGCGGCCAGATCGGTGGCGCTCATTGCCACGGCCTGCGGCGCCGGCAGCCACGCCAGCTGCAGCGGCTGGCTCCAGAACAGGCCCAGCACCGCCTGCAGCGACACCAGCCACCACAGGCGGCAGCGGGTGCTGGCCGACAGCGAGGGCAAGGCGCGGCAGAGGCCGTAGACCAGGGCCACCAGCAGCACGGTCTGCAGGCTGGTCCAGCCCAGGCGTTCCAACATCGGGATCAGCATCGTGGTGTCCATGGCTCAGCCCTCGTGGCGACGCGATTGGAGTTGGGCGACCAGCGCTTCCAGTTCCGCCAGTTCGTTGTCACTGACTTCCTGGCGCTGCGACAGGTAGGCCACGAACGGCGACACCGAGCCCTGCAGGGTGTTGTCGACGAACTGGGCCACGGCGCCCTGCAGCACGCTGTCCGGGCCACGGGTGGCCTGGTAGCGGTAGACGCCTTCCTGCTGCTCGCGCTGAAGATACCCCTTGGCGCGCAGCCGCTCCATCATCGTCAGCACGGTGGAACGGGCCAGCCCGCGGGCCTCGCCGTAGCCACTGGCGACCTCACCGACGCTGGCCGGCGCATGTTCATCGATGTACTGCAGCAGGGCCAGCTCCTGGTCCCCGATGGTCTTGCCACGCATGACACCACTCCCTTGACTACACGTGTCGTCACTGTCTGCGTGACGACAGTTGTAGTCAACCCCCCGGAAGTCATGGGCCGACGAACGGTAGGGGTTGGGGATGGGCTTAAACCTTCTCCCCACACCGCGCATCCGATCCCCGACAACCTGCCGGGAATTCCCATGTTCCGCCCAACGCTGCCCGCCCTTCTGCTGCTCCTCGCCGCCCTGCCGGTGGCCACCGCGTCGCCCAGCACGGATGCCGCCAACGAACAGGCGCGCCGCCTGGTTCGCCAGACCATGCAGGACGAGCGCATCCCCGGCCTGCAGGTGGCCGTGGTCAAGGACGGCCACGTAGTGCTGTCCGAAGCCTTCGGCCTGGCCAACGTGGAGAACGGCATCGCCGCCACGCGCAGCACGCGCTTTCCGCTGAACTCGGCCACCAAGGCCTTCACCGGCGTGGCGGCCGCGCAGCTGGCGCAGCAGGGCAGGCTGGATCTGGATGCGCCGCTGGCGCGCTACCTCGATGCGCTGCCGCCGGCCTGGCAGAGCGTTCGCGTGCGCCAGCTGCTCGCGCACACCTCGGGCCTGCCGGACATCCTTGATGAGCGCGGGCTGCTGGGCGGTGGTACCGAGGCGCAGGCCTGGCAGGCCGTGACCGAGCGGCCGATGGATGCCGCACCCGGCCAGCGCTTCGCCTACAACCAGACCAACTACCTGCTGCTGGCGCGGATCATCGCGCGGCAATCGGGCATGCCCTACGAGCGCTTCCTCGCCAGCAGCCAGTTCGGCACGGTCGGCATGGACCGCACCACCTTCGGTGACAGCTACGACCTGGTGCCCGATGCAGCAACGATGTACAGCCTGGCGCCGCGCGCAACGGAAGCGGCCGACACGCCGCCACGCCTGTCGCACTGGTTCTACGACATGCCGCCCAGCCTGTGGGCGGGCGGCGGCATCCTCACCACCGCCGATGACACTGCACGCTGGCTGGCCGCGCTGGCCAGCGACCGCCTGCTGGCCGAGCCGTCGCGCACGCGCATGTGGACCGCCGAGCCGCTCGCCGATGGCCGGGCTGGCCCTTGGGCCGCCGGCTGGCCGGTGCTGCAGGCGGCGCCGGATCGTCAGGTTGCCGGCATCGGTGGTGCTCGCTCGGCCTTCATCGTCTACCCCGACCGCGGCGTGGCGGTGGTGGTGCTGACCAACCTGGTCGGCGCCAACCCGCAGCGCTTCATTCCACGCATCGCCGATCTCTATGCACCTGCTAGAACAGCGCCCTGAACACCTGCAAGCACGCGCGCCCGGTCGGCCACCCCAGCCACATGCAGCACCACTGTGTGCGGCAGCGCCAGCGTAGGGTGCTGGGCAATGGCGCAGAACGCGAACACCTCCGCCAGGGTGTCGCGGTCGTGCCAGGTGGTCACCACGAAGTCGGCGCCCTCGCCCTCCAGCGATGCCATGTCCACCGCATCATCCCAACCGCTGCACTCGGTGCCCCAGGCCATCATGTAGCGGCAACCGCTGCGAACCAGCCAGTCGCTCACCCGCGCCTGCCAGTCCGCTTCCACGGTGGCTTCGACAGCCACAATGGCGCGGTAAGGGGAGCAGGCCCGTTCGGGCGGTATCGCGCCCGGCGGCAGCCACAGGTATTCAACGGTGCCGTCCATGCCCACCCCATCCTCTGTTCGCGTGCGCCGAGGATAGCTGCCGGCCAGCGGCCGGCACTACCGTCGGCTCAACCGCGCGGACCGCCCATCACTGGCAGGATCGCGCCGCTGATGTAGCTGGCGCATGCGGGCGAGGCCAGGAACACATAGGCCGGTGACAGTTCCTCCGGCTGTGCGGGGCGGCCCATGTCGCTGTCCTTGCCGAACTCAGCCACGTCGTCGGCCTGCTTGTCTGCAGGATTCAGCGGTGTCCACACCGGCCCCGGGGCCACGCAGTTCACGCGGATGCCACGCGGCAGCAGCTGGCTGGCCAGCGCCTTGGTGAAAGCATGGATGGCGCCCTTGGTGGCCGAATAGTCGATGAGGGCCTTGCTGCCGAACAGGCCCGTTTCCGAGCCGGTGTTGATGATGCTGGCGCCCTCGCCCAGATGCGGTAGTACCGCCCGCGCCATCTGGATGTAGCCGCCAATGTTGGTCTGCAGGGTTTCCTGCAGGTGCGCGTCCTCCAGGTCTTCCAGGCGCTCGCAATGCAGCTGGAACGCCGCGTTGTTGACCAGGATGTCGATGCCACCGAACGCCTTGGCCACCTGCTTTACCGCCTTGTTGCAGAAGCGCGGATCACGCACGTCGCCGGCAATCACCACGCAGCGCCCGCCTTCGCGTTCCACGTGCTGGCGGGTGATGTCCGCATCCTCCGCTTCATCCAGATGCAGCACGGCGACATCGGCGCCTTCGCGGGCGAACAGCACGGCCACCGCGCGGCCGATGCCGGAATCACCGCCGGTGATGATCGCGCGCATGCCCTGCAGCTTGCCGCTGCCGACGTAATCCGGGGCGAGGAAGCGCGGTGCCAGTTCCAATGCATGCTCATGGCCGGGCTTGGCCAGGTGCTGGGCCGGCATGGTTTCCGGCTGCCGGCGCGCGCCCGCCTGGGTGGCGGTCTTCTTCGTTGCCTTCCTGGTGGCGCGTGCGTCCTTGGCCTTCTCCTGGTCCTGCAGGCGCCGTTGCCGCGCGGCTACCCGGGCCGCGCGAGGATCACTCGACGCGGCCTTGCGGGTGGCGGTCTTCACCACGCGCGGCCGATCGGTTTCGGCGACCGTCGTGGTGGCGGTGCTGCCTTTGCGCACCTTGGGCGATGCCTTGCGGCGGGCGGGGGTCTTCTTGGTGGTGGCCATGCAGGTCTCCTCGGGAGGGGGATGGGGTTGCCGGCCAACAGCCGGCACTACCGGGGGCGGCGTGCGCCGCTCGTGCAGTGTCCCTGCCCGCGTGGTCGGTGGCGGTGAGCGCACCGTGTCCACCGCGTGCATGGCATTCATTCCGCCACCACGCGTGTCGTCGCACTCTTCAGGCCAAGACACGAGGAATGCCCAGATGAAACATGCGATTGCCACCGCCGCCCTCTGCTTTGCCCTTGCCGCCTGCAGCAGCAGTCCGGTTGCCCAGATCCAGCCGATCGATGGCGTGATTTCCGGCCAGTGCCACACCAACATGGTGCGCGGCGCGGTGGGCTTGGCCGCTTCGGCGATGACCGTCGAGCGCGCGCGCGTGGACAGCGACAGCCTGCACGTGCTGGTCACCCGCGGCAGCCGCGAGCGCAGCGGCAATACCGCCAGTGGCAGCGCTGACCCTGCCGCAGGCGCGGCCGTGGAGGGCGGTGATCGCCTGACCATCGAAACCGGCCGCACCAACAACATCACTGCCATCTATTGCGGGTAAGCGCCGTCGCGCAAACGCGACGCGACGCAGCGCTCAGGCGCTGCGCTTGGCCAGCCGCCGTGCCCGGCGCAGCACCTTCAGCGTGGCCTGCTCCCATTGCCGCGGGCCGCGCAGGCCCGCCAGCGACGCAAGCTCGCCGCGTTCCCAGCCCGCAAACACGCAGGGGTCGATATAGGCCTTGCGGCAGACCGCCGGCGTGTTGCCCAGCCGCGCGGCCACCTGGCACACCACCTCGCGCTGCGCCTTGGCCAGCGCGCGCTGGCTGGCCGGCTCCGGCAGCTCGGTGGCGGCGAAGGTCTGCACCGCCGCCAGGGTGCCGCCCCAGGTACGGAAGTCCTTGGCGGTGAAATCCTCGCCCATCACCTCGCGCAGGTAGTCATTGACCGCACCGGAATCGACCGGCTGCACGACACCGTCGTCGTCGCGGTACTGGAACAGCGCCTGCCCGGGCAGCTGCTGCACGCCGCGCACCAGCGTGCCCAGCCTGCGGTCGCCCACGGTCACCTCGTGCAGCTGCCCGGATTTGCCGCGGAAGCGCATGCGCACGCGGCCACCGCGCAGCAGGTCCAGGTGGCGGTTGCGCAGCGTGGTCAGGCCAAAGGATTTGTTTTCCTTGGCATAGGTTTCATTGCCCACCCGCACCAGGGTGTCGGCCAGCAGCGCGACCACCACGGCCAGCACCTTCTCGCGGGGGAAACCACGCGGCTTGAGATCGCGGCTGAGCCTGCGCCGCAGGGCGGGCAGCGCTTCGCCGAAGGCGATGGTGCGGTCGAACTTGCCTGAGTCGCGCACCGCCGCCCAGTCGGCGTGGTAGCGGTACTGCTTGCGCCCGCGCGCATCGCGTCCGGTGGCCTGCAGGTGGCCGTTGGCATGGGCGCAGATCCACACGGCGGTGTAGGCCGGCGGGATGGCCAGCGCGCGGATGCGCTGCAGGGTGGCGGCATCGCGCACGGCATGGCCATCGGCATCGCGGTAGGCAAAGCCCTTGCCTGCGCGGCGCCGGCTGATGCCGGGCTGGGTGTCATCGACATAGCGCAGGCCCGCCGCGCGCGCGGCCTGTCGTTCGGGGGTGGGGGCAGGAGGCATGCCGCCAGTGTGGCGATCGGCGCGGCGTGGCCACGTCAATAACGCAAGACAAACACGTGAGGGGCCACGGGCGGCTATGCTCGGGTCTTCACAGTCCCTTCCGTTCCGGAGTCATGATGCCGTTCCAGATTCGCGCCCGTTCGCTCTCCGCCCTGCTGCTGCCGGCCGTGCTGGCGTTGTCCGCCTGCCAGGCGCCCGCGCTGGATGAGCAGGATTCGGCCACCGCCCATGCCCAGCAGGCCGCCGAAGCCGCCAAGGCCCCGGCCGACGAAGCCGGCAAGGCCACCGAAGCACCGCCGGCCGGCAACTGCGATGCCAGCCAGGTGCAGAGCCTGGTCGGCCAGGCCTACACCGACGCGCTGGGCAAGCAGGCCCAGGAAGATGCCGCCGCCAGCCAGGTGCGCGTGCTCAAGCCCAGCGACGTGGCCACGATGGAGTTCCTGGGCGATCGCCTGAACATCGAAGTGGACGAAAAGGGCCTGGTCAGCGGCGCCCGCTGCGGTTGAGTGAAACCCAACGCCGGCAAGGGTTTGCCGGCGTTTTGGTTGCACGCGCAACCGTGTATTGCGGCGTTGCAACAACTGTGATCTAGTCGAGGCATCCGGTGGCCTCATGATGCGCTCCAGGGAATGAGCGGGCACGAGTGTCCCTGCTCATTTCATTACGCATCGAGGTAGAGATGGCCCCCCGCAACCGCCAAGGGCTTTACGACCCGCGCTCCGAGCGCGATGCCTGTGGATTCGGCATGGTCGCGCAGCTTGACGACCAGCCCTCGCGTCTACTGGTCGACACCGCCATCGCCGCGCTTTCGCGCATGACCCACCGTGGCGGCGTCGCCGCCGACGGCCTCACCGGCGATGGCTGCGGCCTGCTGCTGCGCCGCCCCGATGCCTTCCTGAAACTGCTGGCCAGCGAAGCCGGCATCACCGTGGGCGCGCGCTTCGCCGCCGGCCTGGTGTTCCTGCCGCACGATGCCGACGCCGCCCAGGCCTGCCGCACGCAGCTGCAGGCGCAGGTGGAAGCGGTGGGCTGCAAGGTCGCGGGCTGGCGCGAGGTGCCCACCGATGACAGCGTCTGCGGCCAGCTGGCCCGCGACACGCTGCCGCGCATCGAACAGGTGTTCGTCGACGCCGGTGTCGGCCAGGATGACGGCGGCTTCGCGCTGGCGCTGTTCCTGGCCCGCCGCCGCAGCGAACAGCAGCTGCGCGAGCATGCCGATTACTACGTCACCACCCTCAGCCCCAACGCGATCAGCTACAAGGGCATGGTGCTGCCGGACAAGCTGAGCCGCTTCTTCCCGGACCTGCAGCGCCGCGAACTGGCCTCCAGCGCCATCGTGTTCCACCAGCGCTTTTCCACCAACACGCTGCCGCGCTGGCCGCTGGCGCATCCGTTCCGCATGCTCGCCCACAACGGCGAGATCAACACCATCGAAGGCAACCGCCGCTGGGCGCAGGCGCGCAGCAAGGTGTGGAAGACCCCGCGCTTCGACATCGCCGAGTTCGATCCGGTCATCTCCATGCACGGCTCGGATTCGCAGAGCCTGGACAACATGCTGGAGCTGATGGTGTCCGGTGGCATGGAACTGATCCAGGCGCTGCGCATCCTGGTGCCGCCGGCGACCCAGTCGCTGGAGTTCAAGGATCCCGACCTGGCCGCGTTCTACGAGTTCCATGGCCTGAACAGCGAGCCGTGGGACGGCCCGGCCGGCATCGTCGCCTGCGACAGCCGCTACGCGGTCTGTACCCTGGACCGCAACGGCCTGCGCCCGGCACGCTGGATGCTGACCGCCGACCGCCACTTCCTGGTCGCCTCCGAAGCCGGTGTGTGGGAAGTGCCCACCGAGCGCGTGGTGCGCAAGGGCAAGCTCGGCCC
>PJTT01000861.1_pt1 | contig 11390 bp, 21 predicted proteins | sample 1512261 | NCBI WGS metagenome assembly PJTT01 (sample SAMN08177685, study PRJNA422409) | Soil metagenome, whole genome shotgun sequencing project. | isolation source: Soil (2) enriched on wood chips | place: USA: Madison | collected 2015-01-15
GCGATCTGCGCCAAAAGGCGCTGACTTAATCCTGCCTCTTTCGCTCGAATCTGCCACGGCGCGCCATCCATGGCCGACGCCGTAAACCGCCCTGCGTCATCTCGGCAAGCCATCAACGTCACGTTGAAAATAATCCTTGCATGATTTCTACGTTACGTAGCTTATGAAAGCAGGGCTATGCGCTTCAGTGTGATGAAAGAAGGGCCGGGAAGTTACGCGGTCTATGACAATACCAAAGTCGGCAATGGCCCGGTGTCGGCTGCGGTCGGGTTGATCTTCCGCACCGAACGGGACGCTCGCCGCTTCTGCGATGCCGCCGTTCGCGCAAAGGAGTGTGAGTGATAAACGCGGACATGATGGCCGATGCGCTGGCATGGTTCCTCAATAACGAGGATTCGTTGAAGGCTGAGTTTGTTGGCCTGGGTGAAATCGAGTTCACCAACGAGGACGGCGACAAGTTTTTGATCACCCTGACCAAGCCCGAAGACGACAGATGCTGTAAACAGGCTGTAAACTCGCCGGGGCAATTGCCGCTAATTGCTTGAAATATGGTAGCGGAGGAACGCGTTGAACGGAAAGATACCTGTCTTTCACTTTGCCAGGTTGATGATGTTGGCCATGTGGCCGGTGACTTGAATTTCGACACCACGCCCCGTTTTGTTGGGGGTCAGGGTGAGGGAATCTATGAGTTCGCGGATGGCAGAGGCGGCGCGTTCGCGGGCAGCTCCTTCGGTTGCCAGTGCGTCATCAAGTTGTGCGATATAGATGCGGTAGCGATCGGCCAGGTCGTCGGGCAATGCGATCGGTGCAGCATCGTCCAGCGCTTTCAACTGATGTTCCGCGTCTGCCAGTTCGGCGCGGGCCGTGCGCAGACGATCTTTGACCTCCTGGAACTCGCCAGCGCCATCAGCGATCGCGTCCACCAGGCGCGAAATCCTGCCGCGCAGGTCGGCGGCTTTGCGTTCCAGCGGCGCGCGATTTGCAGTGGCGTCCGCCAGGCGCTTACGAATGCCGACGTTATATCGCTCGACAAACAGCTGAATAGCGTCGGGATTGAGCAGGATTTGCTTTAGCTGTCCCATCGTGCGCTGTTCATAGAGCGCGGTCGAGATAGTGCGCGTATTCGAGCAGGCCTGTTTGTTCTTGGCGGTCGAGCAGCCCCATTTTGCCGGGCTGATGACGGTCCATGTACCGCCGCAAATCCCGCATTTACCGAGGCCGGACAGCAGCCTTTTCGGGTGTCGTTTCTTTGTCCTGATGTCCCCGTCGAATGCGGCGTAATGGGCCTCGATCGCCTTCCATTGCGCGTCTGAGACAATGCGCAGATGGGGCACATCGACGAAACGCCACTCGCTGACCGGATTGACGCGAGCGACATAACGGCGAGTCTTGGGATGATAGGCGCGGCGCGTTCGGCCGTACACCATGACGCCGCGATAGAGATTATTGCGGAGAATGCCGTTCGCCCGAATACGATCGCCATGGATGACGTTAGTGGCCCATAATCTGCCGCTTGGCGAAGGGATGCCTTCTTCGTTGAGGGCCTTCACGATCGCACGGCTGGAGACGCCGGCCAGTGTTTCATCGAAGATACGGCGGACGATCGCTGCCTCTGCCTCATTCACCTCAAGGATGCCGCGAATGATTTCGCCATCTTCGCCGATTTTCTTGACGACATTGTAGCCGTAAGCGAGGCCGCCGGCATTAAAGCCGCGTCCGTGCTGCCCGCGCTGCCCGCGCCGAATGCGATCCGCCAGATCCTTTAAAAAGCGGGAGTCCATCAGCCCCTTGATGGTGCCGGTAATTTCGTCGACATGGCCATCAGCGAGGGTGAAGAGCCGCGCGCCGAAATGCTCCAGATGTTCGCGGACTGCATGGGCATCGCCGCTGTGACGCGCGATGCGGTCGGTGGCCTCCGCCAAGACCTGATCGACATCGCCGCGCTCGACACGGTTGAGCATCGCATTGAGCCCAGGGCGCTGCATTTCGCCAATGCCCGCGCGGCCGCTGATTTCTTCGTCGGCGAATGTGTCGATGATGGTCCATCCTTCGCGATCAGCGCGCTCGCGCAGCGAAGCGATCTGATCGACAGTGGACAGGGCATTTTGCAGTTCGCTGGAATATCGGGCGTAGAGGATCGTGCGCATCGTCTATTTTATGTCTTTGCTGTGCGGTGCAGTGGTGGATTTGCGGCGGGGGCGCGCTGTGAACATGGCCAATTGGCGGCCCTGGCCGGGATGGGTGCGATCAAGCTGACGGCATGCCATGCAGTCGCAAAAGCCCGATCCCGACCGGTTCATTTGGCCGCTGCGCAGAGCAAGATCACGGCATCCTCCATTGCTGAGGGACTGTGCCGGTCGTCAGGATGGCGGCGCTGTGGCGGCCGCAGTTGACGGTGCCGCACCGAGGGCAGGAGGTGCGCGTCAAGCGCAGGGGGATTACCTGCACGACCTGGACGGGGTGAGCGCGGCGGAGAATGCTCATCGGCGTCAATTCCCTATGGTCGCCGGGCGCGCAGGCACGGGAAGCGGGACGGTGGCGCGCAGGCGGGCGATATCGCGATCGACCATGAGGTCGGCGAGGGCTTCGACGATACGCGCGATGGCGGGATCGAGGGGGCGGTGCTGTCCCATGGGACGGTTCATCCTTGTCCTAGAGGGGTGGGATCAATCAGGTGCATCGGGAGAGAGGGCCTCTCCATATGCTGGGCAAATGGAGAGGCGGTCGGGCCGGTGTGCTATTCCATGCCCAGCGCGGACAGGTAGGTCTGGAGGATGGCCTCCATTTCCTGCCGGTCGTGGGGCTGCATCTTCCGCAGACGGACGATCTGGCGCATGATCTTGGGATCATATCCGGTGGCCTTGCCCTCCAGATAGACGTCCTTGATGTCGTCGCCGACGCCCTTTTTCTCTTCCTCCAGGCGCTCGATACGCTCGATGAGGAGGCGCAGCTGATCTGCGGCGACGTTGCCGGTGCTCATGTTCAATTTCCCTTCTGGTTGGTCAGTGCCCAGGCGATGATGAAAGGCATGACGAGGATGGTGGCGATGATGAGGAGCAGTTTGACCAGGCGCATCATTGGCCGGCGCCATGCTCGCAGCGGGTGCAGAGGGCATCGTCGATGCGCGACCAGGTGATCAGGCCATCGCAGCCGTCAGGCTGAACGGTGTGAGCATCCCAGCCGCAGCGGTGACACAGGCGCGGATGCTGATGCGGCGGAAGATCGGCCAGTTGGCGATAGACGTCGGTGCTGAACGGCATGGCCTGGTCCAAGGCAGCGATCTGCTGGAAGCGCAGGCCGGGCGTCTCGATCGCGCGCAGGTGGCGCGCGAACAGCTTACCGCCCAGTGCTGCGGCCAGCTGATCGATGGACAGGCCAGCCGCGTTGCGCCGCATGGCAACATAATCCCAGGGCTGGATGACCGGCGTTGCTGCGATGGCGTGCCGCAGATCGGCATGATGCATGATCGAAACTCCTGTCGTTGGGCAAAGAAAGGGCGTCGCCGGCAGCGGGGGTGGTGCCGGTTGGATCAGATTTGGTGGAGAAAGCTGGCCGGGCGGCCGGGCGGCCTAGCTGGTCAGCATGTCGGCGTTCGGCTCGCTGGGCGGGTCATCGTCATTGGCGGCGCGATCATTCGCGGCGGCGCGCCAGGTCGTCATCGGCAGCGTTTCAAGCGGCTTTGGCCAGCGGGAGGCGCGGACGGTGCGCAGCGCCGAAATGCCGACCACAAATTCATGACCGCAGTCGCGGACATCGCGGCAATGATAGTAGACCTCGCGATAGAGCAGGGTCCGCTTGCCGATCTGCCGGGCGAAGGCGCGCTGTCCGCAGCACGGACAATCGACCGATGCCATGCGCGGACGTTCCCCGCTGACGTTTGTTTGTGGCCGCTGGCCCTTGCTCATGTGCGTACCCCCGCATTGTTCCCGCCAGCCCCATTGCCGGGCAGGAATGATCTGAGCCGGCCCAGAAGGCGGGTCAGGCGGACGCCGGCTTCCTCTGTTTCGGCGATGGCGCGGTGCACGGCGGTCGGGGACGCGCCAGGCTGAATGATCTGAATGCTGGCGCCGATGGCATCGGCGGTTTCGCGGGACACGGCGACGATGTCTTCGCCAAGCGCAGCATGGCAGGCCATGGAGGGCGCGAGCGCGACGTTGAGTTGACGTGCGTAGCTTTCGAGGATCGGGGCGAAGCCGCCGCCAGCCTTAATGAAAGCGCGGTCGAGGGCGATCGCCTGATCGAGCGTCGGCGTGCCCTTTCGGTCGCTTTCGCTCCAATGACGCAGGGTACGGTTGGCGCGCCGCGTGATGCTACCAGCGGCGTCCCAGCCGATGAGGCCGATAGCCGTGGTGATGGCCAGGGAGAAGGAGAGGGGCGCCCTAACCTTTGTCATGCGGGCCAGCCCCCGGAGAAATCGACAGGCACGCCGCAGTGCTTTGCGACCAAAACGCCAATGCGAAAGCGATTGCTCTCCAGGCTATCGCCACCGATGCCCGCGTGGGGGGCGATGCGCTCAATCGCGTTGAGAATGTCAGCCATGGCCTGCGCAGCGCCGTAGCAATGGAATGAGGCGAAATGTTCGCCGCGCAAGTACAGGTAGCCATTGGACAAACCCTTATGCACCAGGAACGCCGGCTCAGGCTTTGACCGATTTCCTCTGCTCATGCGCCGGCCCTGCCCGTGGCAGTCATCGCGAGCAGGACGCCGTAAGCGCCGACGACGAAAAAGATATATTGGCTCCAGCTATAGGCGTCGCGCAGTCGCTCCATCGCGGTTTTGGGGCGCTCCACAGGTGCCCGATTGCGGCGGGGCGGGAGTTTGATGATCGTCTTCATTCCGTTCTTGCTCCATACAAGGGCGGTCCGATCGGGCGGGAGGCGTAGCCCGCCCGATCATTCGTTCCGAAAATCAGTGGATAGTGGTTCGGTGGAAAATGCTTCCACCGGAGGGACTTGCCGCCCCTCCGGCTTCGGCTATCGTTGCGTTTCGAGAGTGCAACGAAAGGAGAATCCCTTGTCTGTAAGTCGTATTGCCGTCCTCTGGCCGGATGCAGCCAATTATGATCGGTTTCGTGAGATCAGCGAGGGCGACATCAAGGCGGCCACTGTCGAGGAATATTATGCGGCAGTCGGCCCCAATCTGGATCACAAGGCCGCAAGCGGCATCCATGTGGAGCGCGTCGCGTTCGACCCGGAAGAACTTCTTGCCTATGCCAAAAGCGTTGGCCGCCGGGTCGATTCCCAAAGTCGGTCTGCCTTTGCCGCCATGCTGGATCATCGAAAAAATGCCTAGCGCTTCGCACATTAAGGCGTTCATGGCTCACCATCGCCGAAGCTGCGGCCGTTCCGCGTTTCGCCAATATTCCTAATCGCAGAAACGACAGATTTTTCGACGTCGGCGACGGAATAGAGTGCTGTTCCGTCGTTTCCTTTGAGAAATTTGTAGAAGGCTTCCCGGTGATCCGGGTAGCCTGCCTGAACGGCGAGGCGAAGCGCTTCCAGCCGGAAATACTGATCGTCGGTCAGGTGGTTCATGTGATGTCACCTTGTTGCGAGATGGCCAGCCGATCGCAAAGGACGGGGGCGGGCATCGGGGGTAGATCGGCATAGGCGGCGTGCGGGCGGCCCAGGGGGAAGACGACATGTTCGGCGGTGATTGGCAGGCTCAGTTTCAAACCGACCGCCAGCACATGGGGCTGTTTTTCAGCCGGGATGCGGCCGACGCGCTTCCAGGCGGAAATGTTCGAGGGTGATTCACCAAGCGCGCGCGCCATCGGCCTGATGCCGCCGAACATCTCGAAAATTGTGCGTAGCTGTTCCATGCAGCGTGTGTGCTTAAAATATACACGCTAGTCAATAGTCTATCTACGCAGACGGTGTGCAAAAAATCTGCATGGTGCCGCTGATGGTAGCTGTTGGGCCAAAACTTAAGGAATTGCGCGGACGGACCAAGCCGCGTGTGTCGTCACGGCGCGCCGCTGACCTGTTAGGCATTGGGCATTCTCGCTATGCATTTTACGAGAACCCCAACACCTACAAAAAGCCCTACCTGCCACTAGATTTGGCTAGGCAGATTGCTTCCGCCTTCGCGGATTACGGGATTGAACCTGCTGAGGTGATGGCATTGGCCGGACTAACCGACAGCGAGGTCGAACCCGAAGCGCGGGAAATTGAGGCGCAGCGCCCCATCGCGCAGTTCGCTGTGATGACGGTCGCGCTCCCTAGTGAAGCGGCCTTGACCGACATGTTCGAAAGCCTTCTATCGTTGATCCCGCCCGATGCGACGCGGGCCGAAGCCGCTCAAATCCTCGCTCGGCGGCTGCCATCTGGCTTTGCAGCTTGCGGACCTCTCTCGCTCGATCAACTGACGGCGCCAATGCCTGCAGCCTCAGCAACTGCTCAATCTCACGCCAGAGATCATCGCGCACCAGGGCCATCGTCGCGCAGCTGACCTTGCAGGACGGACAACGGAATTCACATCCTGGCGTCAATCTGATCGCTTTTCCGCTCAATTCACAAGTGCCCATTTGTTCGCTTTGTGTTCTCGTAATGGGCTAGATAAGGAGCTGTAGGAAAGAGGGAAATTTGGTGGCAGGAAATTTCCTGCCGAACCTCGTGAGCGCTCTGGCGGCGTCCGAAAAAATTGAACATGGTGTGAAATAGATCACGCGCGTAACGAAAATTTCGACGCACTGTGGCCGCCATTTTCTCAGCGGGGATTTCGTGTCCAGGACGAAATATTATTCAGCTGCGGCGATCGGGCTGCTGTTTGTCGCCGTGGCGGGTTGGTATTTTGGTTCACCGCGATGGACGCTCTACCAAATGCAGTCTGCTGCCGAGGCAAAGGATGCTGACAGGCTTTCGGGCTATATCGACTTCCCAGCTTTGCGCGCGTCGCTGAAGGAGCAGATGAAAGCGAAGATGGCGGTCGAATTGGTGAAGGCCAAGGATGATAATCCGTTTGCGGCTTTGGGCGCAGCGCTGGCAGTCAACATGGTGGATGGCATGGTCGACGGCATGGTGACGCCCTCCGCGATGCGCGAGGTATTTGCTAATGCGCCGGCGCCGGCACCGGAAGAGCGCAAGATCGGCGTTCGTGTCAAAAATCTCGAATTTGAGCGGGAGGGGCTGTCCGAGTTTCGCTTGGTCAACCGGGAAGATGAGAGCGGCGCTTCGCTGATTTTCAAGCGTGATGGCTTAGGATGGAAGCTCGCGGAAATTCGGGTGCCGATGGATCGCTGATCGGGGGGGGGCGGTGATGAAGAGGTGGCAGCTTATCGCTTGGACTGGTGTCAGCGCGCTGGGTGGCGCGCTCATCGGGAGTTATGCTCAAACAGGCTATTTGCACATAATGCCGGTCGGCATGTCTTATGCCGATTTGGCAGCCGTGTTGTTGGGCGCTGTCGGTGTCATCGTCGCCATTTTTGGTGGTGTGCTCGCAATTGCCGCTTTTTGGGGCTTTGCTCAGATGAAGGCCGAAGCGGTGTCAGCTGCTTCAACTGCGGCATTGCAAGAATTGAGGGAACAGATTGAGAACGGGGCGCTGCGGACCTATATACTGGATGAAATAGAGCGTCTGATCGACACCGAGTTCAAATCCAAGCGCATGGATGGGCGCATCCAATCCCGTGTGGATAAGATTGTTCTCGGTGGGCCGGAAGATCGGTTGCTCGAAGATGACAGTGAGGAAGGCAACCCATGAGCCCCGAATGGCAAACTTTGGAAAATGCGATCCGTGTAGCGATCGAAGATCACCAAGACACCGCGCCAGTCAGGCTACCAGACTTGGCGAGGGTGCTAGGCGTTCCAGTTAAGGCCGCTACGCTTGCGCCAGGCATTTCTGGCGAGATTCGGCCTGATGATGAAGGCGGCTTCGTCATCAGGATCAATCGTCATGACCCATCGAAACGTCAACGTTTCACGGTCGCCCATGAACTTGCGCATTTTTTGTTGCACGCCGATGAGATCGGCTCCGGCATATCGGATGATGTCCTTTATCGATCGTCTCTTTCTGACAGGAGAGAGGCTCAAGCCAATCGGCTGGCAGCCGACATTTTGATGCCTGATCATTTAGTGCGTGAAAATATCGAGGCCGCGAATGAAAAAGGGGTTGGGGACCTTGTCCTATTTTTAGCTGACGAGTTCGCTGTTTCCGAAGCCGCTATGAGAATTAAGTTAGACCAGCTTGGAGTTGCATATGACGCTTAGGCCGTGGGGGGAGGTGCCTTATCTTGCGATTTTGGGGATGCGGCCAGCTGAAATGCGAGCGCTGGAGGAACTGCCAGGGCAAACGAAGGACGCACTGCTTCCCATGGTTCCTCTTCGACCGTGGGTGGGCGCACACTATTTGGAGAGTGCTCAGGAACGCATCGTCCAATCATATGGCGAACGGCCGATTGTTGTTTCTGTCGGCGAAAGGGAGGTTCCCAAGAAGCGGCCCGTTTTTGCGGAGTTGGAAGCGTTACGCGATCCATCTCGCGGCTTCCGAAATTGGTGTGACTTCATTGAAGATAACGGCAGTTACATTCCTACCGCGCAAATCGGTGTCAATCCAAATGAGGAACTGATTCAGTTTGCCCAACTTCACGCCCTCGGACGCGGGTTGGTGGTCCATTTGGAAAGGCCTACGTTCCCTAATCTCCACATTATCTCAGGAATGATTGGTGGAATGACCAATGGAGGTCTCGGGGTCTGTTTCATATTGGATTTTGGGACTGCCTCTGCTGATCATCTACATGTTGCTGCGCTCACGGTGGGCTACATTGAGGCTCTTTTAAACCACTCGCCGAATGCTCATGTAAGCATTTCGGCTTCGTCTTTCCCGTCGAGTTTCTCCAATATTACAGGTCAACCGATATACGAACGGCGCCTCTTCAACGAAGTTGCTATGCAAGTAGCACTTGGCCGGTTGATATACAGCGATAGAGGAAGCGCCAGGGCGGAACAACTTTCTGGTGGAAGTGGCGTAATCCCAGCGCGGATCGATTACCCTCTTTTTGATGATTGGTTGTTCTTCCGATCAGATGAAGCTGGTTTCGACGGATATGTCGAGCAAGCGCAGGTTTTGCAGACCAGCGAATTTTGGAATGCCGATCTGCGCGTCTGGGGAACGCAAATGATCGAGCGCACGGCTCGTGGCGATCATTCAGCAATCGATACGCCCCTCAAGGCCACGGCAGCACGCATCAATTTACATCTACAGATGCAAGCATTCTATGGCGATATGGACGATGCTCAGGACACAGAAGAAGATTGGGATGGCTGATTGATGAAAGCAGTCGCGAAAGACGAGTACGCCTCACGCCACCGATCCCAGCGTTCTTCTCGCTCACGTGCGATCTGATGCATTGCATCACGTTGTTCGGTGTATCTGCTTAAATGTTTGATGTCTTGCGATCTTATTTTGCGTCCTGAGACCATTTCCCAGAAAGCGTTACTGGTTCGTCTATAACGCTTTTGAAAAACTTCGCAGTAGTGTTCGCGTATGGTCCTTGATCCCATGAGCACGCCTTGGCGTTCTTCGCGAGTCATCAAATCGAGGTGCGCGGTTGGCCGAACGACGTTTTTCTTTCCATCTTGCACAATCTCTATGCCAGAATTGCTTAGTTGCCAGATTGCCGCGCCATGGAGATCCAAATCCCGCACTGCCTGAACATGGCGAGGTGCAACAGCAATCACCACATGGTCGAAATAGTCAGCATAGGCGGCGGCCTGCGCTGGCAAGCGTCGTAGCGTATCCCGCTCCGTTTTGATTTCGAAGCCGATTAACTGCTTATCAGCAAGTAGCGCGAGGTCAGCGCGAACCGAACTGCCGCCAAGGCTTAATTCCGCCGTCACCACGGCGGACTTTCGTCCGCCGTGGTGACGGACATGGGATAGCAAAAGGGCTTTGGCTGCGGCTTCGTTCATAGCGTTCCTTGGGGCGCGCCTCTGTGATGTCCAACAGTCGAAGTCAAGATTGTTATGGGTCGATCAGTGGCCGACCTCAGGCCTTCTGGCACGTAATTTGATTGGAGGGCAATATGTTATGGAGATGCCGTTTCCATCTTGAGCGATGTCGCGAATCCACCGCCGTTGTCCAGATCGTGCGTCACCTCTTTGATAAGCCAAAGGCCATCGATGCCGATCTTGATGCCGGTTACGGCAGCGTGGAGATCGACGTAGATATCGGCACGGCCGAGCGCCAGGCGCATGTCGAGCGTAGCCGGCGCGCGCTTCAGCCGCGCCTGTTCTGCAGTCGCCGCGCGCCGGGCGGACGTTTCATCTGCAAAGGTCTTGCGCAGGCGTTTCGCGCCGTCCTTCTCGCCCACCGTGACCGTCTGGCGCTTCGCTGCCTTGCGATCGTGCCAGCTGGCCGTCACGCCCGCCTGTCCATCGCGTTTTTGGCGTTGCCAGCTATGGCCGTCGCCCGCGCTGCGTCGGATGGTCAGGGTGGGCAATGTCGTGCCGCCGGCGGTGGTGCCGGCGCCCTTGCGCGCGAAGATCAGCTTGCCGTCCTTGATGGTGGCGACGGCGTCGTTTTCGCGCCCCAGGCGGCGCAGGAACGCGATATCGCTTTGCCGACTCTGACTGACGGTCGGCAGCGCGATCGACGCCAGATCGGCCGCTACGCGCGGTATGAGGCCATTGCGCCCCGCAACCTCCGTCAACACCGCGCCCAGAGTGGTGTTCTGCCAGGCCTGTTCCCGACGGTTGCGGATGTCGCTGGTGAAGTCGGCGGCGCGCGCGCGGATGCGGACCTGATCGGGCGGGCCACGCCATCGACCGCGACATTGGACAGGCGAAGCACTTCGCCAGCTGCAGCTTCGGGATCAGAAAAACGCGCCATGGCGGCGACCATGACGCGGAGTGGAAAGGCGCGCGCCGGCCGGCATATGGAGAGGCTGCCTCTCCATATGCCGGCCCTGCTATTTCAAAAGCCGCCCGGCACGAAGCGACCATTTTGCGTCGTTCAGGCTAAGGTATCTAACCTGCATATCCGCCATCGCCCCCAAGGCGCTGCTTTTCACTCTTCACCGCGCTCGGAGCGCGCCAGTCGCCGGCCTGTGGTCAAAGTCTGAACAACGAAAAGGAGAATAAGGATAAATCCTGCTGTCCCGACAAACAGGTCGAAGCCTGACAAGCGCCCAAAATATCCTGGACCAGAACCCAAAGCCATCATCATCAGCGTGAGCGCGATAAGCATCAATCTTAATTCGGTCGGACCCGCTGCGAGATATGACAGCTTGAACTCTCCCAGTACGCGCGCAGCAAGGTAGGCGTGGATCGAAAGCAGCAGATATCCAGCGAGCGCCACCATCGCGATATCCATGGTGACGAACGGACTAAGGCCGATGCCGGCAAGGATGAGCAATGTCGCAAGCCCATCGCAACTATGATCGATGAAATAGC
>PJTT01000862.1_pt1 | contig 11387 bp, 12 predicted proteins | sample 1512261 | NCBI WGS metagenome assembly PJTT01 (sample SAMN08177685, study PRJNA422409) | Soil metagenome, whole genome shotgun sequencing project. | isolation source: Soil (2) enriched on wood chips | place: USA: Madison | collected 2015-01-15
CTGGAGAACGTCAAGCGCGAAGTGGTGACCCTGCTGGCACGCGTGCGCATCCGCAGCGACGAGGAAGTGCAGGCGCTGGAAGCGGCCGAGCGGCAGCAGGTGGAAGCCCGCCTGAGCCAGTCGCAGTTCCAGCACCAGGACGCCGGCAGCTACAGTGCCGACGAAGAAGCGGCACAGGTGGAAGCCGCCCAGCAGGGCGGGAGCCCGCTGCAGCGTGACGAGCCGAAGATCGGCCGCAACGATCCGTGCCCCTGCGGCAGTGGCAAGAAGTACAAGCACTGCCACGGCCAGCTGAGCTGACCCCAGGAAGCCCCGCGAAAGCGGGGCTTCTTCGTTGTGGCCGGGGCGATGGCGGCGCCGGGCCGGCGGCCGGCATTGCGCGGCGCCCTGCCGATTCGGCATCCTGTCCCCATGCCTTCCCCGAAACGATCGATCCATGTCGTGGCCGGCGTCATCACCGACGTCCGTGGCCGCGTGCTGCTCAACCGCCGTACCGAGAACCGCGACATGGCCGGCCTGTGGGAATTCCCCGGCGGCAAGCGCGAGGCCGGCGAGAGTTCCGAACAGGCGCTGGTGCGTGAGCTGCGCGAAGAGCTCGGCATCGAGGCCGAGATCGGCGAGTGGATCATGGACGTGCCGCAGCACTACCCGGACAAGCACCTGACCCTGGAGGTGCGGCACATCCGCAGCTGGAAGGGCACCCCGCGCGGGCGCGAGGGCCAGGCCATCACCTGGGTGGCGCCGGACAAGCTGGGCCGCTATTCAATGCCGCCGGCCGACCTGCCGGTGGTGGCCGCGCTGCGCCAGCCCGACCGCTACCTGATCACCCCGGCGCCGGAAGAGGGCGAGGCCGGCGTGCAGCGCTGGCAGGACCAGCTGCAGCGGGCGGTGGCCACGGGCCAGCAGCGCATCCAGCTGCGCCTGCCGACCGCGCACCCGCAACGGCAGGTGCTGATCGAGCAGGCCCTGCAGGCGCACCGGCAGGGCGTGCAATGGCTGCTCAACCGCGATATCGAACTGGCCCGCGCGCTGGGCATCGGCGTGCACCTGGGCAGCGAACAGCTGCTGGCCCTGCAGGAACGACCGCTGCCGGAGGGCCAGCTGGTGGCTGCCTCCTGCCATGACCTGGCGCAGCTGCAGGCAGCGCAGCGGCTGGGCTGCGATTTCGCGGTGCTCGGCCCGGTGCAGGCCACGGCCAGCCACCCCGGAGCCACCCCGCTGGGCTGGGAGGCGTTCGCCGCGTTGCGGGCGCAGGTGTCGCTGCCGATCTACGCGCTGGGCGGGCTGGATGCAGGCCAGGTCAGCCAGGCCCGTCGCCACGGCGGGCAGGGCATCGCCGCGATCCGCGGCCTGTGGCCGGTCGGGTAGCGCGGGGCTTCTGGCCTTCCGCCGGGCATGGCCCGGCGCTACCACAGGGTCGGTCGCCCGCTGTCAGTAGATCCACGCCATGCGTGGATGCGGCCCTACAACGTGATCCAGAAACACCCGTACTGCCGCCGCAGCCCCAGCACCGTCGCCGCGCGCGCAGCACTGCCCGGCAGGGTCTGTTCCAGGCGCAGGCCGACCGGGTGCCGTGGCGCCGCCGGCTCCGGGTCGGATCCCTGCGCAGCAGGGCTCTGACCCTCATCCGGTTGCGCCTCATCATCCTGCCGTGGGTACACCGGCACCACGTCCACCAGCGGGCGTCGCACCACCGATTCCAGCTGGCCGAGGATGCGCTGCGCGCCGGCGTCGGACACCGCGCTCCACAGGTACAGCGTGGACAACCGGTTGACGTCCTGGGTGTTCACCGCATCGTGCAGGGCCTGCACCAGCTCGCTGAGGCGGCGCGGGCAGCTCGCCCCCAGACTGTCGCGCTGCAGGGTGCTGCCAGCCGGTGGCGGCGGCGGACGCCGCGACTGTGCGCCCACGCTGTCACAGGGGCGGTCGGTGTAGACGCTCTGGCCCTGCGCATCGGTGCAGCGGTTCAGGCGCGTGGATTGGGCGTGGGCATCGATGCTGGCCGCGGACAGCAGCACCAGCAGCAGGGACAGGACAGCTTTCATTGCCACAGGGTAGCGTTGAAAGCGACAGCGCAGTGTGCCTTCAGCCGTTCAGCAGCTTCAGCACCGACACCGTCGGCTTGGCCAGGTTCAGCGTGTAGAAGTGCAGGCCTGGCGCGCCGCCTTCCACCAGGCGCTGGCATAGCCTGGCCACCACTTCGGCGCCAAAGGCACGCACCGATTCGCTGTCGTCGCCATAGGCCAGCATCCTGCGGCTGATCCAGCGCGGGATCTCGGCACCGCACTGTTCGGAAAAGCGACGCAGCTGGCTGAAGTTGGCGATCGGCATGATGCCCGGGGTGATCGGCACCTGCACGCCCAGCCGCTGCACTTCATCGACGAAGTGGAAGTAGGCGTCGGCGTTGTAGAAGTACTGGGTGATGGCCGCATCGGCGCCGGCATCGATCTTGGCCTTGAAGTGCTTCAGGTCGGTCAGTGCATCCGGTGCCTGCGGATGGGTTTCCGGGTAGGCGCCGACCTCGATGCGGAATGCATCGCCATGCTCGGCGCGGATGAAGGCGATCAGTTCGGCCGCGTAGCGCATGTCGCCCGGAAAGCCCATGCCCGAGGGCAGGTCACCGCGCAGCGCGACCAGCCGCCGGCAGCCGATGGCGCGGTACAGCTTGAGCAGCTCGCGGATTTCCTGCCGGGTGCCGCCGACGCAGGACAGGTGCGGCGCCGCATCGAAGCCATGGTGCTGGTTGAGGTGGCGCACCGTCTCGGAGGTGTAGCTGAGGGTGGAGCCGCCGGCACCGAAGGTGCAGGACACGTACTCGGGGGCATACGCCTTTAGGCGGGCGGCGGTACGGTCCAGCTGGCCACGCTGCTCATCGGTCTTGGGTGGGTAGAACTCGAAGCTGATGGCGGTCATGGCACGGGCGGTGGCAGCGGGTGCGGCTGAGTATATCTCTCCATCAAGATGGATGTGAAGCATGAGGGCGTGAAGAGGCGGCAGGGCGTGGCGACCGTTCACCCGGCGTGGCGGCCGTTGCTCCGGAACTGCACCCCGGCGGCGCCCATCGCGGCCACGCTGGCCGCACACCCCACGCACCCGCCCCTGGAAGGAACACACGATGAAGATGATCCTGGCGATGTACTACGCGATGAAGGCCCTGGCCCGGCTGGCCATGCTGGGCATGGCGATGGCCGTGCTCGGCTCGGGCGCCGCCCATGCTGCCGAGGCAGCGCCGGCCGGCACCGGCAAGCTGCAGGTCGAGGTGGTCGGCCACGGCCGCCCGTTGTTGATGATCCCCGGTTTGAACAGCAGCGCCGAGGTCTGGCGTGAGACCTGCCTGGCATTGAAGGACGTGCAGTGCCACCTGGTGCAGCTGCCGGGCTTTGCCGGTACCCGCGCCGCCGCGCCGCGCCCGGCGGATTTCCTGTCCGCCATGCGCGACCAGCTGCTGGCCTATGTGCATGACCAGGCGCTGGACCATCCGGCGGTGATCGGCCACAGCCTGGGCGGCGTGCTGACCCTGCAGATGGCGGTGAAGGAACCGGACGCATTGGGGCCGCTGGTCATCGTCGACGCGCTGCCGTTCTACGCGGGCATGCAGAACCCGCAGGCGACCGCACAGAGCGTGCAGCCGCTGGCCGAACAGATGCGCACGGCCATGCTGGCTGCGGACCCGGCCAGCTACCAGGCGCAGGCCGAAGCGGCACTGGCCCCGCTGACCAACAGTGCCGCGCGCCTGCCCGAACTGAAGCGCTGGGGCCGCGACAGTGATCGCACCACCACCGCCGATGCGATGTACACGCTGCTGGTGACCGACCTGCGCAGCGACGTGGCCGGTATCCAGTCACCCACGCTGGTGCTGGGCGCCTGGGCGTCCTACCAGGCAATGGGCGCGACCGAAGCGTCGGCGCGTGCGATCTTCCAGGCGCAGTACGCCGCGCTGCCGGGTGTACGCATCGAAATGAGCGCGACCGGCCACCACTTCCTGATGTGGGATGATCCGCAATGGCTGCGTGGGCAGGTGCAGGCGTTCCTCGACAGCCACCGCTGATCCTTCCATTCCGCCGGCCATTGCCATGCCCGAATCGACCTCTACGCTGCGTTTCTGGTTGATCAACACCCTCGGCTGGGCGCTGTTCTGCGTGGTCAGCCTGGCCATGACCGGCGCGTTTGGTGGCGGCAGCAGCAGTGGGAGCACGCTCATCAGCGTCGGCCTGGGCGTGCTGCTGTATGCCATCAGCGGCAGCGTGCGCGCGCTGGCCCTGCGGCGCCACTGGTGGCGGCTGGACCTGGGCGCGCTGGTGCTGCGGCTGGCATTGGCGGTGCTGCTGGGTGCAGCACTGGCGCAACTGCTGCTGACGGCGGTGCTGCAGCCGGCGCTGGCACTGGGCTGGGTGGATTTTGCTGGCCGATCGGGTGATTTCCGCCCGGTGGCGCGCCTGCTCTACTGGCTCAACACCGTGCTGATGCTGGGGCTGTGGACCGCGTTGTGGGCCGGCCTGCACGGCGTGCGCAGTGCGCGCCAGGCCGAACTGGCGCGCCTGCGTGCCGAAGCCGAACGCAGCGCGCTGGAACGCGATGCGCTGCGCGCGCGCTTGAACCCGCACTTCATGTTCAACGCGTTGAACAACCTGCGCGCGCTGATCCTCGAAGATCCCGAGCGCGCACGGCAGATGGTCACCGATCTGTCGCGCACGCTGCGCCACGCACTGGAGCACGCCCGCAGCGAGGAGGCCGTGCTGGCCGATGAACTGGCCGTGGTGCGGGACTATCTGGCTGTTGAAGCCGTGCACTACGAACAGCGCCTGCAGGTGCACTTCGAGGTGAGTGGCGAAGCCGCACAGGCGCGCCTGCCGGTGATGGCGCTGCAGCTGCTGGTGGAAAATGCGATCAAGCACGGCATCGCCGTGTGTCCTGGCGGTGGCGAGGTGCGTATCAGCGCGCAGTGCCGCGACGGCCTGCTGCGGCTGCAGGTCGACAATCCGCTGGGTGTGGCTGCCGCAGTCAATGCCACCGCCACCACCGGTCATGGCGTCGGCCTGGCCTACCTGCGTTCGCAGCTGGGCCGCGGTGGCCGCTTCCACCTGCAACCGGCGGACGGCCGCATGCAGGCCCTCCTGGAGATCCCGCAATGCGCACGACCCTGAATGTCCTGATCGTCGATGACGCGCGCCTGGCGCGGCAGGAACTACGCACGCTGCTGGCGGCGCTGCCGTGGGTGCAGTGCGTGGGCGAGGCCGATGATGTACCGGCGGCGCGCGAGGCGATCGCACGGTTGAAACCCGACCTCGTGCTGCTGGACGTGCAGATGCCCTCCGGCACCGGCTTCGATGTGCTTGATGGCCTGGAACAGGCGCCGGCGGTAGTGTTCGTCACCGCCTACGATGCCTATGCGGTGCGTGCCTTCCAGACCAATGCGCTGGATTACCTGGTCAAGCCGGTGGAAGCGCCGCGCCTGCATGAAGCGCTGGAACGCGTGCGCCAGCGCGATGTGCCTGCCGCGCCGCCGGTGACCGCAGGTGGCAGCTTGAGCGCGCAGGACCAGGTGTTCGTGCGTGATGGCGAGCGGTGCTGGTTCGTGGCTGTGGGCGAGATCCGCAGGCTGGTGGTGGATGGCAACTACACCCGCCTGTGGTTCCGCGACCAGAACGCGCTGCTGGCACGCAGCCTGAGCGCGCTGGAAGCACGCCTGCCAGCCGAGCTGTTCTTCCGCGCCAACCGCAACACGCTGGTGAACCTGCGGCGGATCCGCGCGGTCAGCCCCAGCGTGGGCGATGGCTACGACCTGGCGCTGGATGATGGCAGCGAGGTGGAAGTCTCACGTCGGCAGGCGCGCGAGCTGCGCGAGCGGATGGCGCTGTAGCTGCTGCTACAGCTCGGCGCTGACCGGGCTGGTGATGAAGCCCCACAACAGTCGCGCCATCACTGCAGGCGAACGTGCCTGCCTGCGTGCGTAGTCCAGTAGTCTATCCAGCCGCGGGCGGTCATACAGGTGGCCCGCCAGCAGCACGGCGTGGATGCGGCGGGTGTTGCCGATGTCCTGCAGGGGATTGCCATCGAGCAGCACCAGATCGGCGGCCTTGCCTACCTCGACGCTGCCGTGCGATGCCTGCAGTTGCAGATGGCGCGCCGCCTGCAGCGTGGCTGCATGCAGTACGTCGGCGTGGCTCAGGCCAGCCTGCCGTAGCCACTGCAGCTCATCGTGGTAGCGGAAGCCGCCCAGGCCGGTGTCGGTGCCGACCAGCACCGGCACGCCCGCACGGTGCGCTGCGCCGGTCAACGCCAGGCCATGGCGGAAGTACGCCTGCAGTGCGGCGTCGCCACGGGGTCCGGGATAGCGCGCGGCAGTGGCCTGCAGATCATCGCGCCAGGCCCAGCGCGAGAGTGGATCCAGATAGGCCAGGCGTGGGTCGTTGAGGAATGCTGGATCGCGGGCGCGCGCATCTTCCTCGCGGGTAACGTGGGTGGGCACGAACGCCGCGCCGCTGGCCTGCATCTGCTTGAAGGCTTCGGTACAGAGCGCTGGCTGGTGGCCGGCAACCATGCGCTCGGCCAGTGCCGTGGGGTGTTCGCCATCCAGTGCGCCCTCGCGCCATTGCGCGGCCTTGTCGAAGCAGTGGCGGGCAAACAGGTGGGCATGCTCGAAGCTGCGCTGGCCGGCCTGCAGCGCGTCCTGCAGCGAAACCGCCTTGGGCAGGTGGCCGACCAGCGGACGCTGCAGGCGTTGCGCCTCGGCAGCGAGCTGCTGGTAGGTATCTGCGCGCAGGCGGTTGTAGACCTTCAGCGCATCGATGCCGCGTGCGTCGTACTCGCGGGCGCGGCGCAGCGCTTCATCGGCGCGCATCGCCGGGTCTTCGAAGTAGAAGCTGGCGATCTGCACGAAGCGCGGTGCGACCTGCTGCCCGGCGATGGCCTGCGCGGTCCAGCGGCGCTTGTCGGCCACGCAGGCGATCAACGGATCGGTGGGCTGCGGGCAGTCCATCATGTCGCGCGTGCCGGTGATGCCGTTGGCCAGCATCAACGGGAACTGCACCTGCGGTGACAGCTGCAGGGCGTGGGTGTGCATGTCCCAGAAGCCGGGCGACAGCCATCGCCCGCCGGCATCGAGCACGGGCAGCGAGGGGTCCGCAGCGGCCCCGCCAATGGCGGCGATACGCCCCTCGCGCACGGTCACCGTGGTGGGTTCGCTGGCCTGGCCGTTCACCACGTCCAGTACCCGCACGTTGATGATCACCCGGCTGTTGCCGGCCTCGGGCAGCGGCGGTGCCTGCAGCGGCCAGAACACTGCGGCGGTGAACAGCAGCGGGGGTGTCGCCAGCACGGCGGCCAGTACCAGGGCCAGGCGCTTCCAGCGACGGCGAGGGGTGGGGGACAACGCGCGTGCAGCGTGCATGGGCCGGCAATCCTTGCAGGGGGGCACCAACAGGGTGCGACAACCACGACGCAGGCGCCAGTGACGTTCAGCCCAGCGCCCCCAGCTGGGCCGTGGCGGTTACCCTGTGCGCCTGATATTCCAACCCCGGCACGCCATGTCCATCGTCCTCACTGAATTCGCCCGTCCCCGCCTGTTCCCGCGCGTGCCGCGCGCCAACACCATCCAGGACATCAGCGCCGAGCAGTTCCAGGCGCACCTCAACGCGCATGCGCCGCTGAAGGTGCTCGACGGCTATGCGCCGTTCTGCAAGCTGTTCGTGTACGAGAACTGGACCAGCACGCGCTGCCTGACCGTGCCGGTCACCGAGGCCAACCGCCACCTGCTGCGCAGCGGCTACGAAGCGCGCAACCGCGAGGAACTGCCGGTGCTGGTGCGCTGGTTCGAGGGCGTGGAATCGCCGCGCGCGAATTACCTGGTAGTGATCCTGTACAGCGCCGAACAGCTTGCGAAGGAAGGCTCGCCGATCGACGCGGACTGGGGCATCGTCGGCTGCATCTACACGGCCGAGCCGGAAGAAGTGCCGATGGCGCCGATCACCATGATGCGCAACGCGCTGGGCGTGGAGGAGGGCGGTTCCGGTGTTCCGCTGGACCGCGAGGCCTACCAGCGCGCCGTGCAGTTCTGGGAGAACAACGCCAACTGGCGGCCGTAACTCCGCCTGTGCTGCGAATGTCGTAACTGCCCGCTTGTGCCCGGTGATGCAGGCTGTGAGGGATGGGAAGTTCGATGCGGCAGAGTCCACGCTGATGCCCGCGCCTTGGACGTTTCCGGGTACGCTGACGCACTGTGCCTCGCTGCGGTGTGAACGCGTGCCTCATTCCGTGTCCGCATATCACTAGACTGCCCGCCTTCTCGGATCGGGTGGCGGAAATGAAGACGGTAGGCACATTCGTAATTGCGGTTGCGGTGGTTGCGCTTCTTTCTGCCGGATGTTCAACGTTGACACCGAAAGAGACGGTGGCGACCGCTGGCTGCAGCATGCTGCCTGAGGACGTCCGGTACATCGACGCACGCGTGCGGGTCGTCGGTCTGACGCAGGATGGTGCGGGCTGCCATTTCCATGCAGTCGCGAAGAATGCCGCCGCGGCGCGTACGCAGACGCGGCTGCTGGGCAGGCTGGCCAAGCTGCGTTGCAGGGACGTCGTCGTTGATGATTCCAGCGAGCGCGTTGCCGCACAGGACACAAACGCGGCTGGCGTGGCAATGCGGATCACCCTTCGTACGAAGTCTGGCAGGCCCTGCAAGCCATCCAAGGCCACGACTGGGGATCCGCCTGCTGTGGATCCGTACCAGGGTGGGCTTTACAGCACGTATTCGTTGCCTCCGCGTTACCCGAAAGAGGCATTCCGGGAAGGGCGTCAGGGGGAAGTTCTGGTAATTTTCCTCATTGATGGGAAACATCAGACGATCGGCGCAATGCTGGATCGGTCCAGCGGCTACGACGACATGGACGAGGCTGCGGTGGCGGCTGCACAGGATTGGAAGTTTGATGCAGTCGGAGATGTTCCAGAAATTTCCCTGCTTCGTGTGCCAATGAACTTTGAGCTGTAACAAATGGGGTCAGAGCCCTTTCCGGTGGAAAGGGATCTGACCCCTTCGTCAGGCGGCTTTCCACTCCCACCATGGGTAATGGTATTCGCGGTCGGTCGCTTCCCAGTGCTGGCCGCACTGCGTGCAGGCAACGTGGTGGCATTCGCCCCAACCGTCATCGGCTTCGCCCACCGAGAGCAGCTGCATCTGCCCCTGTGCGATCAGCTTGCGCGGATCGAAGAACAGATACGTCGGCGTGAGCGCGCACGGGCAGCCGGCCTGCGCCTGCCAGTAGCGCAGGCGTTGCAGCGCCGCCTGCAGATGCACCTGGTTGGCCAGCAGTGCGCCGCCGAGTGTGACTCCGGCGCAGGCGCGTTCGATACGGTCGGCATGCGGGGCCAGCGCGTCCAGTACAGTGCGGTCGAACATCACCGCGACCCGGCTTGCCGAGGCATGGATGCGCGTGGCATCACCGCTCAGCAGGTCCTGCAGCAGGGCATCCGCCGCAGACATCAGCGGGCTTTCCCGATGGGCGCGTAATGCCCTGCGGTCAGCCGCAACAGGTCGGCCGGCGCCAGTTCCACTTCCAGACCGCGGCGGCCCGCGCTGACGTGCATCGCCGGCAGTGACTGCGCGCTGGCATCGAGGAAGCTACGCAGGCGCTTCTTCTGCCCGAGCGGACTGATGCCACCGACCAGGTAGCCGGTGGCGCGCTGGGCAGCATCGGCCGCGGCCATCTCGCACTTCTTGCAGCCGGCGGCTTCGGCCAGTGCCTTCAGGTCCAGCTGCCCGGCCACCGGCACGATCGCCACCAGCAGTTCGTGGGTTTCGGTGCTGGCCAGCAGCGTCTTGAACACCTGGGCCGGGTCCAGGCCGAGTTTCTCCACGGCTTCGCCGCCATAGGATTCGGCATGCGCGTCGTGCACGTAGCTGCGCACGGTGTGGGCGATCTTTTCGCGCTTGAGCAGGTTGATGGCGGGGGTCATGCGGGCATCGTAGCGCGCGCGGGGCGGGTTGCCTTGACCGAGGCTACTGCCAGGCGCCGCGCGGTGATAATGGACGGTCGTCACTGCCTGGACATCGAACATGCGCGCTCCGCAACATCTTCATGACCTGACTCTGGATGCCGAACCGTGCGCGGGGCCGTACCCGCCGCAGGGCTTCTGGCCGGTCGCCGAAGGCGCGTTGGGGAATGGTGATGTGTTCGGTCTGTACTGGCCGTTGGGGCGTGAAGCTGAGCCGCCGGTGGTCTGCGAGATGTTCCATGACGAGGGGCGCATGGTCTTCCGCCATTCTTCGCTGGATGCCTTCGCCCGGTGGCTGGATGCCGGTGGCGGGTGGGACGGTGATGATGAGGATCGCGATCCACGCGAGCAAGAGGTTGCAGATGCGGATTCGCCGTTGCTCCTGGTCGAGCGCGCGCAGCGGCATGTGCAGGCCGGTGCGCCGGCTGAAGCCATCGTGCTGCTGGAAGATGCCTGCAGCCGCTTTCCCGAGCTGCAGCGGGCATGGGCCATGTTGGCAGGGCAGCAGATGCGCCTGGGGCAGCACGCGGCGGCCGTGGCGTCGGCGCGTGCGGCGGTCCTGGCGAACTGGGCATTCGGCATTCCCGAGCCCGGTGTACTGCGCATCCTGCGTGCAGCCGATGCGGCCGGCGATCCTGTGCTGGCGATGGCCCAGCAGATGGGGTTTGCTTTCGGTGGCGCCAAGACCAATCCGGACTATGCCCTGCTGCAGTCCTGCATCGAACGCTGTTGGGAGGCGGGTGACACGATGGCGGCGCTGCGCCTGAGCCAGAATCGCTGCTATGCGCTCAGTGCCGAGACCGTTTCATTCCAGCAGCGCGAGGGATTCGATCTGGCTTCCTGGCAGCGCGACTTTGCCGCGCATTGCCAAAGTGCCTTGCAGGATGATCGGCAGCGAATGTAGCGCCACGACCACCTGCGTGCTTCGGCAGAGGGGGTCGGAACGCGGAACGGGCGCCCGAAGGCGCCCGTTCCGTGTGCTGCGTGCATGGGTAGTGCCGGCCGCTGGCCGGCACCCCGCACGACATCAGTAGCGGTAGTGGTCCGGCTTGAACGGGCCTTCCACCGGCACGCCGATGTAGTCGGCCTGTTCCTGGGTCAAAGTGGTCAGCTTCACGCCGATCTTTTCCAGGTGCAGGCGGGCCACTTCTTCGTCCAGGTGCTTGGGCAGCAGGTAGACCTTCTTCTCGTAGCTGTCCTTGTTGGCCCACAGGTCGATCTGGGCCAGGGTCTGGTTGGCGAACGAGTTGGACATGACGAAGCTCGGGTGGCCGGTGGCGCAGCCCAGGTTCACCAGGCGGCCTTCGGCCAGCAGGAAGATCGCATTGCCGCTCGGGAAGATGTACTTGTCCACCTGCGGCTTGATGTTCACGTGCTGCACGCCCGGGAACGCCACCAGC
>PJTT01000864.1_pt1 | contig 11373 bp, 12 predicted proteins | sample 1512261 | NCBI WGS metagenome assembly PJTT01 (sample SAMN08177685, study PRJNA422409) | Soil metagenome, whole genome shotgun sequencing project. | isolation source: Soil (2) enriched on wood chips | place: USA: Madison | collected 2015-01-15
ACACCGCCACCCTGTCGGCCACCGAGCTGCGCCGCTACCTGTTCGAAGCCGGCGATGTCGACTTCCACGGTGCGCTGCTGATGCTGCGTGGCAACGTGCCGGCGCCGGTGTACGACATGCTCGAAGCGTTCCGGAAGAGTGCGCCGGCCTATGGCCAGCTGGTGGCCGAGTACCGCTTCATCGAACAGTACAAGGCAGCCTGGAAGGACGCGCCGTACGCGCCCACGTTCGTCACCACCGATGCGGTGGTGGTGCATTCGGGCCACGTGCTGCTGGTGCGCCGCCGTTCGGAACCGGGCAAGGGCCTGTGGGCGCTGCCTGGTGGCTTCGTCGGCCAGGAACAGAGCCTGCTGGACAGCTGCCTGCGCGAGCTGCGCGAGGAAACCCGGCTGAAGATTCCGCTGCCGGTGCTGAAGGGCTCGCTGAAGAGCCAGCAGGTGTTCGACCACCCCGACCGCAGCCAGCGCGGCCGCACCATCACCCACGGCTTCCACTTCGATTTCCCGGCCGGCGACCTGCCGGCGGTGCGCGGCGGCGACGACGCCGACAAGGCGCGCTGGATTCCGGTGAGCGAAGCCCTGGAGATGGGCCCGCAGCTGTTCGAAGACCACCTGCACATCCTGGAGTATTTCCTCGGCCGCGGCTGACCAGGTCCGGCCTCCCCATCGGCGGATAGACCGCCGGTGTCACTCGACGCGAAGGAGCTTCCGTCATGCACTACCTCGATAATCTTCTCCTCGACACCGACAGCTACAAGGCCAGCCACTGGCTGCAGTATCCGCCGGGTACCGATGCCACGTTCTTCTACGTGGAATCGCGCGGCGGCCTGCACGACCGCACGGTGTTCTTCGGCCTGCAGGCGATCCTCAAGGACGCGTTGGCACGGCCCATCACCCACACCGACATCGACGACGCCGCTGCGGTATTCGCCGCGCATGGCGAACCGTTCAATGAAGCCGGCTGGCGCGATATCGTCGACCGCCTCGGTGGCTACCTGCCGGTGCGCATCCGCGCCGTGCCCGAGGGCAGCGTGGTGCCCACGCACCAGGCACTGATGACCATCGAATCGACCGATCCGGCCGCGTTCTGGGTGCCCTCGTACCTGGAAACCCTGCTGCTGCGCGTGTGGTACCCGGTCACCGTGGCCACCATCAGCTGGCATGCACGGCAGACCATCGCCGGCTTCCTGCATCAGACCAGCGACGACCCGCAGGGGCAGCTGCCGTTCAAGCTGCACGACTTCGGCGCACGCGGTGTGTCCAGCCTGCAGTCGGCCGCGCTGGGCGGTGCCGCGCACCTGGTCAACTTCCTCGGCACCGATACGGTTTCGGCGCTGTGCCTGGCCCGCGCGCACTACCACGCGCCGATGGCCGGCTATTCGATTCCCGCTGCCGAGCACAGCACCATCACAAGCTGGGGCCGCGAGCGTGAGGTGGATGCGTACCGCAACATGCTGCGCCAGTTCGGCAAGCCCGATGCGATCGTGGCGGTGGTGTCGGACAGCTATGACATCTACCACGCGATCAGCGAGCACTGGGGCACCACCCTGCGCGATGAAGTAATCGCCTCGGGCGCGACCCTGGTCATCCGCCCGGATTCGGGCGACCCCGTGGAGGTGGTGGCCGAGAGCCTGCGCCGGCTGGACGAGGCCTTTGGCCATACGATCAACGGCAAGGGTTATCGCGTGCTCAACCACGTGCGGGTGATCCAGGGCGATGGCATCAACCCGGACACGATCCGCGCCATCCTGCAGCGCATCACCGGCGACGGCTACGCCGCCGACAACGTGGCCTTCGGCATGGGCGGTGCCCTGCTGCAGCGGCTGGACCGCGATACGCAGAAGTTCGCGCTGAAGTGCTCGGCCGCGCGGGTGGACGGTGCCTGGATCGACGTCCACAAGGACCCGATCACGGATGCCGGCAAGACCAGCAAGCGCGGCCGCATGCGCCTGCTGCGCCGCTTGGACGATGGCAGCCTGCACACGGTGGCGCTGCCGGCCAGCGGTGACCCGACCCTGCCGGCCGGCTTCGAGGACGCGATGGTGACCGTGTGGGAGAACGGCCGGTTGCTGTACGACCAGCGGCTGGATGAGATCCGCGCGCGGGCGGCGGGTCAGCACTGAGGGCGCATCCACGCATGGCGTGGATCTACTGGGGGTAAGTGGACGCATCCCCCTTGACCCACGCCAGCATCGCGTCCACCGTGGGCACGCCGAAGGTATCCCTGCCGTCGTTGCGACAACGGCAGGGATTTGAATGGGAATCCGGTGAAGGCGCCTTGCGCGCCCATTCCGGAGCTGCCCCGCAGCGGTGAATGGAAACGAATCCTGCCAACAGCACTGGGCTCGCGCCTGGGAAGCGGCAGGTAGTAGGTGGGCTGCGGCCCGCGTCCCTCAGCCCGAATACCGGCCCCGGCCGGGGGACACGAGCGTCCGCTGATTCGACCTGGAATCTCCGCGGGGAGGTTGCCGGGGCCGTCTTCGTCCTGCGCGTGCAGGCGGGGGGGCCGCGCGCGTCCTGTTCACGGTTTCCGGCCAGACCCGTTGCCCACGCCCAGATGCACCCGACGATGACCGAGTTCCAACGCCCCGACCTGTCCCTGCCCGCCGACGGCAAGCGCCTGCTGCTGCATTCGTGCTGCGCGCCCTGCTCGGGTGAAGTGATGGAGGCGATCACTGCCTCCGGGATCGACTACGCGATCTTCTTCTACAACCCCAACATCCACCCGGTGAAGGAATACGAGCTGCGCAAGCAGGAGAACATCCGCTTCGCCGAGCAGCACGGCATTCCCTTCATCGATTGCGACTACGACACCGACAACTGGTTCAGCCGTGCGCGCGGCATGGAAAACGAGCCCGAGCGCGGCATCCGCTGCACGATGTGCTTCGACATGCGTTTCGAGCGCACCGCGCTGTACGCGCATGAGCACGGCTACGACACCATCAGTTCGTCGCTGGGCATTTCGCGCTGGAAGAACATGGCGCAGATCAACGACTGTGGCATCCGTGCCGCGTCGCGCTACGAGGGCCTGCAGTACTGGGATTACAACTGGCGCAAGGGTGGCGGTGCCAGCCGCATGGTGGAGATCAGCAAGCGCGAGCAGTTCTACCAGCAGGAATACTGCGGCTGCGTGTACTCGCTGCGCGATGCCAACCGCCACCGCCGCGAAACCGGGCGCGAGCGCATCAAGATCGGCCTGCTGTACTACGGCCAGGATGCCGAAACGCCGCAGGGCGATTGACGTGCGCGCAGGGGGCGGCCACGCTGGTCGCCCCTTCTGCTGTGCTGGACCCTGCCATGACCGCCCTGCCCGCCGATGTCGCCCTGCTGGTGATCGACCTGCAGCCGGACTTCATGCCCGGTGGCGCATTGGCCTGCGACCAGGGTGATGCGCTGGTGGCGCCGATTGCCGAGCTGCTGGCGCAGCGCCACTACCGCACGGTGGTGGCCACCCAGGACTGGCACCCGGCCGACCACGCTTCGTTCGCCAGCCAGCACCCGGGCACGCGCCCGTTCGAGAGCATCCTGCTGCATGCACAGCCGCAGACGCTGTGGCCGGACCACTGCGTGCAGGGCAGCGACGGCGCCGCGCTGCACCCGGGCGTGGACTGGACCGTGGCCGACCTGATCCTGCGCAAGGGCACCCGCCAGCAGGTGGATTCGTACAGCGCGTTCCGCGAGAACCACGGCCCGGAGGGCGAACGCCCACCGACCGGCCTGGCCGGCTGGCTGCATGAGCGCCGCATCCGCGAGGTGCATGTGTGCGGCCTGGCGCGTGATTACTGCGTGCTGTGGAGCGCGCAGGACGCGGTGAAATCCGGCTTCCGGGTGAAGTTCCTGTGGGACCTGACCCGGCCGGTGGCCGAAGCCAACGACGCGATGGTGCGTGAGGCGCTGGGCAAGGCGGGGATTGCGATCGCCTGACCCGGAACGGTAGTGCCGGCCGCTGGCCGGCAACCTCGGGATCCCTGCAGTTGCCGGCCAGCGGCCGGCACTACCGGATCACAGCCGTTGCTAGCGGAACACCACCGTGCGGTGCCCGTTGAGCAGGATGCGGTGCTCCACGTGCCGGCGCACGGCGCGCGCCAGCACCTGCGATTCGGTATCGCTGCCCAGCCGCACCAGTTCGCGCGGTGCCATGGCGTGGTCCACGCGGGCCACGTCCTGTTCGATGATCGGGCCTTCGTCCAGATCCTCGGTGACGTAGTGCGCGGTGGCGCCGATGATCTTGACCCCGCGCGCGTGCGCCTGGTGGTACGGCTGCGCGCCCTTGAAGCTGGGCAGGAAGCTGTGATGGATGTTGATCGCGCGGCCAGCCAGGGCGCGGCACAGCGTGGGCGAGAGGATCTGCATGTAACGCGCCAGCACCACCAGGTCGATGCGCTCGCGCTCGACCAGATCGATGATCTGCTGTTCCTGCACGGCGCGCGTTTCGGCGTTTACCGGCAGGTGGTGGAACGGCACCTGGTAGGACGCTGCCAGCGGCGCGAAATCGGCGTGATTCGATGCCACCGCAGCGATGTCCACTTTCAGCTGCCCGCTGTGGGCGCGGAACAGCAGATCGTTCAGGCAATGGCCCTGCTTGCTGACCAGCACCAGCAGGCGCGCGCGGCGGCGGCCGTCGTGCAGCTGCCAGTCCATACCGTAGTCGGCGGCCAGTGCAGCCATCGCCGCGTGCACGGTGTCGAGCGGCAGGCTGGCGTCGCGGTCGAAGTGCACGCGCAGGAAGAAGCGGCCGCTCTCCTCATCGCCGAACTGCTGGGCGTCGAGGATGTTGCAACCGTGGTCGAACAACAGCCCCGAGACGCGGTAGACGATACCGGTGCGGTCGGGGCAGGACAGGGTAAGAATGGAATCGGGGCGCATCGCCCGAGTGTAGGGCAGCATCCTGCCGCGATGCACAATGCTGTCAGATGCAACCGATCTTCAGTGCGGATGCACCGTCAACGCCACCAGCCGCACCACCAGCGGGCGCACCAGCAGCACGCCGCAGAACGCGACCGGCATGGCCATCTGGTAGGCGGCCAGCACCCGCGCCAGGTAGCCACTGCCCAGCCCGGCGTTGGCGGCGGTGATGACCAGGCACATCAGCAGCGCCATCAGGCCGGCCATGAAGAAGGCGAAGACAAACGGCGTGCTGCGGGCGTGCAGCTTCCAGCGGGGCGATCGGGGGTGGGCCATGGCATATCGCGTCGAGTGAAGTGGGTCGGCAGGCTAGCGGTGCGGCGGCCCGCGCACAGCCCCGCCACGCTTGGCACAGACCCAAGCGATACTTGCCCTTCCGCATGGCAAGCTGGTCGGTCATGAACCTGTTGCAGCTCATCCGCAGCTTCACCCGCACCGCAGAGACCGGCAGCATTGCCGCCGCGGCCCGCCAGCTCGGCATCAGCGCCACCGCCGTGGGCCAGAACATCAACCGGCTGGAAGCGCACCTCGGCGTGCGCCTGCTCAACCGCAGCACGCGGCAGCTGGCGCTCAGCGAGGCCGGTGCGGTCTACCTGGCGCAGGTGCGGCACATCGAGGCGGACCTGGCGCGCGCGCAGGCGATGATCACCGCCGGCGATATCGAACCGTCCGGGCCGCTGCGCATCGCCAGCAGCAGCGCATTCGGCCGCCACGTGCTGGCCCCGCTGCTGCCCAGCCTGCAGCAGCGCTACCCGCAACTGCAGCTGGAACTGTGCCTGAGCGATCGCGCTGTACAGCACGGGCCGGAGGCGGTGGATGCCAGCATCCGCATCGGCGCGCAGCTGGAAGACGGCCTGGTGGCGCGGCCGCTGGCGCGCATCCCGTTCGTGTTCTGTGCCTCGCCGGCCTACCTGGAGGCGCACGGCACGCCGGGCGATCCGGCCGCACTGAACGGCCATCGCGGCCTGCTGCACCGCTTTCCCACCGACGGCCGGCCGCTGCGCTGGGGCCTGCTGAAGGACGGCCAGCGGGTGGACGCGACGCTGCCGCCGAGCATGGTCTGCGATGACATCGACGCGCTGGCCGAGCTGGCGGCGGCCGGCGCGGGCATCACCCGGCTGGCCGCGTTCGTGGCCGAACCGTACCTGCGCGATGGCCGCCTGCAGGCGGTGTTCGGCCCGGCCAGCGCATGGCAGCCGGCGCCGATGGAGGTGTTCTTCTGCGTGAGCGACCGCCGCGATTTCACCGCGAAGATCCGCGCGCTGTTCGAGCACCTGCAGGCCGGCATGGCACCGGCCTGGCAGGTCTGAGGTTCAGCGCGCGCGGAACACGTTGCGTGCTTCGCGCGGCTCGCAGCGCAGGTACTGCGGCGACGGCACCACGCTGTCGCCCAGCGCGGCGGCGGCGTGCCACGGCCAGCGCGGGTCGTACAGGATGCCGCGGGCCAAACCGATGGCATCGGCCTGGTTGTGGCGCAGGATCGATTCGGCCTGTTCCGGTTCGGTGATCAGGCCCACCGCGATGACCGGCATGCGCAGCTTCTTGGCCTTGATGGCCGCCGCGAACGGCACCTGGTAGCCCGGGCCGACGCTGATCTTCTGGCGCTCATCGAGGCCGCCGCTGGACACGTGCAGGAAGTTGCAGCCACGCGCATCCAGGATCTGCGCCAGCGCTTCGCTCTGCACCAGGTCCCAGCCGCCGTCGACCCAGTCGGTGGCGGAAATGCGCACGCCCACAGCCACCTTGTCCGACACCGCTGCACGCACCGCATCGAACACCTCCACCAGCAGGCGCAGGCGGTTCGGCAGCGAGCCACCGTAGCCGTCGGTGCGGCGGTTGCTGAGCGGGGACAGGAACTGGTGCAGCAGGTAACCGTGCGCGGCGTGGATCTCGATCAGCTCCAAGCCCAGGCGCTCGGCACGCACCGCGCTGGCGGCGAAGGCAGCGATGACCTCGGCGATGCCGTCTTCATCCAGCGCCTCGGGTGCCGGATCGGTGGCGTGGAACGGTACCGGCGACGGGGCGACCGTGGCCCAGCCATTGGCATCGTCGGCCGGCAGCTGGCGGCCACCGTCCCACGGACGGGTGGTGGAGGCCTTGCGGCCGGCGTGGGCCAGCTGGATGCCCAGCGGCATCGACGACCAGCGGCGGACGCTGGCCAGCACCTGCGCCAGGGCGGCCTCGGTACCGTCGTCCCACAGGCCCAGGTCGGCCCAGCTGATGCGCCCGCGCGGCTCGACCGCGGTGGCTTCCAGGATCAGCAGGCCCGCGCCGGACTGCGCCAGGTTGCCCAGGTGCATGGCGTGCCAGTCGCTGGCGCGGCCGTCTTCGGCGGAGTACTGGCACATCGGCGCGATCACGATGCGGTTGGGCAGGGTCAGGGGGCCGAGGGACATCGGCGAGAACAGCTGGCTCAAGACGGTAAGGACATGCGTAGGGGGTGCGTATTGCACCGCTGCGCGGCCTGCGGATCAACCATCTGGATGGATCGCTGTTTCGCGGCGGCGCATTGCACGCTCGCCGGGCATGGCCCGGCGCTACCGGCTGCACGGGGCGATGAACGGTAGAGTCGACTGTCAGTCGACTGCTTTCTGCGATGCGCCCGAACGCCCCGCGCTGCGCGCGGAAGTCGACTGACAGTCGACTCTACCGGGTCACGAAGCCCGCCAACGCCTCGGCGCAGTCCCGTTCATCCTTGAACTGCAGCAGGTCGTCAGCGCGGGTGCGGCCACGGTTCAGCGCCGCCACCGGCAGCCCGGCCTTGGCCGCGGCCTGCACGAAGCGGAAGCCGGAATAGACCATCAGCGAGGAGCCCACCACCAGCACGGCGTCGGCCTGCTGCAGGTGCTCATGCACGGCCGCTACGCGCTCGCGCGGCACGTTTTCGCCGAAGAACACCACGTCCGGCTTCAACAGGCCGCCGCAGTACGGGCAATCCGGCACCACGAAGGCGGAAAAGTCGGTTTCCAGATCGGCGTCGCCATCCGGGGCGATGCCCGCTTCCAGCGCATCCCAGCCCGGGTTGGCATCGAGCAGGCGCTGCTGGAAATCCTCGCGCCCGCTGCGGCGTTCGCAGCCCATGCAGCGCACCAGGTCCAGCCGCCCGTGCAGGTCGATCACGTTCCGGCTGCCCGCACGCTGGTGCAGGCCGTCCACGTTCTGGGTCAGCAGCACCTGCAGCGTGCCGCGCGCTTCCAGCGCGGCCAGTGCCTGGTGGGTGCCGTTGGGCAGGGCCAGGCCGAAGCGCGGCCAGCCCAGCAGGCTGCGCGCCCAGTAGCGCTGGCGGGTGGCCGCCTCGCCCATGAAGGCCTGGTAGGTCACCGGCGGCGTGCGCTTCCACTGGCCGTCGGTATCGCGGTAATCGGGGATGCCCGAGGCCGTGCTGCAGCCGGCGCCGGTCAGCACGAACAGGCGTTGGGCACGGTCGATGAAATCGGTCAGCGGCGGGGTCATGGCAGCAAAATGGGGGCGCAGGGGCACCCCCGCAAGCGCGTGGTCAGCTGGCTGGGTCGGCCGCCGGGGTGCCCGGCAGGCGCGGCACGGCGGTCGGCTGGCCATCCTCGCCCAGTGCGATCATCACGAAGTGGCCGCGCGTGCACAGCTTGCGCTCGCCGCTGTGCAGGTCTTCGGCAATCAGTTCCACTTCGACCTTCATCGAGCTGCGGCCCACTTCGACGATGCGGCCCACGGTTTCCACCATCTGGCCGATGCGGATGGGCAGCTTGAAATCGACCTGGTCGCTGCGCGCGGTCACCACGGTGCGGCGCGAGTAGCGGGCGGCGGCGAGGAAGGCGGCCTTGTCCATCCACGCCAGCGCCTGGCCACCGAACAGGGTGCCCATGTGGTTGGTGTGGTTGGGGAAGACGATTTCGGCCATGCGCACTTCGATGGGCGGCACGGTTTCGGGAATGGGGGTCATGGCGGGGCCATCGGTGTGGGGTGCGGCAATTTTAAGCCAGCCCCGGTGCAGGCGGCGCTACACTGCGCCACGCCCACCGCACGGAACGTCGCCATGCCCGCCGCCGCCGACCTGCTGGCCTTCGCCCTGCTGTCGCTGGGCATGGTGCTCACACCTGGGCCGAACATGGTCTACCTGGTCTCGCGCTCGATCTGCCAGGGCCGCCGCGCCGGGCTGGTGTCGCTGGGCGGGGTGGCGCTGGGCTTTGTGTTCTACATGCTGTGCGCGGCGCTGGGCATCACCGCCCTGCTGATGACCGTGCCCTTCGCCTACGACGCGCTGCGCATCGGCGGCGCGTTGTACCTGTTGTACCTGGCCTGGCAGGCGGTAAAGCCGGGCGGACGCTCGCCCTTCGCGGTGCATGCCCTGCCCGTGGACAGCCCACGCCGGCTGTTCGCGATGGGCTTTTTGACCAACCTGCTGAACCCGAAGATCGCGGTGATGTACCTGTCCCTGCTGCCGCAGTTCCTGCATCCGGACGGCCACGGCAGCGTGCTGGCACAGTCCGTGGTGCTGGGCTTCACCCAGATCGCGGTCAGCCTGGCGGTGAACGCGGTGATCGTGCTGATGGCCGGCAGCATTGCGGCGTTCCTGGCCGCGCGGCCGAGCTGGCAGGCCGCGCAGCGCTGGTTGATGGGCACGGTGCTGGCCGGGCTGGCGGTGCGCATGGCAGTAGAAGGACGGCGGTAAGACCTCTGGTAGCGCCGGGCCATGCCCGGCGAGCGCGCAGCGCGGCCGATGTTTCCCGCCGCGCCGGATGGATTCCGCCGGGCGTGGCCCGGCGCTACCGTCAGTGCAGGGTCGGTCCGGCGACCAGTCGTTCCACGGTTTCCGCGCAGCGACGGCCGTTGATGGCCAGACACAGCATGGCGTGGGTGGCTTCGGCCGGTTGCTTGCCCTGCAGCGGTGAGGTGCTGCCACTGGCTTGGGCAAGCTGGTGGTCACAGAGCAGCAGGGCGGTGCCTTCGATGCCCTGCATCAAGCGGCGCAGGCGTAGCAGCAGATGGTTGAGTTCGTGCGCGTTCGTCGGATCGGTACTCATGGTGGTGCCTCCATTACGGATCAGGCCACCGGTGAGGGTGGCGGACGATGCGTGGCTGCAATCCCGGAAAAACCACTGAAAAACCGGTGGGCGTTCGCCCTCCAACGCATCGCCCGCCATAGGCGTGCGACGGTCCGCCAACCGACAGCGGACAATGCCGGCGACGGTTGGCGAGCCTAACAGTGGTTGCTTTGCGGGATTGCAGTCCCGGCTGCTGGTTCGCCAGCAGCGCGCCATGATGTGCAGCGGAATCCGCGTGATTCCAGTGGCTTACGCGACATGCCGGCACATTGCTGGCAGAGCCGGCGCATTGCGTCGCAATCGACCATCTATGCGGATTGCGTCAATGCCCACCCGGTAGCGTAGTGCCGCGTCCTGCGACCCGCGTCGTTGACGCATGCCGTGCGTGGCGCGAACACTGCCAGGTCCCTGTTGCCATTGCGGTTGTCCATGTCCGAACACGATTGTTTTGTCTTTCCCGCAGCACCCCACCTGCCGGGGCCGGATCTACAGGCGCTGGAAAAGTGGATGCTGCAGGCAGGCCTCCTGCTTCCACCCGTGGGAGCCCAGGTGCCGTTCCACGCCCTGCACATGCTCAGCTATGCCATTGCCCAAGGTACCGGTGCCAGCGGCTGGCTCCATGACCCGGCGTGGCAGTCCGCGGCCGACGTGGTGGCCAGCCACATCCGCGCGGGGAATCTGCCGACCGGTTTGCAGGTGGATTGCCACGGAAGCGTGGAGGCATGCGTGCAGCACCTGCACGCGCACGGCATTGCGCTGGACCCTGCGCTGCTGTTCGACAACCACGCGCAGTGCGCGTGGTACAGCCCGCGTTACCGGGCCGGCCCGGGCATGCGCGCGCTCTACCCCGACGGCGACCTTGACGACCTGAGCATCCGCCTGTTCCAGGTGCACGCTGACGAGCCGCCGTTCGTGGTGGCGGGGGAAGGGACGGTGCCGCCGCGTGTGCCGGGCGAACATGAGGACCGCGAAGACTTCCCACCGTTGGGAGACCACACCGATTTCATCGGCGCGGCCTACGACGACATCAGCGTGCAGTGGAGCCCGCCCGGCACCGATGCGCGTTACCGCATCCTGGATCTGGACTGGTACGCAGGCCTGGGCATCGGCTGGCATTTCATCCAGTTCGAAGGCGGCACCGGCCACGACATGGTGGCATTCATCCAGGCCATCAGCGATCAGTGCGGCCAACGCATGCAGGTGGCGCACCGCCACTTGTGAGTGTTTTGACGCGCGACGTTGCGCGATCAGAAGCAGAGCAGTCGAGCAAGCTCGACTCTACAGAAACAAAAAACCCCGGCATTGCCGGGGTTTCTCGTTGCGACAGACCTGACTGGTTCGATCAGAAGTTCATGTCGAAGGCAACTTCGCCCTGCACGCCGACCTGGTAGGCCGAGGCGCGGCGTTCGAAGAAGTTGGTCAGTTCCTGCACGTCCTGCAGTTCCATG
>PJTT01000865.1_pt1 | contig 11321 bp, 11 predicted proteins | sample 1512261 | NCBI WGS metagenome assembly PJTT01 (sample SAMN08177685, study PRJNA422409) | Soil metagenome, whole genome shotgun sequencing project. | isolation source: Soil (2) enriched on wood chips | place: USA: Madison | collected 2015-01-15
AAACCGGCCTAACAGGATCAGCCGAGGCGCCGCCGGATCACCGCGGGGCTATTGATCCTGCCCGTCCGAGGGACAACCGGGTCCAGGGTTGAAAAAGCACCCGCGCCCCCGGTCCTTCGAGCCAATGATGTGGCGGAGCGGTCAGACGAAGCCGAAACGCTAAAACACATCACGGTCTCCGGGCTCCGCCCGGCCGCTCCGCGCCTCCCCACCAACTTTCGTGAGTTTTCACGGGAGTGCGAGAAGCCGTGCATCGAGGAACCTCCCCCTGTGGGGGAGGCGATCGCGCAGCGATCGGTGGGGGGGAGCAGTTGCGAAACCACCCACCGCCCCGGAAGCTGAAACCGGCCCCCCACCGGCCTTCGGCCGCCTCCCCCAGAGGGGGAGGTTCCTAAGGGCGCCCGCCACCTTCTCCCGCAAGGCGAGAAGGAACAAGATTGCCAGAATCCTTGACATAAACGCCCCCGCATGCGCCTTTCCGCGCCTTGCAAATCAACGCGTTTCAAAGCCTTTCATGACCACGATGCACGCCTATCGCACCCATAACTGCGGCGCTCTGCGGGCCAGCGACACCAACGCCAATGTGCGTCTGTCGGGCTGGATCCACCGCAAGCGCGACCACGGCGGCCTGGTCTTCATCGACCTGCGCGACCACTACGGCCTGACCCAGCTGGTGCTGCACCCGGAGACCCCGGGCTTCGCCATCGTTGAGCGCCTGCGCGCCGAGAGCGTGATCCGCGTCGACGGCCAGGTCGTGGCCCGCGACGTCAGCGTCGTGAACCCCAACCTGCCGACCGGCGAGATCGAGATCCGCGTCACCGACGTCGAAGTGCTGTCGACCGCCGACGAGCTGCCGCTGCCCGTCTTCGGCGAGCCGGACTATCCCGAAGAGATCCGCCTCAAGCACCGCTATCTCGACCTGCGCCGCGAGACCCTGCACAAGAACATCGTGCTGCGTTCGCGCGTGATCCAGTCGATCCGCAACCGCATGTTCGCGCAAGGCTTCAACGAGTTCCAGACGCCGATCCTGACGGCCTCCTCGCCGGAAGGCGCGCGCGACTTCCTGGTGCCCTCGCGTCTGCACCCCGAGAAGTTCTACGCCCTGCCGCAGGCGCCCCAGCAGTTCAAGCAGCTGCTGATGGTCTCGGGCTTCGACCGCTACTTCCAGATCGCCCCGTGCTTCCGCGACGAGGACCTGCGCGCCGACCGCTCGCTGGAATTCTACCAGCTCGACGTCGAGATGAGCTTCGTGACGCAAGAAGACGTGTTCGCGGCCATCGAGCCGGTGATGCACGGCATCTTCGAGGAGTTCGGTTCGGGCAAGCCGGTCTCGCCGATCAGCGAGACCCACACCTTCACCAACGATTTCGGCGCGACGCTCGAGCACAAGGGCTTCGAGCGCCTGACCTACGCCCAGTCGATGGCCTGGTACGGCAGCGACAAGCCGGACCTGCGCAACCCGATCAAGATGGCCGATGTCTCCGAGCACTTCCGTGACGGCGGTTTCGGCCTGTTCGCCAAGATCCTCGGCGCCGACGCCAAGAACGCCATCTGGGCCATCCCGGCCCCGACCGGCGGTTCGCGCGCCTTCTGCGACCGCATGAACAGCTGGGCCCAGGGCGAAGGCCAGCCGGGCCTCGGCTATGTGTTCTGGTCGGAAGACCAGGGCGCGTGGGGCGGCCCGATCGCCAAGAACCTGGGTGAACCCACCCAGGCCCTGATGGAGAGCCTGGGCCTGGGCAAGGGCGACGCCGCCTTCTTCGTGGCCGGCGATCCGGCCGTGTTCGCCAAGTTCGCCGGCCTTGCTCGCACCCGCGTCGGCACGGAGCTGAAGCTGGTCGCCGAGGAGCAGTTCAAGTTCTGCTGGATCGTCGACTTCCCGATGTTCGAGTGGAACGAGGACGAGAAGAAGGTCGACTTCTCGCACAACCCGTTCTCGATGCCGCAGGGCGGTCTGGAGGCCCTGGAGACCCAGGATCCGCTGACCATCCGCGCCTACCAGTACGACATCGTCTGCAACGGCTACGAGCTGTGCTCGGGCGCGATCCGGAACCACAAGCCCGAGATCATGCTCAAGGCCTTCGAGACCGCCGGCTACGGCCCGGAAGTGGTCGAGGAGCAGTTCGGCGGCATGCTCAACGCCTTCCGCTACGGCGCGCCGCCGCACGGCGGTCTGGCCCCCGGCATCGACCGCATCGTCATGCTGCTGGCCGAGCAGGTCGCCATCCGCGAAGTCATCGCCTTCCCGCTGAACCAGCAGGGCCAGGACCTGCTGATGAACGCCCCGGCCAACGTGCTCGACAAGCAGCTCAAGGAGCTGCACATCCGCACGGCTCCGCCGATCAAGGTCTAAGGATCTGAGGGCAAGCGCCTGAAAGACAAAGCCCTCCGGCCGTTCGGCTCGGAGGGCTTTTTCGTGTTATGGTGCCGCTGTCGGGGGTGCGCCCAGGGAGGGTTCCCGATGTTCAGGACCGCTTTAGCGTTATCCCTTTGCCTGTCCGCCGTGACGGTCGCCCAAGCCGCGCCGCCGTCCGCCGCCGACCAGAAGATCATAGCCAGCGCCATGTCGGCCGCCCCGCCGGCCATCGGCAAGGACGCGGCGATCATGACCTTCGCCGCCGACGGCTCGATGCGTCACCTGCGCGACGGGACGAACGGATACACCTGCATGCCCGACATTCCGACGACGCCGGGCGTCGATCCCATGTGCGCCGACGCCAACGCCATGGAATGGGCGAGCGCCATGTTCGGCCGCAAGCCGCCGCCGGAAGGCAAGCCGGGCTTCATCTACATGCTCAAGGGCGGCTCCGACCCCAGCAATCTCGACCCCTACGCCACCAAGCCGATGGCCGGGGATCCCTGGGTCAAGACCGGTCCTCACGTCATGGTCGTCGGCGCGCCGGGCATGCTGGCCGGCTATCCCGGCGGCGCGCGTCCGGATACGTCGAAGCCCTACGTCATGTTCCCGGATACGCCCTACGCGCACCTGATGCTGCCGGTGCGCTGAGGCCTAGCGGCAGCGCGGGATCGACAGGCCGCGCGGCAGGGTCGTCGAAGGATCGCCGCAGGCGCGGTTCAACTGTGCCTGCGTCAGGCCCGTGGCCCGGTCGAGCTCGGCGCCCGAGAAGTTGACGCCCGACAGGTCGGCGCCCGCGAAGCTGGCTCCTTCCAGATAGGCGCCGACGAAGGTCGCGTTGGTCAGGTTCGCGCGGGCGAAGCTGGCGCCGCCGAAGACGCCGCCATAGGCGTTGACGTCGCGCAGGTCGCCGCCGGTGAACCGCGTGCGGCCCATCACCGCCAGCGACAGGTCGGCCTGCCGCAGGCGGGCGCCCGCCAGGTTCTTGGCCTTCAGCGTCAGGCCCGACAGGTCGGCCTGGAAGAGATTGCACTTGGGGCAGTCGGCCCCGCGGCGCACGCGCTCGATCTGTCCGGCGTTCTGCGCCAGGGCGGGACCGGCCAGGGCCAGGGTCGAGAGCGCGGCGGCGGCGAGGAGGGCCAGCGGTTTCATTTCGGCACGCGTCCTAGGCGATGAGAGGAGCCACATACGAGGCTTGCCGTCATCGCAGCAAGCCTCGCGCCAGACAAAGCGTGACAGCCGAAAGTGTGAGCGGTTTCGGCGGCCGTCACGCTTCAAGAAAAAAATTAGCCGCGCGGGGAGGGCCGTTCGGCCTGGCCGTTGCAGCTTTCACAGACCACGAGGCCGCCCTTGCGGCTCAGGGCGACGTCGCCGCAGGCCGGGCAGATGTCGGCCTGGTCGGCCGGCGCGCTGGCCTTGGCCTCGCCGTCCTTGCGGCGGCCGAAGGCGGCGAAGACCAGGTTGTCCGGCGTCGCGCCGCGCGAGAAGCCCTTGGAGATGAACTTCGAGGCCGGCAGCGGCGCGGGCTCGTCGGCCTCGTCCTCGGTCTCGGCGTTCTTGCCCAGGCCCAGGCCGTCGGCGTTGAACTCCTGCGGGTCGCCGTTGGCCAGGTCGTCTCGACCCAGGTACGAGACGCCCAGTTCGCGGAAGATGTAGTCGAGGATCGAGGTCGCCGACTTGATCGAGTCGTTGCCCGTCACCGGCCCGGCCGGTTCGAACTTGGTGAAGACGTAGGCGTCGACGAACTCGTCCAGCGGCACGCCGTGCTGCAGGCCCAGCGATACGGCGATGGCGAAGTTGTTCATCAACGACCGGAAGGCGGCGCCTTCCTTGTGCATGTCGATGAAGATCTCGCCGACCTCGCCGTCTTCGTATTCGCCGGTGTGCAGATAGACCTTGTGGCCGCCGACGGCCGCCTTCTGGATGTAGCCCTTGCGGCGGTCGGGCAGCTTGCGGCGCTCGCGCCGGCGCTCGACCACCTTCTCGACCACGCGCTCGGTGACGACCGGCTCGGGCGGCCTGGCGCGCGGCGCCTCGGTCGGGGCTTCGGGCAGGTCGAGCGTGAAGTCGGCCGGAGCGGGGGCGCGCGACAGCTTCAGGGCGCGAACGCCGGCGCGGGCGGCCGAGGCCTGCAGCCGCAGCAGGTCGGCCGGGCGGGCGTCGAACGGCGCGATCAGGGCCAGCGGCCACGGCGCGCAGGCGAAGACCTCGACGGCGGCGGTGAAGGCGATGCGATCAGCCTGGCCCGGCGCCTCGAAGGCGCGGAACAGGGCCTGGGCTTCCGGCGCCAGAGTTGGCGCGTCATGAATGCGGCCGGTTCCGACCGCGTGTGCCTGGGCGGCGGCGATCGTCTCCGGCGCGAAGCCGGCGAAGGCCAGGGTGTCGAAGGCAGGATCGGCCAGCGCCTCGGCGGGCGCGCCGAGCACGTCGCTGAGGAAGTCGGCGCCGACCACGGCCGGCGCGAAAGCCGCGCGCAGGTCGCCGGTGGACCGCAGGACGCTCTCCGCAAGCGTGATCTCGTGGCCCGTGAAGCCGACGGCCGCCAGGGCGCGATGGTCAAGGCCCTGGGCCTCCTCCAGCGATCCTGCGCCCAGCGCATGCAGGCGCGCGGCGTCGAGGTCGGCGCTGACGGAACGCAGGGCCGACTGGGCGGCGCCGGAGAATTGGCGCACGGCGACGCCATCGAGGGTCTCGGCGGCCTGAATGAGGCTCCAGGCCGTGTCGAGGCCGGGGCGAGCGCCCAGGCGCAGAGCTGTCTCGGCGTCTTCGAACGCGGCGACGACGCCCGTTCCGCGTAGGCCGTGGGCGCGCACGGCGGTCATAGCGCGATCCAGCGCAGCGACGGCCTCAGCCGCCAGCGGCGCGTCGAGCTTGGTGGCGAGCGTGGCGCGCTCGGCCAGCGTGTCCGTGACGCGCTGTTGGTCGGCCGTGAAGGTCTCGGCGGCGCCGAGCACGCCGGCGACCTCGGCGGAGGCCGTCAGAGCCTCGCCGGAGGCCAGGGCCCACAGCGCTGCGGCGGCGTCACGACCGGCGGACGTCGCGGGCGACAGTCCTTGGGCCAGCAGCCAGTCGCCGACGCCGGCCAGGCTCAGGGCCGCGGCGCCGTTGATCGGGCGCTCCAGCTCCAGCGCGATCGCCCACAGGCGTACCGCGTGGCGGAAGCCGGCGAGGTCGAAGCCTTCGTCGCCGAGGAAGGCGGCGGCGTTGACGGCGGCGCGGGCGGCTTGGTCGGCGGACAGATGATCGGCGTCGGCGGGCGACAGGGCCAGGACGATCTGGCCGGTCTCCCAACTGGTGCGCGCGGCGAGGGCGGCAGCCTCGTCGCCGGCGGCGACGTCGGCCGGCTCGGCCAGGGCCAGCAGCGGCGCCGGCTTGGCCGGTGCGGGCAGCGGGGCCGGGAAGCCCGCGGCGCCCGCCGAGGCTATGGCGTCGGCGATGCTGGCGTCGCTGGCGCCTGCGGCGCGGGCCCGTTGGGCGGCGCGAGCCAGGGCGACGTTACGGCCGGGATCCGAGCAGGCCCGGGCGTCGCCCTCGCAGCGCAAGACCGCGTTGGACACGTCCGTTAAGGCCGCTTCCAACTGGGCGGCGGCTTCCAGCGCTAGGCGGCCGGCGCGGGCCTGGCCGATGTGCTCGGCGGCGGCGGCGCGGAATTCGATGGCGGCGACGTGAAGCGGGGCGGGCAGGGTTGGGCCCGGACCAGCCGGGGCGGCGAGGCCCGCGAGCAGGCTGTCGACGAGGTCGGCGGCGAACGACCGGGCGTCGTCTTCCGAGGCGAACAGGCCGGCGGCGCGACCCGTCTGCGTCAGGCGCCCGGCGTAGCGTTCGGGCGCGCCGTCGAGGACGGATTCGGAGTCGGCTTCGCCCGGCGCGGCGATATCGGCCCAGTCCAGCCAGGCTTCGACGCGGGCGTCGGGCCAGCCCAGCGGGGCCTGGGTTTCGACGAGACGGTCGGGCCGTTCGATCTCGCGCAGGTCGATTTCCGGCGCTCGTCCGGTGAAGAGTCGTTCAAAGCGCATGGGCCGATTCCGCGGCGGGTGCTTCGTCATGGTGTCAACCCTAAACCGTGGGTCGGTAACCATCAATAGATGTTGGGGCTGTGCACAGCGCTGTCCACAACATCTTGAAGTGCGGCTTCGTATCGCCTCGGCTGGACGCTGACGGCGCGGCGACCTATAGTCCGCCCGCTTCGCGCCGCGCTTTTTCGGTCGCGAAGGCCTTTGCCAGATTGGGTGCCGCGCAGTGCTGAAAGCGATCTTCACGTGGTGGAACGGAGCGACCCTGGGTCAGCGCTTCCACATCTCCCGTCGGGGCGTGTTTGTTGGCCAGGACGAGTTCGGCAACCGCTACTTTGAAGCCCGCGACAACAAGGACAGCTACGACGAGCGCAAGCGTCGCTGGGTGATCTACAACGGCTACGCCGAGGCCTCCAAGGTTCCGCCCGATTGGAGCGGCTGGCTGCACTACACCTTCGACGAACTGCCGACTCAGTCCCCGCTGCCGCGTCGCGCGTGGGAGAAGGACCACCTGCCGAATCTCACCGGCACCGTCCACGCCTGGCGTCCGAAGGGCGCCATCGGCCGTGGCGGCGAGCGTGCCGTCGCCACCAGCGACTACCAGTCCTGGTCGCCGGAATAAGATGAGCCTCAAGCGGCGCAGCCTGCAGGGCGCGGCGATCCTGGTCGCCGCGGTTCCGTTCGCCGTCGGCGCCGCCTGGGCGCTGCAGGCCGCTCCGCAACAGGCGCGGCCCGTGCAGCAGCCGCCCGCGGCCGCGACCGCGCCGGTGGCTCAGCCCGCCCCGGTCGCGCCGGCTCCCAAGCCGGTGCAGCAGGCGACGCCGACCAACGCCGCGCCGCCGCCCGAGCCTTCGCCGCCGCCGGCCGCCGAACCGGTTCCGGCCAAGCCGGTGGCCCAGACCCTGGCCAAGCCCGCCGAACCCGCCAAGCGCGGCCGCTATGGCGTGGCCATCATCCAGGCGCTGGACAAGGTCACGACCGAGACCATGCGCTTCGAGGTCCCGGTGGGGCAGCCGATCCGCTACAAGACCCTGGTCTTCACCGTGCGGGCTTGCGAGGCCACGGCTTCGGACGAGGTCGCGCCGGACCAGATCGCCTATCTGACCATCGATACTCAGCCCAAGGCCCTGCCGGGACGCGCCGCGCCGGCCGGCCGTCAGGTGTTCAAGGGCTGGATGTACGCCAGTTCCCCGGGCCTGAACCCGCTGGAGCATCCGGTCTATGACGCCTGGCTGATCGCCTGCAAGACGTCGACGCCGGTCGCCGAAGGCCCCAGCAAGTAGAAATCCGCCTGCGCCGAGAGCGCCTTGGACAGCCGGCGCTTGTAGTCGGCGCGCGAGATCTCCTGCGTGCCGAACTGCGCCAGGTGATCGGTGATGAACTGGGTGTCGAGCAGCTTGTAGCCGCCGACCAGCAGTCGGCCGACCAGATGCACCAGCGCCACCTTGCTGGCGTCGCGGGTGGTCGAGAACATGCTCTCGCCGAAGAAGGCCGCGCCCAGCGAGACGCCGTAGAGCCCGCCGACGAGTTGCCCGTCCTGCCAGCACTCGACGCTGTGGGCGCGGCCGGCGGCGTAGAGCATGCCGTACATCTTCTGGATCGGGGCGTTGATCCAGGTCTCCAGCCGTCCGGGACGTGAAGAGGCGCAGGCCTCGACCACGGCGTCGAAGGCGGTGTCTACGCGGACCTCGAACGGCTCGCCCCGCACGGTGCGGGCCAAGCGTCGTGGCACGTGCATGGCCTCGAGGGGCAGCACGCCGCGCCATTGCGGGTCGATGAGGAAGAGGCGCTCGTCATGGCGCGCGTCGGCCATGGGGAAGACGCCGCGCTCGTAGCAGGCGACGAGGTCGTCGAGGCCGAAGGCGTCGTCCATGGGCGGTCAGTCGATCCTCGAGCCTTTAGAGCGTGATCGCCGCCGAAACCGGCGCTACACGCTCTGAGCGTCATCCGCCGGTTCCCGGTGCGCGGGAGCCGGCGAAGACATTAAGGCCTCAGCCCTGCGACTTGATCCAGCGTTCCAGCCAGTGGATGTCGTAGTCGCCGGCCAGGATGTCGGGCTGCACCAGGAGATCCTGGAACAGCGGGATCGTGGTTTCGATGCCGCCGACGACCATTTCGCCCAGGCAGCGCTTGAGGCGCGCGATGCACTCCTCGCGGTCGCGGCCGTGGACGATCAGCTTGCCGATCAGGCTGTCGTAGTAGGGCGGGATCGAATAGCCGGTGTAGATCGCCGAATCGAGGCGAACACCCAGGCCGCCCGGCGCGTGGAAGTCCGTCACCGTGCCCGGCGAGGGCGTGAAGGTGCGGGCGTTCTCGGCGTTGATGCGGCACTCGATGGCGTGGCCTTCGAACACGACGTCGTCCTGGGTGAACGACAGCGGCAGGCCCGCGGCGATGCGGATCTGCTCGCGCACCAGATCGATGCCCGTGATGGCTTCGGTGACCGGGTGCTCGACCTGCAGGCGGGTGTTCATCTCGATGAAGAAGAACTCGTCGTTCTCCCACAGGAACTCGATGGTGCCGACGCCGAGGTAGCCGATGGCCTTGACGGCGTCGACCACGACCTTGCCGATCTTGGCGCGACCTTCAGCCGACAGGGCGGGCGAGGGGGCTTCTTCCAGCACCTTCTGGTGGCGGCGCTGCAGCGAGCAGTCGCGTTCGCCCAGGTGCACCACGTTGCCGTGGCTGTCGGCGATGACCTGCAGCTCGATGTGGCGCGGCTTCTGGAGGTAGCGCTCCATGTAGACCGTGTCGTCGCCGAAGGCGGCGCGGGCTTCGGCGCGGGCCGTCGAGACGGCTTCGGCCAGGTCCTCACGGGTCTGGGCGACCTTCATGCCGCGACCGCCGCCGCCGGCGGCGGCCTTGATCAGCACGGGGAAGCCGATCTTGTCGGCGGCCTCGAAGGCCTCTTCCTCGGTCGAGACGCCGCCGTCCGAGCCGGGAACGACCGGGATGCCGGCGTCCTTCACGGCCTGCTTGGCGGTGATCTTGTCGCCCATCATCCGGATGTGCTCGGGCTTGGGACCGATGAAGGTGAAGCCGTGCGCGCCGACGATCTCGGCGAAGCGGGCGTTCTCCGACAGGAAGCCGTAGCCCGGGTGGATCCCCTGCGCGCCGGTGATCTCGGCCGCGGCGATGATCGACGGGATGTTGAGGTAGCTCTTGGCGGCGGGGGCGGGGCCGATGCAGACGCTTTCGTCGGCCAGGCGCACCCACATCGAGTTGGAGTCGGCCTCGGAGTGGACCGCCACGGTGGCGATGCCCATTTCCTTGCAGGCGCGGTGAACCCGGAGCGCGATCTCGCCCCGGTTCGCGATGAGGATCTTGTCGAACATCGCGCTTACTCGATGATGACCAGCGGCTCGCCGAACTCAACCGGCTGGGCGTCGCTGATCAGGATCTCGACGACCTTGCCGCCCTTGGGCGCGGCGATCGGGTTCATGGTCTTCATGGCTTCGACGATCAGCAGGGTCTGACCGGCGTTGACGGTGTCGCCGACCTTGATGAAGGCGTCGGCGCCCGGCTGGGGCGAGAGATAGGCGGTGCCGACCATCGGCGACTTCACGGCGTCGCCACGGGCGGCGGCCGGAGCGGCGGCGGCTTCGGCGGCGGGCGCGGCGACCGGGGCCGGGGCGGCCGGCGGCGCGGCCACGGCGGCCGGAGCGGCCTGCACGTAGGCGGTCGGGGCGACGGTCAGTTCACGGGCGACGCGGATCTTCAGGCCGGCATGCTCGACTTCGATCTCGCTCAGGCCGGTGTCCTTCAGGATGTCGGCGAGCTTGCGGACGAGGCGGGCGTCGATCGACGGGGTTTCGACCGTCTCGGGAGCCTTCGGAGTGGACATTGAAATCGTACCTTATGGTTCTGGGCCGGGAGCGCGGACGTCAGTCGGCGCTGATCAGTCCGGCGGCGGCCTCGATGGCCAGTTCATAGCTTGCCGCGCCGAAGCCCGAGACCAGGCCCGTCGCGGCAAGCGAAACGAAGGTGTGGCGACGGAACTCTTCCCGCGCCGCAGGGTTCGACAGGTGACACTCGATGACCGGGATATTCAAGGTCTTCAGGGCGTCGAGGAGGGCGATGGAGGTGTGTCCATAACCCGCCGGATTGATCACGAGCGCGCTGGCCTCGGTGCGAGCTTCCTGCACCCAGTCGATCAGCACGCCTTCGTGATTGCTCTGCCGGAAAACGACGGAAAGCCCCTTGGCCGCGGCCCGCGCTTCGCAGCGCTTGCGCACGTCATCCAGGGTGTCCTTGCCGTATATCTCGGGCTCCCGCGTTCCCAACAGGTTGAGATTGGGCCCGCTCAGCACATGGATCGGTTTGACCATTCGGCTCCGCCGTCGATTCCGGAGGTCTTGTATAGCCGGTTCCCTCGCGTCACAAGCATGCCTCGCTTCGGAGGTGAGATGAGACTTCTACTGAACGGCGAAGACCGCCAATTCGACGGCGTCGCCAGCATCGCGGACCTGGTGGCCGCCCTCGGCCTGGACGCACGCAAGGTGGCGGTCGAGCGCAACCTCGAGATCGCCCCGCGCTCGCTCTATGCCGACACGGCTCTGGCCGACGGGGACCGGATCGAGATCGTGACTTTCATTGGTGGTGGGTGAGTTCCAGGCCTTCTCCCCTTGCGGGAGAAGGTGGCGGCGGCTTGCTAGGAACCTCCCCCTCTGGGGGAGGCGATCGCGCAGCGATCGGAGGGGGGGAGGTGCAAGATTGGCCGACGCCTCGAAAGCTGAAAACGCCCCCCCACCGGCCTTCGGCCGCCTCCCCCAGAGGGGGAGGTTCCTTGAGCGCATGGCTTCTCGATCTCACGCGGAGAACCGCCGAGTTGATGAAGGAGAGCGGAGCGCCCGGGCGACGCCCGGAGGTGCTTTGTGTTGTTACCGTTTCGACGAAGCCTAAGCGCTCCGCGCGGTCGTTTGGCTGCCGGCTTCCCGGGCGGCGGCGCTCTT
>PJTT01000867.1_pt1 | contig 11277 bp, 7 predicted proteins | sample 1512261 | NCBI WGS metagenome assembly PJTT01 (sample SAMN08177685, study PRJNA422409) | Soil metagenome, whole genome shotgun sequencing project. | isolation source: Soil (2) enriched on wood chips | place: USA: Madison | collected 2015-01-15
GATGCTGCCGGCGTTGGCGTCCAGCAGGCCGTTGATCTGCTGGGCCAGCTGCAGGAAGAAGCCTTCCTTGCCGGTGGCGTCGATGCGGCCGGACAGGTCGCCAGCGGCGGCCTGGGCGATCACGCGGGCCACTTCGGCTTCGACCTGCGCTTCCTGGGTGCGGTCGCGCCACTCCACCACGTAGCCGACAGTATCACCGGCTTCATTGCGGATGGTCGATGCCACCTGGGCGAACTGCGCATCGCCGTACTGCATCGGGCGGCGGGCGACGCCATGGGCCTTCAGGTTGGCCACCAGGGTGGCATCCATCTCGCCGCGGTGTTCCAGCACGGTCACCGGCTTGCCGACCAGCGACGCCTGGACGTCGAAGTCCGGCAGGTCGCGGCGCACGTCGTCCTGGTACTGGGCCAGCGTCTGCTGCAGCGCGCGGTTGCTGTAGACGATGGTGTTGTTCGGGTCGGTCAGGTACACGCCGGTCGAGCTGTAGTCCAGGGCGGTACGGATGCGCAGGTTCTCGCGGGCGATGGCGGCATCGGTCTCGATGCGCTCGCGCAGGTCGCGCTGCATGCGCTGCATGGCCTGCATCAGCTCGCCCACTTCGTCCTGGCGGCTGACATCGATGTGGCCGTCCAGCTTGCCACCGGCGACGTCGTTGGCGACCGAGACGGCGCCACGCACGCTGCCGACCAGGGCACGGGCGAACAGCCACACCAGCACCAGGCCCAGCGCGGCGCCGCCGAACAGGGCGATCACCATCAGCGTGGCCGATGCGGAATAGGTGGAGGAGGCCTCGTCACGCGCGGCGCGGGACAGGCGGTTGTCTTCGGCGATCAGCGACTCGAGCGAGGCGGTGGCCTTGCGGTGCTTGGTGCGGGTCTCGCCGACGAAGGTATCGATGGCGTCGTCGGGCAGTTCCAGCTCCAGCATCTCGTTGACGCTGTCGTAGGAGGCAACGGCGTCCTTCCAGTCCTTGGCGAAGGTGTCGAACAGCTTCTTCTGCTGCGGGTTGTCGATCAGGGTCGGATACTCCTTGATCGCCTTGTCCAGGTTGGTGCGCAGTTCAGCGACGCGGGCATGGGCATCAGCCTTGACCTCGGCGCTGGCGCGGACCAGCTGCTGGTACTCGGAGTTGCGGATCTCGCCGATCATGCCGCGCATCTCGCCGGCCATGCGGATGCTTTCCATCCGCGAGCCCGCCAGCTCGGTGGTCACGTTGTTCAGCGAATGCAGGCCACGATAGGCGACGATGCCCTGCAGCAGCATCACCAGCAGGATGACGCCGAACGTCAGCAGCAGTTTCGGCATCAGTTTGAGGTTGTTGATCCACGGCATGGGCGTTGCGATCTCCTAAGGCAGACGCGTCCGGGCGTATTGCCCGGTTGCAGCAGACCACGCCGGCGAGTGGCCGGCGTGGTGATGGACAGCGGATTACTTGATGTTGGCCAGCTTCAGGCTTGCCGGCGAGCTGACTTCGATTTCAGCGCGCGAGGCGTCGCGCTGGATCTTGCCCAGCACGCACACGGTCTTGCCTTCCAGGCTTTCCAGCGGGAAGTTGAACTTGCTGCGGTTCTCGCCGGCGATGCGGGCCGAGAAGGTGTGGCGCGGGAAGGCGCCGCCCATGTACAGGAAGGTCGGCTGGCCTTCGGAACCTTCGGCGAAGCGCGCCTTTTCGACCTTGCCGCAGACCATGCCGTCCTTGCCGACCGAGCGCGGGGCCATTTCCGGCGGGATCATCTCGGCCGACTGTGCGAAAGCGGAAGACGCGGTGGTGGCCAGGACGGCGGCCGAAACGAACGCAAGCAGGGACTTCATCGGGGTGTTTCTCCGGGGATTGTGATGGTCGATCCGGTCCTGCGCGCTCCTGCGCGACCGGGTTCCTGTCCCCCTATCGGCATCGCCGCGGGGAACTGAAGGGCTCGGTTACAGAAACGTGAGGGAAGTCCGCCTGCTCAGGCCGCAGCGTCTTCGACCAGGCTGGCCTGGCCCATGTCGGCGCTGTCCAGCAGGGTTTCGATGTCCAGCAGGATCAGCATGCGGTCGTCGTGGGTGCCGATGCCGGAAATGAAGCGGGTATCGACGGCGGCGCCGAATTCCGGGGTGGGGCGGATCTGTTCGCCCGACAGCGGGATCACGTCCGAGACGCTGTCCACGACGATGCCGACCACGCGGTCTTCCACGTTCAGCACGATCATCACGGTGAAGGCGTCGTAGGTCGCGTTTTCCAGGCGCAGCTTGAGGCGCAGGTCGATGACCGGGACGATGGTGCCGCGCAGGTTGATGACGCCCTTGATGTAGTCCGGTGCGTCCGGCACGCGGGTGACCGCGTCGTAGCCACGGATTTCCTGCACCTTGAGGATGTCCACGCCGTAGTGCTCGGCGCCGAGGGTGAAGCTGAGGAATTCGCCACCGGCGCTGGCGGTGGAGCTGGTCTTGTCGTTCATCGAGGGTCCTGGTCTGCCGGAAGTCCCGGTGTCAGGCTCGATATCGGCCCCTTGGCGAGGGACTTTAGGTGGACCCTCCACGCATGGCGTGGATCTACCGGTTGCGTCACGCATGGCGTGGACAGTTCGGTAGTGCGGCCGCTGGCCGGCAATGGCGGCCCGTTACCGGCCAGCGGCCGGCACGACCGGGCGGGCGCCCTTACATCTCGCCGTTCTGGCGTGCCTTGCGCTGGCGGTCGACGCGGAAGATGTAGCGCTGGATGGCGCTGTCACCGCCGCGTGGCAGGTCGTCGAAACGCATGCCGATGCGCTTGACCTCGATGCCGTTGGGCTGCCGCTGCGGCAGCATGTTGCAGACCACGAGGGTGATCTGCAGGTCCGGGCCGTCGGGCATCGAGAGCACGGCGTTGTAGCGCTTCTGCAGGCTGAATACCGCGCAGTCGTTGGGCACGGTGACCGCCAGGCCGCCGCCGCTGATGTCCACCACGCGCATGGACAGCGCATCGCTGCCCACTTCACCGACGGGCAGGCTCAGCTGCGGCGAGTCGGTGATGGGAGTTTCCAGGCGGTACAGCTCGCGCCGCTGCAGGTGCACCAGCTCTTCGGGCAGCGGGGCGCGGAAGGCCACGTGGCCGTCGTTGTCCACCCGCTGCAGGTCGTGCAGGCGGAAGCGCACCAGCACCCGTTCCAGCTGGGCGAAGCACAGCAGGTGGTCGGCCTGCTCGGCGGCGCGGTTGGAGGCTTCCTGGGGGCTGCCATCCAGCAGCAGGAAGTCGTCGTCCTCGTCCAGCTCGAGCAGGGCGGTGGGGAAGGATCGATCGCGACCGTCGACATGGGCGTTGATCAGCGAGCGCTGGTCGATCAGCGAACGCAGCAGCTGGCGCAGCTGGCGGGGATTGCGCACCAGGAAGCGTTCGTCGGCGGCGTCGGCCGCGTGGGCATCGTGCAGGTCGGTGTCGTGGCCGTCGGACATGGAATCTTGGTTCTGGGGCGGGGGCCGACACGCGCTGGCGCGTGGCTTGAAAGAGGTATCGGCCGGGGGCGGCAATTATGAAGTGTGAAGTTCATCACTCTACATGGCTGGGCTCAGAGTCCTTTCCGGTCAGGAAAGGGCTCTGACCCCTTGGCGATCTCGCGCACGCGCCGCATCACGGCGGGATCGCCGTGGCCGTCGCCCAGGTGGAAACGCGCCACGGCCTCGGCCAGCAGCCCGGCCTGTTGGGCCATGCCGTGCGTGGCGTGGGTGGAATCCTCCACCAGCGCGGCGTTCTGCCGGGTGGCGGCATCCATCTGCGCGATGCTCTGGTTGACCTGCTCGATGCCGGCACTCTGTTCCTGCGAGGCGGCGGAAATCTCGCCCATGATCTGGTTGACCTGCTGCACGGCCTGCACGATCTGCCCCATGGTGCCGCCCGCCCGGTCGACCAGGCGGGCGCCCTCGGTGACCTTGCCGACCGAATCGTCGATCAGGCCCTTGATCTCCTTGGCTGCGGCCGCCGAACGCTGCGCCAGCGTGCGTACTTCGCTGGCAACCACGGCGAAACCGCGGCCCTGCTCGCCGGCACGTGCGGCCTCGACGGCGGCATTCAGCGCCAGGATGTTGGTCTGGAACGCGATGCCGTCGATGACGCTGATGATCTCGGCGATCTTCTTGGAGGATGCCTGGATGGCCGACATGGTGGTGACCACCTGGCCGACCACGGCGCCGCCTTCGCCAGCCACGTCGGCCGCACCGCTGGCCAGCTGGTTGGCCTGGCGCGCATGTTCGGCGTTCTGGCGCACGGTGGCGGTCAGTTCCTCCATGGTCGCGGCGGTTTCTTCCAGGCTGGCGGCCTGCTGTTCGGTGCGGTCGGCCAGGTGGCCATTGCCGCGCGACAGGCCGTCGGCGCTGGCGGTGAGCGTGGTCGAGGCGGAATGGATGCTGCCGACGATGGCGGTGAGCTGGGCGACGGTGGTGTTGGCATCGTCGCGGATGCGGGCGTATACGCCCTGGAAATCACCCTGCATGTGCGCGGTCAGGTCGCCGCGTGACAGCGACGACAGCAGCTGGGAGATCTGATCGAGACTGGATGCGCTGGCATCGAGCAGGCTGTTGAGGCGCTCGGCCAGCTGCAGGAAGAAGCCTTCCTTGCCGGCGGTGGCGACGCGGCCGCTGAAGTCGCCCAGCGAGGCGGCCTCGACGATCTCGCCCAGTTCTTCCTCCACCTGCAGTTCGACGGTGCGGTCGGCCCATTCCACCACGAAGCCGTGGCGCTGGCCGGCGCCGTCGATGATCGGGTTGACGATCAGGCGCATGCTGCGGCCGCCGACCCGGATCTGTGCCCGGTACGTGCCGGTGAGGCCGTCGAGCAGCTGGGCCTGGTGGGCGGGTTTGCGGTGGAAGATGTCGATGCTGCGGCCGAGCAGGTCGGCGGCATTGAACTGCGGCAGGTCGCGGCGCAGGTCGGCTTCGGCGGCGGCCAGCATTTTCTGCAGGGGCCGGTTGACGAAGACGATGGTGCGCTCGCGGTCGGCAATCATGACGTTGGTGGTGACATCGTCGAGCGCGGTGCGGATGCGCAGCGATTCACTGCTGGCGGCCTGTTCTCGGGCGCGCCGCTGCAGCAGCTGGTTGCCGGTCTGCACCAGCGCGGCGGCCAGCGAATCACGCGGGAACTGCGCGGACTGCAGGCTGTCAGGCAGCGGCCGGTCTTCGGCCAGGCCGTGCGCCAGCTGGGCCAGCTGCTGCGGGTCGTGGCCGAGCAGCAGCAGCTGCCGGCGCATCTGCACCGCCATCACCGACAGCAGGCCTGCTTCCACCACCACGTACAGCGCATGCAGCGCCAGCACGCCGAGGCCGCTGCCGGTGGCAAACACCGGATAGGGCAGGCCACGCACCTGCAGCGCGTAGAACAGCACGTGGTGCACGGCGATGGCGGCGGCGGCCACCACGATCGGCAGCCAGTCGCGGTAGTACAGCAGCAGGGCGATCAGCACGATGACCGTGAAGTGGGTTTCCAGCTGCCCTTGGGTCTGGTGGATGAGCGTGGCCGACAACACCATCCACGCCAGCGCAACGGTGCAGCGGCTGAGGCGGCTGCCCGGCAGGCCGTGCACCTGCAGCGCGGTGACCAGCAGCGTCGGCAGCGACACCGCCAGCCACGGGGTCCATTGCCCACTGCGCAGGGCCAGGCCCAGCGAAACCAGCACCAGTGCGGCGGTGACTGCCAGGAACAGGCGATCGGCGCTGGCCGACATGGCGCGCAGGAACGGCGGGGTTTCGTGACCGCCCGGTGGCGTCGGGCGCGGGGTCGATGCGTGCATGCACTACTCCTTGAGGCATGGGCATGGGTTGGAAAGGATGAGCGGCGCCTGCGGTCCGCGCAGGAGCTGGCCGACCAGTGCGGTGGCAGCCAGCGGGCCGCGGCTGCAGCCTGGCCCGAGCAGGGCCGGGCCGGCGTAGACCAGGCGCTGGTCGTGCAGGACCAGCCAGTCGAAGGGCAGGGCGAGGGTACTGTTGCGCGTGGCCACGCCCAGCGGCGGGGCTGTACTGGCGGCGCACGGGCAATGGCCGGGCTGGCGCAGCAGCAGGGGATGGTCGCGGCTGGCGGCGAGCAGGGACGGCGGGACCTGCGCCAGCAGCTGCGCGGAATTCCAGTCGCTGGCCACGGGCATGGCGGTGCGGGCCCCCTGCAGCCACAGCACGGGCAGGGTCCAGCCCAGCCATGCGGCCAACAGCAGCATGCCGGCCAGGGCCGACCAGCGCGGGGCTGGGCTCGGAGGGGAGTCGGCGCTGGCGGGCATCATCGGGCCTGCTCGGGGGGCGTTCTCCGATAGCGGCGCGATGGCGTGAAGCTGAAGGGAAAATAAATAAATGCGTCATGCGCGGATGGGTTCGTTGGATGAACCCATCCACGCACGGCGTGGACCTACATCAAGCGTGGCTCTGGCTCAGAACTCCTGCCAGTCACCGTCACCGGCCAGTGCCGGCTGCGCCACCGGCTTGCGGACCCGCGACGGGGCCGGGCTGGCCACCGGAGCAGGCTTGCGTGCGGCAGGCATTGCGGCGACGGGGCGCGGCGCGGCGGGGCTCAGTCCCGGGGTGGCCAGGCGGAAGCGGGCCACGGCCTCGCCCAACTGCGCGGCCTGGTCTTCCATTGCACGCGCGGCGGCGGTGGCTTCTTCCACCAGCGCGGCATTCTGCTGGGTGGTTTCGTCCATCTGCACCACGGTCTGGTTGACCTGCTCGATACCGGCCGACTGCTCCTGCGACGCGGCGGAGATCTCGGCCATGATGTCGGTGACGCGCTGCACCGAGGCGACGATCTCGCCCATGGTGCTGCCGGCCTGGTGCACCAGGCTGGAGCCTTCGGCGACCTTGCCGACCGAATCGTCGATCAGGCCCTTGATTTCCTTCGCGGCAGCCGCTGAGCGCTGGGCGAGGGTGCGGACTTCGCTGGCGACCACGGCGAAACCACGGCCCTGCTCACCGGCACGCGCGGCTTCCACGGCGGCATTCAGTGCCAGGATGTTGGTCTGGAAGGCGATGCCGTCGATGACGCTGATGATCTCGGCGATCTTCTTCGACGAGGCTTCGATGGCCGACATGGTGGTGACCACCTGGCCGACCACGGCGCCACCCTGCGAGGCGACGCCGTGCGCGCCGATGGCCAGCTGGTTGGCCTGCCGTGCATGTTCGGCGTTCTGCTTCACGGTGGAGGTCAGTTCCTCCATCGAAGCGGCGGTTTCTTCCAGGTTGGCGGCCTGCTGTTCGGTGCGGCGCGACAGGTCGCTGTTGCCCGAGGCGATCTCGCCGGCGGCCAGGGTGATGCTGCCGGCGCTGGCCTGGATCTGGCCGACGATCTGGGTCAGCTGGGCGACGGTGGTGTTGGCATCGTCGCGCATGCGGGCGAAGACACCGTGGAACTGGCCGTCCATGCGCGCGGTCAGGTCGCCTTCGGCAATGGCCTGCAGCAGCTGCGAGAGCTGGCCCAGGTTGCCATCGGCCACCTGCATCATCGAGTTCAGCTGTTCGATCATCACCTTGAAGTCATGGTCGAAGCGATCGGCGTCGCCGCGCTGGCTGAAGTCACCGGCGGCAGCAGCGCTGGCCAGGTGCTGGATCTGCGTGTTGATGGCCAGCAGGCTGGCCTTGGCGGCATCCATCGCCTCGTGCAGGAACGCACGGGTGCCCGGCAGGCGCTGTGCATCCTGGGTCAGGTTGCCGGCGGCGTACTGGTTCAGTACGTCGATGGCAGCGCGGATCGAATCGAGGTGTTCGAAGATGACAGTGTTGATGCCGCCGGCCAGCTGGCCGTAGACGCCGGGGAAATCCTCGGGGATGCGATGGCTGATGTCCGGGCCGGCATGCATCTGCGCCATCAGCTGGGTCTGCTCGGAGAAGCGGCGCAGCATGGCGGTCATGTCGCTGGTGGCGGTCAGCATGCGGCCGGCTTCGTCCTTGCTGGTGGCCTGGGTGCTGACGCTGAGGTCGCCGCGGGCGACGGCCTGGATGGCGGTCAGTGCCTTGCCGAGCGGAACGGTGACCGCGCGCGAAATGACCACGGCCAGCGCAGCGGCGACCAGCGACAGCAGCACGATGCAGCTGACGACGGCGATGATGCTGTTGCGGTGGGTGGCATTGGCGGCGTCGATCTTGCCCTGCATCTGCGTGCCGAGGAAGGCGCTCAGTGCCTTCAGTTCCTCGAAGGCCTTTCGCCGCGCGGGGCGGGACTGTTCGTCGGAGACCTGCTGGGCCAGCGCGCCGTCGCCGGCGTTGGCGGCTTCGCGCAGCTTGGCGTTGGCAGCGAAGTAGGCGTCCACGCCGGCCTTCACCGGCTGGTACAGCGCGCGTTCCTTCTCGCCGGTCGGCAGGGCGGCATAGGCGGCCAGCTCCTTGTGCACGATGACGGCGGTGTCGTCCATGCGCTTGTTGTAGTCGGCCACCTTTTCCGGCTGGTCCAGCATGGTCAGCAGGGCCATCTCGTAGGTGCGGAACTCGCCGAGCTGCGAACGCACTTCGCCCAGATGCTGCACCGAGGGAATATCGTTGCTGGCCATGCTGCCCAGCTGGGTGTTGGCTTCGCTGAGGCGGACCAGGGCGAACAGCCCCAGGACCAGGGTCATCAGCGTTGTCAGGGTGAACCCCACGGCCAGCTTGCGGGCGATGGGCAGATCGTGGAACCACTTCATGCAGGGTGCTCCAGGTGGGCAGAGGGAAACGGTCGTGCCGGTGGGGGTTCGGTGATTGCCGTCAAAGCCAGATAGCGGCGTGGCCTGCACGGACTTTATGGATGGATGTCACATTCGTGTGCGTAGGGTGAAACCGCGCGAACGCCTTGCAGGGCGGGCGCGTTCACTTGGTGGTGTGGTTGCACGGGAAACTGCCTGCGCGACGGAGATCACATTGCGTGACCCCCACACACCGTGCAAACGAAAACCGCCGCCCCTGGGGGCGGCGGTCCGGAGTACAGCGCGGTGCGGAAGGTCAGGCGGCCTGCGGCACGCGCAGCGAGCGCACCAGGCCACCGATGTCGACGATCAGGGCGACGCGGCCGTCGCCAAGGATGGTGGCACCGGACACCCCGCCGATGCGGCGGTAATTGTTCTCGATGTTCTTCACCACCACCTGCTGCTGGCCGACCAGTTCGTCCACTTCCAGGGCGATCTTCTGGCCATCGCCCTCGACCACCACCACCAGCGATTCGCTGTTGGCACCACGCGCACCATAGCCGTAGTACTCGCTGAGCGAGAGGATCGGCAGGTACTCGCCGCGCACGCGCAGCACGCGGCCTTCGCCGGCCATGCTGCGGATGTCCTCGGCCTGCGGCTGCAGGGCTTCGAGCACGTAGGCCAGCGGCAGGATCAGGGTTTCGCCGGCCACCGCCACGGTCATGCCGTCGAGGATGGCCAGGGTCAGCGGCAGGCGGATCAGCGTGCGCGTACCACTGCCCAGGCTGCTCTCGATCTGCACCTCGCCACCCAGCGCCTGGATGTTGCGGCGGACCACGTCCATGCCCACGCCCCGCCCGGACAGATCGGTCACGGCATCGGCCGTGGAGAAGCCAGGCTGGAAGATCAGGTCCCAGACCTGCGAATCGGTCGGATTGTCCGGCACGGCCAGGCCGCGCTCGTGGGCCTTGGCCAGGATCTTGGTGCGGTCCAGGCCGCGACCATCGTCGCTGACTTCGATGACGATGTGGCCGCCCTGGTGCGAGGCCGCCAGGGTGATCGTGCCGGTCTCGTCCTTGCCCGCGCCGCGACGCACGTCCGGCATTTCCAGGCCGTGGTCGATGGAGTTGCGGACCAGGTGGACCAGCGGATCGGCGATCTTCTCGATCAGGCCCTTGTCCAGTTCGGTGCCTTCGCCGACGGTGCGCAGGCGAACCTGCTTGCCGAGGCGGGTGGAAAGGTCGCGGACCAGGCGCGGGAAGCGGCGGAACACCGCATCGACCGGCAGCATGCGCACGCCGATCACCGCTTCCTGCAGGTCGCGGGTGTTGCGTTCAAGCTGGTCCAGGCCGGCGAACAGGCTTTCGGCATGCACCGGGTCCAGTGCGTGCGAGACCTGCTTGAGCATGGCCTGGGTGATGACCAGTTCGCCGACCAGGTTGATGAGGGCGTCCACCTTGTCCACGCTGACGCGGATCGAGGTTTCGGCTTCCTGGGTGCCACCGCCATTGGCGGCCGGCGCGGCGGAGGTGGCAGCGGCCACCGGTGCAGCGGGAGTGGAAGGGGCAACAAAGGGTGCAGCAGGGGCCTGGGTAGCGAGGCTCGGCGGTGCGGCCGGACGGATGTCCAGTTCGCAGTCATCCAGCACCCAGGCAAACGTATCCTCGATCTTGCTGCGCGGCACCTTGCCGACCAGGCCAAGGTCCCACGCCAGGTGGGCCTCGAGCGGGTCGAGCTGGGCAAAGCCGGGCAGGCGCTCCATGCGCGCGGCCACCTGCAGCGAACCGAGGTGTTCCAGTTCGCGGATGATGCGCAGCGGATCGTTGCCGCTCATGAACAGCGACGGCGCAGGGGTGAAGCCGATCTGCCAGGCTTCGGGCGTGTCGTCGACCTTGGCTTCGGCAGCAACCGGGGCGCTGGCGGCGGCCTGGCCGGACAGCACCGCTTCCAGGCGCGACTTCACCGCAGCAACGGCGGCCGGATCGGCGGCCTGGCCATGTTCGGCTTCGCGCAGCAGGGCGCGCAGCACGTCCACCGAGGACAGCATGGCGTCGACGGCGACCGGTTCCAGCGCGCGCTTGCCGGCCCGCAGCTCATCGAGCAGCGTTTCCAGTACGTGGGTCAGGCCGGCGATCGCATCGAAGCCGAAGGTGCCGGCGCCCCCCTTGATGGAGTGGGCGGCGCGGAACACCGAATTGATGATCTCCGCGTCCTGTTGCCCCGATTCCAGGGCCAGCAGGCCGGCCTCCATCGCGTCGAGGCCTTCGCGGCTCTCCTCGAAGAAGGTGGCGTGGAAGCGTTGCAGGTCCATGCTCATGGCAGAGGCAATCCGGAAACGTGGGGAAGGGGCGGTTCAGGGGTGCGGGGCGATCAGCCCAGCACCTTCTGCACGGTGGCGACCAGCTGTTCGGGGTTGAACGGCTTGACCAGCCAGCCGGTGGCACCGGCGGCCTTGCCTTCGGACTTCTTGTCCGCAGCCGACTCGGTGGTCAGCATCAGCATCGGGGTGAACTTGTAGTCCGGCAGCTGGCGCAGTTCACGGATCAGGCTGATGCCATCCATGTTCGGCATGTTGACGTCGGTGACCACCGCGTTGAAACGCTGGCCCTTGGCGCGACCGAGCGCGACCGCGCCGTCTTCGGCTTCTTCGACGGCAAAACCGGCCGAGGTGAGGGCGCAGGAAACC
>PJTT01000870.1_pt1 | contig 11251 bp, 10 predicted proteins | sample 1512261 | NCBI WGS metagenome assembly PJTT01 (sample SAMN08177685, study PRJNA422409) | Soil metagenome, whole genome shotgun sequencing project. | isolation source: Soil (2) enriched on wood chips | place: USA: Madison | collected 2015-01-15
CGTGGTAAATCATATTGCTGTCAAGTTGCTCTCCAGCAGCGCTTGAGTCCTCTTCTGATTTACAGCGCTAATAAAGGCCTTTTAAGCCAATTTAACACCAACTATTTTTTGCACCATTACCATATAAATTGTATTCTAAAATTAGAAACCGAATTTCAGATTTTTACCAGGATAGTAAGCCAGATGGCCTAATTCTTCTTCGATACGAATCAGCTGATTATATTTAGCCATACGATCGCTGCGCGAAGCGGATCCTGTTTTAATTTGTCCACAGTTAAGCGCTACGGCCAGATCAGCGATAGTTACATCTTCAGTCTCACCGCTACGGTGACTCATAATAGTGTTGTAACGATTGTGCTGAGCCAATGTTACCGAATCAATTGTTTCAGTAAGCGTGCCTATTTGGTTTACTTTTACCAATAGCGCATTTGCCACACCTTTATCAAGCCCTTGCTGCAAGCGCTTCACATTAGTTACAAACAAATCGTCGCCTACTAATTGTACTTTATTACCCAATGCATCTGTCAATGCTTTCCAGCCTTTCCAATCATCTTCTGCCATACCATCTTCAATGCTGATGATTGGGTATTTTTTGCACCATTTCACCCAATATTCTACCAACTCTTCGCTGCTCAATTTCTTACCATCTGATTTATGGAAGACGTATTTTTTACTCTTTGCATCCCACAACTCACTATTGGCAGCATCCATAGCAATCGAAACTTGTTCACCAGGCTTGTAACCAGCTTTTTCAATAGCTTTCAATACAGTTTCAATAGCCTCTTCGTTGCTTTGGATATTTGGTGCAAACCCACCCTCATCACCTACGTTCGTGCTATATCCTTTGTCTTTCAATACATTTTTCAAAGAGTGGAAAATCTCTACACCCCAGCGCAAACCTTCGCTGAATGTAGAAGCGCCGATTGGCATAACCATAAACTCCTGAAAATCGATTTTGTTATCGGCATGTGCGCCACCGTTCAGGATATTCATCATCGGTACAGGCAATGTCTTTGCATTAGTACCACCTATGTAGCGATACAATGGCAAGCCGGCTTCTTCAGCCGCTGCTTTAGATGCTGCCATGCTCACTGCAAGAATAGCGTTTGCACCTAATTTACCTTTATTATCAGTGCCATCCAATTCCAACAAAGCTTTGTCAATACCAGCCTGATCAAAAATATCGAAGCCTGTCAACTCTTTTGCTATATTTTCATTCACATTCTTTACCGCTTTCAACACGCCCTTACCCAGGTATTTTTTCTTGTCGCCATCGCGCAGCTCTACTGCCTCGTGAATACCGGTAGATGCACCAGACGGAACCGCAGCGCGGCCCATAGCACCTTCGTCGGTATATACTTCCACTTCTACTGTAGGGTTACCGCGAGAGTCAAGAATCTGGCGGGCATGAATGTTGGTAATGAAGCTCATATCTTTTTATTTGGATTTTGCCTGCAAAGGTAGCGGCTCGTATGCAAATAAAAAAGCGTTGCTTAAAAAAGCAACGCCTACTTTATCAATGTGTGCGGTAATATTATTTAGCTACTACCTCACCTTTAATTTTTAATTCGTAACGCTCACCACCGTTAGTAGCATTCGACTTGATGTAAACGCTTTTGCTAATCGGGCCTACACGTCCGCGGGTATCGTACTTCACAGTGATGCTGCTTGATTTGCCTGGTAAAATAGGCGTCTTAGGCCACTCCGGCGTAGTGCAACCGCAAGAACCTTCTGCATTTTGAATCATCAAAGGTTTATCACCTGTATTTTTAAATTCGAATACATGAACTGCATCGCCACCTTCTTTCACCGTACCGAAATCATGAACATCGCCTTTATCTTTAAAACTGAACTGAGCGCCTTTGCCTTGTGCCAAAGCAGTTACAGAAGCTATTGCAACCAATAATAGTGTTGAAAGTATTTTTTTCATTGTTGAATATTTTTAATTGAGAGAAAAGAAAAGCCCAATATCCGAAGCAAACCAAAAAGGCATTAAAATCGGGTATTGGGCTATTTTATAGATCACTAACCACTAGTTAGTTTTAAGCATTGAGTTGTTTTCAGGAACTGATGTTTCAGGCGCTTTGTCGATATTACCTTTGATATGCAATACTGTAGTACCAACGTTAGAAGTTACCGTAACAGTTTTGTTGATTGGTCCTACACGCTTGCTGTCATAAGATACTTTGATAGAACCTGTTTTACCTGGAGCTACCGGATCTTTTGAGTAAGATGGAACCGTGCAACCACAGCTTCCTTTTGCATTCTGAACCATAATAGGCTCTTTACCGGAGTTAGTGAATGTAAACTCGTGTACAGTTGGCGCACCTTGTTGCAGGTTACCAAAGTCATGAGTTTCTTCTTTAAACTTCATGGTGTTTGGACCAGTTGGAGTAGCTACAGCCGCTGTAGTAGTTGCTGCTCTTAATTCACCTTTTGGTTGTAATTTTTTGCCTTGTGCAAATGCAGACATACCTGCGATAGTAACAAGGGCGATAGTAAACAGAGATTTTTTCATTGTAAATTTTATTTTTGAATTATTGCTGATTTTGACACAAAGTTATTAATAAGGTTACACGACACGCTGTTAAGTACGGGTTAATGTGCTCGTTAAAGTTTGGTTACACATTACCATTTAAAAAAGCCTGCAACGTAGTAGTGTCAGGCTTTGTAAGCAGTTCTTTGGATATAAATTATTGACTATTTGCCGGCCTGGATACGCTCTGGGCAGCCATATTTGCTCGAAGATGAACCACATGACTGTAAAACCATCATACACATAGTAATTGCTATTGCCATAATAGCGGTCAGGCGTGAATATTTTCTCATAAAAATCAATGTGTTTGAGTAAGGATGTTATATTTTTGCTACAAAGTTAATGGAAAAAAATTATAAATGCGTTTACATTTTATAGCGATTGGCGGGGCTATTATGCACCAGTTAGCCATCGCATTGCAACATAAAGGATACACAATTACAGGCAGCGACGACGAGATTACCGACCCTGCCAAAACCAATCTCCACAACGAAGACCTGTTGCCTGCCGAATTTGGTTGGTTTCCGGAAAAAATACATGCTGATTTAGATGGCGTTATCTTGGGTATGCACGCCAAAGGCGATAATCCTGAATTGATAAAGGCAAAAGAATTGAATCTGCCTGTCTATTCTTTCCCGGAATATATTTACGAAGCATCAAAAGAGAAGAAGCGTGTAGTGGTTGCGGGCAGTCATGGTAAAACGACAACTACTTCCATGATTATGCACGTGCTGCGCGACCAGGGTATCGACTTCGACTACTTGGTAGGTGCGCGTGTAGAGGGCTTCGACCTTTCGGTAAAGATTACAGATGCGCCCGTCATCATTCTCGAGGGTGATGAATATCCGGCTTCGGTTATTGAAAAAAGACCTAAAATACACTTCTATCATCCGCACGTTTCTGTGCTTACCGGCATTGCCTGGGATCACGTAAATGTGTTTCCTACTTACGAATTTTACAAAGAGCAATTCGCTATTTACCTGCGTCAAATGCAGGATGGCAGCACGCTTATCTATAATGCCGAGGACAAAGAAGTGGTAACATTGGCAGAGAAAGAAAGAGGGCATCTGCGTGAAATTCCTTATGTTACCCCTACGTTCAAAATACAGGACAATGCTGTGATGCTGCAAACATCAGAGGGTAGTGTATCGCTGCAAATCTTTGGTGGGCACAATCTCCAAAACATGGAAGCGGCACGCAAAGTGTGCAATGAGCTGGGCATTGAAGACCGTGATTTTTATAAATCTATCGCATCATTTACCGGCGCAGCTCGTCGATTGGAAAAATTAGCCGAAGCAGATAATTTTATTGCTTACCGCGATTTTGCTCATGCGCCATCTAAGTTAAAGGCTACCTTGAGTGCCGTGCGCGAGCGCTATCCAGATCACTATTTAATCGCTTGCTTCGAACTGCATACCTACAGTAGCCTCAACGAAAACTTCTTAAGCGAGTACGCATCCAGCATGGACAATTGTAATGCAGCCGCATTATTTTATAGCGCGCATGCCTTACAGTTAAAGGGTTTGCCGCCTTTAGATGCACAAGAAGTGAAACAATATTTTGGCAACGAAAACCTGACCGTATTCAGCAATCAAGAGCAATTGCGCCAATGGATTGTCGATGAAAAGAATAAAATTAGTGGTCCGGTTTGCCTATTATTAATGAGCTCCGGCACTTACGATGGCATGAACCTCGAGTTCTAAACCTGTTACAAATCCTACTTAATTTAGAAGCTATTTTTTAGTTGTATATGAAGAAAATATTAGTAGCCAACCGTGGCGAAATAGCATTGCGTGTAATGCGCTCTGCAAAAGAAATGGGTATAAAAACACTCGCAGTTTTTTCTGAAGCTGACCGTGAAATGCCCTTTGTAACTTATGCTGATGAGGCGGTGTGTATAGGGCCCGCGCCCTCTGCGCAGTCTTATTTGCGTGCCGATAAAATCATCGAAGTAGCGAAGCAATATGGTGCCGATGCTATTCACCCGGGTTATGGTTTCCTGAGCGAAAATGCCTCTTTTTCAAAAGCTGTTGCTGACGCAGGATTGACCTTTATTGGCCCATCTGCTTACAGCATTGAAACAATGGGTAGTAAAATAGCTGCAAAGCAAGCTGCACAGAAATTTAATGTGCCGATGGTACCTGGTACCGATAAGCCGCTTACAGACTATAATGAAGCTAAAGAGATAGGTGCAAAAGTTGGCTATCCTATTTTAATTAAAGCTTCTGCAGGCGGCGGTGGTAAAGGCATGCGTGTGGTAGAGCATGAGGGCGAACTGGAAGAGCAGATGCGCATGGCCAAGAGCGAAGCTCTGAGTGCTTTTAGTAATGATGATGTATTTATAGAAAAATATGTTGCATCCCCTAAGCATATCGAGATACAGCTATTGGGCGACCAACATGGCAATTACGTGTACCTTTTCGAGCGCGAATGTTCCATCCAGCGTCGTCATCAAAAGCTGATTGAAGAAGCGCCATCATCTTGCCTTACTGTAGATATCAGAAAGGCAATGGGCGAATGTGCGGTGGACGTAGCGCGCTCTTGCAAATACCACGGTGCGGGCACTGTTGAGTTTTTGGTGGATGATGATTTGAATTTCTATTTCCTTGAAATGAATACCCGCTTGCAGGTAGAGCATTGCGTAACGGAAATGATTAGCGGTATTGATTTGGTTAAAGAACAAATCAGGGTAGCTCGTGGAGAGAAATTATCCTTTACACAAGATGACCTTAAAATCAATGGCCACTCCATAGAATTACGCGTTTGTGCCGAAAATCCAATGGAAAACTTCCTGCCGGATACAGGCACGCTGCAAGTGTATGTTCGTCCGCAGGGAGCAGGTGTGCGTGTAGATGATGGTTATGAGCAAGGCATGGCTATTCCTATATTTTACGACCCGATGATTGCTAAATTAGTCGTGTGGGGAAAAGACCGTGAAGAAGCCATAGACAGGCTGTGTCGCGCTATTGACGAATACAAAATTCAAGGAATTAAGAATACGCTGAAGTTTGGTAAATGGGCGGTTAGGCAACCGGCATTTGCCGAGGGTAAATTTGACACTAAGTTCATCGATAAATATTTCAAACCTGAATATCTGGTAGAGCATAATGAGGACGAAGCGGCTGTAGCAGCAGGCCTTGCAGGCGTTTTGTGGCAAAATGGAAAGAAAGAGCAGCAAGCGCCAAGTCAAAACGGCAAAGTTTCTAAATGGAAACTACAGCGCAATTAATTATTAAATAAAGCATGTCGGTATTCCGGCTATATTAAGAACATGAGCAAAGATTTTTCGAACGATAGAGAAGATGAAGACGAGTCATTTAGCGATGACCCGCAAGAGCAGTTGCGATTTGAAAATGAGCTGCTGCGTTTAAAATTACAGGCTGAAACGGGTGCGGACCTCAGCAATATTTCCGGCAATATTCCGCCCGAGGTAGAAAATGCTTTCCTCAATAATATTCTGGCATTTGAGCGACAGCTCGATAACGTCGAAGAAGTTACCATATTCGACATGGTGGGCAAGCCGGAAGTGAAGCCAGAAGCAAATTTGAGCGAAGAAGAAATAGCGCGCGAATTGGAAAATCTGCTGAGACTAATGGAAGAAAAAGGTGTTGCCGTAAGCTTTGAAGGTGACTATGATGCGAGACTTAAATACAAATTCGTTACTGAAGAGCTATTTAAAAAGTCAACGCACAAGTTCGACATCGAAGGGATGATTAACCATTTTTCTTACGAAGAATACCATCCCAACCACAAGCTGGATATCGAAAACACGGTGTATGGTTTTCTTGAAATGTGGATGGAGCGAAATGTGGAAGCACTTGAACATTCATTGGCTTCCACCTGGACTTTGAAAGATGAGACATGCGACAAAGCGGGTATTCTGGCGAGGTTCAGCAATATATTCGATGCTTACACATTTTTCAAAAATGATTCTTTTACCATTCAGAATCTAACACTCAATGATGCGGAGAATGCTACTTCGGCTATTGTAACCGGCGATATAAGTTACGATGCCGAAATGGACAATTATGAAAGAGTAAAGATGGAAGGTGATTTCGTATTCAAATTAGTTTATGAAGAGAGCAGTTGGCTGATTGCAAATTTGCGTTTGCCGGCAATAGACCTGCTATAAGTCGAAGATTATTGCACATACGCCGAAAATGAAAGTTTGATTTGCTGTAAAATTCTATATTTGACAAATAATTTAAAAATTTAAACATGAAAAAAGGATTAATCGTAGTTTTAGTATTGTTGGCAATTGTAACTATAGGCGGTTGCCAGGCTTGCAGCATAAAAAATAGCCTTGTAACATTAGACCAAGGTGTAAAAAGCAAATGGGGTGAAGTTGAGAATCAGTATCAACGCCGTTCCGACCTGATTGGTAACCTTGTGGCTACTGTGAAAGGAGCCGCTGCACATGAGCAAAATACATTGACAGCTGTGATAGAAGCACGTGCTAAAGCAACGCAAATAAAATTAGATGTTGATGACCTGTCTCCTGAAAAAATACAACAGTACGAGCAAGCTCAAGGGCAGTTAAGTCAAGCTCTGGGTCGCTTAATGATGGTTACTGAAAATTACCCTGATTTGAAAGTGAATCAAAATTTCCTTGCACTTCAGGACGAGCTTACCGGAACCAACAATCGTATCACTTTTGCACGCAAAAATTTCAACGATTCAGTAGAAGGCTATAACATAGAGGTCTTGAAGTTTCCGAATAGCATTTTCGCAGGCATGTTTGGGTACAAAGAAAAAGGTATGTTCAAGGCAGATGCAGGTGCTCAAAAGAATCCTGAAGTTAAATTCTAATAATGAATATCAACTAAGAAGTATGCAGCAGGATGAACATTCTGCGCATACTTTTTTTATTACCGATAAAATCTCCGAAAATGTTTGGCTGGTTTAAGAAAAAAGAAAAGCACCCTTTCACAAAGGAAGAGCAGCGTATAGTAGTAGATGCAATACGCGAAGCGGAGGCAAAAACCTCTGGTGAGATTCGGGTATTTGTAGAAGGCCGCTGTGCCTGGCCCGACCCAATGGACAGGGCGAGCGAAGTTTTCTTCAAACTAAAAATGGATAAGACGCAACAAAGAAATGGTGTGCTGGTATACGTTGCGCTAATCGACCATAAAATGGCATTGTATGGCGATGAAGGAATTTACAAAATGACGGGTGGCGCTGAGTACTGGATTAAAGAGATAGAATTGATGCGGGAGTATTTTGTAAAAGACCGCATTCCTGAAGGTATTGCTCAGTGCGTACTGGATATAGGTCAGTCATTGGTCAGGTATTTTCCGCTGGACGCCAATACCGATAAAAATGAATTGCCGGATGAAATTGTGTTTGGCGACCATGATTAAGAATAGGGCTATTTTCCCTTTAATGAAGCAACTATTATGAGCAACTACTTTCGTTACCTTGTACTCATTTTTCTGACAATATTTTCGTTGTCGGCGACTGTAGTCAGGGCCTATGATGATAAAGATTTTCCCAAGCAATCTAATCCACCAAGACTGGTTAATGATTTTGCGGGAATGATGAGTGCTGCCGAGCAGCAACAGTTGGAAAACCTGCTGGTGCAGTACGATGAATCGAGTTCGGTACAAATAGCAATAGTTACAGTAAAGTCGCTTGGCGACTACGAAATTTCGGTATATGCGCCCGAGCTATTTACCAGATGGGGAATAGGGCAAAAAGGCAAAGACAACGGTGTATTGATTCTTGCATCATCAACTGACCGCAAAATATTTATCAGCACCGGCAGAGGCATTAACTCGGTAGTGACAGATGCACGAGCGGGTAGTATCATACGCGAAATAATAGGTCCACGCTTTAAGGAAGGCCGTTACTACCAAGGTTTCTACGATGCATCCAATGCAATTATCAAGCTGTCAAAAGGCGAATATACCAACGATAGAAAAGCGAAGCAACCAGAGGGAAAAGGTGGTATACCTTTTTTACTCGTATTGGCTATTATAGTTGTCATCATCATCGTAATCGCATCTAACCGAGGCGGCGGCAACAATGGCCGTGGTGGTGGCAACTACATGAGCCGTCGCGGTGGCGACTTTATTACAGGCGCTATATTAGGCAGCCTGCTCAACGGCGGTCGTGGAGGCGGCGGCTGGGGTGGAGGAGGAGGTTTCGGCGGAAGCAGCGGTGGCGGCGGATTTGGTGGTTTCGGTGGCTTCGGCGGTGGCAGTACTGATGGTGGTGGTGCCGGAGGAAGCTGGTAGTAATTTGAAAGAATCGAAAATGAAAATACCCTGTCAAGATTATTTGGCAGGGTATTTTCTATTTTGCGTTTTGATATTTTGATGTTGAGGTTGCTCGGTAAGCCTTGCTGTAATCCGTAAACTGCCGGAGTTGGTGTCATTGCGGTCCTCGAGCCGCAATCTCCAGTATTTGCGAGCGATTACAAGAGAATGAGACAACCTCCCAATAGCCATTTTGTTAGAGATTGCTTCGTTGCTCCACTGCGTTACGCAACTCGCAATGACCAGCGGGATGTATATTTCGTTCGCATTTACGCAAGCACTTATACTCGTTCTCGTCATTGCGAGCGCAGTGCTACGGAGCGAAGCAATCTCATTTATACACGCTATTTTAGATTGCTTCGAAAGCTCCACTGCGTTGCGCAAACTCGCAATGACAGCATTGTGTTCAGCAATTCAACAACAAAACCAACCAGCAATTCAACGATAAAACCATACAGCAATTCAGCAATACAACCATTTAACCATTCAACAATACAACCATTCAACAATCACTACACATTCTTAGGCTTAAAAATATGTTCCTCAATAGTCATACCAGGCTCGAGGTAAATCGTCTGGATGCCGAGCGATTTCGCGCCTTCAATGTGTTGCGGACTATCGTCGATGAATAACGTGTGTTCTGCTTTCAGGCTATTTTCATCCAAAATATGTTGAAAGATTTCGGCATTCGGCTTGCGCATCCCCACGCGATGCGAAAAATAAATTTTATCAAAAAACACACCAATGGAGTCGAAGCCTGTTAAGGTTTTCAGCGTTTTGTTGAAAGCCAGTTCGTGTATTTCGTTGGTATTACTTAGCAAAAACAAATTGTAATGTAATTGAAGTTGCTGCAATATTTGCAGGCGACGCAACGGTAGGTCGAGCAGCATTGCATTCCAGGCGGCTATTATTTGATGGTCGGCTATATCCAGTCCGATGGATTTTTTCAAAGAAACAATAAACTCGTCGCCTGATATTTTGCCGGTTTCCAATAAGTCAAATAGCTCTGTCTGCTGCATTTGGCTATATCGTTGCTGAAAATCAGTAACGCCTAAATCAATAAAAGCCTGTTCGGTTAATTTGTAATCTATATTGAGAATCACTCCTCCAAAATCGAGGATAATGTTGCGTATATTTTTCAAGAATAATAATTTTTGCAAAGGTAAATCAATGCTACGCTTAATTGCAGTTTCGGACTAAAAATAGCGGAGTGCAAGGGTTGTTAACCAACTGTTTTATATTAATCAAGGCCTGTTTTCCAGTAACGATTGCCTACCTTTGCCCCGTTTTAAAAATTAAAATAGCTATGGCAAATCAATCATATAAAATAGGCACTAAATTCATTCACGCGGGTATGGAGCCCGACCCATCAACAGGTGCGGTGATGGTACCTATTTACCAGACCTCGACTTATGTTCAGGATGGCCCCGGTCAAAACAAAGGTTACGAATATGCACGTAGTCAAAACCCAACGCGCAAAGCGCTGGAAGAGGCCTTTGCACAAATCGAGAATGGTAAGCACGGGCTCGCTTTCGGCAGTGGTGTAGCGGCCACCGATGCGGTGATGAAATTATTGCAACCGGGCGATGAAGTGATTGCAGCGAATGATATGTATGGCGGTACTTACAGACTATTTACCAAGATATATGAGAAATTTGGCATCAAGTTTCATTATGTAAATATGCAGGATGCTGCAAATGTAGCTCAGGTAATCAATGCAAATACAAAATTGATATGGGCTGAAACGCCTACCAATCCGTTGATGAATATTGCTGACATCGCTGCTTTGGCTGCTGTTGCGAAAGAGCACAAAGTGTTGCTGTGTGTGGATAATACATTTGCATCGCCTTATCTTCAAAATCCATTGGACCTTGGTGCGGATATCGTAATGCACTCTGCTACAAAATACCTGGGCGGACACAGCGATGTGATACAAGGTTGTCTGGTAATGAACGATGACCAATTAAGAGAGCAGCTATATTTTATACAAAAATCATGTGGTGCTGTGCCTGGTCCGCAAGATTGTTTTTTGGTACTGCGCGGTATTAAAACCTTGCATGTGCGCATGCAGCGCCATTGCGAGAATGGTGAAAAGATAGCCCATTGGTTGCGCAATAATCCTAAGGTTGGAAACGTTTACTGGCCTGGGTTTGAAGATAGTCCGGGGCATGAAATAGCTAAAAAGCAGATGCGCGGATTTGGTGGTATGATTAGCTTCGAATTGAAAGATGAAAGTACCGAAGCGACTAATAAAGTATTATCGGGCACACATCTGTTTTCATTGGCAGAGAGCCTGGGCGGTGTAGAGAGCCTGATTAACCATCCCGCAACTATGACGCATGCGTCTATTCCACGTGAAGAGCGCCTGAAAAACGGTTTGAAAGATTGCCTGATTCGCTTAAGTGTAGGCATTGAAGATGCAGATGATTTAATTGAAGATTTGAATAAAGCGATAGGA
>PJTT01000878.1_pt1 | contig 11019 bp, 8 predicted proteins | sample 1512261 | NCBI WGS metagenome assembly PJTT01 (sample SAMN08177685, study PRJNA422409) | Soil metagenome, whole genome shotgun sequencing project. | isolation source: Soil (2) enriched on wood chips | place: USA: Madison | collected 2015-01-15
ACCAGTTTCAGCATGTTCTCGGTGGTACGAATGACGATAGGCACCTGCAGCAGCGCCAGCGCAATCACACCCGCCCAGCCGGAGAAGTGTTCCATCTGTGCCACCACGACGGTGTAGACGAACAGACCCACCACGATAGACGGCGCGGACAGCAGAATGTCGTTGATGAAGCGAATCACTTCCGCCAGCCAGGATTTACGCCCATATTCTGCCAGGTAGATGCCCGCCATAATGCCCAGCGGCGTGCCGAAGACCGTCGCCCACAGGATCAGCAGGCCGCTGCCTGCCAGGGCGTTCGCCAGACCACCACCCGCCGTGTTTGGCGGAGGCGTCATCTCGGTGAACAGCGCCAGCGACATACCGTCAATTCCACGAACGATCGTCGAGAACAGGATCCAGACCAGCCAGAACAGGCCGAATGCCATCGTCGCCATAGAGAGCGTTAACGCAATCCGGTTTTTTATGCGGCGTTTGGCCTGCATTTTGCGGCGGGATTCCGCCAGCTCAGCGGTAGCTTGCATTTCGAGAGTTGCCATTAGCGTGCTCCCTCATTTTTAGCGAGACGCATAATCATCAGCTTGGAAATCGCCAGAACAATGAAGGTGATAACAAACAGAATCAGCCCCAGCTCCATCAGTGCCGCAACGTGCAGGCCGGATTCCGCTTCCGCAAATTCGTTTGCCAGTGCAGAGGTAATACTGTTGCCCGGCATGTAGAGCGACGCGCTGTCGAGCTGGTAGGTGTTACCGATGATAAAGGTAACCGCCATGGTTTCACCCAGCGCACGACCTAAGCCCAGCATCACGCCCCCGATCACCCCATTTTTGGTGAACGGAAGAACAATGCGCCAGATAACTTCCCAGGTGGTGCAGCCGATGCCGTAGGCTGACTCTTTCATCATCACCGGGGTTTGTTCGAAGACATCGCGCATAACCGCCGCAATGTAAGGAATAATCATGATGGCGAGGATCACACCCGCCGCCAGAATACCGATACCGAATGCCGGGCCTGAGAACAGGGCCCCCACAAACGGAATGGCGGAAAGCACGTTACCGACCGGCTCCTGGAAGTACGTTGCGAACAGCGGAGCAAAGATGAACAGACCCCACATGCCGTAAACGATACTTGGAATAGCCGCCAGCAGTTCGATAGCAATACCGAGCGGGCGTCGCAGCCAGCCTGGCGCCAGCTCCGTCAGGAACAGGGCAATACCAAAGCTCACCGGAACCGCAATCAGCAGGGCGATGAACGAGGTCACCAGCGTGCCGTAAATTGGCACCAGGGCTCCGTAGATATCGTTCGGCGCGTCCCACTCTTTAGTCCACAGGAAGGAGAACCCAAATTTCTGGATGCTCGGCCAGGAGGAGAAAATCAGAGACACGATAATGCCGCCCAGCAGCAATAGCACAATCAGCGCAGCCAGTTTGACCAGCGCGCTGAAAATCATGTCACCTTTTTTACCCGGAGGGTTAAATGCAGGCTTGGTTGCAGCCATAAATCACTCTTCTGTTTGAGACGTTTTTACGAATATGCCCGGTGGCACTGACGCTTACCGGGCCTACAGATTAAACCGTAGGGCGGGTAAGCGCAGCGCCACCCGCCATCTTCGTTAAATATATCCTGTTAGTACAGCGCTTTACCGCTGCTGTCTTTCACGTTGGTTTTCCATGCAGCACGAATCTGCTCAACCACGCTGTCTGGCAGGCTGGCGTAATCCAGATCGTTAGCCTGTTTGCCACCATTTTTGTATGCCCAGTCGAAGAACTTCAGCACTTCAGTACCCTGCTCTGGTTTCTTCTGATCTTTGTGAATCAGAATGAACGTCGTAGAGGTGATTGGCCACGCGTCGTCACCTTTCTGGTTAGTCAGGTCCTGCGCGAAGGATTTGCTCCAGTCAGCGCCTTTTGCGGCGTTAGCAAAGTTCTCTTCGGTCGGGCTAACCGGTTTACCGTCAGCTGAAACCAGTTTGGTGTAAGCCAGGTTGTTCTGCTTAGCGTAAGCGTATTCTACGTAACCGATGGAGCCTGGCAGACGCTGTACGAACGCGGCGATACCGTCGTTACCTTTACCGCCCAGACCGGTTGGCCAGTTAACGGTAGAGCCGGATCAGACTTTAGATTTCCACTCTTCGTTCACTTGCGCCAGATAGATGGTGAAGACGAAGGAGGTACCGGAACCGTCAGCACGACGAACCACAGCGATATTCTGCGAAGGCAGCTTAACGCCCGGGTTCAGTTTGGTGATGGCTTCGTCATCCCATTTTTTGATTTTACCCAGGTAGATGTCACCCAGGGTTTTGCCGTCCAGTACCAGCTCGCCTGACTTCAGGCCAGGGATGTTAACGGCCAGCACAACGCCGCCGATCACGGTCGGGAACTGGAACAGGCCTTCCTGATTCAGTTTTTCATCAGACAGAGGGGCATCTGACGCACCGAAATCTACGGTATTCGCGGTAATTTGTTTTACGCCACCGGAGGAGCCGATACCCTGATAGTTAACCTTGTTACCGGTTTCTTTCTGGTAGGTATCTGCCCATTTGGCATACACCGGCGCAGGGAAGGTTGCACCAGCGCCAGTCAGGCTTGCTGCTGCGAATGCAGAGAAAGCGCTCATCGATAAGGTCGCGGCGACAACAGTTGCGACAGTGGTACGCATAACTTTCATAATGTCTCCTGCAAGGATTTCGTAAATCATTGTTTAAGTGGCTACGATGAGCAAAATAGGACAAACAGGTGACAGATAAATGTACGAATTATGACATTTTTATGACAGTGCAAATCATTACCATAACCCTTTGAATAATTTATTTTTTTATTCAATAGGCGGTAATATTTTTGTCACATTAGTTGCAGTAAGTGTGGTCTATCCGGCGAAATATGACAACGGCTGTCATCAACAGCCGTCATGAGTTCAGTTTGAAAATTCCAGGGTTATGGTGGCATCTGCGTTAAACGTGCCGGGCGTCGGTCTGGCTCCGGTAGCGCTGGCCGGGGCGGCAGAGAACGTAATAGTACCGTTACTTTTTCCGCCAATAATGCTTGTAGAACCCATCTCCGTTTTGAGCGCGCCGCCGTTCACCATCACCGGGTCGCCGTTTGTATCGTAGATTTTGATCCCCACGTTGTTGTTTGACGTAGAAACCATCGTGTTGTCGGCGCTGGCTGCCGTAGCGTTAAAATCAGCATTCACCTTTTGCGAGCGGTCCAGGCCGGAACAACTCACCGTAACGGTTTTCTCAATTTTTTTACTGGTTATCGATGTGCCGGGCGTGGCGGAAAATTCAGAGGCGGGGATCTGACCAAAATCGATATTAATCACCTGCCCGTCGTTAATTTCACACTGCTGGGACGCAATGATTGAGCCTTTGATCCTGACTTTTGCGATCGCCTCTCCCCTGGGCAAATCATTAGATATTCCGCCGTAGACGAGGGCGACATCGGTCAGAGGAATTGTGACCAATCCGGTGATCGATTTTCGAATATAAAACGAGAGCATCGAAGACGTTCCGGTATCAAGCGTAATATCGTTTGACGAGCCACAGGTGTGAGAGGCTGTACTGCGGTTCGAAACGTGCTCAAAAGGAATTGCAGTGTAACCCACGTTTTTGATGAAGATCTTTACGCCGACATCGAGATATTCATTAAGATTGTAATAAGAGACCTCACCAATCTTTTTATCAAATACGAGACCGCCAGTTGGATCCGCTGTGTAGTAGATTGCCGAAAATCCCTTATTAAGCCGGTGCTTTGAATCGCAGGAACAGTTGACCTGATAGCTGTCGCTGGCCGTCGCCTCGGCGATATCCACCATCGTTTTTCCCGGAACGTTATCTTTCGCGCTAATACTCGTTTGCGGAAAATTCAGGTTAAGCACATGTGTTCCTGAAATGGTCGTGCAGGTTCCTGCCACCTCAGCGAACGCCGTCGGGCTGGCTAGTATCAGCAGGCCAGCGATAAATAAGCTCTTCATCTAAAATCCTTTTTAGTTACATACGACGGTTTGTTGGACCAGCGACGCTCCAGTCTGGGGAGAAATATGGAACGGTGCCCGGCATTCCACGACGTTACCCGCCCCCCACCGCAGCGCAAAAGATCCCTCTTCCGGAACGCCAGACAGGTAAAGCTGCCCGTTTTCTCCCACGATGCCCGTCAGCAGCTCACCTTTACTTTCGCCGTTCGCGACGGCACCAAACGGTGCAGGCTTGCCGTTTGCCAGTATGACGTTGAATAGCACCCGATAACCTAGGTGGGTCAGAAACTCTGCTTTGACAATCGCACCGCGGGTCGGCACAAGATCGATCACGCTGTTTTCAAGCTCCACGTTGGCTCGGGAGAAATAGTCGTTGTCGATGGCCACCCGGTTTTCGTCATAAGGATTAAGCTGGGTTTTCACCGCATAACCGCGCCAGTCGGTGGCCACGCCAGAGGTGTTTTCAACGGCTAGCCCCGACGCACCGGGCGTTTTGATCAGCGCAACCGTCTCTCCAAGCTGCTGCGAGAACGTGACACCTTCACCGTGCACAATAACGCCCCCGCGCGCGCCGAAATTAAGGTGTTCGGCATTTGCACTGTAGGCGTAGCTGCCGTCCAGCGTGCCGTAAGTGCCGTTATAGGTCATCGCAAGGTTGCTGGCATCCGCTGCGCTATCGCCTGTCCAGGATTGTTGCAGGTTATACGAGAGATTATCCCGCTCCAGCAGCGTTCCACTTAACCCCACCTGATGGGATGCCTGCGCGCTGTCGTTTTGCGTCATGGCATAGTTGAGGTAACTGTTTTTCACCCAGCCGGACAGCGGAACCGAAAGAGAAAACATAAAGATGTTTTCGCCCCCGTTGTTATCCTCATCTTCGCTGGCACTGTCGTGGTGCGTCGCGCTATCGGTGTAGCTCCACGACACGTTCCAGGAAACCATGCCGAGATTGTTGCTGTAGCCAGTCTGGATCAAGCGTTCTACCGCCTCCGTTTGCCAGTACTGTTGACGGCTCAGCGTCAGATAAACGTTCCCCCAGCCGCGTCCAAAAGACTGAGTCCATGTTCCCTCCAGACGGCTACGGCGGTTGCCCGTTTCCCAAAAATTACTTTCATCCCCCTGACGCGATGACCACTCGTTGAGGGTATAAAAACCCTGAGTAGAATAGCGGTAGCCCACCAGCCTGAAATTCGTGTCGGTGGCATCAATACGCTTGGAGTATAAGAAACGATAGGATTGCCCCTGGGATTCATCGCCGTCATCAAACCGGGCTTTCGCCTGCGTCACGTCCATAGAAAGCGCGCCAAACGCGCCCAGATCTTTACCCACACCCAGCGCCGCCGCGCGGTACTCGTCCGCCAATTGCACGCCGCCATAAAGCGTGATGCCGGCTGGCAGCCCGCGCATGATTTGCGCCTGCATAACGTTTGGGGTAAAGCGATTGTCTTCCCGCATTTCGCCAATGCTGACGTCGAAGTCGGTTTGACCTTCACGTTTCAGAATGGCCAGCGAAGCATAAGGCTGGATAAAATGTTGCTCGCTGCCGTCCTCTTCTTTGATGGTCACGTCCAAATCCCCACCCGAGCTGGTGGTATTGAGATCGGTAAGGGCAAACGCTCCTTGCGGTACGGCAGACTGATAGATGACGTAACCGTTTTGCTTGATCGTCACCATGGCGTTGCTTTTCGCTACGCCGCGCACCACAGGTGCGAAGCCGTTCATGCTGGCGGGCAGCATGTCATCATCGGTGTAAAGCCGCACCCCGCGCAGTCTGGCACCATCAAAAACATCGCTTGCCGACCAGGTATCGCCCACCATGAACTGGCTGCGCAGCCCGGGAATATCACGCTGTAGCCACGAGCTGACGGAGTGATATTCAGCATTGCCGCCTTCAGCGCTCAACGTACTGTAGTTACGTACCCGCCAGGCGCCGAGATTCAGACCATTTTGCAGGTTGAGGTAATAGCTATCCGCCGTGTCGTCGTAATCAGAGCGTACGGTATGGGAGCCTGAAAAGTCATAATTAACCGAAAGCGCATTGATCCCCTGGTCCCAGCGTTCGGGGCTGATATAGCCCATGGCATAGTTGTCCAGCCAAATCTGCGGTATCACAATATTGAGCGTCAGTTTGTCCGTATCGAACTGCCATACGGAACCTTCAACAAGCGGCCCCGGCGCGACGCAGGCATCGTCATCAATGTTTGTAAGCGCTTTGATGGCATCCGCTTTTACACCGAACGCTTTTAGCTGGCTGGACAGGTGGGTGAAGCAGGGCTGGATCTCCCCCTCCTGCTTATCCGCTATAAATGTGACCTCGCGGCGCTCACGTTTTTTCCCGTTAATAAGGATATCCACTTTGTACGTGCCGGGTGGCAGCGTGTTTGCACGATCGAACTGATGAATATCAATACCCGCCGGATGGTCAATCTCCAGCAAGGCGGGGTTAAAGAAGGCTTCTTTCGCCTGTAGCTGGCAAGCCAGCAGGAGCAGCGCCCCGGAGGCAAAGAGAACGTGAACAGGTGAACCGGCCATCTCGCATCATTCCTTGTTTTGCACTTAAAGGGAGAGATTCAGAGGCTCGCTAATCGCACCGTAATCATTGATAAAACGCCAACGAAGCGCTTTACCAGCCGCGCCTGCGGGTAAAGGCAGCGCTAGCTTCTCGAAGGGTTTAAGCATATTGAGCGGAATTTCTTTGCCGTCGACGAACACGTCCATCACGTTGATATGAATTGGAGCAGGATTTTCTATTTGCAGATGGTTTCCTACGCGCTGCCATTTCACCTTCATATACGCTTTTTCGGGCGTCATATTGAGCGCCACCGGGCGCCAGAACAGTTTGATTCGGGTTTTAATGGCAATTTCCATCGTGTTGCTATCCGCACGGCTCCCGGATGGCGGAATATTTTTGATATTCAGCCAGAAAACCGATTCCCGATCTTCGGGAAGCGCTCCCTTGGTTTTAATAATGCGCAGGATTTTTTCCTGCTGCGGCTCCAGACGTGAAACCGGTGGAATAGCCGTGAAGGGAGGTGGGGTAGTCTCTTTTTTATCAAATGGCTCAACCCAAACCTGGATCAGGTAGGGGACGTTTGTCTCTTTATTGAAGATAGAAAACGTTTCATCAGCGCGATCGCTATTAAAAATCACGCGGGTGCCGCCGATAATAACCCCAGCGTAGGATAGAGACATATTCAAAAGACAAATAACAACGAACAGCGACTTAATAAAGTTGCACAACATAATTTCATCCGTGAAATGAGCCTGCTAAAGGAAAATTCGCCAGTACTCTCGCTTTTAACGTCAGCAGGCCCGGGCGAAAATCGATTACTTCATGTATTCGATGGTGAACTGTGAATCAGCGTTAGCTGTGCCTGGCGTAACATCGGCAGAAGTCGCGATATAACGCGCGATAAATTTCAGCTCAGCATTTCCTGAATCAATGGTTGTATAAGAGGAATCTTTGTACAGCTTAACCTGTGAATTATCAGCGCGGTTATAGATACGAATTGCCACGCCCGTCGCCGCGGTCTCTGTTCCCTCACCGGTATAGTCGCCTGGAGTCGATGCAGTTATCGGGGTGCCAATGGCTAAATCGCCATTGCCGTCAGAGGCTTCGGTGCCGTCAAAACGCGCTGCCGCCTGAGTGTACGTGGCCGGACATTTTTCCAGCTTAATGCTAAATTCGGTTGGGGCCGCAGTGGAGCCTACTATCGAGCCAAAAGCCGATCGGTTCACCTTACCCAGGGCGACGGTCTGGCCAATAGTATCCGTGGTGACTTCACAGGTGCTGTCGATAACCTCACCGGTAAAATGCACCACGCCATCAGACGCGAGCGCCTGGTTTGCCATAAACAGTGAGCACAGAACAAAAGAACCTGTAATCCAATTACGTTTCATTACCACTCCGTTAAATCATGATTAATTCATTCATAAAATAAATATCAGCGAAAGAATCTCCGCCTGAATGAGATTATATTTTATTAAGATTCACAAACAAAATCGGTGGCAGGTAAGAAAAAATTAAATGAAAAGATAAATAAAATAACTTGATAAAATAAATGCTGATTAATTAAAGAGTTGAAAGGGGTTAACATTCCTTATATTAGTCCAAAAGACATATTCAGAAACAGACACAAATAACAGTTAATACTTTTTAGGAATAAATTTAGGTCGCAATAAAAAAGCCTCACATTTTCATGCGAGGCTTTTTCCATTATGTGTCGAATGATTATTCTACGGTGACGGATTTCGCCAGGTTACGCGGCTGGTCAACGTCGGTGCCTTTGATCAGCGCCACGTGATAGGCCAGAAGCTGCAGCGGAACGGTGTAGAAGATCGGTGCAATCACCTCTTCAACGTGCGGCATCTCGATGATGTGCATGTTGTCACTGCTGGCGAAACCGGCATCTTTATCAGCGAAGACGTACAGGACACCGCCGCGGGCGCGCACTTCTTCGATGTTGGATTTCAGTTTTTCCAGCAGTTCGTTGTTAGGTGCCACAACGATGACCGGCATATCTGCATCGATCAGCGCCAGCGGGCCGTGTTTCAGCTCGCCTGCCGCATAGGCTTCAGCGTGGATGTAAGAGATCTCTTTCAGCTTCAGCGCGCCTTCCAGCGCAATCGGATACTGATCGCCACGACCCAGGAACAGGGCGTGATGTTTGTCAGAGAAGTCTTCAGCCAGCGCTTCAATGCGTTTGTCCTGAGACAGCATCTGCTCAATACGGCTCGGCAGCGCCTGCAGGCCGTGAACGATGTCGTGCTCAACGGAAGCATCTTCGCCTTTCAGACGTGCCAGTTTCGCCACCAGCATCAGCAGAACGGTCAGCTGAGTGGTAAAGGCTTTCGTGGAGGCCACGCCGATTTCGGTACCCGCTTTGGTCATCAGCGCCAGATCGGACTCACGCACCAGCGATGAGCCAGGGACGTTACAGATGGCCAGCGAACCCAGGTAACCGAGCTCTTTAGACAGACGCAGCGCTGCCAGCGTGTCTGCCGTTTCGCCGGACTGGGAAAGGGTGATCATCAGGCTGTTACGGCGCACCGCGGATTTGCGATAGCGGAATTCAGACGCGATTTCCACGTCGCACGGCACGCCCGCCAGGGATTCAAACCAGTAGCGAGAGACCATACCGGAGTTGTAGGAGGTGCCGCAGGCCACGATCTGAATATGCTCGACCTTGCCGAGCAGTTCGTTGGCGTTTGCGCCCAGCTCGCTCAGATCCACTTCACCGTGGCTAATGCGCCCGGTAAGGGTGTTTTTGTTGGCGTTTGGCTGCTCGTAGATCTCTTTCTGCATGTAGTGACGGTACGTGCCTTTGTCGCCCGCGTCGTACTGCAGGTTAGATTCGATCTCCTGACGTTTTACCTGCTCGCCTTTGGTATCGAATACGGTCACGCTGCGACGGGTCACTTCCGCGATATCCCCCTCTTCCAGGAAGATAAAGCGACGGGTAACCGGCAGGAGCGCCAGCTGGTCAGAAGCGATGAAGTTTTCACCTATGCCCAGACCGATAACCATCGGGCTACCGGAACGCGCAGCCAGCAGCGTAGACGGGTCGCGGGAATCCATGATCACCGTACCGTAGGCACCGCGCAGCTGAGGAATGGCGCGCAGTACCGCTTCACGCAGCGTGCCGCCCTGCTCCAGCTCCCAGTGCACCAGGTGAGCAATCACTTCGGTGTCAGTTTCAGAGACGAAGGTGTAGCCGCGCGCTTTCAGTTCTTCGCGCAGCGGTTCGTGGTTTTCGATAATGCCGTTGTGCACGACCACGATGTGTTCAGACACATGCGGGTGCGCGTTACCTTCAGACGGTTCGCCGTGCGTCGCCCAGCGGGTATGCGCAATACCGGTACCCCCGTGCAGCGGGTGTTCTTCCGCGGCCTGAGCCAGCATATGCACTTTACCGAGACGGCGCAGACGGGTCATATGACCTTCTGCATCAACGACAGCCAAACCGGCAGAGTCGTAGCCACGGTATTCCAGACGACGTAAACCTTCGAGAAGGATTTCAGCAATATCACGCTGCGCAACTGCGCCAACAATTCCACACATAGTTTTAGATTCCGAATTTAGGCATGATGCCTGCGTTGTCGCTGACCTGTATTTACCCTTTCCGGGTGCCCCGAGCCTTGTAGAGAGTGGGGTTATTTTTATGGGTACTGCTTGTGGGGGGAGGATTATATTATCCCCTCACCCCGGCCCTCTCTCCAAAGGGGCGAGGGAGAAAAACACCGCACCGAACGATCCCCTCTCCCCTGTGGGGAGAGGGTTAGGGTGAGGGGGTAAATTTGTTACTTCTTCTTCACCGGGCGTTTCCAGCCCTGCTTGTTGACCTGCGGAACGCGGCTTAACACCAGCTCGTTCGCGGCCACATCGCGCGTAACGGTTGTTCCAGCAGCAATGGTCACGCCGTTACCCACGGTAACAGGCGCCACCAGCTGCGTATCGGAGCCAACGAACACGTCATCACCGATGATGGTTTTAAACTTGTTGGCACCGTCATAGTTGCAGGTAATGGTTCCCGCGCCGATGTTCACATTGTCGCCAATTTCCGCATCGCCCAGATAGGTCAGATGTCCGGCTTTAGAGCCTTTGCCCAGACGCGCTTTTTTCATTTCGACGAAGTTGCCGACGTGTGCGCCTTCCAGCAGCTCTGCCCCTGGGCGCAAACGGGCGAATGGCCCGATCGTGCAGGTGGCTTCAAGGTGGGCATCTTCTACCACGCTGTAAGGGCTGATTTCACAATCGTCGCCAATCACGCTGTTTTTGATCACGCAACCGGTGCCAATTTTGACGCGATTACCCAGCGTGACGTTGCCTTCCAGAATAACGTTAGTATCGATCTCGACGTCGCGCCCATGATTGAGCACCCCACGCAGATCGAAACGCGCCGGATCGCGCAGCATCACGCCCGCCAGCAGTAATTTTTCTGCCTGCTCGGCCTGATAAATACGCTCCAGGCGGGACAGCTGCAGACGGTTATTCACGCCATCCGTTTCGCTGATACGCGCCGGATGAACGGCAGCAATTTCACGCCCTTC
>PJTT01000880.1_pt1 | contig 11010 bp, 10 predicted proteins | sample 1512261 | NCBI WGS metagenome assembly PJTT01 (sample SAMN08177685, study PRJNA422409) | Soil metagenome, whole genome shotgun sequencing project. | isolation source: Soil (2) enriched on wood chips | place: USA: Madison | collected 2015-01-15
CACGCTACGTCACAAGAACTATGCGAGGCTGGCGCCTTGTCCCACGGGACGAGTGCGACTCTCCAAAAGCCTCCCTGGTGAAATTAGCGCTGTGGAACCACCCGATCCCATCCCGAACTCGGAAGTGAAACGCAGCTGCGCCGATGGTAGTGTGGCTCAAGCCATGCGAGAGTAGGTCATCGCCAGGGTTTATACCCAAAAACCCCGCTGCTTGCGCAGCGGGGTTTTTTCTTTGCGCGTGATTAATCACGCCGCACCCATGAACTGCACGGAGCAACACCGGTAGTGCCGGCCGCTGGCCGGCACAGGCGCGGCGTCCGCGCCTGCAGGAACGGCGGTGCCAACCAAGGTTGGCACTTACCAGAGCACCGCTGCGCGTGGATGGGGTAGCCCTATGTAGATCCACGCAACGCGGTAGTGCCGGCCGTTGGCCGGCACAGGCACAAGCACGGCAAACGCGTCCGTGGAAAGCAAGGTGCCAACCAGGGTTGGCACCCGCCCATCGCAACTGCCCGGCCTCAGGCCAGCGCCACGTCCCGCGTTTCCTGCTGGCGGAACACCGCCACCGCTTCACTCAATGTGCCCGCCTGCAGCTGCAGCTCGCGTGCGGCGGCAGTGGCTTCCTCCACCAGGGCCGCGTTCTGCTGCGTCGCCTGGTCCATCTGCACGACCGTCTGGTTGATCTGCTCGATGCCGCTGGACTGCTCCTGCGAAGCAGCGGAAATCTCCTGCATCAACGCGCTCACGCTCTGCACGCCGCCCACGATGCCCTGCATGCGCTGCCCGGCATCGGCCACCAGCTGCGCGCCGGCTCCCACTTCACGGCCGGCTTCGTCGATCAGTTTCTTGATCTCCTGCGCGGCCGCCGCCGAGCGCTGGGCGAGCACGCGGACCTCACTGGCCACCACGGCGAAGCCACGCCCCTGTTCCCCTGCACGGGCAGCTTCGACGGCGGCGTTCAGGGCCAGGATGTTCGTCTGGAAGGCGATGCCATCAATCACGCCGGTGATGTCACCGATGCGCCGCGACGCCGCCTCGATGGCCTGCATGGTGTCGACCACCCGCTGCATCGCCTGGTTGCCGTCGTTCGCCGCGCCCTGTGTGGTCGCGGCCAGATCACTGGCCTGGCGCGCATGGCTGGCGTTCTGCCGCACGGTGGCAGTCAGTTCCTCCATCGATGCCGCGGTTTCCTGCAGATGCGCGGCCTGGCGCTCGCTGCGCTCGGACAGGGCATCGTTGCCGGCGGCGATCTCACTGGCGGCGCCGCGGATGGCCCCGGCGCTGCGCTGGATGCGGCCGACCATGCGCGCCAGCTGGGTCGCGGTGGCGTTGGCATCGCGCTGGATGGCGGCGAAGGCGCCGTGGTACTCGCCTTCCATACGCCGGTCCAGCTCACCGCGGGCCAGTGCGGCCAGCATCTGTCGAACCTCTTCGACCGTGCCACCCACCGTGGCCATCAACTGGTTGATGCCACCGGTCAGGCCATCCAGGAAGCTGGCCCCCTCGCTGGCCTGCAGGCGCTGCTCGAGGTCGCCGGCGGCTGCGGCCGCAACGATGCCGGCCACGGCGTTTTCCAGCGCCAGCTCATGGGTGCGGTCATGCCATTCCACGGCAAAGCCGAGCCGGGTGCCCTGGGCATCGAACACCGGGGTGACGACCTGGGCGAAATGCACCGGCCCGATCTGGATCTTGCCGTTGTGGGTGACCTGCAGGCCGTTGAGGATGGCGCGGATGCGCTCGGGGTTGGCGTGGAAACGATGGATGCTGCTGCCGACCAGCTGCTCGGCATCGAAATCGGGGAAGGCCTGGCGCAGCGTCGCCTGCTGGTTGCGCAGCAGGGCCACCACCGAACGGTTCACGTAGCGGATCACGTGGTCGTTGTCGGCGATCATCATCGCCGTGCGCGAGACATCCAGTGCCTGGCGGATCTGCGCGTTGTCCGCATGCGCCTGTGCCTGCCGCTCCCGCTGCGCCTGCACGTGGCGGGCGGTATCGGCCAGTGCATGGGCGAGTGAACCTGCGGCGTAATCCTGCACGTTGCTGTGCGCGGACAGATCGGCGCCGGTGGCGATGGCGCGGGCCAGCGCGGCCAGTCGCTTGGGGCCATGGCCGAGCGCTTCGCTCTGCAGGCGCAGGCGTGCTGCGGTCTGTCCGAGCACGATGGCCAGCGCGGCCAGCGCTGCGGCGTGCAGCACGGCCGGCAGTATCGCCGCGCCCTGCAGCAGCGGCAGCAGCAGGGCGATCACCCCGACCCCGCCGGCCAGCCACAGCGGCGAGCGATCACGGTGGGCGAGCAGAGCAGCCAGCAGCAGGCCGATCGGCAAGGCCGGGTTGAGACCACCGAGGTGACAGAGAAGGGCCAGCTGCGTGGCAACGATCACGGCCAGGCCGTTGCGGGCCAGCGCCCTGCCCGCGTGCGGGCCGCCCAGCCACGCGGCCGGCACCACCACGGCCGCCGCCAGCACGCCGGCCAGGCCGCCGTGGCCACTCAATGCAGCGCCAAGCCCAAGCAGGGCCATGGCAGCGCTGCCCAGCAGCAGGCGCCGGTCACCACGCCGTGCCAGTTGCTGAAGGTAGGGAAGGCGGCCCTGGTCGGGCGGGCGGGGGGATGCAACGGACATCGACGACTCCTGGATCAACGAACGGCAACGGCCCCGCGTACCGGCACGCACGACGGCGTGGCGATGGCAGGGCCAGGATTGCGCAGGGGGAAAAGGTGCGGATGGCAGGCGCCGGGGCCACGTCCTGTGGGCGGCGGTGCGGACAGACAGGCATGCGGGCTTCCTTGCAGGACCACGAACAGCCGCAGGCCCGACCGGGCCCGCGTACAGCGGGCGCAGGGGCCCGCAACTGTTCTATCGGCCGTGCGCGCGTGGAGTGAAGCGCGCGCGGCCGTCCTCGCTCAGCCGCCGTTGCGTTGGAGCATCGCCATCAACTGGCGAGGAAGCCGTTGATGACCTCGGCGATCTGCGCCGGCTGTTCCATGTGCAGGTGGTGGTTGCCCGGGAACACGGCCAGGCGGCCATCGCGCAGGTGCTGCAGGCGCTGGCTGCGACCCGGCTCGGGATAGTAGGACTGTGCCGGCGTGGCGTAGATGACCTGGGTGGGGCAGGCGATGGCCTGCAGCAGGTTGTCGATCTGCCCTTCGCTGAGGCGGATGGCGGTGGGCAGCATCAGCCGCGGATCGCTGCACCAGCGGTAGCCGCCTTCGACCGGCTCGACGCCGCGCTCGACCAGCAGGCGGGCACAGCCCTCGCTGAGCTGGTTGGTCATCATCCGCGCGCGGATCGGCGCGGCCAGTTCGGGGAATACCCGCAGCTGCTTCCGGGCCAGGGCGCGGGTGGCCGTCACATGCTCGCGCAGGCGGTCGGCGGTTTCTTCTTCCGGCCCGCGCAGGCCGCCCAGTGCTTCGATGGCGATCAGCCGCTCAACCCGGTCACTGACCGCCGCGGTGAGGCTGGCGATGCCGGCACCCATCGAATGGCCCATCAAGGTGAAGCGGTCCCAGCCCAGCGCGTCGGCGACATCGAGCACGTGGGTGATCGCTGCCGGCGTGGTGTAGACCGCGCCCGCCGGCAGGTGTGCGCTGTGGCCGTGGCCAGGCAGGTCGATGGCCACCAGGTCCAGATCGGGCAGGTGCGGGGCCAGCGGCACGAAGCTGGCGGCGTTGTCCAACCAGCCATGCAAGGCCAGCACGCGGGTACCGCCGGCGTGGCCACCGCGCAGGCCGGCCACGCGCGCACCGGCGATGTCCATCGCGAACGGTTGCAGGCTCATGCCAGCGATGCCACGGCCAGGCGTGCCAGGGCACGCGCGTGTTCGGGCTCGGCATTCAGGCACGGGATGTAGCGCATCTGCGCGCCGCGCTCGGCCAGTGTCTCGGTGAAGCCCATCGCCACTTCTTCCAGTGTTTCCAGGCAGTCGGTGGCAAAACCGGGGCAGACCACGTCGATCTGTTTCACCCCGGCCTCGGCCAGTGCCCACAGGCTGGGCTCGGCGTAGGGCTGCAGCCAGCGTTCGCGGCCGAAGCGCGACTGGTAGCCGAGCTGCCATTCGTCGGCGGCCAGGCCCAGTGCCTTGGCGATGGCCTGCGCGCTGGCTTCGCAGCGCTGCGGGTACGGATCGCCGGCATCGGCCAACCGCTGCGGGATGCCGTGGAAGGAGAACACCAGCTTCTGGCCACGGCCGTGCTGCTGCCAGTAGCGCTGGATGGAGCCGGCGACGGCGGCGACCCAGTCCGGGTCGATCGAGTAATCCTGCACCAGGCTGATGGTGATGCCGGGATGGCGGCGCTGCCACGCATCGACGCGGTCTTCGATCGACGCGGTGGTGGTGGTCGAATACTGCGGGTACAGCGGCAGCACGACGATGCGGCGCACGCCTTCGGCGGCCAGGCGGTCGAGCTCGGCGGTGAGCGCGGGCGCGCCGTAGCGCATGGCATGGCGCACCCGCAGATTGGGCAGCAGCGCCTGCATGGCTTCGGCCAGGCGGCGGGTATGCACCATCAGCGGCGAGCCTTCCGGCAGCCACACCAGGGCGTACTTCGCCGCTGAACGGCCGCTGCGCAACGGCAGGATCAGCCCGCGCAGCAGCGGCTGCCAGAGCAGCGCCGGAATCGAGACCACGCGGGGGTCGGACAGGAATTCAGCCAGGTAACGGCGTACGGCGGGAGCCGTCGGCGTCTCGGGCGTGCCTAGGTTGACCGCCAGCACGGCGGTATCGGGTGCGTCGAGCATGGTCGATATTGTCGCCGATCCGACGCCGCGCCGGGATGCAGGGTTTGGATCGTATCGATGCAGGGGGTTTATCCGAATGGGCCGCGCTCATTGGATATTCATGACAACGCTACTAATTTCAGTCACTTGCTATATCTTTCTATGGACTGACTTCTGGAGCCCGCCATGCGTCGCCCGATCCAAGCCCTGCTGATCGCCGCCAGCCTGCTGTCCAGCCAGGCCATGGCCGGACCGCAGGAAGACCAGCGCGCCCGCAATGCGGTGCGTGTGCTGGCTGAAATCCAGGAAATTCCCGAGCAGGGCATTCCGGACAAATTGCTCGACGAAGGCCGCGCGGTCATCGTCATTCCCGACACGATCAAGGCCGGTCTGGTCATCGGTGGTCGCCGTGGCCACGGCCTGATGTCGGTTCGCATGCCCAATGGCGCGTGGTCGAACCCGGTGTTCATCAAGCTCACCGGCGGCAGCATCGGCTTCCAGGCCGGCGTGCAGTCCTCCGACGTGGTGCTGGTGTTCCGCAACGACCGCAGCCTGGACAACCTGGTCAACGGCAAGTTCACCCTGGGCGCCGATGCCGGCGTGGCCGCTGGTCCGGTGGGCCGCAACGCTGCCGCCGCCACCGATGGCCAGCTGAAGGCCGAGATCTGGTCGTGGTCGCGTGCCCGCGGCCTGTTCGCCGGCGTCGCCCTGGATGGCGCGGTCCTGCAGATCGACGATGCCGCCAACCTCGATGCCTACGGCAACAACACCACGCCGCGGATGATCTTCGAAGGGCGAGCCGCCGGTGCGCCGTCGATGGACGTGGTCGCCTTCCGTGACCGCCTGGAAGAGGCGACCTACGCCGCCCGCAACAACCGCACCGGCAACGGCAGCACTGCCAGCGCCCCGCCGCCGCCGGTCCAGGCGCCTGTTCAGGCACCGGTCCCGGCCCCGGCCGAAGCGACCACCGCGCCGCTGCAGAACATGCCGCAGACCCCGCCGCCGCAGCAGCAGGGTTTCCAGCCGGTCGGCGACGGTGAGATCCGTACCGAGACGCTGGGCGGCAACTGACTTTCGTCACGCGCGCCGGCTTACAGCCGGTGCGCTATGCTCGACAGCCTGATCACTACGTAACGAGCGTCTTTATGGGCGGTTTGAGCATCTGGCATTGGTTGATTGTCCTGGCCGTGGTTCTGTTGGTGTTCGGCACCAAGCGGCTGACCAGTGGCGCCAAGGATCTCGGCTCGGCGGTGAAGGAATTCAAGAAGGGCATGCGCGACGACGACAAGCCGTCGGCGCAGCTGGGCGACGAGTCGCGCAGCCAGGACGCCTCGCGCACCGCGCAGGACGAGCACGACCGCAACGCGCGTTGATCCGGAGCGGTTGCGGTGTTTGATATTGGTTTCAGCGAACTGCTGGTGATTGCAGTGGTCGCCCTGGTGGTGCTCGGTCCCGAGCGCCTGCCCAAGGCGGCCCGCTTCGCCGGCCTGTGGGTGCGTCGCGCCCGCAACCAGTGGGATTCGGTGAAGCAGGAACTGGAGCGCGAACTGCAGGCCGAGGAGATCAAGCGGCACATGCAGGACGTGCGGCAGGGCATGCAGGACACCGAAAACCAGCTGCGTGCCAGCGGCGAAGCGGTGCGCCGCGAGGCGAGCGAAGCACAGCAGCAGGGCGATGACCTGGCCCGGGAAGTGCGCGCGCCGGCCCCGGCGCAGACGCCGCCGCACCTGGCCGAAGACCCCGCAGTGCCCGCAGCGGCGCAGGACAGCGGTTCTATTCCGCCCACCTCTACCGAACTTGCCGCCGATGCGCCCGCCCACTCCGTGGCCGATGCGCCCGTTCCGCCGGAGCGCCAGCCATGAGCGAACATGATTTCGGCGAAAGCTCGCTGGTCGAGCACCTGGTTGAACTGCGCGCGCGCCTGATCCGCGCACTGCTGGGCTTTGGCGTGGTGCTGCTGGGCCTGCTGCCGTTCACCCAGAAGCTTTACAACACGCTGGCCGAACCGCTGGTGTCGCAGCTGCCGAACGGGCAGACGATGATCGCCACCAACCCGGCCGGTGCCTTCTTCGCGCCGCTGAAGCTGACCTGCTTCGTCGCCCTGTTCGTGGCCGTGCCGTGGCTGCTGTACCAGCTGTGGGCCTTCGTCGCACCGGGCCTGTACGCGCGCGAGAAGCGCCTGGCGGTGCCGCTGCTGGTGTCGTCGGTGCTGCTGTTCTACACCGGCTGTGCGTTCGCCTACTTCCTGGTGCTGCCGGCGGTGTTCCACTTCCTCACCACCTTCAGCCCGGAAGTGATCGCGATCACCCCGGACGCGAACGCCTACCTGGACTTCGTGCTGGCGATCTTCTTCGCCTTCGGTGGCAGCTTCGAGCTGCCGGTGGCGATGGTGATCCTGGTGCTGCTGGGCTGGGTGACGCCGCAGCAGTTCAAGGAAGGCCGTGGCTACGCGATCGTCGGCATCTTCGTGCTGGCGGCGGTGCTGACCCCGCCGGACGTGGTGTCGCAGCTGATGCTGGCGATCCCGATGTGCCTGCTGTACGAGCTGGGCATCCACGCCGCGCGCTGGCTGGTGCCGTCTTCAGTGGTGAAGAAGCCCGCAGCCTGAAACGGAAACGCCGGGCATGGCCCGGCGTTGCGCGTTGGTCCGTTTCATCCACGCATGGCGTGGATCTACCCAGGTGCAGGTCAGGCGTGGAAGACGTCGCTGCCGGTGTCGGCTGTTTCCTGCACGCGGCCGCGGTGCGCGAACATCTGCTTCCAGGCCGCGTAGATCGCGCCCATGTACAGCGGCAGGAACACCGTATAGGTGATGACCTGGCCGACGAATGCAGCGAACATCGGCCCAGCCACGTATATCGCGATGGCGGTGAGGATGGTGAGGCCGAGGTAGGCGAAGAACAGGGTGATCAGGCCCAGTACGCTGAACACCAGCACCGCGCCGATGTTCTCGATGCAGCCCTGCAGGCTCAGGCGCAGCGCGTGCATGCCGCTCTGCCGGTCGAACACCACCAGTGCCGGCTGGGTGAACATGGCCATCACCAGCGCCACCAGCGCGACGGTCACCAGCACCAGCCACAGCAGGATGCGCTTGACTGGCAGGTCGGCCATCAGCGCCATGGTCTGCTGTTCGCTCATGGGCTGGCCACTCCTGGCCACTTCCTGCATCTGTCCCCAGACATCACCAAAGGCCTTGAAGCCCTCGGCGCCGATCATGAAGTACAGCAGCGCCCCCAGCAGGATGATGGCCAGCGCGTAGATCGCCATCGGCACCAGCAGGTGGCTGACGCGGTGGTTGCGGATCGGCTGCAGCAGGTGCGACGCCGTTGCCTCGCGACCATGGTCGATCTCGCCCACGGCGTACAGCATTCCGCCGATCAGTAGTGGTGCGATGGCCAGTGACAGGACCTGTACCACCAGGCCGATGACGCTGGGCAACAGCACCGCCAGCAGGGTTGCCAGCCAGGTGACAGCCATTCCGAGGAGGCCGAGCCGTGCCAGCTGCAGCGGCGCGCGACCGTACATGGTGAAAGTGTCCAGCAACCATTGGGCGCCCGATGAAGCTGGCAGTTTGCGAATCTCTTTCATGGACATCCGAAGGGATCAGGTGGAGGGCACGCGGCCCTACTGTCGCGGATTATCCCTGTTTTGCGCCGGCCGCACCTGAAGACCGGGCCTGGCGGACGAAGCGGCGCAACAGCTGGCGGGCCAGGGGCGCGGCGCTGACCGCGCGCTCGATGCTGCGTGCGCAGCCGCCGTGGCGGCCGATGCAGTCGGCGCGGGCGCGGATGTAGCCACGCATGTGGTGGGTGGCGAACTCGGGGTGGAACTGCACGCCCCAGGCCTGGCGGCCCCAGCGGAAGGCGTGGCAGCCATCCAGCGGCGAGCGCGCCAGCACGGCGGCGCCCTCGGGCGCGCGCAGCACGGTCTGCAGGTGGGTGGCGTGGGCCGGGAAGTGGCTGGGCAGGCCGCCGAACAGGGGATCCTCGGCGGCGGCCGGGTCCAGCGCCAGTTCGATCGTGCCCGACTCGCGCCCGGCCGGGTTGTAGGCCACTTCGCCGCCGAGCGCATGCGCCAGCAGCTGGTGGCCGTAGCAGATGCCAAACACCGGCAGGCCATCGTGGGCCACCTGGCGCAGCCAGGCGGCGCTGCGCTCGCTCCACTCGGCCTGGTCGGTGACGTAGGCGGCCGAGCCGGTCACCAGCACGCCGGCAAAGGCGCGGGCGTCGGGCAGGTGGTCGCCGTGCTCGACGTCGACCACCACCGTTTCGTGTTCTTCCAGCCCGGCGGCGACGCGGATCCAGTGCGGAAAACGACCGTAGCGCCGCAGCGACGGCACCGGGCGGCCGGTTTCAATGATCAGGAACGGTGCTGGATTCATCCGGGGGCGGCAGGACTGACAGGACTTCCTCGATTGTAGTCAGCCCCTGCGCCACCTTTTCAAGCCCCGCCTGGCGCAGGGTTCGCAGTCCTTCAGCCTGTGCGGCACGGCCGAACGTGGCCAGATCCATGTCCGCGCGGATCAGCCTGCGCAGCCGCGAACCCAATGGCAGCAACTCATACAGGCCGATGCGGCCGAGGAAACCGGTGCGCCGGCACTCCAGGCAACCGACCGGCCGACAGGGCGTGGCGGCATCTGGATATGCAGCATGGCTATCAGCCAGCACCGCCCAATCGGAGGGCCCGAGGGTGTGCGGCTGCTTGCAGTGCGGGCACAGGGTACGCACCAGGCGCTGGGCCAGGATGCCGTTGATGGTGCTGGCCAGCAGGTAATGCGGCACGCCGATGTCGAGCAGGCGGGTGATGGCCGAGGCCGCATCGTTGGTGTGCAGGGTGGACAGCACCAGATGGCCGGTCAGCGAGGCCTGCACCGCCATCTGCGCGGTCTCCAGGTCGCGGATCTCGCCGATCATGATGATGTCCGGGTCCTGCCGCAGCAGGGTGCGCACGCCGCTGGCGAAGTCCAGGTCGATGTTGGCCTGCACCTGCATCTGGTTGAACTCCGGCGAGATCATCTCGATCGGGTCCTCCACCGTGCACACGTTCACGTCCGGCGTGGCCAGCCGCTTCAGGGTGGAATACAGGGTGGTGGTCTTGCCCGAACCGGTGGGGCCGGTGACCAGCACGATGCCGTGCGGGCGCTCGACCAGGGCGCTCCAGCCGGCCGCCTCCTGCGGGCTGAAGCCGAGCTGGTCGATGCTCTTGAAGGCCGCGTCCGGGTCGAAGATGCGCATCACGCACTTCTCGCCGAAGGCGGTGGGCATGGTCGACAGGCGCATTTCGACTTCACGGCCACCCGGCGAGCGGGTCTTGATGCGGCCGTCCTGCGGCCGCCGGCGCTCGGCCAGGTCCATGCGGCCGAGCACCTTGATGCGGCTGACCACGGCGGTCATCACCGCCGCTGGCACCTCGAACACCTTGTGCAGCACGCCATCGATGCGGAAGCGCATGCGCCCCATCTCGCGGCGCGGCTCCAGGTGGATGTCCGAGGCGCGTTGTTCGTAGGCGTACTGCAGCAGCCAGTCGACGATGTGGACGATGTGCTGGTCGTCGGCGTTGACGTCACCGGCGCGGCCGAGCTCGACCAGCTGCTCGAAGCTGGGCAGGGTGGTGTTGGCTTCGCCGCGCACGTCGCCGCGGGCCCCGCGCACCGAGCGCGTGACCCCGAAGAACTCCATCGTGTAGCGGTGCAGGTCGAGCGGATTGACCATCGCCAGCTCGATCTGGCGCCGGGTCAGGTGCTGCAGGTCGCGGCGCCATTCCTGGGCCAGCGGCTCGCTGGTGGCCACCAGCACGCGCTCGGCATCCACCGCCAGCGGCAGGAAACGGTGGCGGCGGGCATAGGCGTGCGAGGCCACGGCGGTGACCGAGGCGACGTCGACGCGGGTCGGGTCGATGCGCAGGTAGCGGCAGCCGGTGCGCCGGGCCAGCCATTCGGTCAGGCGTTCCAGGTTCAGCTCGCCGCCCTCGCTGGCGGCCAGCTTGAGGTTGGACAGCAGCACCAGCGGGTGTACTTCGCTGGCGTTGCGCGCGCCCTGTGCCGAAAAGCGCACGCGGTCGCGGTCACGCTCGGCGATCAGGCCATCGGCCAGTGCGGCAGCGGCCACCTGCTCGAACTGCAGGCGCCCTGGCGGCAACGGGGGCGGTGCCCCGGGCGTGCCTGCCGGCAGCCGGTGTTCCATCTGCCTGCTCCTCCCGGGTACGGAATGCCCCGCAGGTCGGCCGTTATACTAGCGCACCCCTCTGCCGGCCAAGAATCGTCCGCATGTCCGCGACCCCGACCGTTCCGATCACC
>PJTT01000895.1_pt1 | contig 10728 bp, 8 predicted proteins | sample 1512261 | NCBI WGS metagenome assembly PJTT01 (sample SAMN08177685, study PRJNA422409) | Soil metagenome, whole genome shotgun sequencing project. | isolation source: Soil (2) enriched on wood chips | place: USA: Madison | collected 2015-01-15
CGCCCAGCCCTTGGGGTGCCAGAACACCAGGCCCGGGGCCTCTTCCTGCAGGTGGAACAGGTCCTGCTGCTTGCCGATGCGGCGGTGGTCGCGCATTTCGGCTTCCTCGATGCGCTTGATGTACGCATCGAGCTGCTTCTTGTCGGCCCACGCGGTGCCGTAGATGCGCTGCAGCTGTTCGTTCTGCGCATCGCCACGCCAGTAGGCGCCGGAAATGCGGGTCAGCTTGAACGCCTTCAGGAAGCGCGTGTTCGGCACGTGCGGGCCGCGGCACATGTCCACGTATTCCTGGTGGTAGTACATGCCCATCGCCCGGATGTCGTCGGACATGTCCTCGAGCAGGCGCAGCTTGTAGACCTCGCCACGGGCCTTGAAGATCTCGACCACTTCAGCGCGCGGAGTCACCTTCTTGATGACGTCGTAATCCTGGGCGATCAGCTCGCCCATGCGCTTCTCGATGGCGGCCATGTCTTCCGGCGTGAACGGACGCTCGGAATAGATGTCGTAGTAGAAGCCTTCGGCGATGACCGGACCGATCACCATCTTCACGTCGGGGTACAGCTGCTTGACGGCGTGGCCGACCAGGTGGGCGCAGGAGTGGCGGATGATTTCCACGCCCTCCTCGTCGTTGGCGGTGATGATGCGCAGGCGGGCATCGTGGTCGATGACGTCGCTGGCATCGACCAGCACGCCATTGACCGAACCGGCGATGGTGGCCTTGGCCAGGCCGGCGCCGATCGACTGGGCGACGTCCATGACACTGACGGGGTTTTCGAATTCGCGGCGGCTGCCGTCGGGAAGGGTGATATTGATCATCGCAATGGCTTCGTGCGGGGCCCGCTCGAGCGGGCTGGAAAGCGTTCCGGGCGGTGCCCGGGCAATAAAAAAGCGCCGCGAGGGCGCCTGGAACACAGGGCCTTCGGGGGCAGGTCAGCGGTGGGCGGTGGTAGTGCTCATGTCGCACGCTCGGCCGGCGCTGGGCGCGGGCCACCTTGTTCCAGTCAGGGTTCTGCGTCGATCTTAAACCAGCGCGCGGCAAAGCCCAAGCCAGCCGGGCCAATGCCGTGCCAGGGCGGCTGAATGGCGGCCGCTGGCGGGGCCAGATGGCAATGATTACCATACGCAGGCGTTTCTCACTTGCGTGTGGCGCGCCCCTTCCCGGCCCTGGATCCGCCCATGTCTCCGCAGTCGTTGCCGGTTCGTGCCGGCCTGTTCCGTGCCCCGCTGTCCACCCTGGCGCTTGCGCTGGCCGCAGCCCTGTCCGGCGCGCTTCCCACCCTGGCCCAGGCCGATGAAGCGCGCACGCTGGACACCGTGCAGGTGACCGCCCCCATCGCCACCGAAAGCGGCAGCGCGACCAAGACCGACACCCCGCTGCGCGAGATTCCGCAGTCGATCTCGGTCATCACCGACCGGCAGATGCGCGACCGCGGCATCCACGGCGTGGAGGAAGCGGTGTGGTACACCGCTGGCGCCCAAGGCGGCCAGTACGGCGAGGACACCCGCAGCGACTGGCTGCTGGTGCGCGGCTTCAAGCCCGCCCGCTACCTCGATGGCCTGGCCACGGTGGAAGGCACCTGGACCGGCGAATCGCGCATCGAGCCGTACGGCCTGGAGCGCATCGACGTGCTGAAGGGCCCGGCCTCGGTCAACTACGGCGCGATGCCGCCGGGCGGCCTGGTCAATTTCGTCAGCAAGCGCCCGAGCGCCAACCCGCTGCAGGAAGTGGAACTGCAGGTCGGCAACTACGGCCTGAAGCAGGCCGCCTTCGACATCGGCGGCGCGCTCAACGACAGCGGCAGCGTGCTGTACCGCCTGGTCGGCCTGGCCCGCAACAGCGACAACGTCATCGACCAGGTCCATGACGACCGCTACTACCTCGCCCCGTCCATCACCTGGACCCCGGACGAGGCCAATTCGCTGACCGTGCTGGCCCGCTACCAGAAGAACGACACGGTCGAGACCGGCGGCTTCCTGCCCTACCAGGGCACGGTGGTGCCCGGTGCCAACGGCCGCTACATCTCCCGCCATTTCTTCAGCGGCGAGCCGGGGGTGAACGACTACACCAAGGAAGCCGCGTCGCTGGGCTATGAGTTCCGCCACGATTTCGGCGACGGCACCGTGTTCAACCAGAACGTGCGCTACAGCTGGGCCGAAGTGGATGCCAGCCACGGCAGCCTGGGCCTGTTCGGCCTGGCCGCGCCGGACAGCACCGAGCTGGTGCGCTACTACTACCCGCGCATGGACACCTCCGAGAGCGTGGCCATCGACAACAACCTGACGTTCCGCTTCCACAGCGGCCGCGTCGAGCACACCGTGCTGGCCGGGCTGGACTACCGCCGCGCGCGCGACGACTACGCCTCGGCGTTCCTGTTCGGCGCGCCCGGCATCGATGCCTACAACCCGGTGTACGGCTCGCCCGTGCAGGTGCCCGACTACACCTCGCGGCAGGTGCAGACGCAGGGCACGCTGGGCCTGTACCTGCAGGACCAGATCCGCATCGACCGCTGGCTGGTGACCCTGGCCGGCCGCCAGGACTGGGTCGGCACCGATACCGAACAGCGCATCGGCGGCACCGGCACCGCCCACCAGAGCGATGACCAGTTCTCCGGCCGGGTCGGCGTGAACTACCTGTTCGACAACGGCGTCAGCCCCTACGTCAGCTGGTCGCAGTCGTTCCAGACCACCATCGGCACCGATTTCGAAGGCCGCGCCTTCGTGCCGACCACCGGCGAGCAGTTCGAGGCCGGCGTGAAGTACCAGCCCGAAGGTGGCCGCCTGCTGCTGACCGCCGCCGCCTACCAGATCGAGCAGGACAACACGCTCACCGTCGACCCGCAGCACACCCTGTTCTCGATCCAGCAGGGCCAGACCCGCGTGCGCGGCGCCGAGCTGGAAGGCCGCTGGAACATCGGCCAGGGCCTGAGCGTGTATGGCAGCTACACCCGCCTGGACGCCAAGGTCCGCCGCAGCACCGATGCCGCCTCGCTGGGCAAGCGGGTGGCGCTGGTGCCGAAGGAAAGCGCCTCGCTCGGCGCCGACTACACCTTCACCGCCGGCGCGCTGAGCGGCTTCGGCTTCGGTGCGGGCGTGCGCTACAACGGTGGCATCTACGGCGACATCTACAACGACTGGTACACCCCGTCGTTCACCCTGATCGACGCCAGCGTGCACTACGACTGTGGCCCGTGGCGCCTGCAGGTGAACGCCGCCAACGCGGCCGACAAGAAGTACGTGTCGGCCTGCAACAGCGCGACGTGGTGCTACTACGGCTACCCGCGCACCGTCACCGCCAGCCTGCGTTACCAGTGGTGAGCCGACGATGATCACCGTGGGCCTGTCCACGCTGGGCTTCTGCAGCCTGGCCATGCTGTCGGCGATGTTTTCCGCCCTGGCGTTCTACGCGGCATCGCCGCACTGCCGCTGGCCACGCCTGCGCCGTGCCGGCCGCCTGGGCCGGCAGATCGGCATGGTCGCGGCGGTCGCCTCGCTGTGGCTGTGGATGGCCGAACTGGGCGTTGCCGCCGGCCTGGTGGCGATGCTGTGCACCTGGATGCTGGTAGCCCTGCTGCTGCCGGCACTGGCGGCCTGGCACCGCCCGGCGGTGGATGGCAGCGCACGGGAGCCGCGCTGATGTGGATGCGTGCCCTGTCGGGCATCTTCGCTGGCTTCTTCCTTGCCGCCGCTGCCACTGGCCTGCTGACCTGGCTGCCGCCGGGGCCGTGGCCGAGCGCGCTGGTGCCGGCCCTGATCGCCTTCGTCCCGCTGTGGATGCTGGCGGCGCTGTGGGCCTTCAGTTTCCGCACGGTGGCGCGCGCCTGGCTGGTGCCCGCCGCCTGTGCCGCCGGCGGCTTCGCCGCGCTGTGGCTGCTGCGCCTGAGCGGCGCGGTGCAATGAGAACGACCGCATGAAATTCAGTTCGCAGACCCTGCGTACCTTCACCACCCTGCACACCTGGGTCGGCCTGGTGGCCGGCTTCGGCCTGTTCGTGGCGTTCTACGCCGGCGCCCTCACCCTGTTCCACCACGACCTGCCGATGTGGCAGACGCCGGGCGCGGCCAGCGTGCTGCCGGCCGGGCTGGATGATGCGCAGTACCTGCTGGACGACGTGCTGGCCAAGCACCCGGAGGCACGCCGCCATGTCGGCATGACCTTCCCTGGCGCCGAGCACCCGCAGCCGCTGGCCTACTGGCAAGGGGCCGACGGCGGCTGGCGCTATGCCTGGCCCGGCCAGACCGGCGGCAGCCCGACGCCGCCGCAGGCCGGCCTGGCCGAGCTGGTCAACGAGCTGCACTACAGCCTGGGCCTGCCGGTGGCCGGCATCTACGTGATGGGCATCGTCAGCCTGCTGTACGGCATGGCCCTGCTCAGCGGCGTGGTCATCCACCTGCCCAAGCTGCTGGGTGACCTGTTCGCGCTGCGCCCGGGCCGCAACCTCAAGCAGATGTGGCAGGACGCGCACAACGTGATCGGCGTGCTCAGCCTGCCGTTCCACCTGATGTTCGCGGTGACCGGCGCCCTGCTCTGCCTGGTGTTCATCCAGATCGCCCTGCTCAACCCGCTCATCTTCGAAGGCAAGGCGATGCAGGTAGTGCCAGCGGCGATGGACACCGCGCCGGTGCGCGAGGCCGCGGGCGTGCCGGCCGCACCGGGCAGCCTGCGCGAGCTGCACGCGCGCGCCCTGGAAGTGGCGCGCGCACAGGGCGTTGCCGATTTCGAACCGGCCTACCTGAAGCTGGCCAATGGCGCAGATGCCAACGCCACCATCGAGATCACTGGCGAATCCAGCGGCACCCTCGGCCCGCTCGGCTCGGTCGCACTGGATGTGGCCAGTGGCCGCGTGCTGGCCAGCCAGCTGCCCGGCCATCGCGATGCCAACCACGCCACGCTCAGCGCGGCGTACGCCCTGCACTTCGGCGAGTTCGGCAACGGCGTGGTGGTCTGGCTGTACTTCCTGCTGGGGCTGGGCGGCGCCTTCCTGTTCTACTCGGGCAACCTGCTGTGGATCGAATCGCGGCGCAAGCGCCGGCAGCCGCAGCAGCCGCGTTCGGGAGTGAACATGGCGCGGGCGACGGTGGGCGTGTGCATCGGCCTGTGCGTGGCGATTTCGGTGGCGTTCGTCACCGCGCTGGTGCTCGAACGCGTGGCCCCGGCCGCGGTGGACCACGGCATCCGCTGGGCCTGCTTCGGCACCTGGGCGGCGTGCGCGCTGTGGGCGGCCCTGCGCCGGCCGGCGCAGGCCGCGCGTGAACTGCTGTGGGCCGCAGCCATCAGCACCGCCGTGGTGCCGGTGATGCATGGCGCACTCAACGGCGACTGGCCGTGGCTGGCCGCCGCGCGCGGGCTGTGGCCGCTGTTCTGGATCGACGTGGTGGCCCTGGCGATGGCGTTCGGTTTTGCGCGGCTGGCGGTGGCCAGCCAGCGCCGTGCCCGTGATGGCGACCCCAACAGCGTGTGGGCCAATTGAGGCACCCGCCGGGCATGGCCCGGCGCTACCAGTCCGGGGTCAATCGCCGACGCGGGCCTTGTGCCACGGTGCCAGCATGGCGTTGAGCAGGCTGGCCTGTTCGTCATCGCCGGTCAGCTCCCACATGAACACGCCGGCCAGGCCCTGCTCGCGGGCGAACTGCGCACGCAGGCCGATGGAACGCGGGTCTTCGTAGCTGATGAAGATCTTCTCGGCCGCGTTGTACAGCCAGGGGCTCTGCGCCTGCGGCTGCCAGTGTTTCGTCCAGCCCGGCTGGTCCAGGTAACGGGCCTTGATCACCCGCCAGTCGCCGGCATCGGCCGGTGCGCTGTAGGCCTGGTACACCCCATCAGGCGCCTCGCCGGTCACCTTGAAGCCACGCCCGTAGAACGGCACGCCCAGCACCAGCTTGTCGGCCGGCACGCCATGGTCGCGGTAGTACTGCACCGCGCCGGCCACGTTGTTCCAGCGCCGCAGCTCCGGCGCCAGCGGGTCGGCCGCCACTTCATGCAGCGGCGCGTTGAAGGTGGACACCGCCGAGAAGCCGGTGCCCATGTCGTAGCTCATCAGGTTGATGAAATCGAGCACATTGGCCAGCGCCGGCAGGTCATAGCTGGCGGCCGGATCATACGGGCCATCGGTCTGCAGGCGGCCGGCTGCGAGGGCGGCGGTCAGCAGCATCGGCTGGCCAAGCTTGCGCCCGCGCGCATCCAGCGCCACGCGGAACGCCTGCGCGAGCCGGGTCATGTTCGCGCGGTCCTGCGGACGATGAGCCAGCTCCTTCGGGCCGCCACTGACCGGGAATTCCCAGTCGATGTCCACGCCATCGAAGCTGCCCGCGTACTGGTCGAAGAACAGCGCCATGCACGAATCGACCAGGCGCTTGCGGCTGGCCTCGGTCAGCGCGGCATCGGAAAAGCCACCGGCGCCCCAGCCGCCGATGGAGATCAGCGTGCGCAGGTGCGGGTGCGCCTTCTTCAGCTCGGCCAGCGCAGCGAAGTTGTCCGGCGCTTCGGCGCCGACCGTGCAGCGCCCTGCGTCGATGGTGGAGAAGGCATAGAACAGGTGGGTGAGGCGATCGGCTGGAATACGCGACACCGGGTAGCGCTCGGCCGATCCACCGGGGTAGTAGGCACCGTAGATCGGCGGCTGCGCCGCGTGGCTGGCGACAGGAACGGCGGCGGCGATCAGCAGGGCAAGCCCGGCCAAGGTCTGGCGCAACATGGAAACTCCCGGTAGGTAGAGACGAGCGTGCTCGACTCTACACGGATCCGGCATCGGCTAAGGTAGCCGCGGATCTTCAATCGCACACGGACATGAGCACCGACGACAACGCCTCCCACGATGACACCCAGGATGCACTGCAGGCCCTGGAGGCACGCGCCTATGCGGCGTTCGACGATGGCGAACTGGCGCAGGCGGCGGACCTGTTCGGCGAGCTGATCGGCCATGCGCCGGAGATCCCCTACCTGCATTACATGCGCGGGCTGGCGCACAAGTACCTGCGCAACTGGCCTGCTTCGCTGCAGGACAACCTGCGTTCGGCGCAGGTGCGCGGCGACTTCGACGAGGCCACGGCCTGGAATGCCGGCATCGCTGCTTCGGCCTTGGGTGACTGGGCCGAGGCACGCCGGCAGTGGACGCACTGTGGCATCACCCTGCCCGAGGGTGAGGGGGCGATCACAGGCGACTTCGGCGTGGCCTGCGTGCGCCTGGCACCCTGGGCCGATGCCGAGGTGGTGTACATGAGCCGCATCGACCCGGTGCGCGCGCGCATCGACAACGTGCCTCTGCCCGAAAGCGGCTTCCGCTTCGGCGACATCGTGCTGCATGACGGTGCCTGCACGGGGCTGCGCACCTACCGCGACATCGAGGTGCCGGTGTTCAACGCGATGCAGCGCCTGCAGGCATCGGACATGGCGACCTTCACCGTGTTCGTGCAGTGCGACGGCCCCGAGGACGTCGCAGCCCTGGAGGCCATGACCCTGCCCGGCATCGGCACGGTCGAGGATTGGACCGCCACCGTGCGCCGGCTGTGCCGCCGCTGCAGCTACGGCACGCCGCACCGGCATGACGACGACGCCGGCAACGATGATGGCGGTGGTTGGGCACGCGAGCGTGATCTGGGCATTGCCGCCCAAGGCCGCGCTGCGGTGGAAAAGCTGCTGGCCACCTGGACCGCTGCGGCACCGGGGCGCGTGCTGCAGGCCATCGAGCAGCGCGAGCATCTGCTGAGTGATCCCGAGCCGGGCCAGGTGTGGTGGCTGGGCGAGGAAGAAGAGGATGAGCGCGTCAACCAAGGTTGACTCCTACACGCCTTGCGGCACAGGGGCTTCAGCATTCTTCAGGCAGGTTTCCAGCACTTCAGGCGCCACGCAGGTTCAATCGGGCTCCCCTTTGATGGAGCCCGACGATGCGTTCGACCCTGCTTGCCCTGGCCCTGCTCTGCGCCGTATTCGCCCTGCCCTTCGCGGCCCGCGCCACGCCACCTGACCCAGCCCGCCTGCAGGCCCTGCAGCAGGCCATCGCCACCGACGAACTGAAGCAGATCCGCAGCGTGCTGCTGCAGGTGGATGGCAAGGTGGTCTACGAGGGCTACTTCAACGGCGCCGACGCGCAGACCCTGCACGACGTGCGATCGGCCAGCAAGGGCGTGACCGCGCTGCTGGTCGGCGCCGCCATTGGTGAGGGCACCCTGCCCGGCGTGCAGGCCCGGGTGTACGACTACTTCCCGGCCTTCACTGCCCGGCACGCCATCGATTCGCGCCTGCGCGGCACGACCGTGCAGGACCTGCTGACCATGAGCAGCCTCTGGGAATGCGATGACGAGAACCCGTTCTCGGCCGGCCACGAGGAGCGCATGTACGTGCGCGAGCGCTGGCTGGACTTCGCCCTGGCCCTGCCGGTGAAGGGCTTCGCGCCGTGGATGCAGCGACCGGAGGACAGCCCGCATGGCCGCGCATTCGCGTACTGCACCGCCAGCCCGTTCGTGCTGGGCGCCGTGCTGGAACAGGCCAGTGGCCAACCGCTGGCCGAGTACGCCGCACGGGTCCTGGAGCGGCCGCTGGGCATCACCCGCAGCCAGTGGAACCGCTCGCCGGAGGGCATCGGCATGGGCGGCGGCGGCACGCGCTACCGCACGCAGGACCTCGCGCGGTTCGGCCAGCTGGTGCTGGACGGTGGCCGCTGGCAGGGCCGCCAGCTCGTGCCCAGGGACTACATCAAGGCGATGGTGCAGGCGCAGGCAACCACCTCCGACGGCAGTGACTACGGCTACCAGTGGTGGGGCCTGAAGCTGGACGTGCAGGGTTCGCCGCGTACGGTCTGGGCGATGTCCGGCAACGGCGGCAACTACGTCTTCGTGCTGCCCGAGCAGCGCGTGGTGGCGGTAGTCACCAGCCAGGCGTTCAACCGCAACTTCGCCCACCCGCAGTCGCGGCGCATCCTCACCGAGTTCCTGCTGCCGGCGCTGCGCTGAGCGCGGCCAGGTCATCCGGCCGCCACGGTGCCGCCAGCACCAGCGCACGCTGGCGGGCGATGTCGGTGTCGAGGCGATCCAGCAGCGCAGGCCACCCCGGGGCGTTGTGCAGGGGCACGAACAGGGGCGTCACGCGCAGCCACGCCACATCGCGGAAGCCATCATCGACGGCCTGATGCAGCGCTTCCACGGCGTCTGTGTGGCGCCCGCCGGCCTGCAGCAGCAGCGCCCGTTCCAGCGCCGCGTCCGGCCAGCCGTCGCCGGCGTTGGCGGCGCGCTGCTGCAGCCGCTCACCGAGCCACATCGCCCGTGAGGGTGGCACGCCATGCAGGTCCGCCAGGGTCTGGCCGAGCGACTGCTGGGGCCGAAGCTGGCGGCCACGCTCGAACGCCGCGGCGGCCGCCACCGGGTCGCCGGCCAGCAGTGCCAGCTCGCCCTGCAGGCGCAGCAGCTGTGGATGCGGCGTGCCACGCGCGAGCGCCTCGTCCAGCGCCTGCCTGGCCTGCTCCGGCGCGCCGGCCACATACAGGCTGCGTGGCCAGGCGATATTGGAAAACACGTTGTCCGGGTACAGCTGGAAGTTGCGCGCATGGCGCTGCGCGGCGGCCTGGGTGAAGCCAAGCAACTCCAGTTCGCGCGCGACCTGCACGTCACGGAAGCGGACGCGTTCTGGCGCCTTCAGCGACAGGTTCCCGCGCAACGCCGTGACCAGCTCGCCACGCTCCTGCTGCAGGTAGGCCAGCGATGCGCGGCTGCGTTCGTCGGCGGGGTCCAGCTCGATGGCGCGCGAGTAGCCCACGATGGCCTGCCGCATGTTGCCCAGGCAATCCTGCGCGTAGCCCCACAGAGCGTGCGCAGCAGCATCATCCGGCGCGCGCTGGCGCTCCTGGTCGGCCAGGCGCAGTGCTTCTTCCATCTGCGCGGGCGTGCCGTTGAACAGGCACCCCTGCGCGGACAGCGCCCGTGACAGGCCACGGCGGGCCGGTACGGAATCGGGATCGGCCTGCAAGGCCTGCCGGTACAGGCTGATCGCCCGTTCGTTGTTGCTGGCCTGGCCGATGCTGGCGTAATAGTCGGCGCGTTGCAGCACCGGCTGCGCGGCACCCTGCGGTGCTGGCCGCGGCCACAGCACGAACACGATCGCGGCCACGGCGACGGCCGCGGCAGCCGTGGCTGTCCAGCCGGCCTTCCGGTCCCATCCTGATCGCGCGGGCGGTGCACTGACCGCGACCGGTTGCGCGCAGAGCTGGTACCCGCGGCCGCGCACGGAACGGATGTAACGCGGGTGCCGGCTGTCATCACCAAGGGCCTGGCGCAGCAGCTTGACCCGCTGGCTGACCGCGTCTTCGCCGACCACCGCCGGTGCCCAGACCTCGGCGGCCAGGGTATCGAAATCCACGACGTCGGTACCGTGGGCCAGCAGCACGTCCAGCAGGATCCAGGTCATGCCGCTTATCGGCAGCGGTTCGCCGGCGCGGCTGACCCGTCGGGCCGGGCGATCGATGTCCAGGTCCAGCAGGCGGAGGGTGTCCATGGGCGAAGCATAGCGTTACGGCTGCGCCGGAAGACAGGCAAAGAAAAAGCGGGCCGAAGCCCGCTTTTTCATTTCAGCGAAGGTGTGAGGACCAACGGTCCTCACCTACCGTCATCGACCAGAGGTCGATTACTCGGCGCTGGCGCCTTCGCCTTCTTCCACGGCCTTCATCGACAGGCGGATACGGCCCTGCTTGTCGACTTCCAGGACCTTGACCTTGACCACATCGCCTTCCTTCAGCACGTCGCC